>Ga0326727_10004196_pt1 | contig 44002 bp, 36 predicted proteins | sample MB2enrmetagenome_FD_207643 | JGI IMG/M metagenome (GOLD analysis project Ga0326727, IMG submission 207643) | Lab enriched peat soil microbial communities from McLean, Ithaca, NY, United States - MB29MY | ecosystem: Environmental > Terrestrial > Soil > Wetlands > Peat | place: USA: New York... | reverse complement strand
CTGGACGACGTCATCGACAGCCTGCGTAATATCACCTGCAACACGGCGTACCGGCGCGCCGTGGAATGGTTGGGCAACTCCTGGGGCCACGCGGTAGCCCCGTCCACGCCGGCGCAGGACTTTCGACTGCACGTGCGCGCCTGGCAGCAGCATTTTGCCGGGATCTTCGGCCTGGAGGCGCTCAGCCGTGTGCGGGGATTCTCGCCCGCGGAAATGGCGTTGCCGAACCATCCGGATGTGGCTTACGAGTTCGTCCGGACGCTGAAGGAGTGCGGCTACCGCTGGGTGCTGGTGCAAGAGCACTCCGTCGAGCGGGTGGAGGATGGAGGACAAATCCGCCAGCCGCACGTTCCGCACCTGCTGGTGGCACGCAACTCACAGGGCCACACCGAGAGTATCACCGCGATTATCAAGACCCAGGGCAGTGACACCAAGCTGGTGGCCCAGATGCAGCCTTACTACGAGGCCAAAGGCCTGTCCCAGGCGGCCCTGGGAGGTAAATCGATCCCCCAACTATCGGCCCAGATAGCGGACGGAGAGAACGGGGGCGTCATGATGAACGAGTTCCCGTCCAAGTTCCTGGCGGTCATGCGCGACGCCTCCGGCTCCGATACGCCGCCCGTCAACATCAGTGAGTACCTGGAATACCTGGGTACGCTGGGAGTTCGCGAGCGGGACTTCCCCGCCATCCAGCCGGTTTTGCAGAAACGCATCTGGGGCCGGTTTCAAGAGGGCGCCGGCGGCGAGGCTCTGGAGCGCGCGATTGCCGAACTGCGAAAAGAAGACGGCCGCTTTCACATGGAAGGCGGAAGCTGGACCAACAATCTCTCGTGGGTCCGAGGCTACGGTAATGTTCTGGCGCCCATGGAACAAGTGAGTGCGATGTTCGCGGAAAAGACGCGCGGCGTCGCTCTGTCCGAGCACCGATACCGCAATGCTCTGTACTACTTGCTGATGACCCAGACGAGTTGCTTCCGATATTGGGGCAGCGGTATCTGGACCGAGTATGCCCGCGAGCTCTGCCGGAGGGCCACCGCGATTCTGCAACATGATTTCTGATTGCCGCCTGCAATCGACATGGCACGAAAAAAAATCACCAGGAGGTGCTATTGTGAAATGCTGGTTTTGTGAAGCCGATGCGCGAGGAACGTGTGCCGCTTGCGGCCGCGCTCTCTGCCACCAACACGCGCATATCCATGACGAGTTGACCCTGGCGAAATCCGATACAAGCACGGGGTACGCCAGCTACTATAATGTCTACGGCGCGCTCAAATGTGGAGATTGCCGATTAGAGTGGAAGAACTACCAGCCCGGACGGTGACTGGAACGTGACGGACGAATCCGGGAGTGACGGCTCCCCGCTGCTGAACGCGCTGAGGACCGCTCTGGGGCGCGTCATCTCCACGATTCGGACGTTGGCCGCCACGCTCCCCGCCGAAAAGGCGAGAACCGGGCCGCCGTGGTTTGGAGACTACGAAAAAGTCGAGGAGGCCAAGTATTACTCCCCAGGCCTTCCCTCTCCGCCGGACGACGGGGACCTCCCCGAGTGGCCCGGACCGCCAAAGCTGACTCTGCTCGCCGTCGACCCGTACCTGGTGCATGTTTATTGGGATTTCGACCTTGCCAAGCTACCGCCGGACACCGCAGCGGCCCTATTGCGTTTCTACGACGAGTCCACTCATTTCGACGTGGACGTCGACCTTCGGACGAGGAACTGGTACGTGCCACTTTGGAGCCCGGCGAAGACCTATTACGCGGATCTCGGCGCGTTCACCACGGCTGGTGAGTTCATTCCGCTGGTACGTTCCAACACCGTCCAGACACCGCGTGCGTGGCCGGTTGCCGAAATGGAGCACCGTTTCGTCGCAGGCGCCGCCGCTTCCCCACAGCCTGACGAATCGGATCTCCCGCCGACTCTGGCCTTCCCTTCAAAGCATGCTGGAATCCTCGAAATCACGCCTCACGCCGGCGCCTGCCCAGCACCAGCCGAGTCCCCGGCAGCGAAGGCGGAGCCGGCGGTCTCCTTTTCACCTGCCCCTGGCGACCAGCCACCGGAAGCTATCGTCACCGCAACGCCAAGTGAACACCATGTCCCCAAGCCAGCCGACGCCGCGGAGATTCTGCGAAGGAGATTGTCGGAGATCGATGAGTTTCGGCAGGGGCGGCCTCAGGCTCAAAGAGCCGCGGAGAACCTTCCCGCAATCCCTCCGCTCCCGGCCTCACCGGATGTGCCGGACGAATTGACCGCGCACGCCGAGCGGCAATTCTCGCCCGGCCTTTCCTCGCTTCTCCTGGGAGCGCAAGACACGCGGAAGCCGGCGGGTTAGCCACCTATGGAAGGCTACCTGGCCCTGGTCCTCCACGCTCATCTCCCCTACGTGCGCCATCCCGAGTACGAAGATGCTCTGGAGGAAAACTGGCTCTTCGAGGCGATTACGGAGACCTATGTTCCCCTGTTCCTGGTGTTGGATGACCTGATTGAGGACGGCATCGATTTCCGCCTGACCTTCTCTCTTACACCGACCCTGGCTTCGATGCTCCTCGACCCTCTGCTCCAGGAACGCTATCTGAAGAAACTGGAGAGGACGATCGAGCTTGCCGAAAAGGAGATCGCACGGACCGCCTCGCTTCCGGATTTTCAACCCCTGGCTCGCATGTACCACCGGCTGCTTCTGCGCGTGCATGACGCTTTCGTGAAGCGGTATGAAAAGAACCTGGTGCGGGGCTTCGAACGGTTTGCGAAGACCGGCAAGGTGGAGATCATTGCGAGCGCCGCCACCCACGGATACCTTCCGCTGCTTTCCGTAAATGAAGCCGCTGTGCGTGCCCAGATCGGAATCGGAGTGGAACATTACCGAAGGACATTCGGGCGGCCGCCGCAAGGATTCTGGCTGCCGGAGTGCGGCTACTACACAGGTGTGGATGCCATTCTGCGGCAGCGCGGAATACGGCACACCATCGTGGAAACGCACGGAGTAACACGGGCCGACCATCGGCCGCGCTTCGGCGTGTACGCGCCGATCGTCTGCCCGTCGGGCGTCGCCGTGTTCGGCCGCGACCCCGATTCCTCGCGCCAGGTCTGGAGTTCCGAAGTCGGCTACCCGGGTGATTTCGACTACCGTGAATTCTACCGTGATATCGGCTACGACCTGAACCTGGATTACATCAGGCCCTACATCCACCGAGACGGCATCCGCATTGACACGGGGATCAAGTATTATCGGACCACCGGGAAAGGCAGCCACAAAGAGCCGTACGTGCCCGAATGGGCGGAGCAGAAGGCCGCCACCCATGCCCGGCACTTCCTGGATGAGCGGATCCAGCAGGTGCGGAACCTTGCTTCGGCCATGGATCGCAGGCCTATTGTGGTGGCGCCGTACGATGCCGAACTCTTCGGCCACTGGTGGTTCGAGGGGCCGCGCTGGCTGGACTATCTCATTCGTGGGATTGCCCTGGATCAATCGACGATTCGGCTGGTGACGCTGCCGGAATACCTCGACGAATACCCGGTAAATCATTGTGCCACGCCCGCGGCATCGAGTTGGGGCCACGACGGCTTCAGCCAGGTTTGGTTGAACGGTGAAAACGACTGGATCTATCGCCATCTTCAGCGGGGCGCCGAACGGATGGAAGAACTGGTTGCCGCCCAGCCGCGGGCTGCGGGCTTGACGCTTCAGGCGTTGAACCAGGCATCGCGCGAACTGCTCCTGGCGCAGTCGAGCGACTGGGCGTTTATGATCGCCTCGGGAACCATGCGAGAGTATGCGACTCGCCGGACGAAAACCCACCTTAGACGGCTGCTCCAGCTCGGCCAGCAGATCGAAAGCGGAATCATCGACAAGGCCGCGCTACAGAGGATAGAGGACCAGGACAATATCTTTGCCGGGATCTCAACCGCAGCGGCCTTTGCCAGCGCAGGAAGAGTCACACGGCAAGAGGTGGCGGCCACCCTGCCAGCGCCGGTTCCGGCTGACGCGCCGCTCCAGATCGTCATGATTTGCCCGGAGCTCGTCCCTTTTGCCAAGACAGGCGGCCTGGCGGACATGGTGAGCTCGCTCGCGGTTGCCTTGCGCAGCTTCGGCCACCAGGTCCGTGTGATGATGCCGGCCTACCGCGAAGTGCTTGAGAAGGGAATTGCCCGGGATACCGGCATTGGCTTCAATGTCTCCATCGCCGGCAGATCCGAAGCGGGCGCGCTGCTCACAGCGACGCTCGGCGCAGACATCCCGGTCTATTTCATTCGATCCGACCGGTATTTCGACCGGCCCTTCCTGTATGGCACCTCTGCGGGCGACTATCCTGACAATGCGGAACGATTTGTGTTTTTCGCGCGCGGCGTCCTCGAAGTACTCCGCCAACTCGGTCCGGCTCATGTTCTCCACGCCCATGATTGGCAGGCAGCCATGGCGATTACTTTCCTCAAGGCCCAGCCAGAATTGTATCCGGAGCTTGCCTCCGTGCGGACGATGTTGACCATCCACAACCTGGGATATCAAGGGCTGTTTCCTCCCCATCAATGGGGTCTGTTGGGGTTGGACCAAAATCTGTTTACGGCCCGCCACCTCGAGTTTTACGGTCAGATCAACTTCCTCAAGGGCGCGATCGTTTTTGCCGACGCGCTCACCACGGTAAGTCCCACCTATAGCCGGGAGATCCAAACAGCGGAGCATGGCTTCGGGCTCGAAGGTGTCCTCAAAGCGCGCGCAGCCAGCCTGGTGGGCATATTGAACGGCGCCGACTACGAAATCTGGAATCCGCCGACGGATCGGTTCATCGCCACGAATTACGGTCCCGGGGACCTCTCCGGCAAGCGAGCGTGCAAGGCCGATCTGCAAGAGACGTTCGGACTCAGGGTCGATCCCGATATCCCGCTCCTGGGCGCAGTGTCGCGGCTGGTATCGCAGAAGGGATTTGATCTGCTGGAGGGAATACTCGACGATCTGCTGCAGAGAGGCGTGCAGTTAGTCATACTGGGGAGCGGTGAGCGGAAATACCAGGATTTCTTTCAGACGGCGGCCCAGCGGAATCCCGGAAGGCTGGGCGTTCGCATCGCATTCGAGGATGCTCTGGCCCATAAGATTGAGGCCGGCGCCGATATGTTCTTGATGCCTTCCCTTTACGAGCCGAGCGGGTTGAATCAACTCTACAGTCTGAAATACGGCACCATTCCTATTGTCAGAGCCACCGGGGGGCTGAAAGACAGTGTGGTGGAATACGATCCCGCGACAGGAAAAGGCAACGGCTTTCCATTCGACCAATATGACGGCGCAGCCTTTCTGGCGGCCGTGGACCGCGCTTTGGCGGTCTTTCGCCGTAAGGAGCAATGGCGAACGCTGATGCGAACCGCCATGACGGCGGACAATTCGTGGGACCGCTCTGCCCGGGAGTACTCGAACTTGTATGTGAATCTGGTGCGCGGTGCCCGGCCCCATGCCGGCCTTGCTCCTTGAGTGAAGCCAAAGAAACAGCCTCTTGCCCGCACCTGGCCGCCCATCGGTCCCGACGCGCCGCCGGTCACCTGCATCAACCATTCATCGGCAATTCGTTGACGGGGGCCTGGCCCCCTTCGTAGCCTTGTGTCAGACTGGCTCAATCGAGTGTAATGGATGCCGTTCGCCGAGTGGCTGGAGGAGCGGGGTTGTCCTTTCGGGGATGTACTATGCTTGGCACAATGACGCATAGTCGACAGAGCAAGCTGGCCTTCGGCGTCTTCGGCATGGGGGGCCATGCCTGTAGAGACTGGCGGCTTCTCGCGCGGCGGCTCGGCCTCGGCGCTCTTTGGCTCTCGTTACCATGCGTGCCCCAGTGCCTCGCGGCGGCTTGGGTGGGTCCGGGGAACTTGCCCGGCGTGTGGACGCTGCCGGTTGAGATCAAGACCGCTCCGGCATTCGATGCCGTCGTGCTTCCCATGCGTGGTTCGTTCGCGCAACATGACGCGGCCATCGCGCGTCTTCGTGCCGAGCTGCGTTCGGCCGGTGTCGAGCCGACTGGCCCGGTCTTCGGTCGTTACCTCAACGACCCCGCGCAGGTGCACGAAAAGGACCTACTGTGGGAGGTCGGGTATCCGGTCCCGCACGGGACGAGAGCCGTCCGGCCATTCGAACTGAGAACGTTCGGGGCGCGGCTGGTGGCTTCCTTGCGCCTGCACGGCCCTTACTCGGAGAGTGCGCTCAGCTCGCCGGCGCTGTTTGAATGGCTTGCCAAGAACGGCTATTACGCCAATGGCGACTCCTTCGCGTTTTGGGGCGTTGCCTCGACGCCCGATGGCTTCTACACACCCGAGACTGAACTCCGCGTTCCGGTGGGGCGAGTCCGCGTCCTTCCATTGCTCTTGCGTTATTTGGTTTGCATTTGGGGTGCATACGTCTTCGCGCTATTCTCAATCATCTATCTTCAGCAACGGCGGCGGCGCCGGCTCTCTCTCTGGGCGGGCCACTTGTGGGCTCTGCTCGGCATTGCCTGCGCGGTTCTCTACCTGCTGCCCCTGCTCGCTGAGATCCTGTATTTGTACGCTCCGTTCAGCGAGCGGCGCTTCGTGATCGTGGACGAATGGTCGGGGACAGCCGGGATCGTGATTCCGCCCCTGCTCGCGCACCTGTTCTTCCGTGTCACGCGTTCCAACTTGCCGAAGCCTCTGTTATTCCGGTTGGGTGTGATCGCCATGTATGCGGTGGGCACTGCGCTTGCCTTCAGCACCTGGTTCATTGGTTTCCCCGCAGTGTGGACCGACACAGCCGGCCAGGTGGGCGATGGATTCGTGGCCGTGGCCGCCGCGCTCAGCCTGACCATGGTCCTTCTCTGCCACGCCAAGGACACAATCACCAGGCCCGAGCGCCAGGCGTATGTCACGCTATTGGCTGCGACAATTCTGGTTTCGCTGCTCAGTGTAATCTTCGCCGGAAGATATGCGGGCAGCTTTTTGGAACCCGCACTGCGCGCGATGCCGATCCCCCTATTTTTCGCGACTATGTACTACAACGAGCGAGCCGTTTTCTTCGATATCGTTGCGAAGCGCGGCCTGTTCACGCTGGCGATGCTAATTCTGCTGATGGGCTACTTTGCGCTGGTTCCTTCCTGGTTGTGGAGCATTCGCCTGGGATGGCTCGGGAGTTGGGTATACCCGCTTTCGGCACTGCCGCTAGCGATCATCGCACCTGGGCTGTACGGCCGCCTTTCTTCTTATCTCGATCGCCGTTGGCTCGGGCGGAACTTGTCTCCAGCCGAGGCGCAGCAATTCTTCCTCGCGGGCCTGGCCACCGCCACGACTGAGGAAAGTCTTACAGCCGCGGCCGAGCAGCGTCTCGGAGCGATCTATCGTGCCGCCGCCCGCGTCACACTCGGGCCGGAGGCGGATTCCTCGATGGCAGTGGCCGAGAGTTTTGAAGCGCCCATCGTTTCGCGAGGCGACCGGCAAGGAAGTGTGCGGGTGGCGACACCCGCCGGTGGGCGCCCCTTCCTCAGCGAAGACCGGCAGCTTCTCATTTCACTGGCCGAATCGCTGGGCCTGGCGCTGGAGAATGTCCGGCTTCGCGAGAAAGAGTTGCAGCAGGAGCGGCGCGAACACGACCTCCTGCTCCACGCCAGCCGCGCCGAACTGAAATCACTGCGGGCGCAGATCAACCCCCACTTTCTGTTCAACGCGCTGAACTCGATTGCCGCGTTGATCGCGATCGAGCCGGACCAGGCCGAGCTCACGGTCGAGCGTCTGGCCGAGCTGTTCCGCTACGCTCTGCGCCGGTCGGACAAGGAATGGGTGCGTGTCGAGGACGAGATGGCCTTCGTGCAATGCTATCTCGATGTGGAGGAGACCCGCTTTCACAAGCGCCTGCAGGTGCGCGTGGAGCAGGACGAGACCGCGTCCAGGGCACTGGTGCCTGCCATGCTGGTCCATACGCTGGTAGAAAACGCCGTCAAGCATGGCATCGCGGCCATGCGCGGCGCCGGGAGGATCGAGGTCCGCGTGTCCCGGCAGGACGGCGTGCTCCACATCGAAGTCCGTGACAGCGGTCCCGGCTTCGTCGACGGCGGCGCCGGCCCGCTCAATACGGCGGGTCATGGCCTGAAGAATGTCCAGGACCGATTGCGGGCCCATTTTGGAAAGGATGGGCGTTTGACGTTTGGCCGCGACGAAGGCGCGTTGATGACCACGGTCTCGATTGCCATGCCTTTTCTGCTGGTCGCACCGGGCGAGCTCCACGGAGCGTCCCGATGAAGGTCTTGCTGGTCGACGATGAGGAACTGGCCCTCGCCCGCCTCCGGAAATTACTGGCCGCCTATGACGACGTGATCGTCGTGGGAGAGGCCGGCGATGGCGAACAAGCCATCCAAGCGGTCGCCGAGCTGCGGCCGGACGCTGTCTTCCTCGACATCAAGATGCCCGGAGCGGACGGCCTCGAGGTAGTCAGGTCGCTCGGTTCCCGGCGCCCCAAGATTGTTTTCTGCACCGCTTTCGACGAATACGCCGTCGAGGCTTTCGAACTGCACGCGGTCGACTATCTCCTCAAACCCGTGACGCGCGCGAGACTGGCGGTGTGCATCGAACACCTGCGGCGGATTCCGGCCGCGGAATGGGATGTTGCCGTCGAGCGCATCGCCGGCAGCGCGGCGGGCGCGACGCGCTTTCTCGCACGCTACGGCGCCAAATACCGGGTCGTCGGCCAGAGGGAGGTCGAGTACTTCAGCTTTGAAGAAGGACTCACCGCTCTCCACACGGCCACAGGGCGCTTCGCGATGGATCCGACACTCAACGTGCTGGAGAGCCGTCTCGACCCCGACCAGTTCTTCCGCATCTCGCGCGGCGTCATCGTCAGGCTGGACGCCGTCCTTGAAGTGGCTCCTTTGGTCGGCGGCTACGGCGAAGTCCGGCTCCGCAACGGCATGTGTTTCCCGGTGAGCCGCCGGAGATTCCGCAACCTGCTCGAAAAGCTCGAAGGGCGCCGCACGGAGCCTCATTGAGCACACCGTTTCGCAAGTTCTAGCGTGTTGTCGCGCGACCCGAGGGCGAGGCGTGCCTCGCCCCTACAGTGGACTCGTAGGGGCCGGGCAGGCCCCCGGCCCGGCTCGACTTGAGCGACCGGTGGTGCCTGCCTTCGAGCCACTGGTCGTTGTTATTGACCGCCCATTATGAATCGTTAGGCGCCAGCCTGGTCCTCCTTTACGATTAATATGCCGAGTGACGCCCCGAGGACAAAGAGCATGATGCGCCCCTTTGCACTCTTCTTAGTAGGTTTCCTGGCGATGTTTCTGACCGGCTGTCCAGATGAACCGGGGCTTCCGGCCCCGCCTCCTCCGCCGGCTCTCGATCCCCAATACGTCGCGTGTATTTCGACCACGCCGGTTGACGCGGGCAACCCGAACCAGCCGGTGATTACGCTGATCGGTCCCAGGGTAATCAGCCAACCGATAGGCAGCACTTACGTCGATGCAGGCGCCACTGCCAGCGATCCGCACGATGGCGACATTACGAGCCAGATCGTGGTCACTGGGCTGGACACGCTGGACGTAAACACCGTGGGCGACTACCTGATCCGATACAACGCGGTGGATAGCGCCCAACTGCGCGCCGTGGAGGTCGTGCGGGTGGTGCGTGTGACTGGCGGCACATTCACGGAACAAACACCCAGAGACATCGGCACTACCAGTGCCCATTTGCCTTACTACGAGCACCTGCCGGTGCACTACAGCGACGATCCCACCGAGACGTATCCGGTACTGATCTTCCAGCACGGTTGGGGTGGGGCGCGATTTACACCCGATGGGACAGCCGTTCAGTTGCCCCTATCCGGGCTGGCGAACAGCGACGTGGTGGGATTGATTAACAATGGGCAATGGGACGATTCGCGTCCCTTTATCGTGCTCTCTCCACAGCGGTGCGTGGACCCTCTGACTTACGTCGTGACCGCGTGGGAGACGAAGCTGTTTATCGACTATGCCATCAACACGTACCAGATCGACCCGTCGCGTATTTACCTGGCTGGTTTCAGTCAGGGTTCCGGCGACACCTGGGACTATGTTACGAACTTCCCTCACCAGCTCGCGGCCGTGGTTCCGATATCCGGTCCCTATGGAAACACATCAGGTTGCCTGCTGAAGGATACGCCGGCCTGGGCGTTTCAGGCCGCCGACGATCAGTACGTCCCTCCTCAAGGCCAAATCGATACGGTCAACTCCATCAATGCCTGCAATCCGCCCGAACGAGCCAAGCTAACGCTTTTCCCAACCGGCGGCCACACGGATCAGACGATGAACCTTGCCGGCCTCGGGCAGGGCGAGGCGCCCTACGATGTCTACGACGAGAGTATTTACGACTGGCTGCTGGCGCACCGCACCTCAGTCGCGCCCGCTTCGCAAACGGCAATTACGGCCGGCATACAGGTCGGTGGGCAGGGGAGCGCCGCGCAGTCGGCTGCCACGGACGAACCAGTCGTGGTGGCGCTTACGGTCAACCGCGCGACGATCCGCATCGGCCAGCCGGCCACGCTTGCCTGGACCGCGGCGGGCGCTGGGTCCTGTGTGGCATCGGGCGACTGGTTAGGTAGGCGGCCCGCAAAGGGAGCCGAGTCCTTTGTGCCGCCTGCTCCCGGTTCCTACGGCTTTGTCTTGACCTGCTCGGGACCGGCGGGCGTTGCCGCGCAGTCGGTGTCGTTGACGGTACAAGCCATTGGCGATTTCTCAATGCCCGACCGGTGAGGACTTCGAGATGAAAGCACCGTGGTGCTGTTCGATATTCGGACGCTGCGCAGGCGCCCTCCGTATCATGCTGGCGCTGCAGGCTGTGTTGGTGACGATCGAACTTGGCGCACTGGTCCAGCCCGCGCGGGCGGCACAGCCGAGGACGATTCCCGCCCTTCAGGAATGGACGGATCGGGCGGGCTCATACACGTTTGGCCCCGGTTCGAGAATTGTTGTCGATCCGGCTTCTTCGAGCCAGATCTCCACCACGGCGTTTACATTCGGCGGCGAGCTGGCGGTTCTCACAGGAGTGACGGCTCCCGTCGTAATTGGAGCCAGCCCACAAACTGGTGACATCTCGCTCACCTTGGGCGCGGCGGATTCGACGATCGGAGGAGAAGGATACCTCTTGACCGTCGCCAATCACATCACCATCAGCGCACAAGCGGACGCAGGCGTGTTTTACGGTACCCGAAGCGTCCTGCAAATGTTGAAGCAGGGACTTACGATTCAGGCCGGTACGGCGCGCGACTGGCCGGACTTCGCGGAGCGGGCTCTGATGCTGTGCATGGAAACGTATTACTCACTTCCGTTCCTGGAACGTCACATCAAGGATCTGGCCTATCTCAAGCTGAACTACCTGCATCTTCATCTTTCCGACAACCAGGAGTTTCGGCTGGAAAGCAGCAGCCATCCCGAAATCGTCTCACCGCAGTATTACAGCAGAGCCGAAATGACGGACCTCATTGAGCTCGCGCGCGAATACCATGTGGCGATCGTGCCGGAGATCGACGTTCCGGCACATTCGCAGGCAATGCTAACGCCGCATCCGGATCTGGCACTGCCGGGCAACCCGGACAAAATGGATCTGAGCAAACCAGGCAACTATGCGCTGATCGAGGACCTGCTGAACGAGTACCTGCCCCTGTTCCCGGCGCCCTTCTGGCACGCGGGGTTCGATGAGTACCTTACTCGCGACGAGTATTCGAACTATCCTCAACTGCTGACTTATGCGCGGCAGTTATATGGACCGAACGCAAGTTATCAGGATATTTACATCGGTTTCGCCAATTGGATCGATGGCATCGTGAAGGCCCATGGGAAGCAGTTGCGCGCCTGGAACGACCTGGTGGGGGTGGTGGGCAACATCGAAACTCCGAACCCCGACATTGTGCTGGAGATGTGGTGGCCCAACGTCTTGCCCCAAGACCTTTTAGCCGAGGGCCACAACATCGTCAATTGCGAAGCGGCCACTACCTACTTTCCCGCCGATCCAACCAATCTGTACGAGAACTGGGCGCCCAACCAGCAGTGGGTGACGAGCTACAATTACTGGGGAACTCCTAACTTCGAGGACCTTCCAGCTTCGACGCCGGGAATCCTGGGCGGGAAAGTCCACGTCTGGACCAATACCAGCGGCCCTGCGGAGGAACAATACATCCAGAGCGGCCTTGCTCCCCTTCTCCGCGGTCTCGCCCAGAACAGTTGGGGATCGCCCAAGCTGATGCCCACGTACGCCGCGTTTTCCAGTGTGATGAATGCGATCGGCGACACTCCCGACTGGGCGTCTTCCTTGACGCCGGCGATCAGCCCCGGCGGCGTTGTGAATGCGGCGAGCTTTGCTGCGGGAGCCGCGGTCTCGCCTGGCAGCATCGTTTCGGTTTTTGGTTCCTTCCCGCTTTATGCTCCGATCGAAGCCTCCAGCCTGCCGCTCCCGCCCAGCCTGGTCGGTGTGTCCGTGGATGTCGGCGGATTCGCAGCACCGTTATTTTTTGCAGCGGGGCCCCAAGTGAGCGTCCAGATTCCCTGGGAGCTGTCCGGGCAAGCCCAGACAACCATGATGGCCACGGCTTGGGGCCAGACGAGCCCCGCTCAGACCGTCAATCTGGAGCCCTTCTGGCCAGGCATATTCAGCATAAACGGGCAGGGATCCGGTCAAGGCGCCATCCAGGATATGTCGTACCGGCTGGTGGACCCTTCCAACCCCGCGGCGGCAGGGAGTCCTGTCGTCATCTACTGCACTGGCTTGGGACCGGTGACAAACCAGCCTTCAACCGGCTCTCCCGCCCCGATGAATCCTTTGGCTGAAACGACGATTAAACCCACAGTGGTAATCGGAGGCGCGCCGGCCAGCGTGCAGTTCTCGGGTCTCGCGCCCGGGCTGGTCGGCGTATATCAGGTGAACGCGGTCGTACCTTCCGGTTCGGCCACCGGCGATACCGTTCCCGTTACGATTTCGATCGGCGGGATTACCTCGAACGCGGTGACGATCGCGGTAGGAAACGCACCGTGAAGACGACGCTTGCGCAATCCACAACTCTGCTCCAGTCCTCGCACCACCTGCCCCGATCATGTTGCCGTTGACTTCGGTGAACCATGCAACGTTGCCATAGATGGGGCATGCGGGTTTTCCCACATCGCTGTGGGAAAAGGCGCTTGCGGACCTGTTCCCGGCAAAGTGCCCGAACGAAAACGCGCCGCACTTGCGCGTGGCGCCAGAGCGCAACTCGATGAACTCCACGAGGATAAGCGCGGCTGGCCTCGTTTGAGCGCTTGAGGGCATTCAGCGACAAGCACTGCGCAGTTTGGTTGGCCGGTTTTGTCTTCAGGTGATCAACCGAGGAGTTCTAGTACTTTCAGATCTGAATTACCTTGACGGGCGTAATTCGTTCGTGATACGCTCCGCTTTCGTCTTTGTATTGGTTCGCACAGTAATTGCGTTACAGATGTGTCTCCAGCTCTTGCCTGGCCCTTTGCAGTCCGGTCCATGTGACCCAAAGGGCGAAGCTTGGTTCAAACACTGCACGTCGTGCGCCGGTGCTACGCTTTCTTGAGCGTTCTGGAGGCACGGTTAAGCCGCAGATCAACACTCCAAAAACCCTGCGCCAAGGGGGCAGTCCATGAATAGAATTCGAAAGCGTCTCATCAATTTTCGCGTGACGGACGAGGAGTTCGAGCGGATCAAGACCGCGTCGGACCGTCAGGGAGCCCGCTGCGTCTCCGAGTTTGCGCGTGCCGTCATGATGGGGGGGGCCCGCTCGGAAACGGCATCCGATTCGGGCGTCTCCTTTACCTTCAACGATAAGCTGCTCTCCGTCGAACGCCGCCTGGCCATGCTCGAACTTTATGTCTCGCGCTTGAGCGATGCGCTTTCGAATTCCAAGAACGGCCGCATTCAGTCTGAAAGTTAAGGTGCTGTCATGCGTTTGTTACTCTCAACAATAGTTTTCGCGGCTGCCGCTCTGGCCCAACAGCAGCAGCCCAACCGCGCCGCCACCATTCCCGAACAGGGGGCGAACCTGCCCGCCCAGGCGATCGGCCCCAATTATCTCATCGCCGTCTCCGTTTACGATGCTCCTGAGCTCAGCCGCACCATCCGCGTCGGCGCCGATGGCATGATCCGCCTGCCGATGCTCAAACAGCTCATCAAGGCGGAAGGACTTTTCCCGGCCGATCTCGAAACCGCCATCGCCAAGGCGCTCCGCGAAGAGCAGATTCTGGTCGACCCCTTCGTCACCGTCACCATCGCGGAATATCACAGCCGTCCCATCAGCGTCTCCGGCGCTGTCAAGATGCCGCTGGTTTTCCAAGCCGAAGGTCCGATTTCGCTGCTGGAAGCCATCGCTCGCGCGCAGGGCCTCAGCGAAAACGCCGGCCCCGAAGTTCTTGTCAGCCGCTCCCAGCCCGGCCCCGATGGCAACACCGTCACGCTGACCCGCCGCATCGATGTCCGCAACCTGATCAACGAGGCCGATCCGGCAGTCAACATCAAGCTCACCGGCGGCGAAGAGATTCGCGTCCCCGAGGTCAGCAAAATCTACGTGGTCGGCAACATCATGAAGCCCGGCGCCTACCCCGTCCAGAATGGTTCCGAAACCACCGTCCTGCAAATACTGGCGCTCACCGAAGGGCTGGCGCCGTTCGCCAACAAGAACGCCTTCATCTACCGCCGGGAAGCCAACGGCAACAAGAACGAAATCCCCGTGCAGCTCGACAAGATATTGCAGCGCAAGTCTCCGGACGTCCCGCTCATCGCCAATGACATCTTCTACATCCCAGATAACAGAGGAAAGCGCATCGGCGTGAAGGCTATCGAAGCCATCGTCGGGTTCGGCACCGGCGCCGGATCCACCGCGCTCGTATACGGAGTAGTGCACTAATACTATTGTGTGACATAGAGGCCTTAAAGGCGCCAAAAGCTTAATCCCATGCCTGAAGAAAAAGAACTCCGCGCGCTCCCCGCTCCGGCCACCACCGGTAACGGCAACGGCCATGTGCCGGCGGTCCACGACCCCATCACGGCCTACCCCGCGTATGCCTACGCACCGCCTGAGCCCGAAGAAGCCGTCGTCCCCCTAGCCCACTACCTGTGGATCCTCAAGCGCCACAAGTGGCGGATTCTTGCCTTCGTCCTGGTCTCGGTGATCTGCACTGTCGTGGTGTCTTCGCGCCTTACCCCTGTCTACGAATCCACCGCTACCATCGACGTTGACCGCCAGGCGCCCGCCGCCATTGTCGGCCAGGCCGCCAACAACCCTGTCGACCTCTGGGACGCCGACCAGTTCCTGGCCACCCAGATCAAAATCATCCAGTCCGATTCCGTCCTCCGCCCCGTTGCCGAGCGCTTCAAGCTTCACACCGCGGAAACCACCAAACTCCCGAACAGACCCGCGCTCCCCACGGCGCGTGCCGCCGACGCCCCCGTCTCCCTCGGCGGCCTCAAGGTCACCCGCCCGGTCAACACCTATCTGCTGCTCATCAGCTTCCGGGGCACCGACCCGGAGCTGGCCTCCGAAGTCGCCAACGCGGTCGCCGAGAGCTACATCCAGCACACCTACGACATTCGTTTTCGAGCCACCGCCGGCCTTTCCGCCTACATGGAGAAACAGATCGAAGAGTTGCGGGCCAAGATGGAGAAATCCTCCGCCGCCCTGGCGCAGTTCGAAAAGGATCTCAGCGTCATCAACCCCGAAGAGAAGACCAGCATCCTTACCGCCCGCCTGCTTCAGCTCAACACCGATTACACTACCGCCCAGGCCGATCGCGTCGCCAAGCAGGCTGCTTTCAATTCCGTCAAGAGCGGTTCCATGGAGGCCGCCCAGGCTTCCACTCAGGGCGAGCAACTCCGCCGGCTGGCGGACCACCTCGATGAAGCCCGCGAACACTTCGCCACCGTCGCGGCCCAGTACGGCGCCGGCCATCCCGAGTACAAAAAAGCGCACTCTCAAGTCGCCGAGCTGGAGCGCCAACTCGAAGCCTTGAAGGCTGACATCGTGAATCGCGTCAGCCTGGAATACAAGGAAGCCGCCAACCGCGAGTCCATGCTGGCCAGTGCGGTGGCCGAGACCAAGGCTGAGTTCGATCACCTCAACGCCCATTCCTTCGAGTACAAAGCCCTCAAACAGGAAGCCGACAGCGACAAAGGTCTCTACGAAGAGTTGGACCGCAAGATCAAGGAAGCCGGCATCAACTCCAGCTTCCAGAACAGCTCCATCCGCCTGGCCGATTCCGCCCGCCCGGGCCTCTACCCGGTTTACCCAAACCTGCAAATGAACGCCATCCTGGCACTCTTCTTCTCCGCTCTGCTCGCTGTTACCGTGGCCTTCCTTGGGGACGTCCTCGACAACACCGTCCGCGACCCGGAGGACATACAGCGCACTCTGAAGACCGAGGTTCTCGGCTCGCTCCCGGTGGTGAAGCATTGGCGGAGTCGGCTGCTTCGCATTCGCATGACGGCGAGCGGGTCTACCGTCCTGGTCAAATACGGCGGGCACAACTCGCAGGAGTCGGCGTTTGAAGAAGCCATCCGAACGTTGCGCGATTCGATCCTGCTTTCCGATCTTGGCCGCCGGCCCCGCAGCCTGCTCATCACTTCCGCCACGCCGCGCGAGGGAAAGACCACCGCCGCCGTGCGCCTCGCCATCGTGCACAGTCAGCAGAAGCGGAAGACCCTCTTGATTGACGCCGACCTCCGCCGCCCCGGAATTCACCAACGGCTCGACGTACCCAATGATCGGGGACTATCCACGGTAATCAAGGGCGAAGCCGGCTGGCGCGAGGTCCTGCAGAAATGCGAGGAGTATCCGGACCTGGACATTCTCACCGCCGGCCCAGCTTCCCGTAGCGCCGCCGACCGGCTTGGCGGCACGCTCGAAAAACTGTTCGCCGAAGCCGATCCCGAATACGATCTCATTATCGTCGACTCACCCCCACTGCTGGGCTTCGCCGAGCCCCTCCAGATGGCCGCCGTAGTGGATGGGGTGGTGGTCATGACTCTGGCGGGCCAGACCAACCGGAGCGCGGTCGGTAGTGTGCTCAGCAGCTTGAAGAGAGTGAAGGCCAACGTAGTTGGTGTGGCGCTAAATGAAGTCCGCAAAGACATGAGCGACCGTTACTATTACTACGGATACTACGGGAAGTATTACTCGAAGTATTACAAGCCGACGAAGTCGTAGGGCTCACAAACGGAACTGGGGGAACGATCCCCGCGCGTTCGTCCGACCCAACCCCACAACCACGTTACATTAGGCCACTCTCAACGCCAGTAAGCTGCCATGCCGCTAAGTCAGATTGATCGATACAAATACCTGACCTGGGCTATCTTCGAACATCGACGTCTGTTCGACACATCCTGCCCTGCCTGCCAGTCGCCGGAAACACGCTTGGTGCGCAGGAAGCACGTGGCGACGTCGCTTCGAGAGTGCCAACGGTGTTGGCTTAGGTTTCGGGCACCGAAAGACGATGACACGAGCGCTTTTTACCAGGAAGATTACACCGAAGGATTCACAACGGATATTCCAAGCGAGGCCGCTCTAAAACGCCTTCTGGAAACTCGATTTCAGCACACTGAAAAGGACTTTACTCGCTATATCGAAATCTTGCGGACTCACGGTTTGTCGCCCGGTGATGTGGTCGTCGATTTTGGCGCTTCCTGGGGATATGGGAGTTGGCAGATGCGAACGGCGGGGTTTGAGGTCTACTCCTACGAGATTAGCCTGCCGCGTGCCCGCTTCGCGCGCGAGAAGCTCGGATGCAAAGTGATCGATTCCCCTTCTGCTCTGCCCACCAAGGCGCACTGTCTTTTCTCCGCTCATGTGATCGAACACCTAACCGACCCGAACGTCGTCTGGGCAGCTGGGAAAGCCGTACTCAGAGACGGCGGCTTTATCGCATGCTTCTGCCCCAACGGAAATCCCGAGGTTGAGGAGGTGGTCGGGCTTGCCCGCTATGATCAGTTGTGGGGCAAAGTACACCCGCTCCTCATAACGCCCCGATTTCTTCAGTCCGCATCCGCCCGGCATGGTTTCGATTCGAAACTGTCGACCTCGCCCTATGAGGTAAGTAACCCTCGCCTGCTCGGGCCTGAACTTTGTCTGATCGCGCGCAGGCGCGCGGGGAACTGAAGGTTAGGCTTGGTCCTGGGGCGAGTGCCAACTGTGATTAACTTCTCCGGTGTCTCTGATTCGGAGTTGGGTATGAGGTCCGCACACTGCACGCCGGACCGCCTGAGGGGACGGACGAGGTTGTGGCGATATCGGCAAGGACGGTCGCGGCATGAGCCGACTGACAACGATGAGTCGTAGGCTGTGGTTCGGGCTGAAACCGGGATTGAGAAAATCGCGCTTTCACACCCAGAAAGGGCAGTATGCTCTGGGTTCGCCCGGGATGTGGGCGGATTGCGCGGCGGCGTGTGCGACGGGCCTTGCGCGCAAGGTCGCGGGGATCCGACCCGTATTGCCCTGGATCACGTTTCCGGCAATGCGGTTTATCCGGGCGCGGATCACGCCGAACACCCGGGTGTTCGAGTGGAGTTGTGGGATGTCCACGCTCTGGTTTGAACGCCGATGCGGCGAGGTGAGAGCGGTGGAGGACAATCCGGCATGGTGCAGCGCGATCGCGGGGCGGGCCAAGAAGGCAAAGGTTGTTCTGCTGGAAGGCAGAGCCTATGTGGAGAAGATTCTGGAGCTTCCGGCGGGCCACTTCGACGTGGTCTCCGTTGACGGGTCGCATCGGCTCGAGTGTTTCCGGCTGGCGCTGGAGCACACTTGCCGTGGCGGCCTGCTGGTCGTTGACAACACGGACAACGACCGTGCCACCAAGGGCGACTTCTGTGTGATTGATCAGATGCTCGATGAGTTGGGGTCCGACTGGGGGGTCCGCCGCTTTCCGGGCTAGGGCCGGGCAACTTTTACGCGTGGGAGACGACGGTTTGAGTGCAGAGGTAGAGGCAATCCCCGTCGGCGACGCTGTGGCGACCGGGCATGCGCGCCGGCGGCGGGACCGGCGGGCGCGGACGACCGGTGCGGTGGGTGTCGTTGTGCAGGTGGTGAATCAGGGGATTCGCCTGGTTGTGATTCCACTTGCCATCAAGATGCTTGGCGTGGAGCAGTACGGTTTGTGGTTAGTCGTCGGATCGCTTGTAGCGTGGGGCGGGCTGACGGATCTCGGGCTAGCGCCGGGGCTGATCAACGTGGTCGCGAGGGCGGAGGGCCGTGGCGACCGGCAGGAAATGCGGCGGGCCATTTCAACGGCTTTCGCGGCTTACGGTGTGCTGGCGGTGCTGGTGGCGGCACTGGCTTTTGGTTTATCTCGATGGAGCGGGCTGGCGGGGCTGCTGGGGGCGCGGACTCCGGAGTTGGCGGCGAGCGGCCGAATGTTAGTGCTGGTGTGCGGGCTGATCTTCGCGGCTTCGACACTGACGCGGGTGGTCAGCACAACGACCAACGCGCTGCAAAAGGGGTATTTGGGATACTTGTCATACCTGGCCGGAAGTCTGGCGAGCCTGGGGCTGCTTTTTGCTTTGGTGGCAGTCGGCCGGGGAGGATTGTTGAGTTATGTGCTGGTTGTGAGTGTTCCGCCGCTACTGGCACAAATGGGTCTGGCGGGATATGTGTTTGGGCTATTGCACCGGGACTTGCGGCCAGCCTTGAGGTGGTTCGACATTGCGAGTTTGCGGACCTTGTGGGGATTCGCCGGGCCGTTGACGGTTTATCAGATGGCCAACCTGGGAGTGCTATATTCGGCAAATCTGCTGATCGCGAACCGGCTGGGTGCGGGGATGGTACCGCAGTATTCAGTGCCTTACGCAGCGTTCGCTGTATTCATCGCCGCCGCCTTTCTAATAGTGACGCCGTACACGCCCGCGCTGGCTGAAGCCAAGGCGCGAGGGGACTGGCAATGGATCAAGAAACGGACGAGCCATCTTCTACTGGTAAGCGTGGGAATGTTTATGGCCGGAGCACTGGTATTGACGCTCGCCGGTCAACCGTTAATCAGGTGGTGGACTCATAAGGCCGTGCACCCTCCAATGGGGCTTTTGGTCGCGTTGATGATCTTCGGAGTATTCCGGGTCGCCGGGAACACGATCAACGAGGTGCTGACGGGACTCGGCTTGGTGAGGCTTACAGCGGGAGCGTTTGTCGGTGTGTCGGCGTTTTACGTTATCACTGCCTGGCTGGCTCTGCCTGCGTTTGGGCTGATCACAGTGCCCGTCGTTTGTGGCATAGCCCACATGGTCTACCTGGCGGTGAGCCTGCCGGCGGCGTTCCGGCACATGGAGAGGGGGAAAGCACTTGTGGCCAACTGAGGCGACGGGGTGGCTGCTCTTGGCGGGGGCGGCAACACTGCTCCTGGTACTCTGGCGAAGCCTGCGGCGGGGCTGGGCTGGGCTGTTGAGCTTGCGGCTTCTCGGTGTGGTGTTTTTTTGGGTGGGGTATCATCTGTCGCCGTTGATGAGCTATTTTGGGGGTACGTTGTGGGATCACTACCTGCTCGTGCCAGGTTGGATTGACGAGGGGCTACTCTTTTCTCTGCTGTGCATGTGGGGCTACCTTGCCGGTTACTGGCTGAATGCACGAAGTTATAAAGGCCACGTGGGCTTGAAGCTGGGAAAGTTCGAATTGCCGGCGGTGCGGCCGCTCCTCTTAGTCGGATTGATTGCATTGAGCGTCGCCTGCTTTTTGGTCACTATTGGAGGCGCCGGCGAGGCGTGGAGAGGTTCCATGACGCGCGGGGAGGGGCAGTTTGAAGCACGCGATTGGGCGGGAAAGCTCAAGCAAATGGTGTCGGTTGTTGGTACGCCAGTTTCCATTTTTGCCGCGGTGGCCGGCGCCGCAGCGGTGCTGCGGCGGCAGAGCAGTCTGGGGGCGAGATTGGCGGGCTTCGCGGCGCTCGCGGCAGCGAGCTTGACCCTCATGCAGGGATTTAGCCGGGCGGCCGGATATCCTTTGTTGATCCTGGGTGGCCTCGCCGTGATGAGCCGTGGAAGACGGGGCCTTTGGATCGCCGCCGTATGCGTGCCTGTAGCGGCATACACCGGATTCGTCGGTTACCATGCGCGGGGCTTGTCGAACCCGGGGGTGGGTAACTATCTGCAGGCCGCTGGCACGCCGAACGAGTGGATTGGAGTGGCACAAAGGTCGGATCGTTCAGTGAGCCGGAATTCGCTGGATGCAATGGCGGCCTGGACCAGGAAGGTGTGGACGAGGGGGGACGAGGAGGCAGGTCCGTTAGAGCTGGCTCTTACGTGGACACTCGACCTCAACCCGTTGCCGTCAGAGGTAGTTCGCGTCCGACCGGTCGGCAAGGATTTGAGTGTGGTCATGGGAACCTTTGGCAACGTTGGACTGACAACGCCTGCGTTCGCAGAGCTCTACTATGCCTTTTATCGATGGGGAGCGATCCTCATGATTCCGCTAGGGGCGCTGCTTTCTTTCTTTGACCGGTTGCCTCAGCGTCTGGCTGGGGCGCCGGGAGTGGCCTGCTGGGCGCTCGCGGCACTGTGTTTTCCGCTCGGACTGCATAGCGGAGATAGGACGATGACCCGGCCGCTGTTGTACGGCGTCGTGTTGTATGGACTTAGTGTTAGGGGCGGCAAGAGACGAGGGCGACGGGCGATGGCTGGGAGAGCTAAGGCAAGTTGGGCGGCGCCGATGCGAGAGGGCGGTGCAAGGGGGCCGGTCTGTGCAAAGATCTGAATCGTTCTGCGTGGCGCAGCTTGGCGCGCGCATGCACTACGCCGTGCCGCGCATTTTTTATCGCGCCGGCGTGCTTGGCCGCTTGTACACGGACATCTGCGCCGTCAATGGGTGGCCGCGGCTTCTCCGCGCGTTGCCCTCCGCTCTCCGGCCGCCAACTCTCAGGCGCCTGCTGGGGCGCGTGCCCAGGGGCCTTCCGCGCGACCGGATCACCGCCTTTTCGTCATTTGGCCTCGAATACGCCCGGCGCCGCGCCGCCGGCGGAAACCGGGCCGAAGGGACCGCCGTGCACCTTTGGGCCGGCAGGACCTTCTGCGAACTTATCCTCCGGCACGATCTCGATGGCGTATCTGGCGTCTACACCTTCAACTCTGCCGGATTAGAACTGCTCCGCCACGCGCGTGAGAGGGGCCTGCTTTGCGTGATGGAGCAGACGATTGCCCCGGCTGGGGTTGAGGACGAGCTTCTCGCAGCGGAATGCACCGCTTTTCCAGACTGGCAGCCCCCGCGGGGCGGTGATGTCCATCGCGCGGAGTTCGCAGACCGCGAGAGAGCGGAGTGGGAATGCGCGGACCTCGTCGTCTGCGGCTCGGAGTTTGTCCGCTCCGGCATCGCGGAGTCCGGCGCCCCGGTCCGGCGCTGCGTAGTCGTTCCCTATGGGCTCGACGCGGGGACCTCGGTTCACGGTCGCCAGGAGCCTGGCCGTCGTTTGCGGGTCCTTGTCGGAGGCGCGGTTTGCCTCAGAAAGGGTGCCCCATACGTGCTCGGAGCCGCATGCGCGGCAAAAGCCCTGGCGGAGTTCCGGTGGTGCGGAAAGGTTGCCCTCCTGCCCACAGCCAGCTCGCGACTCGGCCAGCACGTGGACCTGCGCGGACCTGTGGCACGCTCCGAGATGGCGGAGCACTACGCCTGGGCGGATGTCTTCTTGCTCCCGTCGATCTGCGAAGGCTCGGCAACTGTGTGCTACGAGGCGCTTGCCGCTGGCCTGCCTGTTATCACCACGCCCAACGCAGGCAGCGTCGTGCGCGATGGGATCGACGGCTTCGTCGTACCGATCCGGGATGGAGAAGCAATCGCCCAGAAATTGGAACTGCTGGCGCGAGACCACGAACGGCTCGCATGGATGTCCGCCAATGCTATCGCACGCTCCCGCGAGTACACCCTCGAAAAGTACGGGGAGCGGCTACTCGCGGCCATAGCGAAGGGTCAACCGCGCGCCTCGGGAAAGATGCTAAGTGCTCAGCCCTTTTGAGGAGCCGCGGTTGGGCAAACGTCCCCTGCCCGTCATTCAGTGCGCAGATCTTGGCGGGACGGGGCAGACCAACCTTTGGCGGATCACTGGATTGATGCGCCGTGCGCCGGTATTTGCTGTCGCTAAAGCCTAACTAATGGCCGACATAGCGATCATTCACAATCACCCGATTCACTACAAGCACCTGTTGTTTGTGGCACTTGCGAAGCTGGGGCTTGATTTCGAGGTGCTCTTCACCGGAGCCTCGAGCGGGCAACGTATTGAGCGGCCGTTGCCGGGGGACGGCGAATATCGGTACCGTTTCGGCTGGAAGGGGCCCTATGAGGATGCTCCGGCGATTCATTCGGCGCGTTTTGTGTGGCGATTCTTGTCTGAGTTGCGGCCACGCGTTGTAGTCATCAGCGGGTACTATGACATGGCGGCGTGGGCCGCGTGGCTGTGGTCCCAACAGCACAACACGCGGACGATCCTATGGGCGGAATCGAACGAGTTCGACCATCGCAGGCGAGCCTGGAGGGAACTGCTCAAGAAGCTGTTTGTCTCGCGTTGTGATTTGGCCCATGTATACGGCACCTCCAATCGGGAGTACGTCCAGAGGCTGGGCATGCCCGCCGATAGAATCTTCATCAAACGCGCGGTTGCGGACACTGCTAGGTTTCTGCGGGAGTGCCCGCCTGCAACCTCAAGGCTCGGACACAAGGTTCTGCTCTACGTGGGACGCTTCTCAGCGGAAAAGAACCTGGCCGGCTTGCTGCGGGCGTTCAGGAGAGTTCAGCAAGATTCGCAAAATCCGCAGATGGTGCTGGAGATGGTTGGGTACGGCCCATTAGAGGAAGAACTTCGCGAGTTGGCGAGAGTACTTGGCATTTTGCCGTTGGTGCGGTTTCGGGGGAAGCTCCCCCAAGCCGAATTGCCGGCTGTTTACCGAGGCGCAGATGCATTTGTTCTGCCCAGCTTGGTTGAGCCCTGGGGTCTGGTCGTGAATGAGGCGATGCTGTGCGGCCTACCGGTGTTGGTCTCGACACAGTGCGGCTGCGCGGCTGACCTGGTCCGGCCAGAGACCGGGTGGACGTTCTCTCCATGGGACGAACGTTCCCTAACGAGTTTATTACAGAGGATCGCCGAAATGCCGCGGGAGGCCCTTGAGGAAATGGGAAGATACGCCAGAGGTATCTCGGCGGAGTATAGCCCGGAGAATTGCGCTGTGATCGTCGCTCGTACGGTGTCCGATCTTCTTGAGCACCGCGCGCCGATGGTCCGTAGGGATTGATGGTTCGTAGTCTCGCCGACACGAGAATCGCTATTCTGACGAGTTCGGTTTCCCGGCGCGGGTGGTGTGTTTGACGCGGTCCGGAGTCTGGCGGGATCGCTGCGGGCCAACATCGACTGTCCTGTCCAGGTTTAACTGCGGTTCTCCGCCGTTGGCGGATCGCTTTTTTGCGCGGGCTCATGCCTTCGTTCGATGACGCCAGACCGCTACGCCTGGGATTACCAGATCATGCGGGCGCCAATCGGGGCCGAACGAGACCCCTGCGCGCCTGGGAACCTGTCAACCGTAAACCTCAATGATCAACGAGTTACACGTTTCCGTCATTATCCCCTCCTTTGCGAGACCGCAAGTGCTGGAAGAGACCGTACGGTCAGTGCTGGGGCAGACCGTTCCTCCACACGAAATAGTCGTATCCGTGGTTTCCGAAGCCGATGTCACCCCGGCCACGCGATCACTACCGTCGGTTCGCGTGTTGTATGGGCCACGGGGCTCGACTGCACAGCGAAACACCGCTGTCGCAGCGGTAGACCAGCACTCCGGTTTTATCCTCTTCCTGGACGATGACGTAGAGCTCATTTCTCAATATATCGAGAGCTGCCTGGCGGCGATGAGAATTCGACAGGACGCCATGGTCCTAACCGGTACTGTGATTCAGCAAGACGTTACTCGCGCGGAGGCGCGCTCTCTGGTTGCTCAGTTTAGCGCCGACTTGCCGGATCCCGGACTCTTCGACGTTCCCCGGGCCTATGGGTGCAACATGTTTGTCCGGGCATGGGTCGCCCGGAAGGTCGAGTTTGATCAGAATTTGGTCTTGTACGGATGGCTTGAGGATGCCGACTGGTCAGCACGAGCAGCGAGACACGGAAAGATTGTCTGTTCGGCCAGAAGCGCAATGGTGCACCTGCACGTCGTTACCGGCCGCGTGTCGCCAAGACAGCTCGGGTACGCCCAGGTTGTCAATCCCTATTACCTATGGAAAAAGGGTTCAATAAGCTCTCTATGGGAGGTCGTGCGCCGCCACTGGGGTCGCGGGATGCCTCGTAATCTCGCCGGCTGTATCATCGACTCAGGTCGCCGCGCCGAGAGGGTGTGCCGCGTGCAGGGGAATGTTATCGGCTTCTGGGAGATCCTGCGCGGGAATCCTGATCCCACACGCATTCTGGATCTTTGATGCCGGTCCTTTCGCCGCCAGGATACATCTATTCCTCGACAACGCGCGCTTCGGCCGGTTGTGGGGGGAGGCGGAGCGGAACCCTCGGGGCGACAATCCTTCCTAGTCGGCTGCCCGTCTTCGGTAAAGCGCTCCTCTGGGCCTTGATTGATCGCCCCCGCGCGCTCCCACGACTATCGCTTTTCTGACAGCCTCGGTCTCCCGGCGTGCGGGTGGGGTGGAGGGCAGCCGAAAGAGGACAACTCTTGACCGGCTACTGCTTCGGAAACTCGCGCGAGTCCGCGATGGCAGATCACAACCTATATGAATGCCCAATTAGCGGTGAAACTCTTTGCCTGCGATCTGATGCGTCCGGCGATGCGGTTGGCGCCGCGGGGCGCAATCCGTCTACTTACCGTGCTCGGAGGGGGGCGCCAGAACGACACCGACTGGAATGCGCTCGCCAGGAGCTATCGAGTGTTCTATGATCGTTCGCTTCGTGCGGCTGTGATTGCCGACCTCCGGGACTGGGGCGGGCGATGGCACTACTATCCCGGAAGGTACTACGATCCCTTAAATCAAACGATCATCAGGAAGTATTTGACTTCTGGCGGCGTTTACATCGATATAGGCGCTAACGTGGGCATCCACACTCTGCTTGCGAGCAGGGTCGTCGGCGACCAAGGGCGCGTGTACGCGTTCGAGCCCGCCCCCAGAACCTTCGCCTTCCTCTCCGCCCACCTGGCCATGAACGGCTGTAAGAACGTGACCGCGAAGCAGTGCGCCCTTACAGACGAAGCAGGCGTGGCTGAGCTGGCATGCCCACATGACCATTTGGGCACCGCGACGCTCAGACGAGCCCCATGCGAAGTCGGCGCTTACGACAAAGTTGTAGTTGCGACCACGACGGGCGATGAAGTACTGGGGGAGATTGATTTGAATTTGGGCTCCAGATCGCGTGTTGTCGTCAAGATTGACGTTGAAGGATATGAGCATCGAGTAGTTCAGGGCATGCGGAGTTTTCTTTCGCAGAGCGACCGCATTGTCGTAAGCATGGAGATCACGCCTGCATGGCTCATACAGGCAGGAAGCAGCAAGGAGCGGCTACTTGCGGAGATGCAGGCCTTGGGGTACGAGGCGTATGTCCCGCGTTTGATTTGGCGGTGGGGGATGTTTCGGCCGGTCATGAAGCTATTTCCAGGTGTGCCCGAGGGATTCGGGCAAATCGATGCGCTCTTTGCGAAGGGGACAGCAGATCTCCTGTGAAAGTGCTCCTTTTGACCGCCTCGGTTTCACGGCGCGCGGGTGGGGTGTTTGATGCGGTCCGGAATCTGGCGGGATCGCTGCGGGCCAACGTTGACTATCCCGTCCAGGTTTTCGGGCTCCATGACCGGGACACAGAAGCGGACCGCGGCGCTTGGGGAGACGTTCCGGTGCGTACATTCGACGTGGCAGGACCGGCGGCGTTCGGGTTCGCGCCTGGATTGGAACGCGCTCTGGAGGCGGCGCAGCCGGGAATTGTCCACGTCCACGGGCTGTGGATGTATCCTTCGGTGGCGTCGCTGCGCTGGGCAAAGCGGGCGAGTCCTTACATTATCAGTCCGCACGGGATGTTGGATCCGTGGGCGGTGCAGAATTCCCGCTGGAAAAAGCGATTGGCCGGGGCGCTATTCGAGCACCGGCACCTGCGCGGCGCGGCGTGCCTCCATGCCCTAAACCGCACGGAGGCGGAGGCGTTCCGGGCGTACGGGCTGCGGAACCCCGTGTGCGTGATTCCGAACGGCGTGCAGATTCCGGTGGGACGAGCGGCGGTTCCAGCTCCGTGGAAGGACAAGCTGCCAAAGGATGCGAGGGTATTGTTCTATATTGGCAGGCTGCACCCGAAAAAGGGACTAATGACGCTTCTGCGAGCCTGGTCCATGGTGCAGCGTGACGCGAACAGGTCAGGCTGGCATCTGGTGATCGCGGGGTGGGACCAGGACGCGCACGAGCAGGAATTAAGAACGCTTGCGAGCACAGAGGGGTTGATTGACAGCGTCCACTTCATCGGGCCGCAGTTTGGGGAGTTGAAGGCCGCCTGCCTCCAAGCGGCGGCAGCATTCATTCTGCCGAGTGTGAGCGAAGGTCTGCCAATGACGGTTCTGGAAGCGTGGGCCTGCGAGTTGCCGGTGCTGATGACGCGACAGTGCAATTTGCCGTCTGGCTTCGAGGTGGGAGCGGCGCTGCGGATCGAGCCTGAGGCGGCGAGCATCGCCGAGCAATTGCAGTTCTTGTTTCAGATGAGCGACGCCGACCGAAGGGCGATCGGCGAGCGGGGCCTCGCACTCGTCAAGGAGCGCCATCAGTGGTCGACGGTTGCTGCGCAGATGATCGCAGTGTACGAGTGGGTGCTGGGTGCGGGTCCCGCACCGGACTGCCTGCTGAATTGAGGTCCCGCTATGAATCCTTTTCCCAGTCCTCACAGCGTATCGAACCGACTGCTTCGGGTGGCGTGGCAATCGGCCTATTTTGTTTTGTTCCGGCCGACGCCGAATATGCTGCACGGGTGGAGGTCGTCCCTGCTGCGGCTGTTCGGGGCACGCGTGGGACGAGGCGCTCACCCTTATCCGAGTTGCAAGATTTGGGCGCCGTGGAATCTGGTCATGGGCGATCATGCGTGCCTCGGGCCGTACGTGGATTGCTATAACGTTGCCCGGATCGAGATCGGCGAGTATGCGACGGTTTCGCAATACACATATTTGTGCGGGGCGACTCATGATTACACAAAGTTAACCATGCCGCTGGTTCCGAAGCCGATCCGCGTCGGCGCCCGGGCGTGGGTAGCGGCAGCGGCATTCGTGGGACCAGGGATCACGGTGGGGGAAGGCGCGGTGGTGGGCGCCCGCGCATGCGTGGTTCACGACGTGCCGGCGTGGACGGTTGTGGCCGGGAATCCGGCGAGCGTAATCAAGCGCAGGGTGCTGGAGGGCGCGGCATCTAATTCGACTCAGGTGGAGATCCCTAGGGCATGAGCGGGACTACCCTTTCAGCAATCGTCCTGACGAAGAACGAGGAACGCGACCTGCCGGCTTGCCTGGAAAGCCTGGACGGCTTCGCAACGGAGATCTACGTGGTCGACTCGGGGAGCACGGACCGTACGGTGGCCGTGGCAGAGGAACATGGCGCACAAGTGATCTCGCATCCTTTCCCGAACTATGCGACGCAGTTCAATTGGGCGCTGGACAACGTTCCCTCGGCGGCGGAGTGGGTGCTGCGGATCGACGCGGATGAGAGGATCGGCGATCGGCTGCGGGAGGCGTTACTCGCGGCGCTGCGGGAGGCTCGGGAGGACGTGACCGGCTTTGAGATTGCGAGGCGGATTCGCTTTCTCGGGCGCAAGTTGCGGTATGGGGACACGTACCCGATTTGGCTCCTGCGGATCTGGCGACGCGGCGAGGGCCGTTGTGAAGACACGTGGATGGACGAGCACGTCGTGTTACGGCAGGGGAAGGTGCGACGGGTCCAGGGGGACTTGATTCACGATATTCCGAAAGACCTGACGGAGTGGACGGCCAAGCACAACTGGTACGCTAGCCGGGAGTGCCAGGACATCGCGAGCCACGAGGCAGCGGCCGTGCTGAAAGGCCAGGCGGGGACGAAACGGTGGGTGAAGCAGAACGTATATCTCCGGTTCCCGCTCTTCTACCGGGCGTTGTTTTACTGGTTCTACCGATATTTTCTTAAGCTGGGTTTCCTGGATGGGACGCCGGGCCTGGTTTACCATTTCCTCCAAGGATTTTGGTATCGCTTTCTGGTGGACGCCAAGCTGTATGAGGCGGGCTCGGGATCGCGCGGAGGAGCTAAGGACAGGGCGGGGAGTCCGGAACGGGTGGCCAGCCGGTGAGGGGGGCGGTCTTTCCGACTTCGAGCGGAGCACCGATGTATCGAGAATATCTGTATGAAAGCGGGCTGCGAAATGGGAGTCATGGGCGCTTGTGCCCCGCGATTGGCCGTGGACTGTCGGTTCTGCCTGAGGGAGCGCGGGTGCTCGACATCGGCTGCGGGAATGGCTCGCTGACGGCAGCGTGGGCGAAGGGCGGATGGGACGTGACGGGTGTGGATTTATCTGAGTCCGGTGTCGCTCACGCGAAGGCGTCTTACCCGAACATTGCGTTTCATAAGATGGCGGCGGGGCCAGAACTGGTAGAGCATTTCGGCGAGGGTTCCTTCGACGCCATCGTCTCGGCAGAGGTCGTGGAGCACCTGTATTCTCCGCGGGATCTGACTCAGAGCGCCTTCCGGCTTTTAAAGGGCGGGGGCATACTGATCCTGACGACGCCGTATAACGGGTATCTCAAGAATGTGGTCCTGTCGGTTACGGGAACGATGGATCGGCACTGGACAGCGCTATGGGACGGCGGGCACATCAAATTCTGGTCTTGGACGACACTTCGATGCCTCCTTGCCGAGGCGGGATTCATCACTCCAGAGTTTCACGGGGCAGGGCGGCTGCCGTTCTTGTGGAAGAGCATGGTGGTGCGTGCGTGGAAACCGGGCGGACCGGGAGAACCGATGGCAACCGGCCAGAATGTTAAGAGCTTGAATTGATGATCGTTCAGCAGGCCAGGGAGTTGAGTTCGTAATGACGAGTCACCTGCTCAAGTTCTATCCAGAAGCCCAGTTCGGAGGCTTCAGTGACGTGGACGGGACGGTAGCGTTCTATTCCCGCATCAACTCATTGCTGGCTCCATCAAGCGTTGTGGTGGACTTTGGATGTGGCCGCGGCAGCGGCGACTCAGACTCGGTCCCGTTCCGGAAACACTTGCGGAGCTTTCGCGGCAGAGTCTCGCAGGTCATTGGACTCGACGTGGACGTTGCCGGCAGTGATAACCAATTCGTCGATGAGTTCAGACTTTTGACGTGTGGCGTTGCGTGGCCGGTTCAAGATGAAACCGTCGATCTCTTGTACAGCGATTTCGTACTGGAACACTTGCCTGAACCGGGGTTTTTCTTCACAGAAGCATATAGGGTCCTCAAGCCCGGCGGGTATCTTTGCCTCAGAACGCCCAACGCACTTGGTTATGTGGGTCTTATTTCTGTTCTCTTGCCTGGATCTTTGCATAAGGCAATTCTGAGGCAGGCACAGCCCGACCGCCGCCAGGCAGACGTCTTCCCGACTGTCTACCGTTGCAATACCCTGTGGGCTTTGCGACGGGAATTGCGAACTAAAGGGTTCAAAGGCGTTGTATACGGGTACGATGCGGAGCCGTCATACTTGGGCTTTTCGTCGGTTGCTTACTGGCTTGGCACCGTTTATTCGAAGCTCGCCCCGCCGATGCTCCGGTCTTGTCTGTTTGCTTTCGCACAAAAGGCAGGATTTGGACAAGACGGCGCTGTTGCCCAAAATGGAGTTTTTTGAAACTGTCGCAATTCGCATGGTGCGCATGAAATCCGCGTAGCGTGAAAGTCATTCTATGTACTCCCTGATTGCAGTCGGAATAGCGGCGCTCCTGCTCTCTCTGCTGCTGACCCCGGTCATCCGCAATCTCTTCCGTCGCTGGGGGCTGGTGGATCGTCCGGATGCCGCTCGCAAGCTCCACGAACACCCGGTGCCGAGCGGCGGTGGCGTGGCGGTGGCCTTGGCCTTTGCGGTCTCGTATGCCGTCCTCCTGTTCCTGCCCCTCCACGCCGGAGCCCTCGTCGCACGAAGTCTGCCCCTGACCTGGCGCCTGCTGCCATCGGCCGTCGTCGTGCTCGCCGTCGGCTTTGTGGATGACATCATCGGCCTCCGCCCCTGGCAGAAACTCCTGGGCCAAGTCGCGGCCGCCGGTGGCGCCTACTGGGCTGGCATTCACCTGTCGAACCTCGCCGGATATCACCTCGGGATCGGCTGGAGCCTCCTTCTAACAACCGGGTGGCTCATCTTCTGCACCAACGCGCTCAATCTGATCGACGGCGTCGACGGCCTGGCCACCGGCCTCGGGCTCTTCGCCGCCTCCACCATGCTCATCGCAGCACTGGTGCAGCACAATGTTCCACTCGCCCTTGCTGCCGCACCGCTGGTCGGCGCCCTTCTGGGATTCCTGCGCTACAATTTCAACCCCGCCACCGTCTTTCTGGGCGATTCCGGCAGCCTCTTCCTCGGTTTCCTGCTCGGCTGCTACGGTGTCCTCTGGAGCCAGAAAGCCACCACAATCCTGAGCATGACGGCGCCTCTGCTGGCCCTCTCGGTTCCTCTGCTCGATACGGCGCTCGTGATGGGCCGGCGGTTCTTGCGCCGCCAACCGATCTTCACCGGAGACCGTGCCCACATCCATCACCGGCTGCTGGAACGCGGGTTCACACCGCGCCGGGTCACGCTCTCTCTTTACGCTGCCTGTAGCGTTGGAGCCGTCTGCTCCATCGCCGTCATGCAGGCGCATTTCTCCGGCCTCATCATCGTCGTTTTTTGCGTCCTGGTCACGATCGGCGTGTGGAGCTTGGGCTACGCCGAGTTCGGAACCGCGGTCCGCCTGTTCATTGAGGGAGCGTTCCGCCGCCAGCTCAATACCCGGATCGCGCTGCACGGCCTGGAGGAGAAGCTCGCCGCCGCCGAAACGCCCGAGGAGTGCTGGGCCACCATCAAGCGCGCGGCGCCGGACTTCGGGCTCGACTGCATCCGGATGTCCGTTGGAGGACATGCTTTCAGCGAGTCCGACGATTGCGAGTTCACCCGTTACTGGACCGTCCAAATACCCCTGTCGGACGTCGATCAACTCGAACTGACCCATTCCTTCGGAAGCACGCTGCAGACCGATGCCACGGCGCCCTTTGTCGACGTGGTCCGCAAATCCCTCACGCCGAAGCTGGCGGCTTTCCATGGGCTGGCGCCCAAGTACCGCACGCCCGTCCCCGCTCCGGATACGGCGCCGGCCGCGGCGCAATCCTGCCTTTTCATCAACCAGTTCTTCTGGCCCGACCCCGCCGCCACCAGCCAGCTCCTGACCGATGTCGCGGCTTGGGCGGTGGAGGATGGCAACGCCGCGCGGGTGATCGCCGGAGCCACGAAATACACCGAGTCCGAGGACCTGATTCCGCCGCCGGTTCACATCGCGCGTTGCCCGGCGTTCCCATTCAACCGCACGATCTTCGGCCGTGTGGCCTCCTATTTCTCTTTCCTGCTGATTGCCGCCATGCACGCGCTCCGAGGACCGCGGCCCGACGCCGTGGTCACTCTCACGACGCCTCCCGCGCTCGGATTGATTGGATCGCTGGTCTGCGCAGTGCGCGGTGCGCGACATTACATCTGGGAAATGGACGTTTATCCCGACATAGCTGTCGACGTGGGGTTCCTCTCTCCGCGCTCACCGCTCACGCGCTTTTTCGGCTGGGTATTCGACTTCGCCCGCCGCCGCGCCGAGGGCATCATCGCCCTGGGCGAAGAGATGAAGGACCGCCTGATCGCCCACGGCATCCCAGCGGAAAAGATCCACGTCTGCGAAAACTGGGCCGACGGCCGCGATATTACTCCGCTGCCGTTTCCGAAAGGTCCCCTCACGCTCTACTACTCCGGCAACCTCGGCATTGTCCATGACGTAGACACCATCCTGGATGCCATGGAGCATTTCCGCGATGACGCGCGTTTCCGCTTCCTGTTCGCGGGAGGCGGCTCGCGCCGCGCCGGGTTCGAAGCGTCCTGCCGCGAACGCTCGATCGACAACGCCTTGTTCGGACCCTATTGCGACCGCGCCGATCTCGGCACTCGCCTTGCGCAGGGCCACATCGGTCTGGTGACGCAGCGTCCCGAGAGCCTTGGATCGGTTGTGCCCAGCAAAACTTACGGCATTATGGCAGCCGGCCGCCCCATTTTATTCATCGGGCCGAGGAAAGCCACCCCAGCTCGCATCATCGAAAAATACCACTGCGGCTGGCACATAGAGCCCGGCGATGTTAAGGGCCTGGTCGAGTTGTTCGAAACCCTGGCCAAACGCCCCGACCTCATCCAGCATGCCGGTGCGCTTGGCCGCCAAGCCTTCGAACAATACTACGACCGCCCCATCGCCGTGGCTCGTTTCTGCGCGATCCTGGGCCTCACCAGTCCCGCCGAAGCTGCGCTGACCGCGCACTTAGGGCCGCTTGACGTTCCGTTGCGTGAAACCCTGGCCGCTGGTTCTATGAGTCTGTCGGAAGTAGTTTCCGAACGACCGCTTAATTCCACGCGCGGCTCCGTAACTATCGGGAAAACCGTAAGCAGTGCTTGGGGCCGCGACCGTCAGTGAGCGGTCGAAGTACATTTTGTCCACGCAGACCCGTCGCGAGGCCCGCTCCGTAGCGCCCATCCAAGACGTCTGAGACCATCCAATGTCCGATCTCGATTCCCAGATCGCTGCCCTGAAGAGCCGTCGCCGTTCCATGATGGAATTCAACGAATGGAAGCCCAGCCTCTTCTACTATCTCTATGTTCCGATTGGCGCCTTATTGGTCTACTTCCTTACGGGGCCGCCGTGGCTGGGACTGGGCAAGCTGGTCGCCACCGGGCTGTGTTTCGGGCTCCTCTGTTATCTTCCCGTCATCTACAACCGCCTTCGCTTCTGGTTGTTTTTCCTCTGGCCGAATAGACGCCTGCACCGACGGATCGCATCACTAGAGGCCCAACTGGATCACCGGAGCGCCTCGGGTGGCCAAGACGCCTGATCCGTTACGAGCCAGGCCCTCTCACCTACTTGTTTCGAATCCGTTCTGTTTTCCATCGGCGTTGATCCGTGTTCACTCGTGACCAAAACCGTGTTTCGTTACCCCCGCATCCTCATCCTGGCCCTCTGGGTCGTGCTGATCTGTTGCGTCATCGTCGGATCGCTCCTGCCCGGCCGGTCTCCCGCCATAGTGGCCGTCGGTCATCTGCATATCATCAAGGTGCTGCATTATTGCGCGTACACGTCGTTAGCATGGATAGCGCTGGTAGCCGTCCAGCGAAGATCGGCTGCCTTGCTGGCTGCCCTTGCCATGATATTGCTAGGCGTGGCTTTGGAGTTTGGTCAGAAGCTGGTGCCGGGCCGATCGTGCGAAGTCCGCGACATGTTCATCAACGGAGTCGGGGTCCTTACGGGCATCGCAATCGGGATACTGAGCCGCCGTATCGCTCGGCGGCTAGCAGGAGTCGACTCTCCAGCTCGCGCCAATTCGTAGCGGGAAATGGTTGAAGTCGTCCATGCACCAACTTCACGGCAGTCCGAACTTCACATGCATTTTTCGGTGATAGCTCAGGAAAGGAGCATCCAAATGAACGTGAAAGCCTTTGCAGTTGCCGCGGGAATCTTGTGGGGATTCCTGCTCTTCGCAGTTACTTTACTAGAGGCCGCGCGCGGTGAAGGGCATACACTGGTCCTGCTGTCGGCCCTGTACCCCGGGTATGCAGTCACGTATCTGGGAAGCGTGGTCGGTCTGGTTTACGGATTCGTCAGCGGGGCGCTCATCGGCGCGGCCTTATGCTGGCTTTATAACCGATTCGCCGGCACGCCCGCAGAGCCGAAAGAGAAATCAGCCTGAGTCACCACATATTGCGCGCTGGCGGGCGCGATGCTGAAATGCGAAACCGGAGTTGATTCCCCCGCAGCCCCAACTCATGACTCTTGGCACCATCATTCACGCCTCCCCCAACCAGATCTCCTGTGACCTCGGTGGCGAAGCCGCTATCCTCAATCTCCACACCGGCGTCTACTATTCGCTGGATCCCGTGGGTGCGGTAGTGTGGAAACTGATCGAGCGGCCAAGGACCGTCGCTGGTATTCGGGACGCCATGTTGGACCGCTTTGAGGTCGAGCCGGAACGTTGTGAGTTGGACCTGTTCCAACTCTTCGAAAGACTTGCTGCGGAAGGTCTCATCGAAACCCGTGACGGCCATTCGTAAGTTTCGGGATCTTTCGCGTCCGGACCGCAACCTGTTGTGCGCAGCTTGGGTGTCCCTCATCCGGGCGCGCATCGCGGTCTCCGTCTTCTCCTTGCCGCGTCTCCGCCGCAATCTTCCTCCTGCCGCTCGTCCGGGCGCGGATCCCTTGCGCATCGCTTGGGCACTGCACGCGGCTTCCCGCTTCGTCCCCCGGTCCACCTGTCTGGTTCGCGCCTTGGCTGCCCATCGTCTCCTCGCCAAGCACGGGCATGCCTCCGACCTCCGCATTGGCGTGGCTAAATCGGACGAGGCTGGTTTGGCGGCTCATGCCTGGGTCGAATGTGGCGGTACGGTCCTGGTTGGTCGTACTGATGCAGAATACTCAGTACTCTTGGAGTGGAGCGCCCGAAGATAAGCGATATTGTGCGTATCCGCAACTCGGAAACACGCACAGTCGTGACTTAGGGCTCGCTAAGGAACCCTGCGCGGCGCAACGGGAACCATCCACTGGGATGTCCACGAATATAGCCGCAGCACACACACGGCGGCAACGTCCTCCTGTGCTAGCGTCTCCTAGGGGCTGCCTGGGACGTGCATGCTGTTCTCGTGCGAACCACTTGAGCCCTGGGTTAACCGCGCCAGGGTGCCGTGGTCAGTCAAGACTGGACGGGTGTATTCCTTCTTCTTCGGCGCGGATTTCGTCACTTCTTCCATGGTACCGACTTCCCATCCCTCTCGTTTTCATCCATTGGGCCAACACGGCAATTTTCCAGAGCGCGAACCCCGCGCTGGACTGCTTTTCCGACATGAAGACCTGATTTACCTTCGATAGACGATCAAGTTTAACATAGCCTTGCAGATTCTGCAAGTCCCGCTGAATGGCCTTCTGTAACCATTCCGCATGGCAGGCCAGAATCCGTGCGTGGAAGGCAGGGCCAGGATGTGGCAGCCTGCGCTGGCAAAGCAGCGACTCCGGCAGCAAGCCGGACATCGCGGTCCGCATAACCGTTTTCGATGCAGGAAAGTGCCCCTTCCATTTCAATGGAAGGGAGATGAGAAACTCAGCGACTCTCCGGTCGCCGAAGGGATGCCTCACTTCCAGCCCCAGCAGGCTCGCTTTCAGATCCAGACGCTCGAAGGCGAACGAAACAAGTCCAGATGTGAAACTGAGGGAATGCATTAGGAACGGATCGCGCGCAGCATTCCAGAGAGCTTTGCGCCGGGCCATGCATCTCTCCGTCACATAAGTTCGCCGGGCCAGGTTCTCGTCAATCAAGCTGATCGATGTGTCGGGCGGCTTCAGGATCGCCCGTTTGAGCTTTCCCAGCGCAAGCAGCGCACGCGGGCAGATCGGGCGAAGGCCGTAATCAGCCAGAATTCGCCACCAGGGCCGATCCCATTGGGGGGCGAGGCATTGTGCGTCCCGTATCGCTGCCGGCCAGCGTCCGCGGCGAATCAAGGAACTCAGACACTCCGTGTATGGATGCATTTGGTCTCCATCGATGCCATCCAGAAGCACACGGCAGCCGTTTTGATGCGCCGAGCGGTAGGTGATCCAATCGAAGAAGCCCTGGTCGGCTTCGAAAGGCTGGTCGCTGTTCCGAATCAGGTCCGCCAGACCGTAGTTCCCGGCAGTCACCTCTTCCGGCCGGATCAGGCGGGAATCGATTCCGCCCTGCTCGACCACCGAGCGTATCATTCCCAGCGCCTCTTGGCACGAGGGGTCTACCAGCGAGAATGCGGCAATGCGCGCCTGCGCGGCTCCTCCGGATAACTCGCGAGCAGCCGCCACGACAGAGCTCGAATCCAGGCCGCCGCTAAGCGCGTAAGCCGGCCTGGCCGTGTCGCGAATCCTGGCGGAGACCGCTTTCATGAAGACGTTTCGGAACGCCCCGCCGCACTCCTGCATCGAGCGGTATCGCGTTCCTTCCTTCGGAATGAGCTTCCAGTAATCCCACACTTTGAGCGAGTCGCGTTCCACCATCAGGCAGTGTCCGCCGGGCAAACGGAGAACCCCTTCATAGAATGTTCCCACCGTGTCCTCCCGGTCGAGTTCGTTGACCAGATAATCCGCCAGACGAAACTCGTTAAGGCGGCGGGTAACGCGGTCGAGGGCGATGATCCCCTTGATCTCCGAACCGAAGGCGAACAGCGAGTTCCGCGCAAAGTAATAAAGAAAACGCTTCACTCCGAGTTGGTCCCGGGCGCAGAAGAAGCGCCGGTTACGCGAGTCCCAAATCGCGAAGGCGAAATCGCCCAATAGGTGGCTTGGGCTTTCGACGCCCCAAAGCTGGTAGGCGCGCAGGATCAGCTCCGTGTCCGATCCGCTCGGGGAAGCGAGCCCCCTGGATTCCAGAGCCGGCACGAGATCTTCCCGGTTGTCGATCCGCCCGTCTAGAACGATGGCGAGTCCCGTCTCTCCGTCGGCAAACGGCTGAACCACCGGAAGGGGCTTGCTCCGAACTTCGAGGTGAAGGTAGCCGAGCGCGATGGGACCGTCCACCAATCGCGTTCTACCATTCGGCCCGCGATGCGAGATGGCATCGCTCATGCGCAGGATCTCTTCGAGCACCGCCGGACGACCGTCCGGATTCCACAGACCGACGATTCCACTCATCGTGTAATTGCCATCTTGATCGCAACAATAAGATAATAGCGGATTGAGTGAAGGCGTGTCTCGAATCATAGACGAGCACCGGATCTATCTGGGCGACAAACATCGGCTCGGGGCGTTTGTGCGCGCAGTAAGTTCAGTCGTGAAAAGCGGGCAGATCATCCTCGACCTAGCTTCCGGAACCGGCATCATGGGCTTGCTGGCCTGCCGTGCGGGAGCTGGCAGGGTCTACTCGATTGAAATGGGCGGGATGGTCGCCGTTGCCCGTGAGATTGCCCGAGTCAACGGGTTCGGGGATCGGATTGTTTTCATCAAGGGGCACTCCACGCACGTCGATCTGCCGGAAAAGGTCGATGTCGTGGTTGCCGACCAGATGGGGAACTTTGGTTTCAACGCCGGAGTGGTCGAGTATTTCGCCGATGCCCGGCGCCGCTTCCTGAAGCCGGAAGGCGTCACGATTCCTCTCCGAATGGACCTCGTGCTCGCTCCCATCGAAGCTCCGGACTTCTATGGCCAATTGGAGTTCTGGAACACCTCGCCCGCAGGTTTCGATTTCCGATCCACTCGTGTGATGGCGGCCAACACCGGCTATCAGGTGAAGCTTCCTCCGGAAAGTCTTTGCGGCGATGCTGTCGTCATTGCAAGCGTCGATCTGAACCACGCCACGACGGAGCCATTCCACGGTGAGGGCATGGCAATGATTCTCCGGTCGGGTACGATGCATGGACTGGGAGGCTGGTTCACCGCGGAACTCGCGGCCGGAATCTCCATGACGAACTCGCCGCTCTCTCCCGAGCGGATCGAGCGGCGGCAGGTTTACTTTCCGATCGACCGTGCGGTCCAGGTGGTCGAGGGCGACTCCGTGCAAATCCGCATGACAGTCCGGCCGGCCGATTCGATTGTCAACTGGAACGTGGACGTGCTGGATGGCTGCTCCGGCGCGAAGAAAGGCTCCTTTCGGCACTCCACCTGGAAGGGGATGTTGCTTCCTTCGGAGGATCTCACGCGGACAACGCCGCATTTCAAGCCCAAACTCATCCCGCGTGGCCAAGGGCGGCGGACCGTGGTCAACCTCTGTGACGGCGTGCGAACGCTTACTGAGATCGAGGACGAAGTCTTCCGCCTGCATCCGAATCTCTTCCGCAACCGGGAGGAGGCGTCGCTCTTCGTGGCGGAAGTGGTCACGCGATACGCCGAATGATCTCGACCCACGCCTATCGAATCTGCGATCTGGTGGTAGCCAGCGCCATTGCGCTGCCCGAACTCGTCCCGGCGACGGCCTTCGGCGCGGAGTGCCGGTTTGAACTCCTACCACCGGGAAATCCGTCTGCTGTCGACGTCGACTGGTTTCACCGGTGGATTATCGAGGAGGACGGCAAGGAGCAGGATAGCTGCGACGTTTGGCTCCGGCTCGCCCGCACTGGCGATGGCTATCTGCTGCGATTCCCTTCGTGCGGTGACTTCTTCGTGTCGGCCGATGCTGCCAGGATTCAGTGCCGTCCCCTGCCTGGCACGCCGGAGGTGACGGTGCGGCATCTGCTGCTCGACCAGGTGCTTCCGCTGGTGTTGAGCCGGCGGGAGCGCATCGTCCTGCACGCAAGCGCGGTGTTGACCGGACATGGCGTAATTGCGTTCGCCGGGAAGACCGGCCGAGGGAAGTCCACCCTGGCTGCGAGTCTCGCGCGGGGCGGGTGTTCCCTGGTCTCCGACGATTGCCTTGTGCTGCGCACGGAACGTGGAGAATGGACGGCGCTGCCGAGCTATCCGGGCGTGCGCTTGTGGCCTTCAACCGCTGGGGAAGTTCTGCGGGGAGACATGCCAACCGCGGAGGTGGCCCACTACACGCTCAAACGCCGTGTCTGGGATAAGGCCGTGCTGCCGTATGCATCGGGTCCGGCGCCATTGCGAAGGCTTTTCTTCCTCGCTGACAACGCTGGCGAGATTTTGTTCGAACGGCTCCCGCCGGGACGGGTATTCATGGCGCTGGTGGAGTTCGCTTACAATCTCGACATCCAAGACACAGCGTTCCTACGGAAGCAGTTCGAGACGGTGGGACGATTGACCGCGGACGTGCCGGCGGACGCAATTCACTACCCGCGCGAGTTTTCTGCGCTGCCGGCAGTGCGGGCGGCTATACTAAGACACTTGGAGGAGGACTGAGACCGTGACGCTGCATGACACGCTGCGCATTCCAGACCAGGTAGCTACCCGCCAGCTTGGCGGCGAGACGGTTCTGCTCAACCTGGAGACCGGGACTTACTTCGGCCTCGACGCGGTCGGCTCGCGCTTCCTGGAGTTGCTGGAAAAGAACGGCGAACTCGCCGCCGTGCATCGCGCGATGCTGGAAGAGTTCGATGTCGCGCCCGAGGTTCTGGAGGCCGATCTGCTGCGGCTTTCGAAAGAGATGTGTGCAAAGGGTCTACTGGTAGCCCGCAGTTAATCCACAGCGGCGACAGGCAGGTAACCATCGGTGATTCCTCCACCAAGCACGGTCCCGCCTCAGTGGCTCGGCACCGCAATGTCATCGCCTTCCCAATTCGTCGCGCTGCCCATCTCCTTCGGGTTGTCTTTGCCGTGCGATTTCCGCAAGCCGCGCCTGCGTGAACTGGTGTTGGAGCACGCTTGGAAACCCGTGGCCTTATGAAGCTGCTGTTGGAGTGCGCCCGCCCCCGCTCAGACGCCGCCAGCATCCGCCAGGCGGTCGCAGCGGTAGCGGATTGGGATGCGACAGTCGCACAATCGATGCGCCATGGCATCGCGCCACTCGTATATTGGCGCGTCAGCCAGGCATGTCCCGAGACCCTGCCACCGGACGTCGTTAAGCGCTTGCTCACGTGCTTCCACCGCAATGCTGGACACAGCCTGAAGCTGACCGGTGAACTCCTCAAGTTAGTCTCGCTGTTCGAGCGCGCCGGCATCCAGGTCGTCCCATTCAAAGGCCCCGCCATCGCGTGGTCCCTCTACGACAGTCCCGCGCTCCGCGAGATGAGCGACCTCGACCTGCTAATCCGCCCCGCCGACGCCCGGCGCGCTGTCGAACTCCTCGTGGACTCCGGCTGCCGGCCCGCGTACGGCACCGACCTCCGCTTTTTCCGCTCGGGCCGCGAGTTGCCGCTCACTTCGTCCGCAGGCGTTGCCCTCGACCTCCATTGGGCCCTGGCACCCTCATGGTTCTGCCATGCGCTCGACCTGGACCGCTTCTGGTCCCGGCTCGTGACCGTCTCCATCGCTGGCCACCCCATTCGCACTCTGGCCCCCGAGGACCTGCTCGTTTTCCTTTGCGTCCACGGCGCCAAGCATTTCTGGAGTTCCCTCCACTGGCTCTGCGATCTCGCTCACCTCATCGATCGCACCCCGCTCGACTGGGACTCCCTTATGACCTACTCGCGCGCCCGCTGCATCTCGCGCACCGTATCCGCAGGCCTGCTCCTAGCCGCCGATGTCCTAGGCGCTGCGGTACCGCCCGCAATCCTTGCCGGTGCGCGTGCCTGTCCCCACACCTCCCGCATCGCATCCTGCGCCCAGCTCTGGCTCCACGGCCGCCCGGTGCCTCGGGACTTTCGGTCACTTGAGTTCCAGTTCCAGCTCAGCCTCGTCGAACGTCCCTCCGACAAGCTCCGCTTCTGCTGGGGTGTGATCGAGCCCTGCCCCGCTGATCTTGAATCCCTCACTCTGCCCCGCCCACTCTTCCCTGTCTATTACGCCTTCCGCCCCCTGCGCCTCGTGGCGAAGTACAGCAGCCTCGCCGCCCGCCGCCTCTTCTCCTGACTCATGTAGCCTCCAGATATCCATTGCACCTCGCCGGGCGGCCACCGCACCGTGGTGGTGTCTTTCCGCGCCGCTGTCGTGTAAGGAAACTCCGTCCGGAAGACTGGTTTGGAATTGGCCTGGCGTAACGTCAGGTAACGTCACTTGACGCTGGCCGAGGATTACTTGGCCGGAATTATTGAGTTATTGGACGGAGGTTTCAATGGAGATAGTGATTGAACTCGTCCAGGCAGCAACCTTATCGCAGTCCAACCTTCATGGCCTTCTTCAGTGATGGCATCCGGAAAGGAGCATCCACATGGACGTGAAAGCTCTGGCAGTTACCGCTGGCTATCTGTGGGGATTCCTGCTCTTCGCATTTACTGGAGGCCGTGCGCGGTGAGTGAATGCCGAGCTCCACCTCGGAGGCTACTGAAAGAGCCCGACAAATCTGGGACACCAGAGTAGCCTCCTAGGAGCATACCGAACGGCACATCTGAGAATTTGCGGAGCTCTGCGGCGGAGGTGCTACGAAAAACCGCTAAATCTCCCCCTTTCGCCGAAAGCGCCGGCGGCCCAATACCAGACCCAGGCAGCCCAAGCCCATCAGCCCAAAACTGGCAGGCTCCGGCACGCTGGTCAGTTCGAATGCGCCATTCCCAGAGGTGTTGCCGGTACCTTCGGCAATAACCGTCATCGTGATCGAGTGGCTTCCAGCACCGAATACGAACGTCCCGTGACTCCAGTCGCTGCCGGTGCATCCCACTGGATCGTCCCCGCAGGTGGTGCCGTCGTTAACTGGTGTCGAGGTCGTCCCTACCTCCACGTCGTTGTCGAAAACCTCGAACTGATCGCCATCGACATACAAGTCCGTGACGACCAGAATTGCGGGGCCGGAAAAGGTCCAGGGAGGCGTTCCGGGATCGAGTACCACCGTCAGGAGGCTGCCCGTATAGGCGGTGTCATCGGTCACTGCGGTTCCAACCGTGCCGTTCCATTGATCGTCATACCAATTGCCGACCGAGATCGCTGAGCAAAAGCCCGGCCCGGCCGACAATGCGAGAAACACAAGACCAACAATTATCTTCTTCATCGTATCTTCCCTTCGTCGTATATTGGTTTGAGCTCGCCACAAGTGTTCAGTGCCAAAATCTAACTATTGCGGCCGTGGCTCGGTGTCGATTATACACTGAACAAGCTATTTCAGAGCTGTTTTTCTCGTTATCTATTTTACAGCTGTTTTTCACATTTTTCCCTTTTCTGGTGACCTAGACGGTAACAATTCTACTAGTACGTGTAATAGATAGTCTCCCGGCCATAACATGGGAAAAGGGAGAACTGCGACCTTCACGGGGATGAACAACGCCGGATGCTTTTGACACTTCCGATCCGCGTCTGGGTCGCAATTCTCTGAGCCACTTGTAATTCCCTCATGGGCGGGCCTCGTTTCACCCACGATCTGAAACGCACATTGACCCGCCGGGCCGGAGGTGTGCCCCTTAAGTTAAGTTCTTTCAGCCTACATCGCCGTTCCTGAGCCGCGCGTAATTCTGTGATTTTCTCCTCCGCCGACGCCACATTACCCTGGCAATCTGAAGACCCACACTTATGAAGTTCCATGCCGAAAGTGTGTTTCGCCGCTAGAAGCGGCGCGTCTCTTGCGATGTCACTTGTCGCGTAGTCGAAAAATGATGGCTTCGAGCGCTTCCTGCGCGAGGGCGCGGGCAGCTTGACCTTCCTCAAGAGTTGGCTCGTACGGCGCGCCGGACGTTGCCCGGCAGGTTTCGCCAGTACTCGAACTTCGCGGTACTCACCACGAGTGGGTCCACGGCAATGTCCAAAGACAGTACCAGAGGACCCAGCCGCACCATCTCCTCGCCGCGGCTAGCGGCCTCAGGCTCGACCACCATTACGTCGAAGTCACAGGCGCGCGCACTTTGCGGTCATGCTCGGGCCGGCTGGCCCAGCCGCAGAAAGCCCTGCACTGAGTCCGCCTCTCCTTTTCTCGCCCTCAGCCTCAGGCCACTTCAGTTTCCATCTCACGCCGGAGTTGGCTCATCCTGCGAATCGCGCGAGCCAAGCCGGCCTCCGTGGGTCCCAACTCAAACTTCTGATCGCCGAACCGGCCCACGAAGGCGCCTGATTCCACCCGGATAAATGGTTTCTCGCTGAGACGGGCGACGATTGCCCGGATATCCAACTCATGCGCCTCGGCGAACCTCCGAGGCCCCAGCCTGTGATACGAGTCGGCCCCCGTACGGTGATGCTTTCCGCACAGAGGAATGGCGGACAGATCGGATGACTTCTGCCCCAGACCGTGCGGGCCGGTATGGGCTGCCTCGACCGCATAAGTCGTGCGGCATACCGCACAGGGCAGGCTGCGGATCCATCGCAGGTATCCCGGATTGCGGACTGGTTTCATCCTCAGCTTTTCCGCAATGAGTGCCGCCCGGTGACCAGGCTGGCCCCAGGAACGTC
>Ga0326727_10004195_pt1 | contig 44004 bp, 39 predicted proteins | sample MB2enrmetagenome_FD_207643 | JGI IMG/M metagenome (GOLD analysis project Ga0326727, IMG submission 207643) | Lab enriched peat soil microbial communities from McLean, Ithaca, NY, United States - MB29MY | ecosystem: Environmental > Terrestrial > Soil > Wetlands > Peat | place: USA: New York... | reverse complement strand
CGAATGTTGCAGGCTCAGACGCCGGAATCCCCACAAACATTCAATCTCTCCAGCAACATTCGCACCGAAACACCCACACCAAACTCAATGATGACACGGGTGCGCTAGACCCCTAACCAACCACTAATTATCCCGCGGGTTGGATGAAATGAGCGTGCCCTCTCCGCTGCGCCCCTTTTGTTCCGTGGCTTGATCCAACGAGCCGGCACGCACGCCCGTGCCGTATTCGGCCTGGCAGGCCAGATGCACCAACAGGTCCGCCGGAATGCCCAGGTCAAAGAGGGCGTTGATGGCATTCTTGGCAGCCACCGTGACCGCGGAGGAACTCGAGAAGCCCCCCTGTGGGATGTTTCCCGTGCACACAAGGCGGAGGCTCCGGAACGCGTCGCGGCCCAAGTGCGCCTGGACGGCGGCGCCCAGGTGTCCCTTCCGCAACGTGCGCAGCGAGCCAATCGCGTTGCCCACGAGCGAGAATGGGCGCCGCATGTTGCTGTTGACCCAGAGGGAGGCCGGCGGGAGCGGCTGCCCCCGATCGCGGCGTCGCTGCAATTCCTCGTCGCTGAAGTAGCCGAGAGACAGCAGCAGACTTTCGCTCAGCCGCGTGCCGAATTCCTCATAGGTGTGCCAGTCCGAGATCTCCTCGCCGGGATACATGACGGCGGTGTCGCTGGCGACGGCGTTGATGCTCTCACGGTACTTCGGGTTGGTGGGAAACAGGTGGATCTGGCGGTCCTCCGCGCACTGCGCCAGCAGGACAATCTGTTCTTGACCGGCCGCATGGCCGGCGCCGATCGGCATTTGCCACGCCGGCCCAAAGAAACGGTTCATGTCCGGATGCATGAACGCGATGCGGACCCGTCCACCCGCGATGCCCAGACTCACGGGCTCATTGGGTTTGAATCCCAGCTTTTCACGTGACGCCGTCACCAGCAGTTCTTCGATCTGTCGCGCGATCGCGGCCACTTGGACAGCGGGCCGATCCGCGGCGGTCCGGCGGGCAGCTTCCTCGACATCGGATTCGCCCGGAAACAGCAATTCGCTGGCGGAGGAAACAATGCTCTCGAGCAACGCCAGGTCCAGCGGCCGGGTCACGTCGCAGCACAGCAGGTCGTACTCTGGGTCCGCCACCGTGGTGGTCACGGTGCGAATGTCGCCGCCCTCCCGGCTGATGGTCTCAACGATGTCCGTCAAATAGTATTGGCGCTGCGCGTTGGCGTTGGTCAGCCCCTGCAAGTGGCGGTGCAAAGTGGCGGCGCGAATCGCGTAGAGCGGACAATTGCCCTCCGTCAGGTCCTCCAAGGCGCGGCGCGCGGCTGGATCCGCCAGGGCGTCAATGTCCCGTTGCTCGACTATCCGCACGACGCGCCGACTGCCATCGCGCAGCACGCGGCCTTTCCCACGGTTCTTGGGCGGTTCGTAAACAGCGGTAAGCAAGGTGAGATCGGCTTCCCGATCCCCGGCACAGTGCGACTCGCTTAAACGGCGGAAGATCGTGGGTGTGACAATGCGATCGCCCATGGTGATGATGAGCAGCGGATTGACCTCCAGCAGGCCAGGCACGATGAATGCCTCGCAGGCAGCGTAGGCCGTGCCGCCGGCCGGATTGTCCGAGCTGACATACACATTGTCTCGACCCAGCACCCCGGACACCTCTTCGTGACGGTAACCCACAAGGCACACCACGGGCGGGAGACTGAACTGGCGAAAGGCGTCAATCGAGTGGCGCGCGAGCGGCGTGCCGCGCACCGGCTGGACGCACTTGGGCGCCTGGCCGAAACGGGTGCCCTTTCCGGCCGCAAGAATGACCAGCACGGGTGCCCTGGTCGTGATGCCGCCATAGAGCGTCAGGGCGTCCGGATTGAGCAGCTTCTCCCCCCGGAGCCGCACGACACTTCTCAATATGGCGGCCGGCGGCTTGGAGGCGGTGACAGGCTTCACATTCGCGCTCACACGATGCCAGGCTGAGGTTTCGTCGGCCGATTCCATCAGGCTCGGCCCAACCAATCAAGCCTCGAGAAGCTTTGGGTGCCTTTGCCTGCCGGCATGGATGTCCCGGGGCTGCGTCCGGCCGTAAACGGTGCGACCGATGACTCGCTTGATCCCCGGCAGAAATACCGCCTCCTGCTGGAGGCCGGCTCACTCAAAGCTCAGCACGATTTTACCCTCGAACCGACAAAGCAGTGACGCCGCTCTGTGATCATTCCATGGCGAGGGTTCGATTCCGACCCTCGCCTCCATCTCTAACTGCTGACGCAGCAAGGAGTTGTGAGGAAGGGAGTCCAAAACGGACACCAAAACGGACACCAATCTCGCTACTCCGTCAAAAGGCGGGCACCATTTTATATTAGGTGCCCACTGCTCACTAACGGTGCGGAGTCGGCTTCTTCTACCATTGCGATTGCGTGAAAGACCATATGAAAGAACGCTATCGCTTAATGCGCCGGGGCATCCGTGGAGGAACGTTTTACTCCGTGGACTCGACCACGGGCACCCGCACCAGCCTCGGCACATCCGACGAGGACGTGGCTGAGCAAATTGTTAGAGCCAAGAACCAGGCGCTTCGTCAGCCGGCGCTCAACCTTCAAATCGCCAGAGCCTACCTGGCAGGCACCGATTCCGGCATTAATACCCGCACCTGGCAGGATGCGCTCGACGCGTTGATGGCGACCAAGCAGGCGGCCAATAAAGCGCGCTGGCAGACCGTCGCGAAAGACAGGGCACTCCGGCCGATTCTGGATCAGGTCATCATCCAGACGCAGGCTGAGGCCCTGTTAAACGCGCTCCGCAATGGCACTGTCTCAACCAACGTTTACCTCCGGCGCCTGCACAACTTCTGCTTGGACATGAGCTGGCTGCCCTGGCCGCTGATTCCCAAACGGCAGTGGCCCGCGGTGCGCTTCAAAGAAAAGCGAGCCATCACCATTGAAGAGCACCAAGAAGTCCTCGCCCATGAGGCGAACCCGGAACGCAATGCCTTCTACCAACTCTGCTGGCACCTGGGCGCCAGCCAAGGCGACATTGCCAACCTCAAGGGTGAGGATATTGACTGGGACAATAGCACAATTGGTTTCTTCCGCAGAAAAACCGGCGTGCCAGTCGTGGTCCATCTGGGCAAGGAGGCGCTGAATCTGCTGAAAGACCTGGCCGGTGAAGGACCGCTTTTCCCCTATCTTGCCACCGTGCGCTCGGGCGACCGCGCGACCGAGTTCAAGCAACGTTGCGACGGTCTGGGCATCAAAGGCGTGACGCTTCACAGCTACCGCTACGCATGGGCTGAGCGGGCCAAGGTCTGCGGTTACCCGGAACGGTTTGCGCAGGAGGCCCTGGGGCACAATTCCAAGGCCGTGCACCGCGCCTACGCCAAACGGGCGCGGGTGAGAATTCCATCGTTGGAGGAGTACGAACAGCAGACGTCCAACAAAGCGACCGTCCCAGCTGGTACGGGCGGGTGACGGCCTCTCGGTACGATGCCGTGCTCGCGCCGCCGACGGTCCTTGAGGGGATCGCGCTTGAAACCATCGAGGCACTGCTGGGATTATCTGGCGGCGATTGCAGTCGCAAGAAGACCAACGAAAAATGAGACCGCTCAAGATTGATTGCGCCGAGGCGAACTGGAAGGTTCTTCTCAAACGAAACCTCCAAGAGGGCATAGAGGTAGACATGGACAATTCAGATTACGCCGTTGACGGCGTGTTGTGCGAGATTCTAGCGATGTCTGGCGAGCCATACGTTTCGCGCGTTGTACCGCAGCGTCATCGAGTGCGACATCCCGTACCGCCGCAAGTATTTCGCGGTGTGCTTGCGCTTGGCGATTATCTAGCCGGGCTTCTCGCGTCCTTGGAGCACTCGAAGGGGAGGCAACGATCTGGGCGGATTATCTGACGCCGGCGCCCGGGCAGAGGTGAGGCGGAGTGTGGATGACCAAGGCCGATGAGGGTGGCGTCCTTTCGAGCCTCAGCCAGTTGAGCCAGAGGGTCATATTCATGAAGCGCGGCCATTTACCTTGGCCATGGCACTGTTCTTCTCTTGCCACCGACGGCCAATTGCCTTGGTGCAGTTATCAAGAAGTTTTCGGTCGCGGCACCACTCCTGCACATCCACTGCTGCAAAGTATTTTGTAGAATTCGGAGCAGGCCGACCAAGCGGCTGGAGCAACTTGGCGGCGACTAAGACAGGAATGTCATGCAGTTGAAACCCCAACAGCGCAGCGGTCTGGGCGGCGTCAAGCCTGGCAGGCAGACGAAGCATATTGAGGCAATCGCTTGGTGTTCCGGTGGATTGGGGACAACTTGGAAACATGGCCGTGTGCAGGCTAATTGCGCTGAAGCAGATTGGTCATGTTGCGATCCATGCGAACCCCGAACTGGCGCAGTTTGCTCTCGATGAATAGGAGGGCGCCCGCCAGTAATCTTGTCTCTAGAATGTCGGGCCACCGAGATGCCCTTTGCAGGTGCGTACTCACGCGAAAGAGAAGCAGATTACCCTCAGGGTCATTCTGCTTGCCGAACCCACAGAGCACTACAATTCTGCCACCGACGGCGGTGATCCTCGCATTTGGTTGGCTCGCAAGAAAAACCGGGAGCCAGAAATCGCGTTCCAGTTGCGTCTCGATTTTCTGGTCGCAGACAAACATTTCGACGATCGTGTCGCCATAGGCGTAGACAGACTCTGTCTCGCCACTTTGGCCGGTGAGGTTCCGAAGCAATCGGGCCAGCTGTGCCTCCAATTCAACCATAGCCTCAAATATCGAAAATGGGCGCTCAGATCCATTCTCTCCCAGAGGTTTGCTTGAGCTTGTTTTCATGTGGTTGCTTCAGTCTCCGCTATTCATCTTTTTTCTTGAGAGCATTTATCAGCGTGAACAAGTCCCCCTTGCGCGGGTCCGTCCAATCGCCCGAGGCGATGCCCAGCCCGTTGATCTTGTTCAAGCTCTCTTCGAGAACATCGTCGGGTACCGCGCAGTATCCCAGCACTGGAAATACGTTGACCACTAGGCCAAAACAGCGTTGGGGCCCTCCGGCGAATTTTTGCACATGCGAGCCGTTCTGTCCTCGGGGCGGTGGCAGCCACCAGGGCTGCGTTTGCATCGCGCTTTTCAAGTCATCGAAACTCATCGGCATCTCCTTGCCTTGCCGCCGCCGCCACATCGCCACCCGGTCATAGACTTTGCGCGGGGCCCAATACAGGACATAGTCGCTCAAGGCTGCGCAGGGCCATTGTGCGGCCAATGCCAATTGGCGTGGGCTGAGCTCCACGCCAGGCCCCGGTACCTCAACCGCCTTGAACAATTCCTGGCGCTCCCGCACCGTCGCCCCCATCTCACCAGCACTCGTCGCCGACACGATATCGTAGAAGTGTTGCACGACATATTCCCTGTCCTGCAATTCCCCGGCTGCGGTCTCGGCGTGCTGGCAGAGAAAATTCTTGAACTCGTTGAGACGCTCAGCCGGCGCTGCATCCAGCAACGCGGAGGCCGCGCTGAACGCCGCGTAAGCGACCCCGTGGACCAACCGGGTCCGATCCTCGCAGTTGAGCAGCGCCCGCGATTTCATCCAGGCGTCCAGTTGGGCCATGGTGATGCGGGCAAACTCCGGCCGGTTGCGCATCAGGTAGCGCCCCAGAAAACAGAACTTGGCCAACGACTCATCCTCGAACCATCGGAAATGATTGGCACGCCGGTGGCTGGCGCTGACCATCACATGAGCGCAGCGAGACCGTACTTGGCTATTATCCGAGGTCGAAACCCCGGTGATAATGGCGGAAGTCCGCACGCGCCGGATGGCCTCGCCGAAGGTCTTTTTGCTGCCAGAATTCCGATCAAAAATGGACTTGATTTTTTCCGGCAGCCACGGTTTGAGCGTTTTGGAGGTCTCCTGGTGCTCCTCGAACCAGACCGGGAGATTCCCATTCTGCTGCAACAGTATGGCCATGCCCACTTGCGTGGTATCGCTCAGCACCGTACCCTCCTGCAAATTGAACCCCCAAATCCGCATCAGCCAGCGGGCAAGTGAAGTCTTGCCTTGATGGGCTAGACCATAAATCCAGAGCAGAGGAAAGCCGATCCACTTCTGGTAAATCTCCAACCCGGCCGCATAGGCCAGCACCGCCCCCAGTGCCAGGTAACCGCCATCATCACCAATGGTCTCCCTCAGTTTCTGGCTAAGCTCCTGGAACAACTCCCGCGTTTGGGCCGGCGTAAATTCAACTCGCGGTTTCAGGTCCGGCTCATGCTGGCGGAACTCCTCCCCCTCCTGGTCGCGCTCCGCCAGGAGATAACCCTTGCCTTCGTACCAGATTACCCCTTGCCGGTCCGGGAAGATTTCCCGGCCATCTGCGCCGTAAGCTACGCCACGGAAGCACCACAGGCCCGCCGCCTCATAAGCGCCTCGTAAAGCGACTTCCTGGACCTCTTTGTGGATGACCAGTGCGTTGGTATCCCGGTGCTTCAACTGCAAAGGCCGTTCCCCAATCATCCAGGCCGCCCCGGGGCAGACCGTCATCAGCCAGCGACGATATTCCTTCGGCGCGCAAAAACTTTCGGGCGGCAGAACCAGCGGCCCGAATACCTTACCATGCACCGAGTGAATGCGTACCAACAGCTCATAGGCCGGGCTCTCGAATTTCCTGAGCGCAAAAAGTGGCTCCATCACAAAGTCCGAGACCACTTCCGGCATCCCCCCTCTTAGAACCATCTCACACGCCCGCCTCAGCTCGACGTCATCCCGCCCGTGGGCCTTAGCCTGCAGTTGCTGCCAGTAGTCCCGCTCCTTATCGGCCAGCGGGCGGCAGACGTAATAGCACCCCACCGTTTCCCGGTAAACGTGGGCCATCACGCGCAGATAGCTCCGCGCCTTCGCCGGGAGCCGCTCTTCATCGCCCTTCGCGCGGGAGCACAGCCGATCCAATCGTTTTGCCAGATTCGCCTCGTCATCGCCGCCTGGCGGCATCTTCCTCTCGAAGGTAAACCGCTTGAATTCCCTGAAGATAATCTTTTCGTCTTCTGATGCGTAAAGGCCGGCCCGTCCGACCTCCTTCAAGTCCAGCGCCCCATTGATCACCCGGAGGAATTCAGAGCGGACCTTCTCCCGCACTCGCTCCCACGTCTCCGCCGCGCCGGCCAGCGACACTCTCCCCGAGCCAGCCAGCAGCGCCATCACCCCATCCCAATCGGCCTTGCCTTTTTCATCCCGCAAGCCGTTGGGAAGATGCCCGACCCGCCCCTCGAAACCGCGAGTCAACAGCCTATGGCACAAATACCGCGCCCAAATCTCGCTGTCGAACCGCCGGTGCCGCTCAGCTTTGAAGCCCGGCAGGTTGGGGTCTCCCTTCTCTTCGTTGTCATAGGCCACGACCACTTTCCGGCAGCTCGACTCGTCCAGCCACATTTCGATGTCGCAGTAAAGCGGTTTGGCCATCGTGATGCCCGGAACTGCTGCAAAGGCCCCGCAATCATGAAGCGCCTGAAAGACGGCCGCGACCTTGAATGCTCCTTCCGAAACCAGGGCGAATCCCGGGATGCTCGGCTTGAATCTCTGCCGGTAGGCCCGCAGCGGCCGGGGAATGTAGAGCCGCGGACTCTGTCCCCGCTGCATCCGCTTGTGCGGGAGCAAATCAATCAGGTCCCCGTAGCGGTTGAGATACGGGATGAGAATCGGAAAACTCCAATCCCATAGCCATTCCCCTTCTTTCTTACCGACCACACCCCAGCCGCAGTATTGGGGATTCGGTCGAGCCTCTGCCCCCGGTTGGTTTCCACGCGTCCATAGTCCTGAGATGAGAAGCGCCTCGGGCGGGAACTGCTTGCCCATCTCTCGCAGAATTTCCGCATATTCCCGCCTCGATGATCTGAAGCCCAGGATTTGACAGAACTCGGGCGTGAGCGAACGCGGCTGCCACAACTTGCGCTCCAAATCCTCATCCGTAAGGACCGTCTGCGCGTAAAAGAACCGCAGTGCCGCTAGCGGGCTCTCGGGCGGCGGCTCCCACCCCTCCTCATCTGGTGGCTCCGGCGGCTCGGGTGGTTCGACCCCGCGTGGAAGTTCGAGAATGTTATGCGGGGGGTCAGCTTCAACACTCTCGGCGGTTGGCAGGGTCGTCTCCCCGACCCCGTTGAGAATGGGCAAAGAGGGCACTTCGGCAAAACAACCAGCCTTGGCAATTGCCGCCGCGCTCGTCAAAGCATCTGGCGGGTCAGTCATCGGCGAATCTTCGGACGGCAGTGGGGCAGGCGGTTCGTTAGGCGACTTCGCAGACTCCGCAAGCGCTGTGGGTTTAGCCGGCGCATCGGACGGTGCCGCGATCTGGGGACCATCCGGACCCCCACTCGCGGAGATACGGCACGCCCGCCGCGGCCCGGGCCGCCATGCAACGGCGCCTCGCCGAAATGCGCGCCCAGAAAGCCCAGCTTTTGAACACCCTCGACGATTGCGCTCCCGCCCTCCGCAAAGAACTTCTCCAAGACCTCGACAGCCTGAACCGCCGCATCGCCGAAACCCAGTCCCGCCTCGACGCCTACCACTTCCAACAAGACCATGAAAACTGAGTCCCCGCGCCGCGCCCGGTTCCACCAATGGGCCAAAGAGCTGACTCGCCTGGGGGAGCGCACCTGGTTCGCCCTCGCCTGGTATCGCCTGGCCTCCGGCCGCTACGAAATCACCTGTTACCTCTCATGAAAAGTCCCAAAGAAATGACCCTCATCGGCCTGGTCCTCCGCCTAGTCGTCCTCAAACTCCAGGCGCAAATCCTCGCCGCCCGGCGCAAGGCCCTGCGCGGGGAACTCATGTCTCGCCTTCCCAAGAATGCAGCCCAAGTCATCGCCGGCTACACCTTCCCCGACGGCCGCACCCAGCTCAGCCCGCGCGCCCTGGCCGCCTCGGAACTCCCCGGCAAACCGCTCAGCAAGCAGCTCCTCGACAACCCCGCCGAACAGCAGGTCATCCGTCAGATCACCGAGTGCTCCGTCAGCACCAAAGGCACCCGCAAATAAGTGGATAGTTCACAGTTGATAGTTGATGGCCGACCCGACTGGGGCACTATCAACTATCAACTCCCCCAAACTATCAACTATCTGCGCTCCCCCCTCCTTATGCCGACCCTCGAAATAGACTTCGCCCACTCCCCCGAAGATCGCCGCGATCCCATGTCCAGCGAGATCCTCGAAGTCGTGGACGTCCGCCTGGGCTCCCGCAGCCTGAATGACCAGGCCGTCGAGGATGCCGCCCTCGAACTCCTCCGCCAAGTCGAAACCCACAAGCAACAATCCCCCCGCGCCATCTAGTCTCCACTCTCCACTCTCCCTCCCTATGGGCATGATAAAACACTATCTCCTCCACCTCCTCACCCTCTGCTCCGATGAACAATTCGGCCAGGATGCCGTCGAATGGGCCATCGTGAGCGGTTGGGTCAAGCTCTCCTACAAACTCGACGACGACCTCCGCCTCATCATGGGTCAGCCCGGCCAGCCCGAGACCGGCCAGTATGACGCCATCTGCGAAGGCTACCGCCGCGTCTGCCAGCAGAACGAAGAAGCCCTGATCGAAAGCTACCAACCCCTCCTCGAAGAACTCAACCGCTCCGTCCCCCTCGCCGCATAGGAACCACACCATCCACATCAACACATCAACTCAATGAAATCCTGACTCAATGAAAATCCTGACTGGTCACACTTCTCCCGAAACCGCCTATCTCGTCCCCGATTACCCATACGGCTTCCGGCTCCGCTGCCAGATCCGCTATTGGCTCGACATCCATCCCCGCAAGGGCACCCGGTTCGTCTCGCAGACCACCAACCCCAAGGTCAGCGGCACCGTCTGGAACCAACCCAAAGCCAGCACCTATTGCAGCCTGGGCGGCGCCATGATCCTTACCGATGAAGGCCATGTCCATTGGACCGGCATCCACGAATACACCGGCCTCCAGGCACTCTTGAATTGGTGCCACACCTATGGCGCGGCCCTCCCGCCCGCCCAGTCAGCCTTCCTGGACCGGCTCATCACCGCCAGCTTGGCGCGCAACGAAGCCAAAGCCCGCGGCGAGGTCTTCGTCACGATCCGGTCGAGCGTGATCGTTCCGGGCGCCCCCACCGCCGCGCCGACCGTCGAGCGCCAGGTGATCGAGTCTGAAATCATCGTGGACCCCGTCACCAAACAGCAGATCAGCCCGGCGGCGGCTAAGCCACCTGTCCCCCTCGCCGCATGACAATATCATGCAACCCCGGCACAGTTTGTAGGGTCAGGATCAAAGGCCAGCGCAGGACTATGCGCCGGATTTACAAGTGGCCAGAAACCCGATTCGGGTCCATCCCGTGCCATGTCTTCACTGCGCCGATACGCGGTGATATTCGGGCGGAGTATGATCCGGTGAACGAAACCCTGACCATAAGCGGCCTGCGCGTACCCGCAAGCGAGGTATCCGTGCCGGAGTACGACATCGAAAGCTGCTCGGCCGAGAACGCCGTGGACCGCGCCGAATACCTCATTGCCCCGGATCCGCGACGAAGCCCTCACGCACTTCGGCATCGCGCCCCAGTCGCTCGATTCTCAGGCCGCCTTCGATCGCCCCACCCGCCTCCCTGGCAGCCCCCTCACCAACACCGCCCCGGATGGTCGCCCCATCCTCCCGCCCGCCTTCTACCTCACCAGCTATACTCAGCTCGCCGAGACCTTCATGGTCACCGAGCGCAACCTCACCCGCGAAGCCGCCGCCAAAGCCGAAGGCAAACGCGCCTCTTCCGGCCGGTTCAAGAAGCTCACCCCCGAAGTCTGCAACGTCCACCGCCTCTGGAAACTCTTTGGCCCCATCATCCTCCGCCGCCGCAAACAGGACACCGGCCTCGAAATCGTCCCCAAGCTCCGCCGCGTCATCCGCTGCGAAATGGGCACCCACCAGAAGAAGGTCTATCAATACCACCTCGACGCTGACTACCGCGACATCAACGGCCGTCCCGCCCCCGGCGCCCAGCTCCAGGCCCTGCGCATCGCCGCCGCCGATCCCTCCAGCGCCCACCTCACCGCCCAGCCCGGCCAACCCGTCGAACCCTGCGACTGCCAGCACCATCAACTATCAACTCCCCAACTATCAACTGGCCGCTGTCCCTACTGCCAGGGCCACGGCGTCATCCCGCTCCCCCACCGTTCCGGCACCGCCTATATCCCCAAGATGGCCACCGTCCTCACCCTCCTGGCCGAGATCCTCGAACGCCGCGAGCAGGCCCTGGTCTTCAGCGCCTTCAACGACCCCCTCGATAATCTCGCCCGCTGGCTCAACGAAGCCAACGTCCGCCACGTTGTCCTCGACGGCCGCGTCCCCCAGAAGCGCCGCGGCCAAATCGCCGCCCTCTTCAAACAAGGCCGAACTCCCCAACTGTCAACTACTATCAACTCCGCGATCCCCGTCATGCTTGCCGGCGTTGAGTGCATGGCCGAAGGCCACTCCTTCCACCTCACGAATAACGTCATCCTCCTGGCCTACTCCTGGGCCTATGACAAGTTCAAGCAGGCCCTCGACCGCGTCCACCGCCTCAACTCCGTCCAGCCCGTCAACGTCTATGTCGTCCTCTGCACCGGCTCCATTGACCGCCGCCTCGAATCCCTCGTCCAGGAAAAGTCCGACGCCGCCGAGCTGGTCCTCGATGGCCGCCTGATCGGCGAACGCACCGAGGAAGTCAACCTCGCCGAACTCCTCAAAGTCGCCCGCCGCGAATTCAGCGAAAAGGATGCGACCATTGACGAAGGCCTCCTCCAGGCCCAATGGCCCCAGCTCCGCCTGCGCCTTAACACCGCCATGCGCTACTGGATTGACATCCCCGCCGAGGTCGTCCCTTCCGGCCCTGTCGCCCGCGCCGTCCACGAGTTTGGTACCATCCGCCCACCCGCCATGTTACCCACCGACCTCCGCCACCAATCCCTCGCCGCCGGCGCCGGTCGCCATGACCCCCTCGCGGCCCTCCCGCTCACGCCCGCGGATGTGCAGACGCCTGCACGCCCCGCTGCGCCCGCCGCGCCCCGGAGCCAACCGCTCTGGCAAGCTCGGTGCCATGCCCGCTGCCGCGTTCGCAGCGCCGACGTCTGGCCCCCCCTTTAATCAACGACTAAGTATCAACTCCCTATGCGCCCTCCCTATTGGCAAGCCCGCCTCCGCGCCCACCTGCGCGGCCGACTCCCGCACCACCGCGGCCCAGCCGTCCAACGCCTCGCCCAGCGCTCCCGCTTCGGCCTCGACCCCCTAATCCGCTCTCGGTCTTCGTGCCGCCCCTCCCTGGCGGATCGGAACCGGAACCAGTGGTGGCAAAATTGAACGCAGGCGCCGGCGGCTCGGGCGGCACCCAGCGCCGTCGTCGCCCCGGCGAGGACTAAAGTTTTTGTGAAATCACGGCGGGTCCAGGAGTTTATGGCAGGCCTTTCATTCCTCGCACGCTTAAGACTTAGGATCGGCGCGATCAAGTTTGAATAAAGGACTCAGGTCTGGGCCGAGGTCGTGGCGCCCAATGCTCCCAATTCCCAAACGCTCCCGGATCTTGTTGCCGGCAGGCCATTGAAACTATATTCCTCGTGCATGCTTCGTCAGATCACAGCGACAGCCTGCCTGTGCCTTTGCAGCGCTTACCCCGTTATGTCCCAGGAACCCGCCCCTGACCTCATCCTGCATCACGGAGAGGTGGTCACGGCGGACCTATGTTTCTCCGTGGCGGAGGCTATCGCAATCCGTGGCGAGCGCATTGTTCGCGTTGGGTCAAATGCCGAAGTTCTGGCGCTCCAAGGTCCCAGAACACAGACCATTGATCTCGCCGGGAAGATGGTCCTGCCCGGGCTGATTGACTGCCATGCGCATCCACAGTCGGCGAGTGTCGTTGAGTTCGACCACCCGATCCCGCAGATGGATTCGATCCAGGATGTGCTCGATTACTTCGCGGCCCGCGCGAAGGTGATGCCGGAGGGGCAATGGATCACGCTTCGACAAGTGTTCATCACGAGACTGCGCGAGCAGCGCTATCCTTCCCGTGCCGAGTTGGACCGTGTGGCTCTCAAACACCCGGTGCTCTTCGCCACGGGGCCCGACGCGATGTTCAATTCGCTCGGCCTCAAGCTCAACCAGATAGACCGGAACTACGTCATCCCCGACGGCGGGCCGGGCTTGGTTGAAAAGGATGCACATACGGGCGAGCCGACCGGCCTGGTGCGCACCTTCGCCCGCTTTCTGAAGATTCCCACTACCGGGAAGCAGCCCACCTTACCCGAGCAGGAACGCTGCCTGGCGGACCTGTTCCAGGACTACAACCGCGTGGGGATCACGGCGGTCTGCGATCGGGATGTATATCCCGACCAAGTGCCAGTTTACCAGGCGCTGCGCGACCACGGACGCGCCACGGTGCGGGTCGCCCTCTCGTATCACGTAGACTCGGACGGTGACCTAGTGAAGGTTCGGGAGGCCATTCAAGCGGTGGCGCGGCATCCGTTGTTCAAGAACAAGGACCCAATGCTGCGAATCATCGGCCTTAAGACCTATCTCGATGGCGGCATGCTCACCGGCAGCGCCTACCTGCGCGAACCCTGGGGGGTCAGCGCGATGTACGGCATTACTGACCCCGCGTACCGCGGCGTGCGGTTCATTCCCCAGGACCGGTTGGAGGCGATGGTGCGCGAGGCCGTTGAGAACGGGCTCCAGTTCACCGCTCACAGCGTCGGGGATGGCGCCGTCCATGCTCTGCTTGACGCGTATGAAGAGGTAAACAAGACCCTGCCCCTGCGCGCGGCTCGCCCCTGCATTTCGCATTCCAATTTCATGAGCCGCGAAGCCGTCGAACAGGCCGCCCGGCTCGGCATCATGTTGGACATCCAACCCGCCTGGCTGTTCCTCGACACCCGAACTCTCGTGAAACAATTCGGTTATGACCGCCTCCGCTACTTTCAACCCTTGCGGAGCCTTTTCGAAGCCCGGGTGATCGCGGGTGGCGGTTCGGACCACATGCAGAAAATCGGTTCGCTGCGCTCCAACAACCCTTACAACCCCTTTCTCGGCATAGCCACGGCCATTAGTCGCCGGGCACGCTGGTATGAGGGGCGACTCCATCCCGAAGAAGCCCTCTCCCGGGAACAGGCGATACGATTTTACACCATCAACAGCGCCGCCATCCTGTTCCTGGACGACGTAGCCGGGTCACTCGGGTCCGGCAAATTTGCCGACCTGATCGTGGTTGATCGCGACCTGCTCACGACGCCGGAGGACCAAATCGCCGGGATCCAGGTCCTGCGGACCTACCTGGCGGGGAAGCTGGTTTACGAGAAAAAATAATGCGGTTGAAGACCCTTACCGTCAACGTTGAGCCTGACTAATAGCCTATGTCTAATGAAATAGATCGCAGAGAGTTCTTGAAACAGTCATCTGCTTCCGTCGCCGGTCTCGCGATAGCGGGGGCAGCGTTCGCAGAGCAGCCCACCTCTTCCTCGGTGAAGCTGGGTTTTGTCGGTATCGGAGGCCGTGGCTCGTACCATCTTGATTGCGCTCTGGGAATGGAAGGGGTTGGGGTGCTGGCCCTGTGTGATATTGACGATAAGGCGCTGTACCACGCAAAACGCTGGGTGGAGGAGGCCGGCCAACCGACGCCGCATCTCTACGGCGACAGCCGGACGGCCTTCAGGCAACTCTGCGAAGAGGAAACGCTGGACTGCATTATCTGCTGCACCCCTTGGGAATACCACGCGCCGGTGTGCGTGGCGGCCATGAAGAACGGCAAGAACGCAGTCAGCGAAGTCCCCATCGTCATCACCTTGGACGAGGCCTGGGAACTGGTCGAGACCTACGAGAAGACAGGCAAATGGGCAACGATGGGGCTCGAAGGGTATGGCGACCTCACGCTCATGAACATGGTGCGCAAGGGGATCCTGGGCGAGGTCCTCCACGCCGAAGGTGGGTATGTGCATGATCTGAGGATGGTCCAATACAATCCGCTCCAGGAACCCTGGCGGCTCAACCACTCGCTCACTCGCAACGGGAACTTGTACCCGGACCATCCCATGGCCCGCATCCTGCGCTTACTCGACATCAACCACGGGGATAGGTTTGACTCTTTGGTTTCCATGAGCACGAAGTCCGTCTCCTTGGCCAGATATGCCAATCTCAAATACGGAGAAAAAGGCCCTTACGCCAACGTGAAGTTCGCCCAAGGGGACGTCAATGTAACCCTGCTGCGCACGGTCGGGGGGAAGGTCTGCACCCTCAGTTTCGATACCAGCACCCCGCATCCGCGAGAGTTCTTCCGGCTCCAGTGCGTGAAGGGGGTTTACCAAACGGGCGTCAGCCTCCCGGCCCCCAGAAACCCGGAAACTCCAGGTGCTCAAGCGGCGCCCGCAGCGCGGGGCTTGGGCGGAGGCAGGGGCGGGATGCTTTACATTGACGGGCGATCTCCGGAGGAGGATCTCTGGGAGTCTGCGGAACCCTATTTTAGGGAGTTTCAGCATCCCTTCTTGAAGAGCTACACACCGAAAGCCCGAAAGACCGCCCTGCGCGGACACGGCGGTGGGGACACCGTTACTCCGGTTAACTGGGAACGACTGGTGGCTGCGCTGCGCGCCGGCAAGATGCCGGATTGGGACGTTTACGACTCGGTTACCAGCAGCGCCATCGCTCCCCTGTCGGAAAAGTCGGTTGCCGCCGGCAGCGCTCCCTTTCCTTTCCCTGATTTCACCAAGGGGAAATGGCAGACTGCCAAGCCATTCGACGTCGTTTGACGACAACCAATCGGTCGAAACCGGATTCCTTGATAGCCATCGCCATGCGCTCCGCACTCCTGTTCGAGGGCGCTGGGCACGCGTTAACGTGGTGAAATTGCCCCCGCGAAGCCCGAACCTCAACGCCCATTGTGAGCGTTGGATCCGATCGGTGAAAACCGAAGTGTTGTCGAGAATGATCTTTTTTAGGGAGAGATCGCTGCGGCACTGCCTGGCCCACTACGTTTCCCATTTTCACGAGGAAAGAACCCATCAAGGGAAGCGCAATGTGATTCTGGTCCCGGCGCCCACGGACCGCATCGGTGAGTCCAGCGGCCAGATCCGCACGCGCGAGCGATTCGGAGGTCTGCTGAAGTTTTATTACCGAGAAGCCGCATGAGCCCTTTGACCATACGGGATGAACTTCAAATCCGCTGCGAAAAAATCCGACTTCACCATGCGCAACACGGGGGCCAGTAACCTCGCGTGCCAATACAGACACTTCCTGAAGGCCCTTGTCTCATACTCCGAAACCGGGCAATGGAACCGCTGGCAAAAAAGCAAATGGAATGGCTAGCTGGCCACGGGCGCACGATACCACAGGTCAAGTCCCGTCGGTCTCGGGAGAGGGCCGGCGGGAACCCGACTCCCCGTGGCGATGGGAACCCATTTACCGCCTCAAACGCCAGGCAGCTCGCAAGACCGCCGCCGCCAGATAGAGTATGATAACTTTGATTCTCGTTTCAGCAATGGGGCTCCGCGTTTGCGTTAGCCACCCGCATTGAATGCGTTGCGGTCAGGTGGTTCGGTCCCCATCAAGTTATGCACGAAGAAGTCCTGAGTCCGCCGCTGCGTGACTGGGCTGGCGGCACCGTGATTCGCCCCAGGTACGACCAGCAGATCAAAATCCTTCTTCGCCTTGATCAACGCGTCCACGAAACGCATCGTTGATTCGGGCGGGACGTTTTCGTCCATTTCGCCAACGATAAGGAATAATTTCCCGCGCAGCTTGGCGGCGTTGTCAATGTTCGAGCACTGGGAATACCAGTTATCGGGATCCTTGGTCCAAATTCTGTCCGGCGGCATGTAGCCCATCCATTGCTCATTCCAGGAAGCCTTGTCGAGGCGATTGTCGTGGCAGCCGGAGTTTGCGACGGCACATTTGTAAAACCCAGGATGAAAAATCACCGCCGCGGCGGCGTTTTGTCCACCAGCCGAAGTGCCGAAAATACCGACGCGGCTGATATCCATGTAAGGATATGTTGCAGCCGCTGCTTTAATCCAGGCGATGCGATCGGGGAAACCCGCGTCCGCGAGATTGTGCCAGCAGACATCGTGAAAGGCTTTTGAGCGGAACGCCGTGCCCATCGCATCGCATTGCACCAAGATAAATCCGGCGTCGGTCAGGTTGGTGGAGCGGTTGCCAGTGCTGAATGATTTCGGCACGTACGCGCTTTGCGGACCGTTGTAGATGCTTTCGAGAATCGGATCTTTCTTCGACGGATCGAGAGCTTTCGGCCGATGGATGATTCCCCAAATGTCCGTCTTTCCGTCGCGGCCTTTGGCGACGAACACTTCCGGCGCTTCCCAGCCGCTTTCCATCAGCTCGGAAATGTCCGCCTCTTCCAGTCTGCAAATCAGCTTGCCATCCGCCGTGCGGTGCAGTTCATGGACTGGGGGCATGTCCGCGCGACTGTAAATATCCACGATGAATTTCCTGTCCGGCGAAAATTGAACGGTATGATTTCCGTTGCCTTCGGTCAGCGCGACGAGTCCGGTGCCGTCGAAATTAATTCGATAATAATGAACGAAATAGGGATCCTGGCCCGCGTTCATCCCGCCGGCGCGAAACCAGACCTGGCGCGCCTCGCCGTCGATCTTGTCAATGCCGCGCACGACCCACTCGCCTTTCGTGATCTGATTCTTGATTCTGCCTTCCTTGGCATTGATCAAGTAGAGGTGCCGCCAGCCGTCCATTTCGGACACATAAATCAGTTCGTCATCCGCAAGCCAGTTCACGAGCGAAAGGCCCAAATTCTCGGTGTGCGCGGTCCAGATGAACGTCTTGGTCTTTTCATCCACAAGGTTTCGGGTCGAGGCGTCGTCGCAACTGGCTTCAATCACGCGCAAGCGCTGATGTCCCCGATCCTCCTGTTCCCAGGCAAAGTGCCGGTGATCGCGCATCCAGTGAAGTTGCGGCGTTTCGTACTCGTGTTCGAAAGGGCCCACTGCGGGTTTGATTTGTTGGTGAGTGGCAACGTCAAAAACGTTGACTTCGTATTTTGGAAATTTATCCCCCGCTTGCGCGTAACGCCGCTGGCGCATTATGGCGCGGCCACCGTTGGGCGGCGAAGACTGAACGAGATAGACCAGTCCAATGTCGCCCGGCTCAACGCGCCACGCGACGAGTGAACGCGTGTCCGGCGACCATTCGAGGCCCGAGTAGGAATTGGTCTCTGCGCCGTCATCGCTCAACCGGATTTCCTTGCCGTCAGATTCGGACCGGATGAACACGTTGTGTTCGCGAATAAAAGCCGTCCACTTTTCATCGGGTGAACGCACATCACGTTCGCCTCGGCGGCGCGACCCGCGCTCGCGCGCCGACGGTTGATTGGTCTGGTCCTGCGGCGACGGCGGCTCGGCAAAGGGCGATTCGCGATGCGACTCGCCTGGACTAAGCGGGGTCGGCACGCCAGAGCTTGAATTGGTCGCGACAATGGCGCAGTGATACGTATTCAGATCACACCGCCACGATTTGGCGAAAGCTTCGAACTTGACCGCATTCCCTTTTTCAATGAATTCGATTTGGGAAAATGGCAGTTTGTCGGCTTTGACCTCCTCGCCGGCCGGCATCGCGAGCGCTGCGGCGAGTTTGTCGTGGTCAAATGCCCGCTGACGGATTCCCTTTTCCGCATCCACCAAAATGAATTCCTTCGCGCCGCCGCGCAGGTCGTTGCGATACCAGAACTGAATGTTGTTCGTGAACCAGTGCGGCACAATGTGCGCCTTGTAAACACCGCGGTCAGACGGGCTAAACCCGCGCCGTTGTTGAGGCGATTCGGATTGGCCGTCCGTGACGATTGCTTGTGCTTGGGATAATTCACGGCACGCGAAAAAAATGACGGCAACCGCCGCGAGCTTCGGGAGTGGTTTGCTGAACACGTTGTGCATAGTCGAAAACAAAAGATTTCCCGCAGCTCAGAAGCGCGCGTATCGCCAGTCCACATGACCGTCGTAGGCCATGGTCTCGTTCACCAGCGCAAAGAGATCGGGATCGTATTGCTTGAGTAACTCGCGCGTGGCAATCGGATGCGGCGCGTCATTCGGAGCGGCTTCCTGGCCGGTCGCGTCGAAATAGGCGAGCACGCCTTCAGCCCAGTATTCCGCGCGGTTGCGGATCGCGGGGGTGCCGCGCCATCTTTTGTTGCTCATCGCCGAATCGTAAAGTCGCTTGAGCTTGTCGTCGAATTGAGCGTCGAGTCGCCTTACATGCAATTCGTATTGCTGCACGTCGCGGCCGCGATTGTCCCAGTTCGGATCGATCGGGCGCGTGCCGCAGACCTGATATAGCGCCTTGGCGAATTCACGGATGACCTCGCAGGAGCCGACTCCGTCGTCGTTGGGATTGCCCAACACATTTTCCTCGGCCGCGACCATCAGCTTTTTGTCCGGCGAATAATCCGCGAAACGGGCGGTGAGATCCGTGTCGGTGACGGTCGCGTTTTTGAATTCGGGCAGGTTGGACAATTCTTCATTCCGGCCCAGCACGACGAGCTTCGCGCCATCGGCGATAAGCGCCTTCAGAAGGTCATGCCGGTAAGCAAACATTTTGCGGATGGTGTCGTTGGCTTTGAGCATGGCCTCGTCGCCTGCCCGCCGTCCGACGACGGTAAACTCGCGCGCCCAGGTGAACTTGGTGTAATACGGATCAATCTTGAACTGCGGCGGCGGCGCCGTCACGTTCGGCATCTTCTGCAACCAGTGATAGCGCCAGTCCTGCTCGGGACTGAGATTGAAAGTCTTGCGAACGAGTTCGTAGCCATCCGGATCGTAAACCTTAAGCTCCTCGCGCGTGCCGATCGGACCGTGGTTCCAGTTGTTGAACCGGTAATTGTCGAAATACGCCTGGGAAATTTCCGCCCAGTATTCGGCCTCATTTGAGCTGGCGTAGGCGTTCTTCCACAGTCCGTTGCTGACGGCGTGTTGATATGTCTCCCGCAATCGCTGCCGCCAGGTCGGATCAATCCGGCTCAAGGCGGCGTCAATGGTGTGGCAAAATTCATGGACGCCAATGCTTTCATCGTCGTACCGATCGATCGGCAAACAAAGCAGATTCTCCTCGCCGAAGCTGGTCACCCCGAACCCGCCGGTCCCGCGCACGCGTTCGTTGAGGTACGCCGGATTGCGCGCATGACGATATTCCGGCATGTCGGTGTAAACTTGGTCTTTGCCGATGATAATGAGCCGTGTGCCGTTGGTGACCATCGATTGAAGAATGTCTGGCCGGCCCGCCAGCAGGTGCGTGACGATATAATAAGTTCGCTGCAATGCCCGGTCGTCCACTTCCGCTGACGCAGTCACCGGCATTCCTTTCACATCGATGTATTTGCGGTAGAATTTTCGGGCGGCATCGCGGTCGGATTCGCGAGTCTTTTGAAAGAAGGTTTCGGGCGGTGCAATTACGCGCTGAGAGCTGACGGCTTGTGCCAATTGTTTGGGCGCCGGAGGGTGGCTCCGGCAACCGGCGACGCCACAGGCAATCAGGGAAGCCGCGACAAACTGTTCAACAGGTCTCGTTTTAAAAACTCCGTTCTCATTTCCGCTCGGACAATTCGATCCATGTTGCTTTATTGCGCAATGGAATCGTGAATGCCTCGCGTTCGGTCGTGAACAATTCCTGCGGATGATAGATTCCGACGCCGGAAATCTTCGCGGGCTGCTCGATGGGCCGTGAGCAAAATAGCCTCATTTGGCTTTACGGACACAGCGAAAACCATAGGAATCAGACCCGAAACAGGCATCGGCGAAACGCGGAGTTTCACTGTTGCGGGCTGAAGACCGGCAGCCATCAGCGCCGGTTCGCCAACTTCCGCCGCGCAGAACACATTTGTCGCCGGCAGATGGGCCACGCGGGTTTGGGCTGTCGTTCTTCTGGTAATAGCTTTGGCCATAGAAGTCGTGGCACCACTCGGCCACATTGCCGTGCATGTCATAGAGGCCCCAGGCATTGGGGGTCTTCTGCCCAACCGGATGGGTCGTTTGAGCGGCATTTTCTTTGAACCAGGCGTAGGTCCTGAGCTTGTCCGGGGCGTCGCCAAAGGAGTATTTGCCTCGTGTTCCCGCGCGGCAGGCATATTCCCATTCGGCTTCGGTCGGAAGCCGGTAGCCCTCGGCGTTGAAATCACAGGCCAGGGTCTTGGGGTCGTAGCACGGCTTGAGGCCCTGTTTGAGGGAGCGCATGTTGCAGTACAAAACGGCGTGGTACCAATCCACCTGTTCCACCGGTTTGTCAGGCCCCTTTGACTTGGATGGGTTCGTTTCCATGAGGGCCTCATAGGCCTTCTGGGTGAGCTCATGCGTATCCATGTAGAAAGCGCCGACCTGCACTTGATGGGCAGGCCTTTCGTCGGCATCGCCGTCGTTGTCGCCCATGATGAACTCGCCGGCGGGAATGAAGACTATGGTGAGGCCATTGGAGAGGGTGATGGTCTTCGGGGCCGGAGCATGGGGTTGACCGGCCGGAGATTGCGTGGCCTCCTGGTTGCAACCGGCGCCGAGCAACGCGGTCAAAGCCAAGGCGAGGCCGGCGAGATGTTCAGAGCTCACACTTAATGTCTTGCTCCTTCATGAATGGCGGGGCTGCGCAGGACGATCTGGCTGCGTCGCCGGAGTTCTTTGCCGATCTCGGCCATGCGGGGATCAGTGGCCATCAATAACCCGGCTGTTTGCCGGAGCATCTTCACGGCCCAGCGGCACTCGCCGGCGAGTTCGTCCTGGTTGCCGCCAATCTCCACCCAGCCTTCGGTGAAGCGCCTGCACCTAGCCAGTGCATCGTCCCCGTCGTAGTCGAGCACGCTCTTTCGGAACTCCTCGACCATTTTGGCCGCGTCATCGGGAGTCTTGATCGCGTCCTTGCGGGCGGCGAATTTGGCGTCTGTTATCCGTGCAACCGTTTCCAATTCGCTCAGAGGATTGGCCAACTCCGGGTGCGCGTTCTTCTCTTGGGCCAGGTAGCCGAGAGTTTCGTGCCCGAAGGCGACATAGCTTTCGATCCGGCCGCGGATGTGGCGGATGAAAACCATCAGGTCCTGGAGCGTTCGCTCGATCTCGGCCCGGCGCTGCTTTTGTTCATGACGGCTATAGATTGGGTTGAGGGTGTCGCGCACCGAGCAGGTCGCCCGGCCTTTGTACTGCGATTTCTGGCCCTCGACGTCGAGGACGTACTCGCACGGCCCGACGCCCAGGGTGTTACGCATCACATCGATCACCGTGAAGGTATCGAGTGCGGTGGCCGGCGCGCGGTTGAGCGGGTAGATGATGGCCGGCCCTTCGAACCGCAGGGCCGGATGCCGGAGCGGTTGGAGACAGCCTTGGCCGTCCTGGTCCAGCCAACAAGGGTAGTTGAACTCGCCCAGGACGGTCGTCCACCGTTTCCGGTCAGCCGGAATCACATCCGGCGCTCCGAAAACGCCATACTTGGTGAATTGGCCGTCGGGCCTTTCGACGAGCATCTCCCAGCTATCGGTCAGGCTCTTCTCCCGCCGCCAATCGATTCGCCATTGCGCGGGAAATGGGGCTTTCCACGGAAGGCGGATGACTTGGCCGGCCTGTTCCCGGGCAATCTCCTGCATGTGCCAGATGGCCGTCCGGGCCAGAATTGCCACCCAGATTTTGCCATCTTTTCCGTAGCGGAGTTGGGAGCTGTCAATCAAGCGCTTCTCGTTTTGGCCGGAGAAGGCCACCCGGACATCCTCATCACTGGATTCGACTACGGTCATTAAGATGGCGTTGCCGTCGGGCAGCAGGTGAAGGAGCAGGTTGTCGCCCGGCAACTCGGCTTCCCGAACTGGAATTTCGGAGGCATCGATGGCGATGTCGTCCGCAAAGAAGTCGGGCATCACCGCAAAGCGGCAAGGGGCCTCAACGCGCAGGCTGGTCACCCCGTCTTGCGCCGAGGTGAGGAGGATGGGTTCGCCTGCCTTGAGTTCGTAACGCAACTTGAGGGCCTGACCCCCAGGCGCGGTGAACACGACGTCCGCAGCGCCCGCACCTGGGTTGTTTTGCACGAGAATCAATGATGAGAGTGTCGCCGCCTCGACGCCCCCCACAGGCGTCAACACGCTCCGCAGGGCCGAGCCTTCAGAGGCGAGGGAATAGACCTCAGCGCCGCGAGCCCCGTGACGGAGCACGAAGCCAATCCGGTCGTTCATGAAGACGGCGTCCCCATTGAAGCGGTGCGTCAGGTCGTCCTCGGCGATCTCGGTCCACCCTGCCCTTCTTGACAAGGCCTCACCGGTCAACGCGACGGTGGAAGTGGTATTGGCGTCGAATACGCGGACTGCCACGGACGCTAATTCCTGTTGCGCGACTTCCTTGTAGGGAACGTATGGGCCTTCGTAGAGGCGGAACATGTCAGCCCGGATTTGGGCCCTGGGTTGGGTACAACTGAGGTAAGCGAACCAGCCCTGTGGAAACTCCTTTTCGACTCTGAAGGTCAAGTGCAGTTCCTGCCAATGCTTGGTGAGTTTGAAGTGTCCGCCGCCGGCGCGGTCCCAGGGTTGGGCGCTGCGCTCGATTTGGAGACCCACCTCGACGGGTTCCTCCGCGCTCCGCGCAAAGGCGGAGAACGTGAAGGTCTTGCCTTTCTCCCCGGCGGGGAAACTCTGACCGAACTGCATGCCCCAGTCTTCAACCGAAAAAAGCTGTAGCTTCGCGCTGTACCGGCCATCGGCAGCGTCGGTATCGTCCACAGAGAACTGGCACTCGGTCTTCCCAGCCTTGTCCAGCCTCCATCCTTCCTGGCCGAGTTCGAAGCTGGGATTGGCGAAAAGATTCTTTGGCGGCTCCGACGCGCCGATCCAGACGCTCTGAAGGAGTGTAAGGACCGCAAACAAGGAGAGCCTGAAGGCTCTCCAGCCAGCGCCGTAGCACGAAAGTTGCCTTGCCTCGGCGGCAACAATCCGCCGGGCATCTTTTTCGCCCTCAGCCCGGCCGTTTTGCCACGGAACCTGGTTGGTCGGCTGGAGAAGTCCTCTCTTGATCTTGGTAGCGATCGGGACGGGCTGAGATTTCATTTGGTTCGAAGGAATTGTTCTGCCAGGCGTTGGACCTCAAGGGCGTGGGCGGCGGCTGGCGGTTGGTTGATGGCGAGTGATAGGGCCTCTTGCCGCACACGCCTGACTGCCATCCGGCATTTCGCCAGCGCATGGTCCTGGACGGCCCCGATGGACCGGAGCTCCCGGCCGAGTTGGCAGCATGGTGCGAAGGCGTTTTCCTTGCCGATGAGACCTGCGACTTCGCCGGCCAACTGCCGGGTGCGTTGCGGGGAGGCCGCCGGGGCCAAGCCGACGGCGGAGAACCGATCCAGGTCGGCGGCGATCGAAAAGAACTGGTCTTGCTTACCGGCGGGGGAATTTCGGAGCCGGAGGGCAAACCCGGCGTAGCGCTGGATTCTCGATTTGGCGTCGACCGCGTGTTTCACCATCTGCTCCAGCCGTTCCTTGATGTCCTCGGCCGCCTTTCTATCCTTTTTCTGCTCAAACTGCTTTTCCACCCAGTTCATCACGCTGTTCGGAGTGGGATCGCCCTCGCCGCCCAGGCCCTCGCAGGCGAGAATGTATTGGCAAGGCCCAACGCCCAGCGTGTTCCTCATGACATCGGTTGGACAAGAGGCCAGGAGCGGGGTGGCGGTGCGCCGGTCAAGCAGATAAGAGATCAGCGGCCCTTGGTGCTTGCCGACGCTCTGCCCTGGGCCGGGTCCCGTGTCCATGTCCCAGGAATCAGCGACGCAATTCTCCCGGACGAAGCTGCGGCGCCATTTGGCAGGGAACGGGGGTTTCCAGTCATCGCTGGCCAGACCACTCTGGGCGTGCCAGATGGCAGGGGATTCAAGAAAAGCCAGCCAGACGCTCTTGCCGTTTGAGCAACGAATCCGGCTCAAACAAGAACCCCCTTCAGCTCTGCTGCCCCCGGCAGCAAGCCAGTCGTCCTGCTCGCCGGATTGCCGGACGCTCATGAGCATCGCATCCCCGCCCTCCAGGAGGTGGAGGCAGAAGTTTTCCGCGGGGAGAAAGAGGCCGCGCACGGCCTCGGCCTCATAGACCATGTCATCGCCGAAATAATCCGGTACGACCACATAATGGGTCTCCGACCGCACCTCGACGAAGCCGGTCCCTTCCTTGGATTGGATCTCGAGGATGGATTCACCTGTGGTCAGGCGGAGGCGCAGGGCAGCCGCTGTGCTGCTCTTGAAGCCTGCTTCCACCGCCACGCTGGCGGTCGTGTTCTGGATGATCCTTAACCCATCGGGCGAGCTGAGCGGTAAAGAAACCGCGCCCGCATAGCCCACAGTGGCACGATGCTTGAGCCGGCTGGTCATCTTCGAATAGATCTCCGGTCCGAGACCCTGCTTTTTCACGAGGACCACCAGTTTATCGTTGAGCAGAACGGCGTCGCCGGTGAATGGGTGGCTGACATCGTCCTCCGGCACCTGGCGCCAAGCGCCTGGGCGGGCGAGCAGCTCTTCCGTCAGCGGCTCAGCCAGCGAGACACCTGTGTCAAACAGCCTTGCGAACGGAGCATCGTCCTGTCCTGAGGCGGACTGGGCTGCAAGACAGGCCGCCAGAATGAAGAGGCAAATAGCCAAACAAGGACCTCGCAGCCGAGCCTGGCGGAGAGGGAATTTCAGCGCCTCATTCATCGGCCGTTTCATTTCCAATCCGGGTACATATCCGAGCCGCCTTCGGTAAGTTTGACGGGTGTGCCTCCGGCGGCGGGGATAATGTATAACTCCCAGGGACCTTGCTCGGATACCCCCTGGCAGAAGACGAGGGACTTGCCGTCGGGGCTATAACGGGCATAACGCTGCACCCCGCCGAAATAGGTGATCACCCGGTTCTTCGTACCGTCCGGGTTAATCGTACAAATGTGGGTCTCGGTCTCATAGACTAGGCGTGTCCCATCCGGAGACCAATGGGGTTCGCAGGCGCCCTGTTGATCATAAACCTTCGCCGGCTTGCCGCCTCCGACCGGGACGACAAAGATTCCATTGCCCCTATCCCAGCGGGCGGCGAACGCGAGCGACTTGCCGTCGGGACTCCAGGCCGGACCTGAACAGTGAGGCCAATCCTCGGGGCTGAGGACCTTCGCGGTGCCGGAGGCTAGGTCGAGGGTGACGATTCGTTCGTTGCGGCGCAGCGCGATCTTCTTGCCGTCAGGCGACCACTCGGCCTGGTCGCCATCGCAAATCCGCTCCGGCTTGGAGCCTTCGAGCGATAACCGCCAGACCCCGGCCTTGCCGCCGCGCATCGAGGTGAACAGGACCGACTTGCCATCGGGGCTGAACATGGGATCGACGTCCTGGTCGTCCGAATCCTGCAACGTCAACTGCTTCAATTCCGACCCGTCGGCCTTGATCATCCACAGGCGCCAGGCGCCGGAGCGGTTGCTGGAGAAGAGGATCTGGCCGGACCTTGGAACCGCTGCGGGCGCGTCGAAACGGAGTGTAAGAAGGAACAGGAAGAGGAGCATTTTGGCGGTGTTCATCTGAGGAATGCCACGGACATCATGTTCGATACTCAGCCGGTTTCATAGCGTGTGTCAATGCTCCGGTCGAGTTCTTCCGTTCTTCTATGGGGCAACGTTCCGTGAAGAAAACAACAACACCAAAGCCGAGTTTCGAGAGCGCACTGCAAACCCCGCGGCCGCGAAACCGGCACGGATACACTCACGAACCAACGACCGCTCACTTTTTCGGAAGGACAGCGCGTTTTGGCCGAAGCCTTTGTCGTACAGGTCCACGGCCCTCACCCACACCGAGCCGGTTTAGGTGGTTTCAGGACAGACGTTGATGTCCTGATAGAGCGTGGTGTGGCAATCCACATCAGCGTGGACCCGCATTGCGCCGGTGCCGGAATGGAATTCAGGCAGGCCCCAAACTTCAATGGCCTGGACGAATGCCTCGCCGCGCACGGCTTGGAGGTCGACTGGGTGCCACCTCGGCGATCACGGCGACTGCCCATAAATTGGCCCGCATCATTTACCGATTGCTCAAGCGCGGCGAACACTATGTCCAACAAGGCCTGGAAGCCTACGAGAAGAAATACCGCGAGCGGCTCCTCCACAATCTCAAGAAAACCGCCGCCGCCTTGGGTTTGGAAGTAACTCAAAAACAGCCACTTCCACCTTGTGTTTCTTAGAAGAAAGGAGAAACACCCATGAAACCGTGGTCACCACGCCTCTGGGCCGCCGCCCACCCGCTCGGAGTTCCGCCCACCCACCCGGCCCAGTAGGCCCGGTGTCCACGGGCGCGACTGCCACCGCTCTCCGGCCTCAGGCCACTCGCCCTCCGCGTTCCCTCTGCCCCGGCGCCGGCGTTAGATAATCCGCCCAGTACCTCCGAGCAGGCTCCCACCATTCCGCCTCAGCGGGAGGAAGCAGCAGCGGCACGCCCTCGGGCACGACTTCCGTCTCGCCCAGAAAGATACTGCTACGATCCTCCTCATCCCTGGCCATGCTCATCGCGATCTTCTCAAATCTCCGCCCGCGAAACACAAAGCGCGCGCCGACCGCCAGTTCATAGAACTTCATACTCAATAACGTATCACGCTTCCGCCTCCGCATACCGCCCCAGGTATTCCTGCCCCACCTTCGCCAGCCTCTCTCTTAACACGCGTGGCCTCGCCACCGTTGCGTGCGTCCCAAAGCTCAGTAGCCACCGCTCAACCTCTTCCAGGTTTTTCAACCGCATCCGCAGCCGCAGCAACCCCTTGGGCAACTCCGTCACGTCTTCACTCTGATACCACCTCCGGTCCTGGATTTCATCCGCCGCCCACGCGACAGAATCCACCACCACCTCGTAGTCTCCGTCGGTGCTGTGTTTGAATAACCGTTCAGCCAGACCGAATAAAGGCGTTTAGAAACCACTGGTTAGTGGTTAATTGTTCTTCCGCGCTCGTTCCAACTCATCCCGCAGCGCCCGTTCTTTGGAGAGGATGGAAAAAATCTCGGTGTCAGCGTCGGTGAATTGGTTCTGTCCCATTCCGAGGTAAACGAGGACCAACTTGCGCTTGGCTTCAAGAAGCGGATCGCGGTCGGATTGATTTTGCGTCAAATCCAGCAGCTTTTTCCTTGCAACCTCAATGCCACGCTTTGCCTTTGCCGCATCCGGAATCGGCATGGACAACTGGGCGGTCACGTTGCTTAAGATGGCCTCGATTTCGAGCAGGGCGGTGTTCATATCGAAAGAATGCTAACCTGCCGTCAGAAGTCCGTCAGCCTGCTTTTTGTGAATTCAAGCGCCTCCTGACTCCGTGTACCGCCACAGGTATTCCTGCCCCACTTTCGTCAGCCTTTCCCTCAACGCACGCGGCCTCGCCACCGTTGCGTGGCTGCCCCAGCTCAACACGCCGGACACGCAACGCCTGGAAACGGCCAACACGTGCCTCCTCCGGCACACCTCAGCCTCCCTGTTGCCCTGCAAACCACCACCAAGAACCGTAGCCCTAGTCCCGACCGCCTACGCCACGAGGACGTGCCATGAACAATCACAATCCCAACATGACGATTTCCTCAGCCAGAGCGACCTAAGCACCAAGAACACCCGACTTCAGTCAGGGCCGAAGACTGAAAGCGACCCCATGATCTCAAGGCTCCCAGGCGTTACCCATGAGTTCTTTTCGCATCGTCGGGTCTTCATCGGCTACTGCGACAGCAACCCAGGGGGTGTCCGGAGAAGTGATCCTGCCGGACCACTCCAGAGTGCCCGTGCTTCCTCGTTTCAAGATCAGTTCCTTCTGCGCATCCGGGAGCGTGAGATTATCCGTGCGAATGCTGAAACGGTGACTGCCGTTGCCCCGCGCACTCACGCGAATCCGTACTTCCCCAGCATCTGATAAGAGCTTAGAGATCTCGAAGTCAAGCGCCTGACCGGGGCGCAAATCCAGATCGTATGTGCCGGCGGGCAGGAAGATCCGCGCCTGTTCCTCTCCATGACATCGCACGGTGTATTTGCCTTCCGGCAACATGGCCCGGAACTGGCCGTTCGTTGGATTTGCCCGGATGACGGCGCTTGGCTCCGAGCTATTAGCGATGAACTCGACCGGCGAGTTAGCCTGTCCTTCAACGAGCGCCGGACCGGCAAGCTCGCGCATGAGCCAGATCCAGCGTGCCACCGGGTGCACCCATACTTCTTTGTAGGTCCACGTGCTCTGTACCGGCCAATAGGGAACATCACGGTCACCGCGAGTTTGCAGGCCTACTGGAAGGGCGCCGACGATGTTGCCTGGGAATGGGGCGTACAAGGGAGGGAAGTCATAGCCTTCGCCGTACATGGTGCTCTGCGAAAAGGGATTCCGGCCAACAATCCACTCTGCCTGACGCTGCGCTAGTATTACCGATTCCAGGTCGCCTCGCAGGTGTGCGGCATTAATCAGCGCCTGGGCCTGGGGTAGAATCGTCCCAAAATGCCCGCGATAATCCATCCAGACCGGAAAGAGTCGCAGGTAGTGCCCTTGCCCCAGCGGGACCCCGTTGACGACCTGGTTCCGAAACGATTCGCGTCTCGACTCAGGCACGCTCCGATACTCGTCGGCCTGATAGATCGAGGCGGGCATCACGCCGTATGGTTCGGTGTACCTCGCCACCGCCTTCAGGTATTGCGAATACAGCGCTACTGCCGAATACCATTTCATCCAATCGGGATGATTCGGGAACGCGTCACAAAGCCGGGTTAATGCGAGAATCGGCGCTTGCTCCCGGCCTCGATGACAATAGTGCAGGATCCGTTCCTTCCCTGGGCCCGTATAGAAATAACCTAATAATGGAATGTCCCAATCCGGCCGCTTTCGTTCCTGGGAAGCTAGAATGATCCTGGCCAGCTCAACGGCCTTTTCCGCATAGGTCTCGTTGCCGGTGGCCTGCCACAAGTCCACCGACGCCAGGACACCCACGGAAGCCACCTCATGTTCCACGTTGTCCGAGTCCAACGTGCCACGCCAGAGTTCACTCGTTGCATTGGTCGCGGACACTCCGGCGCACGCGAAGCGCCAGTCAGCCTCCGCCCTCTTAAGAGAATAGGCTGCCAGTCGAGGATCCGACTTCTTCAATACCCGAGCGCCAATGGCTTCGGCGGCTGAGGCCGTAAAATTCCCCATCGGGCTGTTGCGAGCGGTTGAAGTGATATCGTCGGAATTTCCCAGGATGCCATCGGTCCAACGGCTGTTAACGGAACCCTGATTGCGGAATCCATCGCCAAAACTCGTCTTCATAATCCAGTCAAGCCCCCAGCGGGCTTCTTCGACCAGGCGTTGGTAGAGTTCAGGGTCTTCGCCCCCGGCGTGCAGGCCCTCCGCCAGGCTGAACAGGCCATAAACGATCTCGCCGGTGTTGCCGAGTCCCTGGGTGAGATCGCCGGCATCGTGCCAGCCGCCGTTGATGACGATGCGCTGATCGCCATGGACCACGGTCCAGTCGCGGTGGCAGACCCCATGTACGCCAGGAATTGCCATTCCGCAGCGTTCGGCGTACAGAAAGTTAATCGCCTTGAAAATCGTCTGACGCCACACGTTCGGGTCGATCCGGAATGGGCGGGTGAGCGTCTCCCCGGCTTGTATGCAGTATGAACCGGCTTGCCGGACCTCGGAAAAGTCCATCGTTTGAAATTCCCCCAAGTGGGTTCTGACGATTTGGATGGGCTTGGAGAGTACTACCTTCCCAGTTGCCTGGTCGATCAACCGGAATTCTTTCGCCTTCAAGCCGGAGGCGATAGCGCTCTTCGTCGCGCCGGACTGGTAGCCCGTGTGGCTGTATGAAATGCGCCCGGGCCATACGCCCCAACCTTCGACGTAGTCCGGATCGACCTGCTCCAGCTCCAAATGATCGAAGTCATAGGTTAGAACATCCGCCGCCTCCGGCTCATTGCCCGACATTAAGCTGGAGATTTCCAGGCGCGTGACCTTGTCTCGAACCACGTTGCCGATCTCCCAGACGACGTGGTTCCATTCCTGGTTTCGCAACACCAGCGTCGTCTCGCCCTCCTGTCCAAAAGGCGCGGGAAGCTTCTCAACGCCATCGTTGTAAAGGCGCAATTCGAGCGCGACGACATAGAAGCCCGGGCAATCTGGATAAATCCACAACGAGAGGCGATTGAACTGGCGCCAGTCTTCGCCATTGAATTGTCGTCGAACACCGGCACTGCCCCACCCGCGGCCGTTGTTTGGCCCCGGGATATCCAACCGGGTGGGCATACGCATATGGAGTGATTGTCGGCCGTTACGCGACCGCTCACGCGAGAACCACATTTCGGCAACACTTTTGCTGGGTTGAGCTGTTCTTTGAGCCGCCCGGGCATCCACGACCTCAGGGGCGCCGGTGGAAAAGGCGGTCCAATGGGCTGGGCCTTCCATGTCGTCCAAAACGCGGCTGGCGATGACTTTCTTATTGAGCCAACGGTTGGCAGCAGAGTTGTGGGAAGCATCCGGCAGGAGCTCTTGGCCAGCAGCCGAGAAACTCATCCTGGCCGCCAGAAGAAGCATGCAATATTTCATAAGCCGCATCTGGAAAAAGCTTAGCGGGATCATGAGAGCTCGCCGAAATAAAAAACAGGAATGGCGCTGGCTAGCTTCGCGCCAGTGAATTAAGCAAAGGCGTTCCACCTCGCGGTCCAGGAGGACGGCTGGGCCGTTGATAAAGCCGCGGCCACCGTCGGATTAGGATACGAAACTTCATGAGCGCCCCCGCAGCCAAGGCGATGCTCATTACCACGCCGCCAAGGCTCCGGTAAACAAGAGTTTGGTGCAACCCCGGCAGCCCGAGCGCCTGAGGTGAGTTGATTACATCTCACAGCCAATTATGAGTATGGTCCTGTACCCGCAAAGTTGTTAGATTCCGCTTCGTTTATGACAGAGCTTCATTCGCAGAAGGACAAAGCAAGCAGGCTTGGGTCCCGACGGAGGTTTCTCCAACTCACCGCGGCGGCGGCGGCCTTCAGCGTAGTGCCTCGTTACGTCCTGGGCGGTGCCGGACAATTCCCGCCCAGCCAAAGGATCACCCTTGCCGGCATCGGGCTGGGCGGACAGGGCACCGAGGACATGATCGCCTTGCAGAAACTGCCGGAAGTTCAGGTGGTGGCGGTGTGCGATGTGAACCGCGAGGGAGGCGGTTACCAGTCCTGGTACTGGGCCGAGGGCAAGGAGAGACGGACATCCGGGCGCGAGCCGGTGCGCCGGCTCATGGACGAGCTCGATGCGAAGCAGCAACGGTCGGGCCAGTACCGCGGCTGCAAAGCTTACAACGATTATCGTGAATTGCTCGAAAAGGAGGACGTGGACGCCGTGGTGGTCGCCACGCCAGACCACACGCACGCGGCGATCACCATGGCCGCGCTCAAGCGCGGCAAGCACGTCTATTGCGAGAAGCCCCTTACCTACTCGGTCGATGAAGCGCGGCAGGTGGCGGAGGCTGCGCGCAAGGCTAAGGTCGCCACGCAGTGCGGCAATCAAGGCCAGGCGACCGACGCGGCTCGCGTGACTAAAGAGATCATTGCGGACGGAGCCATCGGCCACGTCCGCGAGGTACAGGTCTGGACCGGGCCTCGCTTCTGGAGCTGGCCTACGTGGGAAGGCCGGCCGCCGGAGACGCCGCCGGTCCCGGAGGGGTTGGATTGGGACTTGTGGCTGGGACCTGCTCCCGTTCGCCCGTATCATCCCGCGTACCACCCGTGGACGTGGCGCAACTGGCTGGACTTCGGCACGGGCCTGCTGGGCGACCTGGGCCTCCACAAACTCTCAACTGTTTTCAAGGCGTTGAACCTGGGCCAACCGGTCAGCGTGGAGGGCAGCGCGACGAAACTCAGCAGCGAGACCTACCCTTTGGGCGAGATTGTGAGGTTTGAGTTTCCCGCGCGCGGCGACATGCCTTCACTCGTACTCACGTGGTATGACGGCGGTTTGAAGCCGTTTCGTCCGCCGGAATTCGATGACGACGACGTTCTACAGGATGTCCTATACATCGGCGATAAAGGGAAGCTCATGGGGAATCGACTGATCCCCGATTCCCGCATGGAGAGCTACAAGCTGCCACCGAAGACTCTGCCGCGCTCACCCGGTCACTACGAGGAATGGATCAAGGCGTGTGGCGGCGGTCCGCCTGCCGGATCTAATTTCGTGGACCACTCAGCGCTGGTGACGGAGGTTTGCCTGCTGGGCAACATCGCCGTACGCCGCGATAACAAGCTCCTCTGGGACGGTGCGAACCTCCGGTTCACAAACGACCAGGCGGCCAATAAGCTTTTGCGCCGCGAATACCGTCAAGGATGGACCTTATGAGGCCTGGCATCAGGCAGGCCACATTCAGTTAATCCTCTTATGTCGGTGCACTATTCGACGGTTTCGTTGACCTTGCTGGCGCTCGCGTGGCCCGCCGGAGCGCAGACGAATTGGCCTTGGTTTCGTGGAGTTAATGCCGATGGGATTGCGAGAGGAGCGGCGACCGCCAGGGTTTGGAACGTGGAAAAGCCGGAAAATGTTCTGTGGAAAAAGGCGATTCCCGGCTTGGGTCACTCCAGCCCGATTATTTGGGGAGACCGATTGTTTGTCACCACCGCGGTCAATGAGCGCAAGACCGCGCCACTTAAGGTCGGGCTTTATGGCGAGCCGGCGTCGGCAGAGGACAACGACTTTCAGCAGTGGAGAATCCTTTGCCTGAATAAGCGGACGGGGGAGATTCTGTGGGATAAAACGGCGCACGAGGGCGTGCCGAAGTTAAAACGCCACCCCAAAGCCACGCACGCCAACTGCACGATGGCCACTGACGGCACGAACGTGATCGCGTTCTTTGGGTCCGAAGGGTTGTATTGCTATGGTATGGACGGGCATCCGCGCTGGCAGAAGGATTGGGGAACCTTGCGGACCAGCCCGATGGTTTACGACGACGCCCCATTTCCCCAAGGTATGGACCTGGAATGGGGGTTCGCCAGTTCACCGATCATTTACAGCAACCGCGTGTTCGTGCAATGCGACGTGCTGACCAATGGATTTGTCGCGGCTCTCGACCTTGCCGATGGGAAAGAAGTCTGGCGGACGCGCCGGGATGACACGGCGACCTGGAGCACCCCGAATGTATACGCCAACGGACCGCGGGCGCAACTGGTCGTCAATGGCTGGAAACACATGGGCGGCTACGATTTGCGGACCGGAGAGCCGATCTGGCGGATGTCCGGCGGCGGCGATTGCCCTGTACCGACACCGCTGGTTTGGAACGGCCTTATTTTCCTGATGAGCGCGCACGGGCCGCGCAAGCCGATCTACGCGGTGCGAACGGATGCGATCGGGGACGTGTCGTTGCGCGATGGGGCGAGCACGAATCGATATGTCGCATGGAGCGCGCTGCGCGGGGGTTCCTACATGCAGACGCCGTTGGTTTACGGAGACTATCTATACAGTTGCCAGGTGGACGGGGTTCTCTCCTGCTACGAGGCCAGGACTGGCAGGCAAATCTACAAGGAGCGCCTGGGGAATGGCGGCGATGGGTTTACCGCCTCGCCAGTGGCGTCGGAGGGGAAGCTCTATTTTGCCAGCGAGCAGGGGTCGGTGTTTGTGGTAAAGGCGGGGGTGGATTTTTCCGTGCTGGCGACGAATCGAATGGGCGAAGTTTGCATGGCAACGCCGGCGATATCGGAGGGCACGATCTTCTTTCGCACGCAAGGGCACGTCGTAGCGGTGGGCGAGCGGGAATAGGAGCAGGACGAGGATGAGCGGGGAGCCGCGATACGTACGGAAGCCTAGCCGAAATTACCCAAACGATAACAAGTCTCAGGCGTTTCAGTTCATCTGCTGACAAAAGCAGAATTCTTGAGTTGGCAGCAGGGCGGCTGTGGAATAGAACACGCAACAACACTGAAAAAATGAGCGCTCCAATAAACAAGTCTCCCTCTCCCGCGGGGGCTCAGATTAGCAGCTTGCGATCATCCAATGTGAGTGGCCATTTGCGATACGCCTTCCTAGCTCTGCTGCTCCCTTTTTGCCAGTCGTACGCCGCCACTTACGACTCCTATGGAGGCTGGCTGGAGTTGAAAGGCACAAAGACCGGCTTTTTCCACATCGAGCAAATTCAAAGCCGATGGTGGCTGGTTTCGCCGGAAGGGAACACGTTCTTCTCGAAGGGCGTTGACCACGTCGATTTCACGCCGGAGTCCGGTTCTTTAAAGGCCCCGGACGACCCGGCGGCGTGGGCGAAAAGCACTGCCGAACAACTGCGTGGCTGGAACTTCAATACCCTGGGCGCGTGGTCATCGCCCCAGATCTATGCCGCCGGCCTGGCGTATGCCCCGATGGTCGATGTGGCCGCGTCCGCCGGACGCGATGTCTGGCTTAAGGGAGGAGTCGTTGACTACTTCAGTCCCGAGTTCCAACGGGCGGCCGACCGCGCCGCGCAAAGAATCTGTGCCCCGCGCGCCAAAGATCCGTGGGTACTGGGCTACTTCACAGACAACGAACTGCGCTGGGGCGCCGATTGGCGAGGAACCGACAGCCTGCTGGAAGAATACCTGAAGATGCCTGCGACGGCGACCGGTTACCAAAAGGCAACTGCCTTCCTCCAGGCGCGCGGCCAGGCTGCTGACCGCTTGCGCGCCGAGGACAAGAGCGAGTTTCTGGGCTTGGTCGCGGCCGAGTATGCCCGCGTGGCCAGTGAGGCAATCCGCCGCGCCGATCCCAACCACCTGGTGCTTGGCTGCCGTTTTGCCTTATATCCCGGGGACGCGGTCATACGGGCCGTGGGTCGGTATTTCGACGTGATTTCATACCACAGTTACAATTACCTGCCGCCCGTGGATCGCCTGCGATGGATCACCCAGCTTACCGGCAAGCCCACTCTGCTCTCAGAGTTCAGTTTCAAAGCCATGGACAGCGGTTTGCCCAACACCAAAGGCGCCGCCAAGCCGGTGGCCACCCAGGAGGACCGGGCCAAAGGATTCGCCGGCTACGTGGAAGCTCTGGCGGCGTTGCCAGGGTGTGTCGGTTACCACTGGTTCCAGTACCACGACCAGCCCAAGGAAGGCCGCCGGCTGGACGGTGAGAACAGCAACTACGGCGTGGTGAGAATAGACGGATCTCCCTGGGAAACGCTCACCGCTCGCATGAAAGCGGTCAACGCCGGGATCGAGGCCTGCCACGCCACGCCACCTGGGCGGTGACATCGGCGTCCCTGGAAGCGCCTGCTTTCCAACAAAATGCACGGCTCGGTCGCGGAGTCAACATCCTCGGCTGGGATGCGCTATGGCAGAACCGCGAACGCGGCCAGTTCAAAGAGCATCATTTCAAACTGATCCAGGAGGCGGGTTTCCAGCATGTTCGCATCAACCTCCTGTGGGCGGCGAAAACTGCATCCGTGCAGGAAGCCGTTGATTTCCAGCGACTTGTGGCCGAGCTGTCGTGCCTCATTTTTCGCCCTCTTGCCCTGTCCAACTTCGCGCAAGCAACAATTCGCCAAGCACAGGGTCCGCCCTCATGTGTTCTCGATCACTGTAGCCGGAGGCGGAAGAAGGCGGCTTTGCCGTTCACCGTGTTGGTGAGCACATAATCAGCACCGACAGTGGTTATCCCACTGATGACATCGCTCCAGCTTCCAGAGGACAGGTTGGTGCTGGTCTGCAAACTGAGATTTCCAGCCACTGTTGGCCATAAGATGACGACCGTGTTTGAGTTTACACGTTCAATGTTCAAGACGGGCGGGTTGGTCTGCGCGGTTATGCCGGTGATCAACAGGCTGAAAACCGTATTGCCGTAATTTCCATCGCCAACAGTCCCGGGCGGAAGGGTTATGTCTGCAAAGCTTCCGCTGTGCGAGCCGTAGTCAAGCAGGGCAAACGAATTGCTGATGGCCGGCGTGAATCCACCGAGCCAGCTTACGCTGGCTGTGCCGTTGAGGGCCACATTGCCCAAGATATGGATCTGCCCAAAGCTGCTCAAGTTGCTCACGCCAAAACTAAGCGTTCCGCCAATCGCGGTAAAACTCCCATTGAAGCTCAGGATTCCGGATAGCGCACTGACCGTGCCATTGTTGGTGAAGCTCGCCTGAATCGAGCTCGGCCCGGTACCGGACTGCTCGTTCACCGTGCCCTGGTTGATCAGATACTCGTAACCCGCGCCGTAGGAGTCTATGTTGTCCCCGGAGGCACCGTAAAAGTTCAGCACCCCTTGGTTGTCGATTCCCCCAGCCCAATTGACGCCATTATTGTTGTAGATATAAAAGGCGGCGTTGGTCAGGTTGATCGTCCCGGCGTTGGTCAGCGGGCCCTCCAAGTAGAAGGTGGAAGCCACATTGAGCACCCCGCCGCCCTCGACCGTCAGCGAGCCAGTGGGGTCCAGCGTCCCGCCAAACTCATCCAGCACGGCCCCGCTGTTCACTGTAATCGCCCCGTTGAACACGCTGTTGGTCGCTGTCAGCGTCCCGTTGACCGGGTAGGTCCCCGCCCCCAGCGTAATCCCGTCGAGCGTCAAATTCGTGATCGCGCCGCCTTGTTGAAAACCCGGCCCCAACTCCAGCGTGCCCCCCGCCAGCGTCAGATTCGTAATCGCATCCACGGTCAATACCAGGTAGCCCGACGTAAACTGATATTGGCCCGGACCGTTCAACACCGGCGGCGTCCCCACCGTCAGCGGATTGCTGGCGCCGCCCCCGATAAACTTGACGGTCGTGCCCAGGGCCGCATCATAGGTGCCTGCCAAGGCCCCAATGTAAACATTGATCGAGCTCGGCCCGGTACCGGACTGCTCGTTCACCGTGCCCTGGTTGATCAGATACTCGTAACCCGCGCCGTAGGAGTCTATGTTGTCCCCGGAGGCACCGTAAAAGTTCAGCACCCCTTGGTTGTCGATTCCCCCAGCCCAATTGACGCCATTATTGTTGTAGATATAAAAGGCGGCGTTGGTCAGGTTGATCGTCCCGGCGTTGGTCAGCGGGCCCTCCAAGTAGAAGGTAGAAGCCACGTTGAGCACCCCGCCGCCCTCGACCGTCAGCGAGCCAGTGGGGTCCAGCGTCCCGCCAAACTCAGCCAGCACGGCCCCGCTCCGCATCGTCACCGTCCCGGAAAAGGTGCAGCCGCTTTCGATCACTGCCCCCCCGCTGTTCACCGTAATCGCCCCGTTGAGCACGCTGTTCGTCGCCGTCAGCGTCCCGTCGATCGCGGCGTTGGTCACCGTCAACGTATTGCTGATCACCTGTAGCGTTTGCGCCCCCGCCGCGCCACCTACGGTAAGACTCGCTACGCCGGCGCCGCCATTGACATTAACAATATAGATACCCGGAGTGTTGATCAGTGCAGTATCCGCGGTGCCGGGCACCTGATTCGGGCTCCAGTTGTCCGCAACATTCCAATTGCCGCCGCTGGAATTGGTCCAGGTGATGGTGGCCGCCCAAAGGGCAGGCGCACCGAAGCAAAGAAAGACCAACGCGAAAGACCGAATCCATGGTCGTCCAATGATGTTCATAACCTACGCTTGCTGTACTTTCTAGTAAAAGTAATTCTACCAGGCAATCGGCGCAAGGATCAGCCACTGCTTGATAGAAACACGATCGCGAGGGGCCTTTTGGCGCTCCTGTTCCGCCGTCCGCTCGCGCTGCCCGGCAAGCCGGCCGATCTGGCGGTGCTCGATCGCGACCTGTTGAAGATCAGATCGCCGGAACGCAAGTGCTCCGAACCTATCTGGCAGGCAAACTGGTTTACGCGCGGGGATGACGACCTCGACAAGGTCAGATTATCTGCGAAGCATGGGGGTGCAGAGCGGGCCTTCATCCCGGAAGGGAGGCTTCTCCCTCTCCCCGTCGGATGGGAGGGAGGCTCAGGAATGGCCGCTCCGCCCAGCCGCACTCGCTGCGGCGGCTCCCCATAGCGCAAGCATCAGGACGGCTGCCGGCAGGGTACGGCAGATGGATTCCAACACCGTCTCTCTTGCGACAGGAACACCCGTCGGGGCGGTAACGGGGCAATGAATGGGCGTTGAACGGGCGGTCTAAAAAACAGCTTGAACCCCTGTAAAACAAGGCTATCATAAGCCTTGAAATAGAGTGTGTTAGGCTCGGAACGGTAGAGCTTCCTCGTTCGATTCCGACCTCCGCCCCGCCTGCCTAAAATGAAAGCCCGAATGGACCTCAACTGAGCCGCACTGCGGACACCAAAACGGACACCAAGAGAGTTAAATTGAGCACGGATGAGTAGTGGCGGATTAGGCTTGATTAGTCATTAAAATCAGGCATATTGGCACCGCAATCGTGGCGGGAGAAGGCCGATTCCGACCCTCGCCTCCAAACGCAAGTAGCTTTCGTTGGAGCGTTTGGAAAGAAAGGGGTGTCGGACTTCCAGCAAAAGTTCCAGCAAAACGACCGGTACGGCACTTTTCTGCTTATGCAGCTTTATGTGTGTGACCCGTTGCTAACGCTGTGAATTCGATTTGTCGTAGCCTCAGGTTCCTTGAGCTACGACGTGAAAAACAAGTATCGGATGTTCCGCTCCGGCAAGAGCGGGTACTACTACTGGCAAGACAACGACACCGGCAAACAGGGGACATTGGGCACCTCAGACAACCGGGAAGCCCAACGCTTGCTCAGCGCAAGGAACGAGTCCTGGAGCATGCCGGCGACGGCCATTAATCTCCAGATTGCCCGCGCCTACCTGAACGCCGCCGACCCCAAACTAGTCAGCCGGACGTGGCAGGAGGTCATGGAAGAACTCGTGGCGCTCAAACGTGGAACCAACGGCCTGCGATGGGAGCGCGCTATTCATGACCACAGCTTCGACAGCATCCGGCGATTGCCCCTAATCGAAACCCGCTCCGATCATTTCCTGAAGGTGCTGCAGGAGGGAAAGGTTTCGAGCAACGTGTATCTCCGTCGCATCCACAATTTCGCACTTGCGATGGACTGGCTGCTCAAGCCGGTGATCCCCAAGGCAAGTTGGCCCAAGGTCAGCTTCAAAGCCAAACGTGCAATCACGACTGATGAACACTGCCGAATTGTCGAGCGCGAGAAGAACCCGGAGCGCCGGGCCTTTTACCAGTTGTGCTGGCACTTGGGCGGGTCCCAGATGGATGTCGCCAATCTCACCGCCGAAGATGTGGACTGGAGCGACCAGTCGATCTCCTACGAGCGTGAAAAGCTCAAGAACTCGGAGGGCAGAGAAATCAAACCGCCACTCATCCGGTTCGGTGAGCAGGTCGCCTCAGTCCTTCGTTTGCTCCCCCAGGCCGGCCCGCTATTCCCCAGGCTGCGTGAAGTTCAATCCAAGGACCGGGCCAATGAATTTCGGCAACGGTGCCAGGGACTCGGAATCAAAGGTGTTTCTCTTCATTCATACCGTTACGCGTGGGCAGAGCGGGCCAGGAAAGCTGGTTACCCCGAACGCTTTGCCCAGGAGGCGCTGGGGCACAATTCCAAAGCAGTGCATCGGGCCTACGCGAAAAAGGCAGAGGTGGTGATCGACTCCTTGGAGCAGTGGGAGCACAAGATGAAGGAAAAGGTCGTGGAGGTCGAGTTCACTCCAGCGAATCCGGCGAAGGTTGGCACCCAACCCGAGCCTGCGGCAGGCAGCGGTGGATGACCGCGCGGACCAATAGACCGCAGATTCCAGGCCATGGACACCGAATTGATGTTGGAGCTTGAGGTGGCTTCGAGGCATTACGGGTTTTGGCCTCGTGCTTCCCCCACCGCATGAACCCACGCTTAATCCACCCGCCCCACCCGCCTTCAACGCCAACCTCCAAACCGCCGGGCTTACTTGACGATCCGGCATCCGTTTCTGGGGGGGTCTCAGCATACCACCCGCCCAATAAAAACGCGTCCTGGGGCAACTGGGGAAGAAATTTTGATGCGGTGAGCCCCTGAATTTCGACCGCACCACCATTTCCCCACCGCTCACTTTTCATTCCCGTTCAAGGCTGTTCAAAGCTGTCGGGAAGAACCGAACTCCGCAACTTGGACCAGATTCTGAGCCCGGACCATCCTCACCTTGGCAGCTAAAAATGGAGCACCGAGGGCAATTCAACGCCAACCTCAACATCACCGGGCTCATCTGAAGAACCACCATGGCGCTCGGTCTCGGTTGCCGGTGGAAAAGAGCAGATTCTGTGACTTTCCCCTTGCTTTTATTGGGTCCTGCCGCTATCCACCCTCGAAACAAATATGGCAAAAGCATTAACTAAATCACAAATCGCCGCGTCCCTTGCGGAAACCGTTGGCCTGACAAAGAAACAGGCCGTGCAAACCCTGGAAGCTCTGGTCGCATTGGCATATAAAAATGCGAAGAATTCCTTCACGATTCCTGGACTGGGCAAGATTGTTCTGGTCAATCGCAAAGCTCGGATGGGTCGAAATCCAGCAACGGGCGAGACCATCCAGATCAAGGCCAAGCGCGTGGTCAAGTTCCGCGTCGCCAAGGCAGCCAAAGACGCCATTCTGGGCACCAAATAACCATCGGCATCTTGTTGTTGTGGAGGCGGAGGATAATCGCACTCGAATCGGACATCTGGGTTGGCGCGGGCTCGGTTACGATTTGAATTTGTTCTCAGTATATCGTGTGTCAAAGAGGCCGGATCAAAACCCCGGCTTTTTTGTTGTACTGGAGCTTCGACCGGTCAGGAGAGGAGTTTCGCAATGGCTTGGCGCAGCTCTTCAATGGAAAAGGGCTTCCCAAGGACTGCGTCCACCTGCTTGTCGGAATCTTCGAGCTTTTCCAGATAGGCTGTGATCATCAGAATCGGCAAGGATGGAACCGTATCCTTCATACGGAGAGCAACCTGGCTTCCCTGCAAATCGGGCATGAAGCAGTCCAGAATCGCCAGATCAAACGTTTGGCCTTTTAACAGCTCGATCGCCTCCGCCCCTCCACTGGCCTCGACAACATTATGCCGGTCAATCGTCAGGAGCAGCTTGATGGACTCCCGCGCTCCCCGGTCGTCATCCACCAGGAGGATCCGTTTCCCAACGATTCTTTTCTGTTCTGCCATAAACTTGATTTAACAGCTCGTGTGATACCACTTGGATTCCCGCCCACAAAAGAGCGACCCGTTATCGAGTCGCTTTTCGCAGCCGGGCGTGGCTGCTCTCTGGCTGTGGTAGTTCTACAATTCACAGCCCGATGCAGCCAACATCGTTCCGTCGAAAGGCACGGCCAACTAGGCAAAACCTTGGAATTGACCTCGGGGGAGGCGATTCGCTCCAGATCGGGAGCTGCTGTTTTACGTAAGAAAAGAGCGGCTCAGTCTCCTGAACCGCTCCAAACCCAACCATGAACCCAACCAGAAAAAGAACTTCTACCAGGACCTTACCCCAGCCACATCTCGGGCCCAACAAGGGAATTCCTAGCGGAATCTATGCGGCGGTTGGGCTTGGAATTAGTGGGCAGGGCTTGCCTGCTGCAGCCTGATGTCTTTAGACATTACTCCGGAAACGAAATCTGTCTGCGGGCCGAAATGCAGGTACATCGCCATAAGGTTGACCACGGTCTCAAGCGCGGAGACCCGCGTGAACAGGACGGCCAGGAGGTTTCTCCAGAAGTAATACGAAGTGGGAGGACGGAGGCCCAGCTTGACCAGGATCTTCAGAAAGGCAGTGGCGTAGCGGGCCTTTCGGCGCCACGAAGGCTTGAAGCGATTCTCGATCCTGAGGGTCTGGCTCAGGCTCAAGCACCGGTCGAAGTAGTTCTTCGTAGAATAAGTCGCCTGCAACACGTGAAGGAAATCCCCAAGGATTTCCGCTTTGGGTCTCCGGGTGACGAAGTTCAGGCCGCTGGTCGTCTGATCCACTTCCGTGGACTCGTGGGCCTCATTGACCCGGCCCGTGTCTTCCAGCAGCCTGTGCTCCTGCCTCAATCTCCGTGCCAGTTGGGTGTTGGGCAGGGCGAACAGCAACCCGATCATCGACATGACGATCTTGCCCCGTTCGATGAGTTCGGCCATCGCCCTCGCGCTGGCGCTCGTCTCGCCATCGAACCCCAGGATGAATCCCCCGTTCACCACGATTCCGTGGCGGTAGATCCTATGCAAATCCTCGACGATGTTCCGCTTGAGATTTGTCGCCTTGTGCATCGACCGCAATACCTCGCTGTCCGCTGATTCGATGCCCACGAAGACGTAGCGGAAATCAAGGTCCCCCATCAGCCCCAGAAGCTCTTCGTCGTCGGCGATATTGATCGAGGCTTCCGTTGAGAAGAAGAAGGGATGCCGGTGAGCCTCGGACCAGTCTTTCACCGCCCTGAGGATCTCCTTCGCCTTGGCCTTGGGGCCGATGAAATTGTCGTCCACGAAGTCCACGTGGCCCCGGTACCCCAGCCGGTAAAGCAGGTCGAGCTCAGTGACGATCTGTTGAGGAGCCTTCGTCCTGGGCTGCCGGCCGTAGAGCTCGATGATGTCGCAGAACTCGCAGTTGAAAGGGCAGCCGCGCGAACACTGAACACCAATCATGAGGTAGTTCTGGAACTCCAACAGGTCGAACCGGGGAACCGGGCTCTTCGCCAAATCCGGCTTTTCTGCGGACTGATAAGTGCCGCCCGGCGCGCCGCGCGCGAGGTCCGAAAGGAACGCCGGCAGGGAACATTCCGCCTCGCCCAGGACGAGGTAATCGGCAGAACGGTAAACCTCAGGCTGCGAGGTGGGATCGGGCCCGCCCGCGACCACCTTCTTGCCTCGCGAGTGAACCCGCTCGATGAGTCGCAAAAATCCGGGTTGCTGAGGCAACATGCCTCCGATGAACACCAAATCTGCCCAGTCGATGTCCACGTCCTCCAGGGTGGTCGTGTTCAGGTCCAGAAGCCGCAATTGCCACTCTGCGGGCAGGAGAGCGGCCATCGTAATCAGTCCCAGAGGAGATGCGGGGTACTTGGCGCCCATCAAATGGCAGACCGGCTTGTAGTTCCAGAATCCCATGTCCGAGAACTCCGGGTAGAGCAGCAACGCCTTCATTGCAATTACTGACTGGTCTTTAGGATAGATGACATTTAAGTAGACAAGGCATAGCCGGTCGGTCTATAAGGTGGGCATGGCGAAAATTGACGGTCGTACACTGGATCACAAGGCGCTGGAACATATCCGGA
>Ga0326727_10004193_pt1 | contig 44010 bp, 33 predicted proteins | sample MB2enrmetagenome_FD_207643 | JGI IMG/M metagenome (GOLD analysis project Ga0326727, IMG submission 207643) | Lab enriched peat soil microbial communities from McLean, Ithaca, NY, United States - MB29MY | ecosystem: Environmental > Terrestrial > Soil > Wetlands > Peat | place: USA: New York... | reverse complement strand
CTTTCCACCTTCTCCATCGACGTGGACACCGCCTCCTACGCGAATGTGCGCCGGTTTCTGGATGGCGGCTCGCTGCCGCCCAAAGATGCGGTCCGGATCGAGGAGCTGGTCAACTACTTCGATTACGACTACAAGGGACCGAAAGACGAAAAACCGTTTGCGGCCAACTTTGAGCTCGCCGAAGCGCCCTGGAACCCGGAGCACCGGCTGCTGCGCATCGGTCTGAAGGGGCGCGAGATCAAGCCGGGCAAACGGCCCCAGAGCAACCTGGTTTTTCTGCTCGACATTTCCGGGTCGATGCAGGAACCCAACAAGCTGCCGCTGGTCAAACAGTCCATGCGGATGCTGCTGGATCAGCTCACCGAGGCAGACCGGGTCGCCATCGTCGTGTATGCAAGCGACACGGAAGTTTGGCTTCCTTCCACCAGCGGAGACCAAAAAGACAGGATCCGTTTCGCAATCGATCGGTTGCAGGCAGGCGGCATGACCAACGGAGGAGCGGGAATCCAGCTCGCCTACCGGACCGCCCAGGAGAACTTCATCCGGGGCGGGACCAACCGCATCATTCTCGCCACTGACGGAGACTTTAACGTCGGGATCACGAACCGCGGCGACCTGACTCGCCTGATCGAGGAAAAAGCCAAAAGCGGGATTGATCTCAGCGCCCTCGGATTCGGAATGGGCAATCTCAAAGATGCCACGCTGGAGCTCCTGGCAAAGAGCGGACACGGCAATTACGCTTACATCGATACTTTGAACGAAGCCCAGAAGGTCCTGGTCGAGCAGATCAATGCGACCCTGGTCCCTATTGCCAAGGACGTCAAAATCCAGGTGGAATTCAATCCGCGGCACGTGAGCGCCTACCGCCTGATCGGTTACGAAGACAGGGTGATGGCAAAAGAGGACTTCAATGACGACACGAAGGATGCCGGAGTCATCGGGGCGGGACATACGGTGACGGCGCTTTATGAATTAGTCCCTGCGGGAGCGCCGATGCCGAAGCGCGCAGTGGATCCGCTGAAGTATCAGAAGGTCGAAAAGCCCTTGCCGTCATCGTCGGCTGCCGACAGCAATGAAGTGGCCACCGTGAAAATTCGCAGCAAGGAACCGGAGAGAGACCTGAGCGTGCTGTCGGAATTCACGGTCAAAGAATCGGAGGAAAAATTCAGCAACGCTTCCGGCGACTTCAAGTTTGCCGCCGCGGTCGCTGCGTTCGGGATGGTACTGCGCGATTCTCCCTATAAGGGGGATGCGAACCTGTTCCGCGCTCTCGAGTGGGCAAGTGAAGGCGAGTGGCCGGACCGGCACGGCTACAGGCAGGAGTTCATCCGCCTGATCCAGCGTGCCGTCGCCCTCTCGTTCTAGTCAAAGGGGGACAGCTCATTCCCCAATCGAGCGAGGGCTGGGCTATTTCAACAGCCTGTCCGCAATCGGGGAATTAGGTGTCCCCCTTTTCTAATCCCTGATCTTGATGTGCAGCTCGCGCAGCTGCTTTTCCGACAGTTCGGACGGGGCGTCAAACATCAGGTCGCTGCCGCTGGCCGTTTTGGGGAAGGCGATCACTTCCCGGATGTTCGGCTCGTCGGCCATAAGCATGACCAGTCGATCAAGGCCGGGCGCCATCCCCCCGTGCGGCGGGGCGCCGTAATCAAACGCCTCCAGCATGTGGCCGAACCGCTTCTGAATTTCCTCGTCGCTGTATCCCAGGCATCGGAAAATCCGGGCCTGAACCTCGCGCTGGTGGATACGGATGCTGCCGCTCGCCAGCTCGTAGCCGTTGCACACCAGGTCATACGCATTGCTCATCACCGAACCAGGGTCGCTCTCCAGGATATCGAGATGCTCCTCCCTGGGGCTCGTGAAGGGGTGATGCACAAAGGTCCAGCTCTTGTCGTCCTCGTCCCACTCGAACATCGGGAAATCGACGACCCAGCCAAAGGCCAGCAGGTCGGGCGGAGCAAGTTTCATCCGGTCTCGAAATTCGAGGCGCAATGCTCCAAGCGCTTTGCAGGCTGTGAGCCCCTTGTCGGCGATGATGCAGGCGAGGTCCCCTTCTTTCGCTCCCGTGAGCCCGGCGATCTCCGAAACCTCCTCGGGCTTCAGCAATTTCGCGACCGTTCCCTTCAATCCCTCCGGCGTCCAGGTCAGCGTGCCCAGGCCTTTCGCGCCTGCGGAACGGACGAAGTCCGTGATGACATCCATATCTTTGCGGGAATATCCGGCGCAGCCGGGCGCCACAAGGCATTTTACGGTGCCGCCCGACTGAAGCGTTTCGGCGAAGAGGCGGGACTCTGAGTTCCGAACGGCATTGGACACGTCGACGATTTCCATGCCAAACCTGAGATCCGGCTTGTCGGTCCCATAACGGTTCATCGCCTCGGTGTAGCTCATGACGGGAAACGGGCTGAAAATCCGTTTGTGGGGAACAACCGCCGGAATCAGGCCGGTCACCAGGCCTTCGACGACTGCGAGAACGTCGTCTCTCTCCACAAAGGACATTTCCAGATCCAGCTGCGTGAATTCCGGCTGGCGATCGCCGCGCAGATCCTCGTCGCGCATGCAGCGGGCGATCTGAAAGTATTTCTCATAGCCCGCAACCATCAGGAGCTGCTTCAGCTGCTGCGGGCTTTGCGGCAGTGCGTAGAACTTTCCACGCTGCACACGGCTGGGAACGACATAGTCCCTCGCCCCTTCCGGTGTGGACTTGATCAGCATGGGAGTCTCGATTTCAACAAATCCTTGCCGATCCAGATAGTTGCGCATGAATAAAATCGTTTTGTGACGAAGAATGAAATTCTTTTGAAGACGCGCCCGGCGCAGATCGAGGTAGCGATAGCGGAGCCTTGTCGTTTCATCCGTTTTATAACCGTCATCCTCCACGGGCATGGGAACCGTTTTGGACGCGTTCAGGATGGTAATCGACTGAGCCAAAACCTCAACCTCGCCGCTGGCCAGGTTGGGGTTCACGGTTCCTTCCGGCCTTGGCCGCACCGTCCCTGCGACCTGGATCACGTATTCGTTCCTGGCCTTGTCTGCCACATTGTAAGCCTCGCTCATGCTCGGATCCGCCGTGACCTGGACCAAGCCGGATCGGTCCCGCAAGTCCAGAAAAATCAGGCCCCCGTGATCCCGCCGCTTCTGCAGCCATCCTGCGAGAGTGACGGTCTTTCCGGCATCCGACAAGCGCAATTCACCGCAATTCTGGGTCTTCAACATAATCTGGTATTCCATTCCCTGGTTTATTCAGGCAAAAATATTAGGATACATCAAAATCATTCGAACCCGGCGGCGAATTCTTGCAAAACCGTCAAGACGCAAAGAACTCAAACTCAGCGCACCTTTGGGTCCTTGGCATCTTCGCGGCGGTAGTGCGAAGCGACGTAGTCTTCCAGAATGGCGGTAAATTCGGGGATGAGGTTCTCCCCTTGCAGAATCGTTGCCAGTTTCCCGTCGATGTAGACCGGCGCTTTCGGGTCCTCCCCGGTTCCTGGAAGCGAAATGCCCAAATGGGCGTGTTTCGATTCCCCGGGACCATTGACGACGCATCCCATGACCGCAAGCGTCAATCCTTCAACCCCAGGATGCTGCCTCCTCCACACAGGCATCCGGTTTCTGATGTATGTCTGGATCTGATCCGCCAGTTTTTGGAAAAGAGTGGAGCTTGTTCGACCGCAGCCCGGGCATGCGGATACCTGGGGGAAAAACCTGCGCAGCTCGAGCGACTGCAGGATCTGCTGAGCCACCAGGACTTCCTCCGTGCGGTCTCCGCCCGGGGCGGGTGTGAGGGAAACTCGAATGGTGTCCCCGATCCCTTCCTGCAGCAGCACGGCCAAGGCGGCAGTCGAAGCCACGATTCCTTTAGCCCCGATCCCGGCTTCCGTCAACCCGAGATGGAGAGGATAGTCGCACCGGGATGCGAGCGCGCGGGAGACCTCGATCAAATCCTGAACACCCGAGACCTTCACACTGACAATGATGTGATCATGCGGCAAACCGTAGCCTTCGGCCCCTCGGGCCGATTCGAGCGCGCTCAGGCACATCGCTTCGATCATCACTTGCCGCGCCTCTTTCGGCTGAGCACTGCGGGAATTTTCATCCATTAAGCGCGCAATCACTCTCTGGTCGAGCGATCCCCAGTTCACTCCGATTCGAACCGGTTTGTCATTCTCGATCGCAATCCCGATGATCTGCCGGAAATGATCGTCGTGCTGTTTCCCGACTCCCACGTTCCCCGGATTAATCCGATATTTCGCCAGCGCGCGCGCGCATTCCGGGTATTGGGCCAGAAGGAGGTGCCCGTTGTAGTGAAAATCGCCAATGACCGGCACGCGTCCCCGCAGGTCTTCCGCTCTCCTGATGATCTCGGGCACCGCCTGTGCCGCTTCAGGCGTGTTGACCGTAATGCGGACGAGCTCGGACCCTGCATCGGCAAGCGCAGCGATTTGCCGCGCCGTATTTTCGACGTCTTCAGAGTTGGTGTTGGTCATCGACTGCACGACCACGGGCGCGCCGCCGCCAACCCTGATGCCGCCGACATTCACCCCAACCGAATTCCTTCTCGACCGGATCATCGGTGCTCCTTTTCAATTCGGGCCAGAAGCGTGGATTATACCAATAAAAGCGGACCTTTGAACCGCGGACTGACGCCGCCGGCTCTCCTATTTCCCGGTCTCACCGGAGCGAAGCTCCCTCGCCGACGAATCCCACCGGAGCAAGGGGACGTTGTCCTCGGAAGCGACTTGCTTGCTCTCTGGCCGCAATTCTATCGACACCGGAAGACCTTTCCGCCGCATCTGGACGCACTCCGGGAATCCATTGGCAAAGAAAGCAATCCCGTCGAGGCTCCCCGGCAATCCGGCAACCACGATTTTTCTGGTCCCCGGACCTATGTGGCGCGCAGCCTGGGTGCAGGCGTCTCTTGCCTTTTCCGAAGCGTACGCCCAGCCGTCCAGATTGTGAGCGAGCGCCGCCAGGTGGAACATCATCAGCGCACCGGGAACCAGAAGGCGCATCCGGGGCGTCATTGTTTCAACCGCCAATCCAAGCAGAAGACAAAAGCCCACGGAAGGGAGGTAGAGAAGCCTTGATTTCTGCAAATCAGATCCGATCAGCAGCAGGTGCAGCGGCGGCAATGCCGCGAGCAGCACAAACCCGAGAGGGAAAACAAGCCGTTTCCGGCTGCACCGGCTGAAGGCCATCCAGCAGAGGGCGCCCATGGATAGGGTCAGCAGGATCGAGAAGAAAAATCCCGGCTGAGCTTTCCAATTAATCGGGAAAAAGAGAACAGCCCACAGTCTGAAAAGCAGAACTTTCGCTGCAGAAACGAAACCGGTCATCCATATTGCGGGTCTGCCGGTCTGCATATCCCGGTATCCGCCGATTCCGCCAAACAGCCACCAGCGGTAGACAAACAGAAGCGCCGCGACTGCCAAAAAAGGGATTAGCGGTCGGTATCGGCCCAAAGCGGCGTCCTTCCGGCATCCGGCTGAGGAAGCCTCGACTTTCTGCTGAAGCAGGAAGAGAAACAGCACTCCCGGAAAAACAAAGGCCGCCTCTTTGCTGAGGATCGCTAAAATCATGCATGCCAGGGACAGAACTCGGCACAGGCGCGGGCGAGCTGTTTTCCGCAGCGAATGGATGAACAGGATAAGACCGCTCAGAAAGAAAAATGCGGAGGCTCTGTCGAAATGCGAGGAAATCCAGGCTACGGCTTCCGGCCGCGAACCGTGAATCGCAAACAGCGCGGCAGCGAAGAAGGCTGCACTGCGCGAAGTACAAATCTGCAAGGCGAGCCCGAACACGAGCAGCGAATTCGCTATGTGCCAGACCAAAGCGGACGCGTGCCAGATGGCCGGATGGAAGGATGCCCAAAGAGAGTTCCATGACAGCGAAAGATAACCCACGGGACGGAAAAAACCATCGCCTCCCCCTACGGTAAACAGGGCCCGGAGATCCGGACGTGCCCGGGCATAGTTGATAAGGATAAAATCATCGGAGAGGAAATAAAAGCCAAGCGTGCTCCAGAATGCCGCCGCCGTGATGACGATGAGTGCGGCGCCCAGGGCAAGAATTTGAAGTCGAGAGCACTGTGGATGTTCACCTTTTTCGTCCGCCTTCGACCGTGCCAGCAGCATTAGGATCAACCCCAATCCAAAAACGCTCTCCGCATTCATCGGCGAATTCATGTGAAATGGAAGGGGACCGATGAAAGCGCGCAGCGCGATCACCGATCCGGACATCACAACGACAGCCCCCAAAAGGCCCCAGAGCGCGAACCGTCCTTTCACTGAAATCCATCCTCCTGTGATGGTCAACCATCTTCTCCCAGGCGGCGACATTTTCAAGCACTTTCTAATTGGGTCTGCACTGTGCGATGATGAATCCTGGAAAACCGAAGCCGCCCCGATAGAGGAGACGATGATGAGCTATTCCGGCGAATCCCTGGGGCCCGTTGTTCTGGAAGCCGAGAAGATCAGAAAACGCGTGCAGGAGCTGGGCGCCAGGATCGCGAAAGACTACCGCGGGAACACGCTTCATGTGATCGGAATCCTGAAGGGCGCCAGCATTTTTCACGCGGACCTCGTGCGCTCGATCGACCTGGAGCTTTCTTTTGATTTTATCGCGGTCGGCAGCTATGGCGCGTTGACAAAGACCAGCGGCGAGGTCCGGATCCTGAAAGACCTGGATGAAAGCCTGGATGGGAAACATGTTCTCCTGGTCGAAGATATCGTGGACTCGGGTCTGACACTCCACTATCTTCTGCAGAACCTCCGTGCACGCAACCCCGGGTCACTGAAAGTCGTGGCGTTGCTCAACAAGCCTTCCCGCCGCGAAATCGACGTTCCGGTGGACTATATAGGGTTTGATATTCCCGATGAATTCGTCGTTGGCTATGGTTTGGATTACAACCAGCGCTACCGCAACCTGAAGGACGTCTGTGTTCTTCGAGTCCTGGGATCTTAGCACTCAAAAACTCCAGGGCTCAGACAAGGTCTTTGAGGAAAGAGGTGCCGAAGGAGAGATGCAGGCCGAAATTCTCGGCGATCGTCTGCCCCATATCCGCCAGAGTTGACCGGATGCCCAAATTCACCCCTCCCACCAGACCTTTGCTGTAGGCGAGAATCGGGACGTATTCCCGGGTGTGGTCGCTCCCCGGGTAGGTGGGATCGCAGCCATGATCGGCCGTGATCATGAGACAGTCGTCTCTTTGCATGGCTCGCTGGATCTCGGGAATTCGGCGGTCGAGAGACTCCAAGGCTTGCGCATAACCTCTGCTGTCCCTGCGATGCCCCCAAAGCATGTCGAAATCAACCAGGTTCGCAAAAATAAGCCCTTCGGGCGCACCCCCGAGAGCCCGGATCGTTTGATCAATGGATTGGGAATTGTCGTGAGCCTCCAGGTGTTCGCTGATACCGACGAAATCGAAAATCGACGGGATTTTGCCGACGCCGATAGTGGCTAAACCGGCATTCTTCAGGTGGTCCAGGAGGGTCTTGTCCGGAGGCGGAATGGCAAAATCCTTCCGGTTTCCGGTCCGCTTGAAGCTGCCCGGTTCACCGACAAATGGACGCGCAATCACCCGGCCGACGCGATCCGGCCCGTCCAGCAATTGGCGGGCAACCAGGCAGATTCGATACAACTCTTCCAAAGGGATAACCTCTTCGTGAGCAGCCACCTGGAAGACGGAATCGGCCGAGGTGTAGAGGATGGGCTTTCCCGTCCGGACATGCTCCCCTCCTAGTTCGCGGATGATCTCCGTTCCTGAAGCGGCCTTGTTGCCAAGCACGTTGCGTCCAATGGCCCGCTGGAACGGGATGAGGATCCGGTCGGGGAATCCGTTCGGGTAGGTGGGAAAAGGCATCGGGGTCACCAGGCCGGTCATTTCCCAATGTCCGACAGTCGTGTCTTTCCCATTGGAATAGATGGCCGCTTTGCCGAAGGCTCCTTCCGGGTCGGGCACGGGGGGAAGGAAAGCCATCGGGTGGATATTGCCGAGCCCCAGCTTCCGCAGGCTGGGGAGCCTTGGTCTTTCAGCGGCCACAACATGGCCGATCGTGTCCGACCCTGAATCCCCCCAGGCGGCAGCATCAGGCATTTCCCCGATGCCTGCACTGTCCAACACCATTAAGAGCATTCGCCTGAACTGTTTCATGGGGGGGCACCGTCAATAGGCACTCTTTCCCTCCGCGGCAAGCTGCGGGATGACCCACTGGAGCAGCGACTGGAATGTCTCTCTGACTCTTTCCGTGGTGTCCAGGACTTCTTTGTGGGTCAGCTTCCGGGGGAGAACGCCGGCTGCCATGTTCGTGATGCAGGAGATGCCAAGCACCGGAATCCCCATGTGATTGGCGACGATCACTTCCGGCACCGTGGACATGCCGACGGCATCGGCACCGAGCAGGCGGCACATCCGGATCTCGGCCGGGGTTTCATAGCTGGGGCCGAGCAGACCGATATAGATCCCCTGGCGGAGGGGGATGCCTTTCTTGCGGCCAACGTCGAGCGCAATCGAACGCATCGCCGCGTCGTAGGCTTCGCTCATGTCGGGGAATCTTGGGCCAAGTTCGTCGAGATTAACCCCAACCAGGGGATTGGCCCCCGTCAGGTTGATGTGATCGGTAATCAGCATCAGGTCGCCGGGCTTGAATTCCGTGTTGATGCCGCCGGCGGCGTTCGTGACAATGAGCTGACGTATTCCAAGGCAGCCGAGCACTCTGGCAGGGTACGCGACATCGGCAACCGCATAGCCCTCGTACAGGTGAACCCGTCCCTGCAGGGCAATGACCGGCACTCCCGCCACCGTTCCGCTCACCAGGCTTCCGGAATGGCCGACGACTGTCGAAGAGGGAAAATGAGGAAGGCTCGTGCAGGGGATTACGGTGCATTCCTCAAACGACGCCGCAAAAGCCCCGAGGCCGGATCCAAGGATCAGACCGATGACAGGCTGCTGTTTGCAGCGTGATCGTATCGAATCAACTGTCTCTCTGATCCCAGGATACACGGAATTACGAATGACGAATTACGGATGACTGATGAAAAACCCTTGACGGGTCTCCATTAGGTCATTCGTAATTCGTCACTCGCCATCGATTGATTACGGGCGCATGCTGCGCATTTTTTTTCGCAGGCGTTTTCGGGCCAGGGCTTGTTTTATGCGCTTCTTTTCGCCAGGCTTCAGGTAGAACGAGTGCTTCTTGACGTCCTTGATGATATCTTCCTGTTGAACTTTGCGCTTGAAGCGTCGAAGAGCGCTTTCGAGGGATTCACCTTCGTTTAAAATGACTTCCGCCAATCCGGACACCTCCTTTGGTGACGAGGGCATAAGTTACTCTTAGCCCGTTCAACTGTCAAGAAGTGGTTAGTAGTTAATGGCGAGTGGTCAAGATGAAGGCGCGGGGAAGATTCGGCGCCGGCGCCGGTCCCCGCCCACTCCTGACGATCCACTATTCGCTATTCTCCTCTTCCGCCGCGACCACGGTCACGCTCGCGACGTAATCCCCTTCCTCCAGATCGATGCACTTGACGCCCACGGCCGCGCGGGTCTGGGTGTTGCGGATATCTTCCGTATTGAGCTGGATCAGCTTGCCCTGTGCGGTAATGAGCATGACAGAGGAATCTTCCTGAACATGGCAGGTATTGACGACCGTGCCGTTCTTTTCACCTACCCTGAGGTTGATCACGCCCGAACCGCCGCGTCCCTGGCAGCGGTATTCTTCCACATCGGTTCGTTTTCCGAATCCCTTTTCAGTGATCGTCAAGAACTGCCCGGGTCCTTTGAAAGCGGACATGGCAACGACCTTGTCCTCTCCGGACATTCGGATCCCGATCACGCCGCGCGCCGTCCGGCCCATTTGCCGCACCCCTTTTTCCGAAAAACGAATTGCCATGCCCATCCGCGTGGCAAGGAGCACCTCAAAATTGCCGTCCGTCAGCTGGCACCCTATAAGCTCATCGTCGTCCGGAACGTAAATGCCGATGATTCCGGAACTGCGCGGATTAGAATATTCGACCAGGGCGGTCTTTTTGACGATCCCGTTGCGGGTTGCCATCACGACATATTCTTCGGTATCGAAGTCCTTGACGGCGATGATATCGGCGATTTTTTCATCCTTGCCCAGGTTTACGAGGTTCACGATCGCCTTCCCCTTGCCGGCCGTCCCCACGTCTGGAATTTCGTAGACCTTCAGCCAGTAAACCTGTCCGCGATTGGTGAATACCAGCAGATAACTGTGGGTCGAGGCGACGAAGACGTGATCGATGAAATCCTCATCGCGCGTTGTCATCCCGATGCGCCCTTTTCCGCCGCGTCCCTGGGGATGATAGAGGGAAGCCGCCGTGCGTTTGATGTAACCCGAATGAGTGACAGTAATCACCACGTCTTCGTCGGCGATCAGGTCTTCGAGGGTGATTTCCACCTCTTCGTCGACGATCTGGGTCCGCCTCTCGTCCCGATAGCTCTTTTGCACCTCCCGCAACTCTTCAACGACCACGGATTCCAGAACCTTTTCGCTGGCGAGGATTTCCTTCAGGCGCGCAATGAACATCAGGATTTCTTCGTATTCGGCGACGATCTTCTCCCGTTCCAGCCCGGTCAGGCGCTGCAGGCGCATTTCCAGGATCGCCTGAGCCTGTTCCGCGCTGAACTGGAATTGAGTCATCAATCCGTCTTTGGCGACGGCCGGCTCCTTTGAAGCACGGATCAGGGCGATGACCTGATCGAGCATATCGAGGGCGCGCTTGAGGCCTTCGAGGATGTGGGCCCTGGCTTCGGCCTTTCTCAGCTCGAAAATCGTCCTGCGCCGGACAACGTCCTTCCGGTGCTCGATAAAGCAGACGAGCGCCTCGCGCAAGTTCAGAATCTTGGGTTGGTTTTGCACAATCGCAAGAAGGATGATTCCAAAACTGGACTGCATCGGAGTCATCTTGTACAGGTTGTTGAGAACAACCTGTGCCGGCTCGTCCTTTTTCAGCTCGATGACGATGCGCATTCCCTCGCGGTCGGACTCGTCTCGAAGGTCCGAAATGCCTTCGATTTTTTTGTCGCGAACCAGTTCGGCAATCCGCTCGATCAGTTTGGCCTTGTTCACCTGGTAGGGGATTTCCGTCACGACGATCGATTCCCGATCCCGGGAGAGTTTTTCGATCGCAGCCCTGGCACGCAGGATGATGATTCCTCGGCCGTTTTCATAGGCAGACCGGATGCCGCTGCGCCCGTAGATGAACCCTGCCGTCGGAAAATCGGGGCCGGGAACCAGGGCCATGATTTCGTCCAGGCTTGCCCCGGGGTTTTCGATCATCCGAATCGTGGCCTCGATGATTTCGGAGAGGTTATGCGGAGGCACATTGGTCGCCATCCCTACGGCGATTCCGGAAGAGCCGTTCACGAGCAGGTTGGGGAAGCGCGCCGGGAGGACGAGCGGTTCGGTAAGCGAATCATCGTAATTCGGGCCGAAATCCACCGTTTCCTTGTCGATGTCGGCCAGCAACTCGTCTGCGAGCCGAGCCATCCTGACCTCGGTATATCGCATGGCCGCGGCGTTGTCCCCGTCGACCGAACCGAAGTTCCCCTGCCCGTCGATCAACGGGTAGCGGACGGAAAAATCCTGAACCAGGCGAACCATCGTGTCATAAACGGCGCTGTCCCCGTGCGGATGATATTTGCCGATCACGTCGCCGACGATACGCGCCGACTTTTTGTAGGCTTTATTGTAGGTGTTCCCCAGATCGTACATGGCATAGAGCACGCGCCTGTGGACAGGCTTCAGCCCATCGCGCGCATCAGGCAGCGCTCTGCCGATGATGACGCTCATGGCGTAGTCCAAGTAGGACTTGCGCATTTCGTCGATGATGTTTACAGGGATCTGTTCGAAGGCTTCATCCATAAAAGGGGTGATTCAATCTTAAGGGTCTAAATATCGAGATTCCGAACGTTCAAAGCATTGTCCTCGATGAAGCGGCGCCTGGGCTCCACCGCATCACCCATGAGGATGGTGAAGATCGCGTCGGTCTGGACGGCGTCGTCGATCGAGACCTTCATCAGGGTGCGTGTTTCGGGATTCATGGTCGTCTCCCACAGTTGCCCGGGATTCATCTCTCCCAGACCTTTGTAGCGCTGCATGCTCAAATCCTTTTTCCCCAGCGCCAGAAGATAATTCAGCAGCTCTTCCCGCGAATTCACGCCGACCAGGCTTCCGTTCTCCTTCACCGTCAAAGGAGGCTTCGCCAGGCTGACCATTTCGGAATAGAGCTGGAAGATCCGCTGCCATTCCGCGGAGGAAAGGAATTCCCAGCTGATCGAAACCTTGTTTCCGCTGGTCCGGTTTTCCACCAGGAGAGAGTGGAGTCCGTGCTCCTCGTCGAGCTGAGTACTGTTTTCGTAGCCGATCTCTTCCAGTACCCGGCCCAACTCCGAAAGCACGTCCTTGTCGGCAAAAAGCTGTTTGAGCGTGAATCCGTTACTAAACAGACCCCCGTCGTCCGCGACGAACTCGAGCAGACGGTCGAGCAGCCGCTTGTCCTGAAGCCGCCGGTTGAGTTTTTCGTAAACGGCCGTGTGCTCGTGCACGCCCCGCATCAGCTTGATCAACTGGGGGCCGCTGTATTGCTTCCCCGTTTTGTCCACCGTGACGACCACGCCATTGGTCGCCCGCTGCATCAGGTAATCCTCCATCTCACGCTCATTTTTGAGATATCGGAGCGATTTGCCGTGCTTGACGCCATACAGCGGGGGCTGGGCGATATACACATGCCCGCCCTCGAGCAGTTCGGGCATTTGCCTGTAGAAGAAAGTCAGGAGCAGCGTGCGGATGTGGGACCCGTCCACATCCGCATCGGTCATGAGGATGATGCGGTTGTAGCGCAGCTTGTCGACCGCAAAATCTTCCTTTCCGATCCCGGTTCCAATCGCGGAAATCATCGTGGCGATTTCTGCATTGCCGAGCATCTTGTCAAATCGGGCTTTCTCCACATTCAGAATCTTGCCCTTGAGCGGAAGGATGGCCTGAAATTTGCGGTCGCGCCCTTGTTTGGCCGAACCGCCGGCGCTGTCCCCCTCGACGATGAAAATTTCGCAAAACGCCGGATCCCTTTCCTGGCAATCGGCAAGCTTGCCGGGCAGCAGAGCAGTGTCCAGGGCGCCTTTGCGCCGCGTCAGATCCCGGGCCTTGCGCGCTGCCTCGCGGGCTCGCGCCGCTTCGACCGCCTTTGTGAGAATCCTGCGGGCCACGGGAGGGTTTTCTTCCAAGAAGGCCCCCAGACTTTCGTTGACGGCATTTTCAACCAAGCCCTTGACCTCGCTGTTCCCGAGTTTGGTTTTTGTCTGCCCTTCGAACTGGGGGTTCCTGAGCTTGACGCTGACGACGGCCACCAATCCCTCGCGCACATCTTCGCCGGTCGGATTTTCCTTCAAGTCCTTGAGCAGGTCCTGCGCCTGCGCGTAGGCATTGATCGTGCGCGTCAATGCCGATTTGAATCCCGAAAGGTGGCTGCCCCCTTCGTGCGTGTTGATGTTGTTTGCGAAGGAGAAGATCGTCTCGCTGTAGCCGTCGTTATACTGCATCGCGACTTCAACGATAATTTCTTCCCTTTTGGTTTCAAAATAAATAGGCTTGGGATGAAGAGCGCTTTTATTCTTGTTCAGATACTCGATGAAGGAGGAAATCCCCCCTTCATACTTGAACTCCTCCCTCCGGTCGGAGCGCAGATCTTCCAGCACTATCTCCAGTCCCTTGTTGAGGAATGAGAGCTCGCGAAGTCTGGCGGCAATGGTGTCATAGCTGAACTCGAGCGTTTCGAAAATTTCGCTGTCAGGCAGAAAAGTAATTTTGGTTCCGCGTCGTTTGGTCGTCCCGGTCCGGCGGAACTCCGTTACCGGTTTCCCTCTCTCATAGGTCTGCTCGTAAACGTTTCCACCCCTCCAGATTTCGAGATCGAGGCGCATGCTCAGGGCGTTCACGACGGACACTCCGACTCCGTGCAGTCCGCCGGAGACTTTGTACGAGTCGTTGTCGAATTTTCCGCCGGCATGGAGGACCGTCATGACTACCTCAGCGGCCGATTTCTGCGACTGTTCGTGAAAATCGGTCGGTATCCCACGGCCGTTGTCTGTCACGGTCACGCTGTTGTCGATGTGGATGGTCACTTCCACCCTGGTGCAATACCCATTGAGCGCCTCATCGACCGAATTATCGACAACCTCGTACACCAGGTGGTGCAATCCTTCGATGCCGGTCGAGCCGATGTACATCGCCGGGCGCAGCCGGACGGCCTCCAGTCCCTCGAGCACCTTGATTTTATCGGCCCCGTAATCCTCGGCTGCGGGCGTCGCCTCCGGCGCAAGGATGTCATGTTCACCTGGTGAAAGAATATTTTCATTCATGCCGGAATTTCTTCACTTTTTATGAGAGTCGACCGGATCCGGAAAAACGCTACAAGCTATTGATTTCCAATAAATTATTTACTTCTCAACAACAGTGAAATTATATCACAAGCCGGATCCGAATCGGAGTGAAAATGTTGAGGCTTCTGTCGATATAAATTACTTTATATCAATAACTTACAAATCTTGGAATTGAAGATTCAACATTGAAGATTCAAAATGGGAAAACCAGGGAGATCGGGGCTGTTTTTTCAGTCTTTACTTGCAGATCATCCTGCCGTCGCTGATCTCAAAGCAGCGGGTGTTTCCCGGCATCGCGGGCAAGAGAAAATTTTTCGCGGAGGTGAGAAATAGCTGCGTTTTTTGTGAGACGTACTCGAGAAAGGTGTGCAGTCGTTGTTCATCAAGTTCGGCTTCGGCGTCATCGACAAGGAAGACCGGGTAATGACCGTGACATTTGCGATGAATCTCCATTTGGGAAAAGTAGAGGGCAAGCAGGGCGGACCGCTGTTGGCCCGCTGATCCGAAATCCACGAGAGATTTGCCGTTTACGTACAGCTTGAGGTCGTCCCGATGGGGTCCGGTGGAAGTGTAGCCAGCTCGCAAATCGCTGTCCCGGGCCTGCTGGAGGCGCTCGCGAAAAACCGCCTCGATCCGCGGGGCATCCATGTCGTCGGTTGCGACCGTGGAGACGTAGTGCATCTTCAGCACGTCCGTTCCAAACAATCCCTGGGGAAGTTCCTCCTTCATCTGTTCCGCGTAACGCCGGCGGTTTGATAGGATTTTGGCTCCCGACCCGGCGAGGGTCTCCTCCCAGCTGTCGAGCAGATCTCTATCGATGGGTCTTCTTCCTTCCCTCACGGCCGTCAGGACCTGGTTTCTTTGCCTCAGGGAGCGTTCGTAGGCCGCCAATTGTTTGAGGTGTCCCGGATAGAGGGTAACCATTGCCCTGTCCAGGAATGCCCTCCGGTCAGCCGGTCCTCCGCGCACGACCTTCAGATGCTCGTGGGCAAAAGCCAGGATATGCAGGTTGCCGACGAACTCGTCGACAGCAGCGGGCTTGCCATGCAGAAAGAGTTTTTTATCCTCCCGGGTGATGGTTACTTTCAGATCGCGAGTCAGGTTTCCGTGTTCGACCGTGCCTTCCACGCGGCATTCCGGCCGGCCGTGTTGGATGCAGTCCCTGGGAGTCGCGGTGCGGAAGCTCCTGCCGTAACCGAGCAGGTAAATGGATTCGAGCAGATTCGTTTTGCCCTGGCCGTTCTGTCCTGAAAACAGGTTTGTCCCGGGCGAGGGGGCGATCTCGATTTCCCCGATGTTTCGATAATCGAAAAGGCGAAGTTTGGTGAGCCTCACGCTTGTTTTGCGATGCGGGATACGGGATACAGGAGGCAGGGGGGTGAGTCTTTTTGTCTGCGCCTCCGACGAGTATCAAATCCTGCGTCCTGCATCAGAATTTCATCGGCATGACGACGTACCGGTAATCCAGGTCCGACGCACCCACGGGTCGAAACAAACCTTGAGTTTCGGAGTCCTTGAGGGAAATTGAAACCGAATCGGCGGCGCAGACGCCGACGAAATCCAACAGGTATAGGGGATTGAATCCAATGTCGAGGCTGTCTCCCTCGAAGTCCACCGGCACCAATTCCCTCGATTCGCCGGCCTCGGCGCTGCTGGCGGTCAGTTCGAGAACCCCGGTCTTAAACGACAGTCGGATCGCCCTGAGCTTTTCGTCCGACATGATCGCGGCTCTTCGGATTCCGTCTCCCAGGGCTTTCGTCGACGAAACGATGTATTTGTCATTATCCCTCGGGATCACGAGTTCATAATTCGGGAACTGCCCGGCCAGAATTCTCGACACGAGCCGTTTCCCGCCCACGGAAAAGAAAAGGTGATTCTCATCTCGTGCGAATTCCACGATCAAATCCTCGTCACCGATCAACTTCTGAATTTCCACGAGTGTTTTCCGGGGGATCAGAGCGCGGACCTCCAGATCCACTCCCGGCATTTCCATGGTCTTGCTTACCAGCGCCAGCCGGTGTCCGTCGGTGGCAACCATGCGGATTTCGTTGGGCAGAAGGGCAAGCAGAGCACCATTGAGAGAGTAGCGCGATTCCTCCTGGGTGATCGCAAACATCGTGCGCTGAATCATGTGTCTCAGGAGCCCTCCGGGGATCTGGGCCGTGGCGGGCGCTGCTTCGGGGATCGACGGGAAATTCTCCTTGGGAAGCGCGACGATCTTGTACTGCGAATTCCCGGAGTGCAGATCAACCCAGTCGTTTTCGAGGAGCGAAAAATCAATGTCGGAACCGTCAGGGAGCAGCCTGACGATGTCGAACAAGCGCCGTGCGGAAATAGTCGTGGTTCCCTCAGCCAGGACCGATGCAGGACATCCGCAGCGGATCGTCACGTCAAGATCAGTTGCCGCGATATCGAGATGACTGCCCGCCGCTTCCAGAAGAATGTTGGAAAGGATCGGAATGGTGCTTTTTTTCTCAATGACACCCTGTACCAAATTGAGTTCATTCAACAGCGAGTTCCTGGTAACGGTGAATTTCATGAAGGACGCTCCTTGGAGGAAAGAGAGACCGTGACGTTTGAAAGCACGATTATACCGCGTCCTCTGTTTCCCCATTGATGAAAAAACATCGGAACTGTCGATTCCATTTCTAAGGATTTATAATCAAATAATTTAACTAGTAGTAGTAGTAGGGCCTGTGGATTTGTGAAAAAGTCGGGTAACGGCAACCGTTGACCCGGATAGGCGGTGCAACAAAGCGAGGCGGCGCGGTGAAAAACAGCCGGATCCTGTGGAAGGAATCTTGTGGTCCGAAATGCACAGACAGGCCACAGAGCGAAGCTGTGCATAAAGCCTTAAGCTCCGCCGATTCGTGCGCTTAGGCTGTGCATTTGCCATTGGAAAATCCTGTTCGCCTCGCGACAGACGCCGTTTACGGTGTTTAAGGGTTCTCAAAAATATTAGCGAAGGGATTTTTTGATCGCATTCACGGCGGCAGAAATCTCTGTATCCTTCTTCTGCAGCGAATCGATTTTTCGAATGGAGTGCAGAACCGTTGTGTGGTGCTTACCCCCGAAATCCTTGCCGATCTGGGGCAGAGATAGTTTCGTGAGCTCCTTGCAGATGTACATGGCAATCTGTCTCGGCACTGCGATGGGGCGGGAGTTGTTCTTCGCTTTAAGCTGAGCGGGCTTCAGGGAGAAGAAAGATGCCACCGCCCGAAGAACCGCCTCGGAGGAGATCGAAGAATTCTCTTCGCTGGTGAAGCCTTTCAGGACATCTTTGGCATACGCGACGTCGACCTCCGACAGATCCAGCCCGTCCAGGGAAGCCCTGGCGCTGAGCCGATTGAGCGCCCCTTCAAGTTCCCGCACGTTTGAGCGGATCCCGCCGGCGATGTAGCTGGCAACTTCGTCCCGAAGACTGAGACCTTCCACTTCCACTTTTTTTCTCAGGATGGCCAGTTTTGTTTCGAGATCCGGCGGCTGGATATCCGCAATCAGGCCCCATTCGAAGCGCGAAAGCAGACGTTCCTCCAGGGTCGGGATCTGTTTTGGCGGGCAATCGCTGGTGATCACGATCTGTTTCTGAGCGTCATACAGCGCGTTAAAGGTATGGAAGAACTCTTCCTGGGTCCGTTCCTTTCCCGCAATGAACTGAATATCGTCCATCAGCAGGACGTCGACGTCGCGGTACTTCTGGCGGAAATGGAACGTATGTTCGTACCGGATCGCATTGACCAGCTCATTCATGAATTTTTCCGAAGACATGTATGTCATGCGGATCCCCTTGTTCCGCTTCTGAATGAGGTTGCCGATCGCGTGCATCAGATGCGTCTTCCCCAGCCCAACCCCTCCGTAGAGATAGAGCGGGTTGTAGGCTTTCGCCGGACGTTCGGCCACGGCCAAAGACGCGGCGCGCGCAAGCTGATTGCTGCTGCCTACCACGAACGATTCGAAGGTATACTTCGGGCTCAGCAGCGGCGGTGAATCGGAGAGCGGCGCCTCGGCCGGCGGGTCAGAGGAAGGGGCAGGCTCAACCGAAATCTGAAGGGTCAGGGGAGCTTTAGCGATTTCCCCGGCAGAGCGCAAGAGCAGATCGGAGTAATTCTCGAGCAGGCATTTTTTGAACATTTCCGTCGGTACCGTCAGCCTCAAAACTCCGTTCTCGCGTCCCTGGTACGATATAGGCTTGAACCAAGTATCGTAGCATTGCCGGTTTGTGTGTCTTTGAACGCTCGAGAGGACGTGGTGCCAGAAATCCATAGTTTCATCTACCCGGCTGAAGTTTCAGCTGCTGAACTCCAAGTTTTCCACAGGGTTTTCCACAGCTGTGGAAAAGACAGAGATACTCGCAGGCAGCGCAGACCCCGTTCGATCTTGCTGTCCCTGAAAATCTGATTGTCAGGATTTCGCGTGACCTCGCGTCTTGTTTTTTCTCAACAACGGCGGTGAAAGTTAGCACACGGGATTCGCGACATTCAACAAAAAAATTAAGCTTATGTTATTTTGTTACAGATGAGAAAACCCCAGTAACCATGCTGGTTTCAAGGCTGTTGCCGCGGTGAGGCACTGAAAAACAAAGGGGAGAATCGGGTCATGCAATATGAAAAGTCCTAACGAAATGCAAATAGGAAATATGATATGTATTTCGGTTCCGTGTCCACCGCTTCGGGAAAAACCCCACCGCAGGCGCCTGCCCGGAGATTCTCCCCCTGCCCTCAAAGAAACTAATAGATTAGAACATGGTGCCGGGCTTTTGGATGCGTGAGCAGAATCACTGTAAATCTGCGGAATCGAGCGTTAAGAATTCTTGAAATGGGGAAGCAATCGCTGATACGTGACCGTCAGTTCTTCAGGAAGGACGCGGGTTTCGCCTACGACAGAAACAAAATTCGAATCGCCGACCCAGCGCGGGAGCACGTGCATGTGCAGGTGATGCTCCACCCCTGCGCCCGCAGCACGGCCGAGGTTGAGCCCCAAATTAAATCCGTTTGGCTGATATTCCCGCCGGAGCGCGATTTCGCACTGCCGGCCCAAATCCAGGAGCTCGTGCAGTTCCTCGGGGTTGGCGTCCTCGAGAAAGGACAGATGACGGTTCGCCACGCACAGCATGTGCCCCGATGTGTAGGGAAAAAGATTGAGGATGACGAAAGCGTGGGCGCCGCGAAAGAGCACAAAATTCGCGGCGTCGCGCGTCTCTTGCTGGATCTGGCAGAAGACACACGAAGGCGCCTGATCAGCGGTGCGGAGGTACTCGAAGCGCCACGGGGTCCAGAGCCGGTCCATTACAGATTAACGAGGTCCTTAATTTCCTTGCCCGGCTTGAAGTACGGCACCTTCTTGGCCGGAACGCTGACGCCGGACCCGGTTTTAGGATTTCGGCCCTGTCGGGAAGAGCGGTTGCGGATGCGGAAAGAGCCGAAACCGCGGAGCTCTATTTTTTCGCCGCGTTGGAGAGATTCGGTGATGCTGTCCAAGACGGTCTGGACGATGACTTCCGCATCCTTCTTGGTCAGTTCCGATTCATTAGCAACTTCTTCAACGAGTTCTGCTTTTGTCATTGCTTTTATCTCCCTATTTCCAGAGGTATTCAAACCGGATGTGGGATTCCGAACGGTCCTGGCTCAAAGACAGGGCGGAGCTGGAATCCCCGAGAAGAAGCTCGAGGATCGAAAAATTCCTTTTCGCAGGACTCACGACTTTGGGCGAACCCTGGATCCCGGCCATTCTGGCGGCTTCCGCAATCGCATCCTGGTAGGTTCCGATCGCGTCGACGAGACCGTCCGATTTCGCTTCCTGGCCCGTGTAGACGCGGCCATCTGCCAGGTTTTTCACCTGATCTTCATTCATTTTGCGGCTGCTTGCCACGGCGGAAACGAACTGGCCGTACATGTTGCTGATGAGGTTTTGAAAGTAGACTTTTTCTTCTTCGGTCAGCGGGCGCGTACCGGATCCCGCATCCTTGAGCGCACCGCTCTTGATGACAACGCTCTGCAATTTTGCCCATCGGAGAAGATCGCCGTAGTTGTACCATTCGGCGATGACCCCGATGCTTCCGGTGATGGTCCCGGGATTGGCAAAAATCTTGTCGGCCGCGCAGGCGACGTAGTACCCTCCCGAGGCCGCCACCGACGCCATGCTCACCACGACCTTTTTCTTCGATTGGGCCCGGAATCTTTTTAGGGCTTCGTAGATTTCCTGCGACGCGGCCACGCCGCCGCCAGGACTGTTGATCCGGAGGACCACCGAGCGGACGCTGGTCCGGTTCCCGTAGTCCCTCAGCTGGTCGACGAACTCCTTGGAGTCCGAAATGACGCCTTCCAGCTCCAGGGCTGCGACTTGGCCTCCTGAAAAACCGAGACCGGGGGAGCTTTCATCTGAAAAATAGGCTGCCAAAGCAAGGAGGCAAACGATGAAAAAGAGGAACGCTCCCCCGCCCACAATAATCCAGAGCAACAGATTTGATCGTTTCTGCGGCATCTCCAATACGAGCTTATGGCAACCAGCTAGTCGTTTTCAGGCTTCTTGAAACGTTGCAGCTGATCGCCCAAGCGCTCGCCCATTGAGGCATTCCCCGAGTCGGCGGAAGCCAGGTAAGAAGTGAACTCGAGTCGCGGCTCATCTTCCTTCATCGCCTTGAGACTCAACCCGATCTTTTTTTCCTGCAGGTTCAGTTTGATGACCTTCATCTCGATTTCCTGGCCGATGTTCAGAAACTCCGTCGGTTTTTCCACGTGCTTCTCATCAAGCTCGGAAACATGGCATAGGCCTTCAATGCCCTCTTCCAGTTCCACGAAGGCCCCAAAATTAGTCATGCGGACCACCTTGCCGCGAACGGTCTCGCCCATCTGGTGGCGGCTGAACCAGTCTTCCCAACGATCCGGTTCGAGCTGCTTGATCCCGAGCGAGAGCTTCTGGTTCGACGGGTCAATGCTGAGCACCACCGCCTGCACGTCGTCCCCCTTCTTCAGCACTTCCGAGGGGTGCTTCATCCGCTTGGTCCAGGAAATGTCCGAAACATGGACTAAACCGTCAATCCCGTCTTCCACCTCAATGAAGGCGCCAAAATCGGTGATGTTCCGCACCTTTCCGCTGATGACAGTTCCAGGGGCGTACCTGGATTCAATGACGTCCCACGGGTTCGGCTCTGTCTGCTTGAGTCCGAGGGATATGCGTCGGGAATCCACGTCGATGTCGAGAACAACCGCTTCTACGGTATCACCAACGGTTAGAATTTTCGACGGGTGCTTCACTCGTTTGTTCCAGGTCATCTCGGAAATGTGAATCAACCCCTCGACCCCCGGTTCAAGTTCTATGAATGCACCGTAATCCGTCAAGCTTACAACCTTCCCCTGAACCCGCAGGTTTTTGGGGTAGCGCATGTCGGCATGCAGCCAGGGATCCTCGGTCATCTGCTTGTAGCCCAGAGATACGCGGCCATCTTCCTTCGTGAACTTGATCACTTTTACTTTCAACTTGTCACCTACGGCAAAGAGCTCCGAGGGATGGTTCACTCGTCCCCAGGACATGTCGGTGATATGCAACAGGCCGTCGACTCCGCCGAGGTCAATGAAGGCGCCGTAATCGGTGATGTTTTTGACGACACCCTCCATGATCTTGCCTCCCTCCAAAACCTCCATGGTTTTTGCTTTCTCTTCTTTCATGGATTCTTCGAGGACGGCTTTGCGGGAAAGCACGATGTTGCCGCGCTTCTTGTTGACCTTGATCACGCGCATTTCGAACTCTTCGCCGCGAAGGCTGTCAAGGTTCCGCACGGGGCGCACATCGATCTGGGATCCCGGAAGGAAAGCCCGGACGCCGATATCCACGGCCAGTCCGCCCTTGATCCGTTCGATGACGCGTCCCTTGACCACGGTTCCTTCCCGGTAGGCGCGCTCGATCTCGTCCCAGATCTTCATCCGTTCCGCCTTTTCACGGGACAGCACGACGTAGCCATTGGAGTCCTCGGTCTGTTCCAGGAAGACATCGACGGCATCTCCCGTCTTAACGGTGGCTTGACCGCGGTCGTTCATGAACTGCTCGATGGGGATGATCCCCTCGGATTTGAATCCGACATCGACAATAACTCCACCGCCTGAAATGGCGATGACCTTACCTCTGATCACTTCTCCTTCGGAGAAACTCTGGGTTCTCCCTTCATACGCAGCCAGAAGAGTCTCAAAGGTGTTTTCCTCCTCCTTTGCTCCAGCCTCGGAGGCCGGGATTTTCTCCTGAGTGGGTACCGCCGCATCCGGCTGAGAAGAATTTTCAGCTGTAGGGTGCGTTTCGTTGACGTCAACTGACATTCATTTCCTCCTGAATTAGATCCGCACCCGTAAAAAGCAGGGAAGGACCCGTATTTTTATAAACCTATCAGTGCTGTTTGGTATGGAAACAGGAAGTGGCTTACCTGCGTCTTCTTGATCTGTTTGGTGAGGCAAATCCAAATGTCCACATCCCTTTATCACGAGAGATATAAGCGCTTATGTATAACTCCTGGAACGTTTATTGTCAAGATGCACGATGCAGGCATGCAGGAGGGCCGGATGCGGGGCAAATACAGCCCGTGGAAGCCGACGTTACGATTTTGACGATTCCCGTTCTGTTTTCGTGGACATCGGCGCCGGAGCGCCGCTCAGCTTGTCGGTTTTCCCATCAGAGCACGGGCCATGGTGACGGCCGAACTTGCGTTGTCGCCGTATCCGTCGGCGCCGATCTCTTCTGCGTAACCCCGGCTAACCGGCGCTCCGCCGATCAGCACCTTCACCCGACCGCGAATGCCGGCAGAACGGAGGGCTTCGATGGCTTTTTCCATCTCGGGCATCGTCACGGTAAGCAGGGCGGACAGGGCAACGATATCGGCCTGATGCTCACGGGCGGCCTCGACGAACTTCTCGGACGGGACGTCGATCCCGAGGTCGAACACTTCGAAGCCGGCCCCCTCCAGCATGGATCCGACCAGATTCTTGCCGATGTCGTGCAGATCCCCCTTGACGGTGCCGAGGACAATGCGGCCAGTCGGCTGGGCTCCACTGGCGGCGAGCAGAGGACGGAGCGGCTCCAGCGCGGCTTTCATTGCCCTGCCGGCCAGGAGCAGTTCGGGAACATAATAGTCCTGGGCTTCAAAAAGCCGGCCCACCTCGTCCATAGCCGGGATCATCCACCGGGTGATCAGTTCGGATGGATTCGCGCCCTGGTCAAGCGCTTCGTTTGTCACCTCAAGCGCCGATTTCTCATCACCGTTCAGAATCGAATCGTACAGTTTGGAAAGGTCAACCATCGAGCTTAGCCTCCCCCGGCAATGCGAGTCTAACACAGCCGGCGCAAATTGAAGGAGGCGTTTCCAAACTGGGTGGCGGATAAGGTGCAGCCGTGCTATATAGACTACCTCCTCTTTTCTTTCACGAACGGAGAGTCGAATGAGCGGTATACCGGTATTACATGTCGAGGCCGACTGCATTGCGCGCGGCTGGGAAAATTCATTAATTGAATTGCACCGGAACGGCTGCAGCGTCCGAACGCAGTACGACAAGCCCGGCGATCCCCCGAGCAAGGACTGCACCATGATTCTCACCATCGACGAGCCGATGCGCGAGCCGATGATCCATAAGGATTTTCCCGGCGGGCCCGAACAGCTCGAGGAGTACGTCATGGAAGTCTGCGAAGGGATCAAAGATCATTTGATCCGAAATCCGGAAGACCCTGCCGACACACGCTGGGAATATACCTATCATCAACGCTTGTTCGCCTATGATGCGCCCGGACTCGGCGTCGTCGACCAGATCGAAACCATGTGCCGCAAACTGGCGGAGGTTCCCCATACCCGGCGTGCCCAAGCTATTACCTGGAAAGTCTGGGAAGACAACGACTGCTTCGACCCGCCCTGCCTGCAAAATCTATGGGCCAGGCTGGGCGAGGACAAGGGTGAATGGATTCTCAGCCTCAATGCCCGGTTCCGATCCAACGACGCTTATAAGGCGGCGTTCATGAACATTTTCGCGCTTGTCCGGCTGCAGAAAAAAATGGCTGAGCGCATCTCTATGATTTCGGGGAGAGACATAAAAGTCGGACGCTATTGCCACATGGCGGACAGCTATCATCTCTATGGCTCTTATTTCAGGGAATTCGAAGGGCGATTCCTCGGAGCGCTCCAGAAGCGGGCGTTCGAACAGCGCACTCTGCGGTATGAATCCGTGCGGCAGATGATGGAGGACGCGCGGGCGGCCATTCTCGAAAAAGCCAAGAAGATGGGGCGGTAACCCGGACCACCCGCCAAGGCGCAAAGAACGCGGGTGAGTTCAAAGATATTCAGCGCGCGCCGTTGTTCACCCATTCCTTACGACGCTTGACTCCGTCATCCCCCGAGTCTATAGTTGCTCATTTTTCTCAGGAGGAATCTATGTCTGGGCCATTGACCGGCGTTCGGGTTGTGGAAATCACCATGTTTCAGCAGGGACCAAAGGCTGGAGCAAGACTCGGGGACCTTGGAGCCGATGTGGTGAAGGTCGAACCCAAGGAAGGCGACCCGGCGCGCGGCTTCATGCGCCTGATTGGAGCCACCGTCGGCCTCAAAGGACCCAACTACTATTTTGAAAGCCATAACCGGAACAAGCGCAGCATCGCCCTAAACCTAAAATCCGCACAGGGGATGGAGATCTTCCTGAGACTGATCGAGAAGGCCGATGTCTTCCTCACCAATATGAGCATCGATGCGCCGATCAAAATGGGGATCGGCCCGGAGGTTCTCCTGAAACGGAATCCGCGGCTTATTTACGCTCATTCCTCCGGCTGGGGGAGGAAAGGTCCCGATGCGAGCGAGCTTTCCTTCGATTACACCGGGATTGCCCGTTCCGGTTTGATGATGTGCGCCGGTGAACGCAATAGCCCGCCGTCGTCGATGCTTCCGGGCATGGGAGACGAAATCGGCGGCCTGATTCTCGCATGGGGAGTGACCGCGGCTCTGTATGCCCGCGAAAAGACCGGCAGAGGGCAGGTGGTGGATACTTCGCTGATGGGCAGCATCATTGCCCTTGCGGGCCTCATCATGGATGCCCCTGCGATGCTAGGCCAGGAATATCCCAGGGATTCCAGGGCGGACGCCGGAAATCCAATGTATAACCACTACCGCTGCCGAGACGAGAAGTGGATTGCGGTCGCACACCTTCAACCCGACCGTTATTGGCCGCCCTTCTGCAAAGCAATGGAGATTGCTGATCTGGAACACGACCCCAGGTTCAACAGCCTGGAGGCCCGCGGGAAAAACTCAAGAGAGCTCATCAGCGTACTGGACGGCAAATTCGCGACCAAGACCAGGGATGAATGGATCGCTCAACTGAAGAAAGAAGGGTGTATCTGCACGCCCATCCAGACTCCCGCTGAAGTCAGCCGGGACCCGCAGGCTTTTGCCAATAACTATTTCATCGAGGTGGATCATCCCACCATGGGGAGAACGAGAATGGTCGGGTTCCCGTGGGATTTCAGCGACACCCCGGCCTCGTGGAGAAGAGAAGCGCCCAAACTTGGCCAGCACTCGGAAGAGATCTTGCTGGAGCTGGGCTACTCAAAGGCAGATATTGATCAACTGAAGCAAGCCGGCGTGATGTAGTCGGGATGGCGTCGTTGACGATGACGCGGTGCCGAATGCCGGGGGTATTCGCCGGTTCCAGGGCGCGGTCTTTGATCCCAACACCTCACTGCCGGCTGCCCACTAGGCTTTAACCACTGGAATGATGGTGCCACCCGAAGGCAGAATGGTAACGTCCGCTTTCGGCATGCCCTTCCGCACCTGCTCAATCGCCGCATCCAGACTGGGCGCATAGGCGAAATTCATCAGTTCCACCTGCTCCCTGCTCAACCCTTCCGTCGCATGGACGACATGATATTGTTCCGATATCTCCTTGAAGGGAACGCCAAGCATAAAAAAGGAAATACCGAAAGGCTTAAGGCTGTCCGGGATGTCTCCCCGCAGAAGCCTGCGGTGATAATCATTGGCGCTTTGCGCCGCTGCCATCTGTTCAATCAGGGACATCAGCGGCCCGGGCTGTTTCTCGGCGGCCACCCAGATAATCGTGCCCCCCGTTTTTGCGGCCAGCCTTGCGTTGAGCAGCGACTTTGTGGCTTGAACCCCAAGCTCGAGCGGAGCGGCGGAAGTGATCACGACATCCGCCTCCTTTGGCAGGAAGAGCTGATAAAGCGACGTCGCGTGCTTCGATGCTTCCCGGTGCTCTTCGACCGGATCCCCAGCAAAGGCCCGGATCACCTGGTCGACCTCGTTCAACAGGAAGTCAAGCTTGAACGCCAGGCCGCCCAGGCGCGCAATTTCAACCGATTCTTCGTACCACATGTTCCCGTCCAGCACGCTGAGCTTGCAGCTCCTGTTGCGAAGCCATGAATAGTGATGCTCCCCGATAGTGCGGTACGATGAAACGCCGGGCAAAAGAATTTTGCATCCCCCGCTGAACCCCGAATAGGGGTGAGGCATGCAGGTGCCGATTCCGATCACAAGGTCGGCTTCCGCGACGTCTTTGTTGATTTCCACAACGGTCCCTCGGCTCGTCCTCCCGACGAAGACGTTTTCGCTCGACTGCGCGTCGTGGATGAGAACGCGGCCGGGCAGACGCTGAAGGACTTCCTTGCCGACCTTTTTTTCCAGCTGCTGGGGTGTGGGTGCAGGATGAGTGCCTCTGGCGCAGATCGCCGTGATGCGGTCATCCGGTACTCCCGCCCTGTTGAGCCGATTCAGCACCGCGGGGACCGCGAGAGTCGCGGGAGTCGCCCGCTGAATATCGTCGAAAAGCACCGCGACCTTCATTCCGGCCCGCGCAAGCTTTTCGAGCGGGGCTACACCTATCGGGTCACTCAGCGCGCGCTCAATCTCCTGCGCGACATCCTGGACGACAGGCGCTTTCGCACAATCCTTGGCGCTTAACAGATTCCAATCTGCAGGAAGAGAAAAATGAATCCTGCCCCCGTCATGGTTCAGATAGTAGTCCATGGCACCCAACCTTTCCTTAAGCCGCCTCAATTATATCCGGATAGGCAAACCACCGCCAGGGCGCGAAGAACGCAAAGGAGCTCAAAGGCAGGCGACCTTCGCGCACATTCGCATTCTTCGCGCCCCGGCGGTGGCCCGGTACCTCCCCCCGGGTTGGATTGTTTTTCCTTGACAGCCCTCGGCAGGCTGAATAACGTTTGCGTTTTCGCCGGATGAGGGATCCGGGCCCCGAGGCAGGTGGAAGTGAACTCCAAAACGATCACGGTCATTGGCGGTGGACCTGTAGGGGGAATCCTGACAGCACACCTGTGCGGGCGGGGGCATACCGTCCTTCTGGTGGATTCCTGGAAAGAACATATCGAACGGATGCGCGCCGAGGGACTGCGGATCACAGGCCGAGAGGCCAGGCTGGTCCGGCCGACACATCTCCATGGCTCCATTAGGTCCCTGGGCGAAACCGTGCCGGATTTCGTTTTCATCTGTACTAAAGCCTGTGATCTTGATAGTGTGCTCGGCGAAATGAGCGACAGGCTCAAGCGATCGGCAGCCGTTTTTATTTCATTTCAAAACGGCATCGACACTGAGCAGGTCATTGCGAATCAAATTGAAAGAAGCCGTGTCCTGCGCGGGGTCGTCAGCTATGCCGGCGTACTTGTCGGGCCCGGGGAGATTCGCGAGAGTTTCTTTTCGCCCCCGAACTATTTGGGCTGGCTGGATGTGGAGGGCGCGGATTCCTGCAGGGAAGCCGCCGCGCTCCTGTCGGAAAGTGGACTTGCGACCGAGGCCACCGGGGAAATAGGCAGGTATGTCTGGAGGAAGGCAATTCTGAACACTTGCACCATGGCGATTGCCGCCGTGACGGGTATGAACATGCAGGAAATGGTGCAGTTCCCCCCGACGGCTCAGCTGGTCGAGCTTTTGCTCAGTGAATCCCTCGCAGTCGCTGCGGCATACGGGTTTGACTATGGGCCCGGGTTTGCCGAGAGCGTGAGGGAATTCAATCATCATGCCGGGCCGCACCGGCCTTCGATGCTGGTCGATCTCGAAAACGGGCGAAAAACGGAAAACCCGTTTCTCGTTCGTAGGATTGCCGAGTACGGCGAGCAGAAAGGGGTGCCGGCCCCCCTGCATCGCACAATGGCCAATCTAATCGATGCACTGGAAATGCGCGGCTTTGGAGTGCGCAAGCAAGCTTGCGCTTTGGATTCGCCATGACCTCGATGCGAAAGCGGAGGCAACGTGTCGGGCGCGTCGCTTTTTTAGCGGAGCTGAGTTTTTGGGAAAGGGCAGAAATGCCCGAAGATTAACTAAATTTCGAACAGGAGTCAGGAAGTGAAAACGGAACAACGGAAACCGCCGACATTTAAGAAGATCAATGCAACCAATCAGATGAAACAGATCATGGAAGCTCACTTCCGCGAACTGGATGAAGCGGCCAAAACGAAAAGCCACAAGGTCGCCTGGTGCACGAGCGTAGGCCCCGCCGAGTTGCTGCGGGCTGCGGGATTTTTGGTCTTCTTTCCAGAGAACCACGGCGCCATGCTCGGCTCCACCCGCATGGCCACAGACCTCATTCCGGTGGCCAATGCCATCGGTTATTCGCCCGACATCTGTTCCTACCTGACGAGTGACATCGGAGCCTATCTGAAGGGTGTGAGCCCGATCAGCAAGGCCTATCCGGGCATCAGCGGCCCTCCCAGGCCGGACGTTCTGGTCTTCAACACCAATCAGTGCCGTGACGTGCAAGACTGGTATAACTTCTACGGGCGGGAGTTCAATGTTCCGGTGATCGGTATTCAGACTCACCGGGGTGTCGGTGGAGTGACCAAGGCCCATGTGGACTCCATCTCCGCCCAGATCAAGGGACTGGTTCCGCAACTGGAGGAGATTTCGGGCAAGGAATTGGATTATGATGAATTCAAACGCATCGTCGGCCTGTCCCGCCAGTGCACGGATCTCTGGAAGCAAGTTCTGCAGATCGCCTCTCATGTTCCCTCTCCTCTGACCTTCTTCGACGGAACGATTCAGATGGGACCTGCCGTGGTCTTGCGTGGCGAGCAGCGGGCCGTTGACTTTTACAAACTCCTCCTGACGGAGTTGCGGCAGCGTATTGCCGACGGAGTTGCGGCAGTCGATGGTGAAAGTTTCCGCCTTTTCTGGGAAGGGATGCCAATCTGGGGCAAATTGCGCGAACTGTCCACCCAGTTTGCCGAGTTGAATGCCTGCGTTGTTGCTTCAACGTACTGCAGCAGCTGGGTGTTCCCCGCGCTCGATCCGGACGATCCTTTCGACAGTATGGCACGCGCTTACATCGAACTCCTTATTGTTCGTGATGAGAATTACAAGGAGCAATACTTCGAGAGAGAGATCGAGCTCTATAAGATCGACGGCATGATCTTCCACGACGCCAAAACCTGTCCCAACAATTCCAACAACCGTTACGGCATGCCTGAGCGGCTATCCCAGAAATACGACATGCCAACGCTCACGATCCATGGGGACCTGAACGACCTGCGCTGCTACTCGGAAGAGCAGGCCCGCACCAACATCGAGGCCTATGTCGAGCAGTTGGCGGAGAAGAAGGGCCGGTGAAGCAAAGCGCTGTATTTGCCGGAATCGATATCGGAGCATCGGCAACCAAAGTCGCACTTGTGGACGCTCGTCAGCGGCTTCTCGCTTCCGACATTCGGAAAACCGGCGTCGATTTCGAAGCCTGTGCACACGAGGCCATGGGTGCCGCCATGGCCTCGTGCGGGCTCAATTATCCGGACTTGGCTTGCATCTTTGCAACCGGCTATGGACGCCACAATGTGGCCTTTGCGCAGGCAACCCCAACCGAGATTGCCTGTCACGCCAAGGCTGCCTACTATTTTTTCCCCCGGCAAATCACGCTCGTCGACGTCGGAGGCCAGGACAACAAAATCATCCACGTCAATGAACATGGACGGCGCGACAAATTTAAAATGAACCGGAAGTGCGCTGCCGGAACGGGCGCCTTCCTTGAAGAAGTGGCGCAACGCATTGACGTGCCCTTGGACCAGATCGATTCAGTTGCGCGACAGGCCTCCCACGTCGTACACATGGGGAGCTATTGTACGGTGTTCACCAAGACGGAAATTCTTGCTCATTTGCGGGCGGGCGAAAAGGTGCCCGAAATCGTAGCCGGACTCATCGAATCCGTAGTCAAGCGCATTGTTGAAATGGATCCGCTATCGGGCGAAGTGGTGGTCAGCGGCGGCGTGGTCGCGCACATGCCGATTCTGGCCGAAATGCTTGCCCGGCATTTGGAGCACCCCGTTCTGATCCTGCCCCACGCGCAGTTGGCCGGCGCTTTCGGGGCCGCGTTGCTGGCCGCGGAACAGTCCCCGGATTAACCTGCCAAGAGGCAAACAACGCGAAGGAGCACAAAGGCAGGCTTCGCTCCTGGCGGTTCCATCAATCTAGAGCGGCAGCCAGCCGCCGCACTCCGGGGCGCCCTTCGGGCGCGAGCTTCTCGAGGCCAAATTTCACGGCGTAGTCATCAAGCATCTTCCAGCTGGCATCGTCGAGCATGATCCCTTTCGCCATCGACTGCGCACGGCTTTCCGCCTCTTTTTCTCCGTGGATATAAATTCTGCGTCGGCCGGAGGCTTTGGCGCTTTGGCGCACCTGGTGCAGGATCGATTCGACGTGGTTCTCGATGTCGGTGCGGTTCCCGAAGAGATCCGTGCGGATGGCTCCGAAGAACTGACTGATCCCGCCCCCTTCGGCGTTGAAGGTGTCGCGGCTCCAGGTACCCATGGACATCCCGGCGCACAGGAGATCCACAAAAAGTCCAAGCCCATAGCCTTTGTGGCCACCCAATTCTTCGCCGGCGCCGCCGAGAAACAGGTGCCCGCCTTCGGGCCGGGAGCTGCGAAAAAGCTTCTGGAAATGGCGGGTGTCGGTGGTGTCGTCGCCGCTTTCGTCTACCACCCAACCGGCCGGCATGGGTTTATTTCGGCGTTCACATACTTCAACCTTTCCGTGCGCGACGGTCGTTGTCGCCATATCCAGCAGGAAAGGGGTCTTCCCAGACGAGGGGATGCCGAAGCAGACGGGATTTGTGCCGAGAATCCGCTCCCGTCCGAACGTGGGAATCGCGCAGATACGCGTATTGCAGAAGGCCATCCCGATGAAACCTTCCGCGGTTGCCATCTCCGCCCAAAGCCCGGCCATGCCGAAGTGGTTCGAGTTGCGGACCGCCCCGAACCCGGCGCCAATATGCTTGGTTTTCTCCACGACGCGGGTCATGGTGAATTGCGCCACGCAGGCCCCGACACCGTGGTGACCATCGACTACGAGGGACAGAGGAGTTTCGCGGACGATTTCGATTGGCGCCCCGGTGAAGGTGTAACCGTCTCGGATATTGGATTCATAGAAGGAAAGCCGGGCCACGCCGTGCGAACAGACCCCGCGCGCATCGGCCTCCACGAGCACCCAGGCGGTCACTTCCGCCTGCTCCCGCGAATAGCCGAGCTTTTCGAGAATCTCTGTTGTGTAGGATAAAAGCGCGCTGTAAGGGACCTTTCCTCTTCTCATGTTGCTTCGCCTATATCAGCGCTTCCCGGGCTTCAGCTTCGGGAGGGCGCTCGAGCCTTGCGGCATCAAGTAGATTTTCTGGTTGCGTCCGCCCTTGCTGAAAGCCATCTCCAGGGCTGCATCGACTGTCTTGGCAGTCCGAAATGAGGTTTTCGCCAAAAGCGACGGATCGCCGTTCCCCACGATGATAATGTCCCACTTTTCCGCCGCCGTACACATGTAATAACTCACGTATTTGGGAACCGTAAAAAGGGTCCGAACCTCCTTCTCGCGCTCGGCATTGGTTTCGCAGCCAAGGAAAATCGAATTGGCGTCCGGCGGCCCGATCCCCTCCGTGCAATCGCTCAGGATGATCATCGTTCCCCCGGGTTTGGTGGCTTCCTGGGTGTGATAGATGGCTTTTCCGGTCTGGCAGACGTCGATGTCTTTCGGATATCCGCCCTGGGACGAGATCGTGATGTCGGCCAGCTCATCGATGGGCACGGCGTAAAGGTCATCGACAATTTTGCAGCCTGCCTCATGAGCGGCTACGAGGTCTCCGCATACCGCGCGTGCGATTTTGCCGTCATACCCCATGATCACGTTGAAAATGAAGGAAGGGTTTACTTTGAGTCCGAATTCCAGCATATCCAGGTAGATCGGGTTGTCCTTGACATTTCCGCTCCTGACCTCCGGCCTCTGCTTGCCGTTCTCGTCCATCGTCAGCGGGTGATTGCGCTGGATGGACTCAAAGGCCGCGATCCCGGGCAAAAGCGACTTCTTTCCGCCGCCCCACCCGACCCAGGGGTGGTACGTGCAGCAGCCGGTCAATACGAGGCGATCGGCATTCGCGGCTATCTTATTGATGGCAATCGGGGTGCCCCGGCTGGTTGTGCCAAGACTGACCAGGCTTTCTTTGTCCAGGCAATCGTGGTCGATCAAGTGGAAGCGCCGGCTCAGGTCAGGGCCCAGAATCTTCGCGTGCTCCTCCGGGGTGTGCGCACGGTGATAGCCTATGGCACTCAGGAATCGGATGTCCTCGTCCCGGATGCCCGCCTGATTCAGTTCTTTCACAATAAAAGGGAGATAGATCCACATCCGCTGCCAGGCGCGTGTAATATCGGATACAACGATACAGACCGTTTCGCCGGGCTTTACTATTTCCGCGAGCTTGGGCGTGCCGATCGGCCGAGCGAGTGCTCCCTGGATTACTTCCTCCTCGGGAGCGGACGCCGGCACGTCTTTAAGAATAATGCCGAGCAGGTTCTCTTGCGGGACCGAGACATCCACATAGCCGGTTCCGAGCTTCATCTTGATCGTGGTCATAGATGGGTTTCAGCCGCATGCCCGTTTGCGAGAGGCATGCACTAGAAAATGCTTGTTTCTAAGGATCCCAACAAATAAGCACAACAGGATTTTACACTGGATGCCCGGACCAGAACAGCACTTTCCGTTTCACACCGTGAAATCTGGATCTTGAAATGTAATTCCGGTCAGATCCGCGGATCCCTGTGGTATATTTGGCCCCTCGTCAAAACCTGAATTGTAAGGAGAACCCCAATGCTTGACTCCCTATTCCGGCCGCGCGGCGTTGCGGTCATAGGCGCCTCCAACAACACTTTTTCTATCGGCAACCGCGTCATGAAAAATTTGATCACGCACAACTTCAAAGGCGGCATCTATCCGGTTCACCCGAAAGAACCTGAAATTCTCGGGCTGAAGGCCTACCCCAGCATCCTGGATGTGCCCGGACCGGTGGACATCGCCTCGATCGTGGTCAAAAGCACCATGGTTCCGCAGGTTGTGGAAGATTGCGGAAAGAAGGGTGTCAAGTTCGTCATCATCCATACCGCGGGATTCAGTGAAATGGGGCCGGACGGCGCAAAGCTCCAGGATGCCCTTCTCGATGCGGCCCGCAAATACGGCGTGCGCGTCTACGGCCCCAACTCACAGGGAATCATGAACTCGGATCCGGAGATTTCGGTTTACGCGAACTTCACATTCACTCCAATGCGCCCCGGCAAAGCTTCCATCCTTGCCCAAAGCGGCGGCGTGGCGGAGATGCTGAATCTGAACCTCCGCAAGATGGGATCCGGTTTCCGGATGTACGCGTCGCACGGGAATGCTACGGATGTGAACACAAACGAATTGCTGGAGTATCTCGGGAATGATCGGGAAACGCGCACGATTGTCATGCATATCGAGAGCATGAAGGATACTCCGCGATTCATTGAACTCTGCCGGAGCATCGCCAAGGACAAAGCCCTGCTGGCAATCCGCACGGGCAGGACGGCTGTCGCCGCCAAGGCCGTCAGCTCCCACACCGGTTCTCTCATGCAGCAGGACTCTCTCACGGATGCGATATTCGAGCGCGCGGGCGTGATGCGTTTCAACACGACGGAAGAAATGATATCGGCGGCGTACGCCTTTGCCACCCAGCCGGTTCCGAAGGGTCCAAGGGTCGCCATTGTCGCGAATGCCGGCGGTCCGGCCATTATGGCCATCGACGAGTGCGTGGCAAACGGGCTCCAGCTCGCGAAGCTCTCCGACGAAACCAAGAAGAAGCTGCGGGCGGGATTGATACCGGAAGCCAACGTGGAGAATCCCGTGGATATCGCGGCCACGGCAAACGCGGATCACTTTGGCCTGACACTCTCAGCCCTCAACGATGATCCGGGCGTCGATTGCATCCTCATCACAATGGTGACGCCATTCTTCGTCGACTGCGATGCAATCGCCGCTCGCATCGCGCAAACGGCCAAAACGCTTACCAAACCGGTTGTCGACGTTATTATGACAAATGAAAACTGGGCCGGTGTGATCCAGACGATCAAGGACGCCGGCATTCCGGTCTTTGATTTCCCGGAGACCGGATCGCGCGTGCTGGCCTCGATGGTGCGATATACCCAGATTCAGAATCACCTTTCCGAGAAACCGGCGGTCGCTTCGGCGGACAAGGCAAAGGCACAGCAGGTTTTGGCGAAAGCGCCCGGCGGATTCATTTCGCAGGCTGCTGCGTTCGAGATCTTGAATGCCTATCAGGTTCCCGCTCCAACAACGATTCAAATTGCGGGTAGGAAAGTGCCATCCGGTCTGAATTATCCCGCGGTTCTGAAAGTGGATAGCGAAGCGGTCGTTCACAAAAGCGATGTCGGCGGAGTCAAGCTGAACATTGGGGGCGAAGCGGAGCTTCAACAGTCCCTGACCGAAATGTCCGGCCGTTTCCCGGGAGCCAACTTCATCGTGCAGGAGCAAGCGCCGAAGGGGACCGAACTCATCATCGGCCTGAAGCGGGAGCCGGGAGTGGGACCGGTTCTAATGTTTGGCCTGGGCGGCATTTTTGTCGAAGTTCTCAAGGATGTTTCGTTCCGGCTGGCGCCGCTTTCAGAAGCCGGCGCCGGCCGGATGATCCGTGAACTCCATTCCCTGCCGCTGCTCACCGGCACGCGCGGCCTCCCGGCCGCGGATCTGGCGGCAATCGAACGACTGCTGATCTCGCTATCGCAGCTGGCGATCGATCTGCCGGAGATTTCAGAGATGGACTTGAACCCGGTCTTTGTGTATCCGCAGGGGCAGGGAGTGAAAGTGGTCGACGTGCGCATGAAGAAAGAGCAGGCCTAGCAGCAAGCCACCGCATTATTCTTGGAGTCCTGGAGCCTTCGAGTTTACGGCGATTGGGAGGCTCCAGAAATTTCTGTCTGTTCTGCCCCCAAAGTGACCGAACTTTCTCCGTCGGCCTATCGTATTGAAAAGCATTGATGGAGGAATCATGGCCAAGAAGCGCATTTTTACCATTTCCTTCCTTTCGGTCGTAGGGATTCTGCTGGTCCTGGGCGGGTATTGGGTCTTTGGAGCGCTTTTTTCCGTGGACAAGACGATTCCGCCGGAAAAACTCGCCAAGGTCGAATCCGGCTCGATCGCGAGATCGGTTGTGGCCACCGGGAAGGTCGAACCGCTTTCGAAGGTGGATGTCAAATCAAAGGCCAGCGGACTGATCAAATACCTGTATGTCAATGCCGGCGACCGTGTCCGGGAAGGGCAACTGCTGGTCGAACTGGATAAGGAAGTTCTCGAGGCGCAGCTGAAAGAAGCCGAAGCGGTCCTGAAATCCGCGGAAAGCAGTCTCCAGGAGATGGAATCTCAAGCCAAAACCCTTCGCGCCAATCTCCGGAAAGCGCAGCTCGAATCGGAGAATAGAGATTATGAATTCTCAGCGGCCGAGTACAGAAGACAAGGAGAGCTTTTCCGGCAGGGCTTGATTTCAAAATCCGACTTCGACAGTGTCGAACAAAAAATGAAATCCGCCGAAGTCGCCCAAAAATCGCTCTACGCGGCGGTCGGTGTCAAAGAGGCGGAAATAGAACAGAACGGCCGAACGATAGATAAGGCGCGAGCGGCGGTCAGTCAGGCGCAAGCCCAGTATGAAAGAGCGGAAGAGGATCTCAGGTATGCGTCGATCCGTTCCCCCGTATCCGGGGTCGTGCTGAGCCGGGAAGTGGAAGTCGGGGATGCCGTTTCATCGATTCTGCAGCTGGGCTCGAATGCCACTCTGATCATGACGCTCGGGGATGTCGAGGAGCTTTACATCAAGGGGAAGGTGGACGAGACGGACATAGGGCTCGTGAGCATCGGTCAGCCGGTGCGTGTGACCGTCGATGCTTACAAGAATCGCACGTTCCGGGGGAAGGTCTTCCAAATTGCGCCCATGGGAGTCGAGAAGGACAATGTGACGCGGTTCGAAGTGCGGGTCTCTATTCTCAACGATCTCGACCTTCTGAAGGTCAACATGAGCGCCAATGCCGAGATCATCCTGGAAGAGCATCAAAACGTGCTTCTGGTGCCGGAGAGCGCCTTGATTTACGACGAGAAGCGGCAAACGTTCGTAGAACTGCCCGATCCCTCGACAAAAACAGGGCGGCGGCAGACGCCGATAAAGATCGGCCTGGGCAACGGCGCGCGGACCGAAGTGCTATCAGGGCTGAAGCGGGGAGAAAGCGTAATACTTCAATGACGGGAAACGTTTAGGGGTCAGCCCGCCCCTGACGTATTCCACAAATCGTAATTGCGTTTATGGGACTTCTAAAGCAGACGTGCATGAATCTGGCGGCAAACAAGACACGGTCCTTCCTGACAATGTTCGGGATCGCCTGGGGCCTGATCTGCCTCATCCTCATGACGTCCATGGGCGAAGGGATGTGGGTCGCCCAGGAACAGAAGGCGCGTGCGCTTGGCCAGAACATCATCATTCTCTGGGGCGGGGTGACGAGCAAGGGGGGTGGAGGGATCCGCCCGGGGAAAGTGATCCGCCTGACCCTTGACGACTACTTTCTATTGAGACAAAAGGCCACGGATCTCCAGCGGCTGAGTCCCGAAACAGAGCGAAGCCTGCCGGCGGTCTCAAGCCTAAACAACGGTACCTTCCGGACGACCGGCGTTTTCCCGGACTACATGCAGATGCGAACCATCGAGGTCGTCGGCGGGGGGAGGCAAATCAATCACGGAGATAATGTGAACGCGCTGCGCGTCTGCATTATCGGAGACGAGGTCAAAGATCAGCTGTTCAATAGAGAAAAAGCCACGGGACGGACGATCATGGTCGGCGGTTTCCCGTACCTTGTCATTGGGGAATTAATCCACAAAGACCAGAACTCAAACTACAGCGGACCGGATAAAACGAAAATCTTCATTCCATTCTATTCCATGATCCGCGACTTCCCGTTGCCGGATGCCGTGGACGGGAAAACCGAGCTTTCGGACATGATCCTGCAGCCTCGCAGCGAAGATCTCGGCGATGCGGCCGAATTGCAGGTCCGCAAGGTGCTGGCGGCCGAAAAGGGGTTCGACTACCTGGACAAGGATGCCGCCGGAGCCTGGAACACGGTCACGCAGGCAAGGTTCGTGAAAAGGATTTTTGACTCGCTTCGGATTTTTCTGGGCGCAGTCGCCGTCATAACTTTGATCCTGGGGGGTGTCGGGGTCATGAACATCATGCTGCTCGCCGTCGGCGAACGGACCCGGGAGATAGGAATTTGCAAAGCGGTTGGCGCGACCACCCGGCGGATCCTGATGCAGTTTTTTTCGGAATCGATGATGCTGACGCTGATGGCCGGATTTACGGGCATCTTTGCAGGTTGGGGGCTTTGCGCTCTGATTAACAAGCTTCCCAAAATAGATTTCTTCGCTGGAATGATCGTCACGCCCGATGTCGGAGTGGTCGCCTTCGGCTTCCTGATCCTTGTGGGCGTGCTTTCGAGCATTTATCCGGCTTTTATGGCGGCCGTGGTGGACCCCATCGAGGCGCTCAGGCATGAATGACGGATTGCGGATTGAAAAACAGCGTCCCGTCATCGCATCAACGAGTGCGGCGTGTGTCGGCTGCTAATCCGTCACGGTGGACACGGATGATTCGCGAAATACTGAAGCGGGTTTTAGAAAACATACTGGCTTACCGCAAACGATCAATGATGACGATCGTGGGGGTCATGTGGGGGATTGCGTCCTATATTCTCCTGATCGCATACGGCGACGACTTCCACCGTGCCTTGCTTTTGGGGATGAAGTATTTCGGCGACAACATCGTCGTTGTGTGGAACGGACAGACATCGATGCAGGCTGGAGGAGCACGTGCCGGACGCGTTGTGCGCACCGAGGAAGGGGATGTAGAGTCGATACGGCAGCGCTGCCCGCTTGTGAAACGTGTCAGCCCGGAAGTCTATGACGAACTGCAGCTGCGCTGGGGCGACCGTATGACAACAGCGGGAATCCGCGCGGTAAACGACGAATATGGCGAGATGCGCGGCATGTTCATGGAAGAAGGGCGCTTTCTCACTGCCGAAGATGTCTCCTCCATGCGTCGGGTCGTGGTGCTCGGATTCGATCTAAAAAAGAAGCTTTTCAGCCAGGCCCCCGCCCTTGACCAGGATGTCTTTGTCAACGGGATACGGTTCTCCGTCATTGGCGTGCTCCGAAAAAAGCTCGCGTTGTCGAACTACTTCTCCCAGGACGACAGCTGCGCGCTGATCCCCATCAAGGTCATGGGGATTATGCGGGACATCCGCTATAACAGCGTGCTGGTTTTCCAGCCGGTAAGCTCTGCCATGGAATCCGCCGCAACGCGGCAGGTCCGACAAGTGCTCGGCGAGATCCACAAGTTCAATGCCAAAGATGAAAAAGCCCTGAGGATGGATGCGTCCAGCGAAGGATTCAACATCGTCAACGGCCTGGCGGCGGCGATCAAGGGGCTTTTGAACGTGATTGGATTGCTTACCTTAACGGTTGCAGGCGTGGGGATCATGAATATCATGCTGTTCTGCGTGCAGGAACGGACCCACGAAATCGGGGTGCTCAGGGCGATAGGGGCGCGCAAACGGCACATCCGCATGCAATTCCTCGGCGAAGCCCTGGCCCTTTCCGTTCTGGGTGGGGTCCTGGGCTATGTCCTTTCGATCCTGATCGCGAACTGGGTCGGCGTAATCCCGTTTCTCGGCCCTCTGTTTGAGGACACCAGCGGGCAAGGGGACATTCACCTGATTGTGAACACGCGGGTTTTCTTGACCGCGTTCTCCACCTTCGCCGTGATCGGGCTCCTTTCCGGGACCTGGCCCGCGATTAAAGCTTCGCGGCTAGATCCTGTCGAAGCCCTGCGCGCGGAATGAGGCGCCCGCGGCCGCACCCGCGCCCGTCAAGGCGCAAACGGAATTGGGCACGCCAAATCATAAAAGGTGGATTTTGGAGGGTCCGCCCCCATAAAATCCAGACAGGGGATGTCATGAAAGCACTTCCATTGATCGCAGTCGCTCTGCCGCTCTGTTGTCTCATCTGTTTCGCCAATGTTCCGGTTCATGAAATCAACAGAGACAAAATCCTGGAAGATCGGCAATGGCAGGAAAATTACAATCAATGCAAGCCGGATCCCGACGTCATCGAATCATTGAAATCAAAGCTCGGAAACGGTTTGAGGATCGATGTATACCTCGGGCTGTGGTGTCCGGATTCACGGAATCACGTGCCTCCCTTCATAAAAATTCTCGATGCCGCTGGAGTCAGTGTTCCGGTTCGGTTTCTAAGCGTGCAGCGAAAGCCCGTGAAGTCGATTCGATATTATTCGGATGAGTTCCAGGTGGAACGGGTGCCTACCTTCATTTTCTATAGGGGGGGCACCGAAATCGGGCGGATTGTCGAAAATCCGGACGCCGGCCTCATCGAGGACATGCTGGCAATCCTTTCAAAATAGTCCGGGTCCCGAATGGACGTCTGCTTTTTGCGGGGCCCGGAGGCAAAACTGAGATCGGAAAAACAGCGAGAAGACGCCGGACGACGGGGAGGACGACTTGAATCTCAAGGTCTTGCCAGTCTAATAAATTTCATCCTCTTCGGCGTGGGTATAGAAGAGATTCAGATACTCGCTGCGGTTGTCTTCGGCGCCGACCCGCAGCAATTGTTCTTCCGCAGATTCCCTGCTGGCCGTCGCGCGCTGCTCCATTTCTTGCAGGCGACCATGGATCCCGTGACTCTGGAGCAGCCCTTTGACCTTTTCAAAGACAGCGGGGCTCCCGTACAGGAGCTGGCCTTCATCGAGAATCTTGCAGGCGACCATGGACGGGAAAATGTCAAATTTCAGTTGTTCGCGAACGCGGGACATGGATTTGATCAAGTAATCGATTTCCTCCCTGTCGTTGACGAGCAGCAGGTGCTTCCTTTTATGAATGGCTCGGTCCAATGTGTTTATCATTTGGGGATCGACGTCGTCTTCAGCGACAATCACGATGTCCAGATCGGAGCCTTGAACCATCTCGCCGGTGCTCTTCTCCGGCCGGGACACCGTGTGGGACATGTCGTAAACGACATCTCCCGCGAGCATGAAGCACGCGTTCTCGAGAATGGCCTCTTTCCCGGGCAGGGGCGCAACTGCGGAGATGACGGCCTCCCTGGCGATGTCGCGCTTGGATTGGCTGATCTGCCTCGTTTCCCTTTTAAGCGCATCGGCACGGGCCGTCAGCGTTTGCGCCTGGCTTTCCAGGCCGACCAGCATGTACGTCAGGAATTCCCTGCGGATCGAGGGAGAGAGCCGCGCGTATCCCTGGACGTGTCGGTCAAGACGGAGGAAGCGCTTTCCAGTGGTCTTGAATCGGATGGAAGGCGCTTTACGGCAGGTTTGCCACAACGAGAGAACCTCCATCCGGCTTCGCTCCAGCAGCTGCGCTCCGGTCAATGGTCCGGTTTCAGCGAGGACGGCGACAATCTCGTTTTCAGTCATAGCCATGTCCTTTGACCGCGGATGTTCGCGGATCCGCACGGATAAACCCACGGCGATCCGCGAAAATCTGCGGTGACCAAGCGGCGCATCAATAACGGTAGTGATCCGACTTGTAAGGTCCTTCGATCGGCACCCCGATATAGTCAGCTTGCTTCTTGGTCAAAGTTGTCAACTTCACGCCTATCTTCTCAAGGTGAAGCCGCGCGACTTCCTCGTCGAGCTTCTTGGGCAGACGATAGACCGCCGGCTTATATTCGGCCCGGTGCGCCCAAAGATCAATCTGGGCGAGACACTGGTTGGTGAAGGAGTTGGACATCACAAAGCTCGGATGACCTTCAGCGCAGCCGAGGTTCACGAGCCGGCCTTCAGCCAGCAGATAAAGGCTTCGGCCGCCGGGCAGATCGTAGCGGTCCACCTGAGGTTTGATGTTCACCTTCCGGGCGCCCGGAGCACCGTTCAGCCGGTCCACCTGGATTTCATTGTCAAAGTGCCCGATATTGCAGACAATCGCCTGATCCTTCATGTTCAGCATGTGGTCCAGCGTGATGACGTCGCAGTTCCCGGTGCAGGTGACGTAAATATCTCCCTCCCCCAGAGTCTCTTCAATGCGCGTCACCTCGAATCCTTCCATGGCAGCTTGCAGCGCGTTGATGGGATCGATTTCGGTGACAATGACACGAGCGCCGAAGCCGCGAAGGGAGTGGGCGCTCCCCTTGCCCACGTCGCCGTACCCGCAGACCACGGCTGTCTTCCCGGCAATCATGACCCCCAGCGCGCGTTTAAGCCCGTCCGCCAGCGATTCCCGGCAGCCATAAAGATTGTCGAATTTTGATTTGGTCACGGAATCGTTCACATTAATGGCGGGGACGAGAAGCTTGCCGGCCTCGAGCATCTGGTAGAGGCGGTGAACCCCCGTGGTGGTCTCTTCGCTCACCCCTTTCCACTCGGCGATGGCTTTGGAAAACCATCCCGGACGCTCCTGGGCGCACTTTTTGAGAAGGTCTTTGATCACCTGCTCTTCACGACTGGCGCCGGGCGTCTGAACCCAGTCGCCGCCTTGCTCCATTTCAAATCCTTTGTGCAGGAGCAGAGTGGCGTCTCCGCCGTCGTCCACTACAAGTTCCGGACCCTTGAGGCCGGCGTAAGTCAGCGCGGCAAGCGTGAAGTCCCAGTATTCCTCAAGAGACTCGCCTTTGAAGGCGAAAACCGGGATCCCCGATTGCGCAATCGCGGCCGCCGCATGGTCCTGAGTGCTGAAAATATTACAGCTCGCCCAGCGCACGGAGGCACCCAGCTGCACGAGTGTTTCGATCAGCACCGCGGTTTCGATGGTCATGTGCAGCGAGCCCGAAATCCGTACGCCGGCCAAGGGCTTCTTGGGGCCGTATTGTGCGCGAACCGCCATCAGGCCGGGCATTTCCTGCTCGGCAACCGAAATTTCCTTGCGCCCCCATTCGGCGAGGGTTATGTCACGAACCTTGTAATCTAAAGCCGCTAATTTGGACATACGATGGGTTCCTTTTTTGGGATGTTCTGCAGGGGCCGCCCGCAGGCCGCACTGCAGCAGATATATATCGACGAATCCGGATAAGATGATATAATGTCTGGGAACGGGAAGTCAATGGATTTTTTCAAACCGGAGTTACGGAAATGTCGTCGGTTCTCAAATCGCTGCGCGCAGTATCTGACGCAACCCGCCTTAGGATCGTTGCGTTGCTGGAAAAGGACGAATTGTCGGTGCATGAGCTTCAGGACATCATGCGTACAGGACAATCCAGGATTTCCACGCACCTTGGTTTGCTGCAGGAGGCCGGTCTGTTGCGGTCGAGGCGCGAAGGGAAGCGCACTTTCTACAAATGGAGTGGCGAACCGGCAGGGCCGGCCGATGAAATCGTCAGCCTGGCCATTCAGGGTGCGCGTGAGCTGCCCGAATACGCGGCCGACCGAATCAACCTCAAACGTATTCTGACCCGGCGGCGCGAACAGGCCCAGGTCTACTTCAACCAGGTCGCCGGCCGGTTCGACCGCGTGTATGGGCCGGGACGGTCGTGGCAGGGATTCGGACATCTCCTGCTGCGAATCGTGCCGCCTTTAATTGTTGCGGACCTGGGTTCCGGGGAAGGGCTCATCAGCGAATTGCTGGCCCGGCGCTGCAAAAAGGTCATCGCGGTGGACAACTCCGAAAAGATAGTGGCGTACGGGGCTGCAAAGGCAAAGAAGAACGGTTTGAGAAATTTGGAGTTCCGGTTGGGCGATCTCGAGAACCCGCCCGTCGATCCGGGCAGTGTGGATCTGGTGATCCTCAGCCAAGCGCTGCATCATGCGGAGAGGCCGGCGGCTGCCCTAGCCGCGGCACACCGTTTGCTGCGGCCGCATGGACAGGTTCTCGTACTGGACCTGCTGCAACACGGATTCGAGAAGGCGCGCGAGTCTTATGGCGATCGCTGGCTCGGCTTTGCGGAAAGCGATCTCCACCGCTGGCTGGAAGATGCCGGCTTCAGGAAGATAGAAATCAGCGTGGTCGCGCGCGAGGAAGAGCCTCCCCATTTCCAAACCATCCTGGCCGGCGGAGAAAAGTAAGAAGCCGGAACCAGGCGGCGCGCGGAAGTCACCCAGGAAGCCTTGGACGATTTCGTATGGTTTCAATGAATCGGGCACCCATGAGCTCGAGTCCCGGTTCTCGAGGCAAACCCGCGGAATAGATCTCCCGGCCCATCGGACCGCTCCAGCCAAAGAACCTTAAACTCTCCAATCATTTTCGCCGATGAGACGGGCGGATGTTGTTTCGTCGCCCGATGCCGGGCGGCCTCCAAAAATGGAGTG
>Ga0326727_10004192_pt1 | contig 44014 bp, 37 predicted proteins | sample MB2enrmetagenome_FD_207643 | JGI IMG/M metagenome (GOLD analysis project Ga0326727, IMG submission 207643) | Lab enriched peat soil microbial communities from McLean, Ithaca, NY, United States - MB29MY | ecosystem: Environmental > Terrestrial > Soil > Wetlands > Peat | place: USA: New York... | reverse complement strand
TCGCATCCAGAAAAAGAATGCGTTCGATCAGCGCCTCGGCGTGCTTCATCTCGTCGATGGACTGCTTCTTGATTTGCTTGGAAAGCCGTTCGTATCCCCAGCTTTCGTACATCTCGGCATGAACAAAGTACTGGTTAATGGCGGTAAGTTCCTCGCCGAGCGCGTGATTCAGCTTCTCGATGACCTTCGGATTACCCTTCATTTCAAAATTCTCCTTCACCCCCGCATCCTACAAGAGACCGGGGCGGCTTGCAATCAATAAAACCCGGAAACGCGCGACTGGCAACAGCGTCATCAATTCCGGAATCGCCCCCTTAAAATCTGCAATTCTTGGGCAGGTAATTTGTTTTTGCTGTATTTTTCGTTTTCCTTCTCTTCGCCCTCCCTTTTCCGCCGATTTAAATATAGAATGAACGCTGTGACTCTGAAAATTCGTATCGTCCTTTTCGCGCTCCTCTTTGCGCCCTGCATGGCATTTGCTCAGTCGCCTGTACAGGCGACCGCCCAATCGCTAGACTCGTCAGCCAAGTCACTAGGCCACACGTTGGCCAACACGCTCACCGTCCAGCCGCCCTTCGATCCAGCCACCTATAAGCCGCTGAACGGACGCGAGCGATGGCAGCGCTGGGTCAGCGAAGATGGCCGCTCCGCCTCGATTCACGTTGAGTCCATCGGAACCGCCGCATATCAACAAGTCTTCGATGTCCCCTCCGCGTGGACACGAAGCGGTGGTGGCTTTGCCCGCCGCCTGGGCTCCAGCTACAGCAGCAACCTGATCCAGAACACCGTGCATGAGAGCATGGCCGGCATCGCCGGCACCGATCCCCGCTACTTCCCCTGCGCCTGCACCGGCCTCTTCCGCCGCGGCGGCCACGTCATCAAGATGAGCTTCCTTACATATACAAACAGCGGCCATCTGACGCTGGACCTTCCCCAGATCACCAGCATCTACGGCAGCGCGATGGCTGAGTCCATGTGGTGGCCGCAGCACTACTCCCCGCTGGTGCAGGGCGTGCAGGCGGGACATATCGAAGCCGGCTTCATCGGCGCCGAGCACCTGGTGCAGGAGTTTGCTCCTGAGTTGAAGCGCTTCTTCCACCTGCGCTTCTAACCGCAGGCCGCACAAAGCCGCTAACTTGCTAACTCGCTATCACTGCGAAGCAGTGGCTAACTCGCAGTATTTGTCGTTCAGAAACTATACAATGCTCTCAACCAGGGAGGTTCCATGCGCCGCATCCTTTTCGCCGCTTTCGCCGTCGTCTTTACCGCAACTTTCGCCGCCCCGTTGCAAATTCATGCCCAGGGCGCGCCGCCGCAGGTCAGCGCCGACCAGCCTTACACCATCGAGTACTACTACAAGTGCCAGTGGGGCCATCAGGCCGAGTTTCTCTCACTCTTCCTCAAAAACCACTACCCGCTGCTGCGGAAGATTCAGTCCACTGGCCGCATTCTGTCCATCAAAATCGAATCGCCCGCCTATCACACCACCGAGGACGGCCGCTGGGACTATCGCGTCACCATCCGCTACAAAAACTCCACCGTGGCCACCACCGCCAACCCCGGCGAAGAGGCCTTCAAGAAGGAGCTGTGGCCGGATCAGGCGCTCTATCTGAAAGAGGAGCAGCGGCGGTTTGAGATTCTCGCAGGCCACTGGGACCTGCCCGTAACCGACATTACGCCGTCCAGTAATTAAGCGAGCCGTCATCAGGGAAGTGCGAGTCGAGGAACCTTCATTTCGTTTTCGACGGCAGGGACGGAAAGCGAAAATGCTAGGGCTTGATGACAGGCCCTAGATCGACTGCACCGGAACCAGCGTCAGATCGTCCACCAAGCCCACTTCCTTCTGCACAAAGGGCTCGCCGTAGCGCACCCCGGCCAGCAGCCCGTAGTGGCGTGCTTCGGCTAATGTGCGCTCGCGAATCTCCTCCTCCGGCACAAAGAGTCCGCCGCCGGCCGCCTGGTTGGAGTATTGCGAGCGGTAGGCCATCAACGCGGCGTGGCGCTGCTCGATGAAAGGAGTAATGTCCACTACAAAGCTGGGGCGAACATCTGCGTAGAGGCTGGCGTAGACAATCTTGAAGGGGCGATGCGGTGGTGCGTCGTCCTCAACTTTATTCAAACCGGAGAGAAAGCAGGCCTCGTAACCCAGCGTGGCAGTCTTCGAGTGGTCCGGGTGTCGCGCCTGCCAATAGGGCAGTATCACCACGCGGGGACGCAACTGGCGCAGTATACGCACGATTTTAAGGCGGTTTCCCAGCGTGTTTTCGACCGCACCGTCAGGCAGGTCGAGCGCCTGCCGCCAGCCTGCGCCCAGCAGGTGCGCGGCTTCGGCTGCTTCGCGCGCGCGCTCTTCCGCGCTGCCGCGGGTTCCAGCCTCGCCCTGTGTCAGGTCCAGAATCGCGGTGCGCAGGCCGCGCGACGCCATGCGCAGCAGGGTGCCCCCGCAGGTCTGCTCCACATCATCCCTGTGGGCGGCTATGGCCAGTACATCTGCAATTGGAGGGTTCGGCGCGGAATCGGGGATCATGGGCATTCGCTTCCGATGAGTGGGGAAGGCCTTAGTTTGTTGTTTTCTACCCTTTCGTACAAAAGCGTGGCGAAAGGATGGGGCACGGAATAGTTGTGTCAGGCCGGCTGTCTAACTGTCCACTGTTTACTGTCCACTGAGGTCAGTAGACCGTGTTGTCGTCGTCGCTTATGGCGTCCATGTAGGCCACATCATAGGCCGTGCCGGTCACCGTCACGTACTGGTTGTCGATCTCCGTGCCGTCCGCGGTCGAGTAGATGTAAACTTGCCCGCCCTCTGCCGTATAGATCTTGTGCAGGCCGGTCACGGCGGCAATGCCGGTGGCGTCGCCGATATAGGGCTCCAACAGGGTCACCGTGTTGGTGGAGGTGTTGACCATGGCCAGGCAGCCGTAGGGCAAGCTGTTGTTGGCCCGCTCACCGTTAATGCACCCGGTCATGCCAATCCACAAGGTGTTGTCGTCCGCCAGCAGCATGCGGCTCAGGGCGCCCGGCGCGCCGTCGCTGATGGAAACCGGGTTGGGGACTGAAACTGTCGAAGGCACGGCCGTGTTGTTCAGCAGATTCACCACTGTCAAGTAGCCGCCCCAATAGCCGTCGTGCATCAGCTTCTGGCCCACAACATACAATGTGGAACTGCTTACCAGCGCGTTGCTGGCGCCGCCGGGGACGGGAATGTTGGTAATGGGAAGGGTATTCGTGTTTGCGCACGGACTGGCATTGCAGGGCAGCAGTCCGGACTGCTGGCCGATCAGGTAGATAATCGGCGCCACCGGCAGTAGGGAGACCGAAGATGCGGTGCCGCCGCACTCCGGACCGCAGTTGAGAATGTAGGCGGTTCCGCCGTCAGACGAGAAGACTGCCTTCACCGGCCGGTCAAAGACCAGCGGGGCTCCGTAGTAGTTTCCTGTCGCGTCGGTATTGTCCGGGCTTTGTGCTTGAAACAGGCACCAGCCCGGTGCGTTTTGCGGCTCGCAGTCCACCGCGGCCTTGGGCCAGGTAGCAGGTCCGCCCGCGTAGGCCAGGCTCTGGGCTGCGGTCAGCTTGCGCGGATAATAGACGTAGTTCGAGTTCTGCACGAAGGCCAGAGCCGCGGAGCCGCCGGGGTTCACGCTCACCCGGTACACGCCGGGAAGATTCAGCGGATAACTCCCGGCGCTGATCGATGACTTGTCCACCACCGTCAGCTCGTGCGACGCCTGGCTAGCGGCGAAGGTGTATTGCTGGTTCCGGGTGATGAAGATGCTGGAAGATTTGCCGTTGAGGCCGCCCACGGTACTCTGCAGCTTTTCCCCGCTATAACTGATCAGGTTAAAGCCGCCGTCGCCGGTGCTATACACCGCGCCCGCCAGTTCCTCAGGCATGTTCTGGATGGTAACGGGCATGTTTCCCGAATACCCGCTGATGGTGAACGCCGCGATCGTATTGGCGCTGTTGTACTTGAAGCGGATGTCGTAATAGGCATCCACAATCATCAGGCCGCCGCTGTTGGTAGGGCTGGGATTCTGGATCGCGATCAGAACGCGATTCGCCACCCCGCTGGGTGGCAGCGTCCTTCCCGCAAAATAAGTGGTGGTGCCACAACCTGCCAGCGCGGCTGCAATCAAAAGTGCCGCTGCGGTGCTCGTCCAAAGACTTCTCTTGTTCAAAATCCCATACCTCGACACTAAGCGCTTTGAATGTGCGCAGCTTGCCCGCGGCCAGGGCCGCGGCGTGAAATGTTTGACGGCGGTTGCAGCTCCGGCAGGCGGTTCGATTCACCCATCCCTGTGCCGGCGCAGCCCCAGCTGTTGACTACCGAAGTATAACAAAGCAGCCCTGCCTGCCGCCGGATTGAATTCCCGCTTGCCCTGGTTGCGGCGCGCTGCCGCGGGCTCCGGCATGCCGCTGGTTTGAATTTGCTTTGGCGCGGCTGACCGGAGTAGCTTAACATGGCACAAGAATGACAAAATTTGCCGACATCTTCGCCAACCGCCCCGTACTCGCCGATGGCGCCATGGGCACCGTTCTCTACGCCCGCGGCGTTTTCATCAACCGCTGTTACGACGAGTTGAACCTCTCCGACCCCAACCTGATCCTCTCGATTCACGAGGAGTACCTGCAGGCCGGCGCCGAGATTATCGAGACCAACACCTTTGGCGCCAATCGTTTCCGGCTGGCTCGCCACGGTTTGGCCGGCAATGTGGCCCAGATCAACGCCGCCGGCGTTAAGCTGGCCCGCCAGGCCGTCGATCATCTCCGGGAAAAGCAGGCCGGGGAGGCGTGGGTCGCTGGCTCCGTGGGTCCGCTGGGAGTGCGCCTGGAGCCGCTGGGAAAGACCGGTCTCGACGAAGCCCGCGCGGCCTTTGCCGAGCAGATTGATGCTTTGGCAGAAGCTGGCGTGGACCTCATCATTATCGAAACCATGCCCGCCCTGAACGAGGCCCACGAGGCGCTGGTGGCCGCGCACGAGGTCGCCCCTGACCTGCCCGTGCTGGTCATGATAACCGTGGACGACGAAAGCAACTGCCTGGATGGCTCCTCGCCCGCACAAGCCGCCGCGCTCCTTACCGAGTGGGGCGCAGACGCCATCGGCGTCAACTGCTCCACCGGCCCGGCCACGGCCCTCACCGCCATCGAGGCCATGCGCGCCGCCTCGGCCCTGCCCCTGGCCGCCATGCCCAACGCCGGACTGCCGCGCTCTGTCGAGGGGCGCAACATCTACCTCTGCTCGCCCGAGTACATGGCTGAATTTGCCCGCAACGCCATCACCGCCGGCGTGCAGATCGTGGGCGGCTGCTGCGGAACCACCCCCAACCACATTCGCGCCATGCGCTCGGCCATGCGCGCCATCAGCGCCCAGGCACGCGTCCAGGTTGCCGGCGCCAAGCCCGCCTTGATCACCGAAACCCCGCCCGCCCCCCTGGGCGAGCGATCCCGCATCGGCTCTTTGATTGCCCAGGGCAGCTTCGTCACCCTGGTCGAAATCGTCCCTCCCCGCGGAATCTCTTGCACTACGGAGATCGAGGGCGCGCGCAAGCTGGCGCAACTGGGCGTCCACGCCATCAACGTGCCCGACTCCCCGCGCGCCTCGGCCCGCATGAGCGCGCAAAGCCTGTGCATTCAGATTCAGCAGCACACCGGCATTGAGACGATTCTCCATTACACCTGCCGCGACCGTAATCTGCTCTCTATCCAGTCCGACCTGCTGGGCGCCTCGTCCATCGGACTGCACAATATCCTCTGCCTCACCGGCGACCCGCCCAAGCTGGGCAACTATCCCGACGCCACCGCGGTCTTTGACGTGGACTCCATCGGCCTGGTCAACATCGTGCATCGGCTGAATCACGGCCTCGACATTGGCGCCAACGCCATCGGCGCCAGCACCAACTTCACCATCGGCGTAGCCGCCAACCCCGGCATGCCCGACATCGAGCAGGAGCTGCGCCGCTTTTTCTACAAGGTCGAGGCCGGCGCCGAGTACGCCATCACCCAGCCGGTCTTCGACCTGCGCCTGCTGGAAAACTTCCTCGAGCGCATCCGGGACCATCGCATTCCCGTCATCGCCGGCATCTGGCCCCTCACCAGCCTGCGCAACGCCGAGTTCATGAAAAACGATCTGCGCGTCTCCATGCCCGACGAAATCATGCAGCGTATGGCCAGCATCGGCTCGCCCGACGCCGCCCGCCGCGAAGGCATCCTCATCGCCCAGGAGATGCTGGCCGCCGTCCGCCCCATGGTTCAGGGCGTGCAGGTCAGCGCTCCCTTCGGCCGCTACGCCGCCGCCGCCGAGGTTATCGCCTCCGTGCTGCCCAAACCTGTTTCGGAGTAATCGCCATGCCTTCGTTTGAAGACTCGCTCAAGAAGCTGGAATCCATCGTCGATCAACTGGAAAAAGGCGACCTCGCCCTGGAAGAATCCCTCAAGCTCTTCGAGCAGGGCGTGGGCCTCTCCGCCGCCTGCAAAGCCGAGCTCGACGCCGCCGAGGGCAAGGTCCAGATGCTCGTCAAGCAGCGCGACGGCTCGCTCAAGCCCGAGCCCTTCTTGACAGAAAAGCCTATCTAAAACAGCAAACAGCAGACAGCGATCAGCTAACAGTTCTTCGGAGCCGGTAATCGTCTGCTATGCCGGAAATGTTTCGCAATTCCGACGCCGCGTCCGCTTATCTTACAATTTTCTAATGCTGCGCCCTGGGTAGAGGCCCGCCAAGTGCCTCGTTTCGCTTCAGATCTAATCCCGGTCGCAGCAGGGGTGTGCCGCCCTGCTGCCAGGAGCGCACTTTGCCCCATACTCCACCACTTCGCGCCACTTACGCTCAGCGCTTTCGCTGCATCGGCTCGGAGTGCGAGGACACCTGCTGCCAGGGATGGGGCGTGCTCTTCGATCAGGCCGCCTGCGAGAAGTACCAGAAGCTCCCGCCTAGCCCCCTGCGCACGCTCATTAACGCCAGCCTGCTGCGCATGCCGGAGGGCGCCAAGCCCTCCGCCTTCGCCAAACTCCAGATGAACGGTGCAAACCAGTGCCCGATGCTCAACGCCAACCATCTCTGCCGCATCCAGGCTGAGCTGGGCGAGGATTTTCTCTCCCATGCCTGCGCCACCTATCCGCGCATCGTAAACTCCGTGGGCGGCATACAGGAGACGGCGCTGGCGCTCTCCTGCCCGGAGGCCGCGCGGCTGGTCCTGCTCTCACCGGCTCTGCTCACTCCTGCCCCGATGGCCGCGCCTGAGCCGCCCAACCCTGCGCTCAGCGCAGCCTCTGCCGCTCCCACGCTCCTGCGCTGGTTCTGGCCCATCCGCCAGTTTGTCCTGGCCCTGGTCCGTAATCGCGCATACCCGCTCTGGCAAAGGCTCTTTCTGCTGGCCCTCTGTTGCCAGCGCCTGGATACCATTGCCAGCGGCGAGCTGCAGCGCAGCATCCCCGCCTTTCTCGCCGATTTTGATGCCACGGTTGCCTCCGGAGCACTGCTGACCGCCATGGAAGCCCTCCCGCTGGACCGCACCGCCCAGATGGACGTGGTGCTGCGGCTGGCCGGGATGATGCTGCACCGCTCCAACGTGAGGCCGCGCTTTGTGGAGTGCGTCCAGGCCTTCACCACGGGCATCGGCAACGGTCCCGGCGCGACCCTGGAGAAACTTGCCGACCGCAGCGCCCTGGCGCATGACCTTTACTATGCCCCCTTCTTCGACCGCCACCCTCACATCCTGGAAAACTACCTGGTCAACACCATCCTCCGCATCCGGTTTCCCTTCGGGGCGGAGGGCTCGCAGTTTTCCATGGCCCGCGAGTGCGCCCTGCTCACGGCCCAGTTTGCGCTGATCAAAGGATTGCTGATCGGCGTGGCCGGTTTCCATCGCCAGGCCTTCTCCGCCGCCCATGTCGTCCACACCGTCCAGGCCGTCAGCAAGCACTACGAGCATCATCCGGAGTTTCCCCGCCTGGCCTATGAACTGCTCGTGGAAAGCCGCATGGATGGCGCGCGCGGCATGGCCATTCTGCTGCGCAACGCCGAGCCTACTGTGCTCCACCCGGCAGTGCCGGAGATTCACGCTCCCGCGCCGCAAGAGGAATCGCAATCTTGGCCGAGTTTATCCGAGGTGAATCCGCACGAATCAATTCGGTCAGCCAAGTGAATGCGGTTCGTTCCCTGTTCCCTATTCCCTAGTCCCTATTCCCTATTCCCTGGCTTTTGTTTCTTCGCCATCCGCGCCACCACGGCGATCTCCCTTAGAACCTGCGTAAGCGGACGCGCCGGAGTGCCCCACAGCACGGTTCCCGGTTTCACGCCCAGGCCCTCATTGGTGATGGTTTTGCCGCTCAGCACGCCCGCCTGCCCGCCCAGAATCACGCCGGGGCCGATGTGCGCGTGGTCGCCGATGCCCACCTGCCCGGCGATCACCGCGCCGTTGCCCACCGTGCACGAGCCGCTGATGCCCACCCCCGCCACCAGGATCACGTCCTCGCCGATCTCGCAGTTGTGCCCCACGTGAACCAGGTTGTCGAACTTCGTTCCCCGGCCGATCTTGGTCTGCTTCAACGCCCCGCGGTCGATGGTGGTGTTGGCGCCGATCTCCACATCGTCTTCAATCAGCAACGTTCCCTGCTGTGGAAACTGCGTGTACGCGCCGCTCTTCTCGTCTCTCACATAGCCAAATCCGTCCGCGCCCAGTACGACTCCGGCATGAACGATCACGCGGTTCCGCAACGTCGTTCCCGGGTAGATGACCGCGCGCGGATAGATGCGGCACTCCTCGCCGATGCGCACGCCCGCGCCAATCACCGCTCCGGCTTCGATGCGCGTTCCCGCGCCGATCTGCGCGTTCTCTCCCACCACCGCGCAGGGGCCGATGCTCACGCCTTCTCCCAGCTTCACATTTGCGCCTACGACCGCAGCGGGATGCACTCCTATGTAGGGCAACACAGGCTTGATCATTTTGCCCGCCCTCGCAAACCACAACCGCGGCTGCTCGGCCTCTACAACGCACTTACCTTGCGGATACTCTGCGGCGCACCCAGCCTTCAGCACCACCACCCCAGCTTTGCTGGCCAGCGCCTTCGCCGCCGACGCCGCATCCTCGGCAAAGACAAGCTCCGCCTCTCCTGCTAACTCCACGGAGTTCACGCCGTTTACTACATGGTCCGCGTCTCCCGCAACCAGTTTTCCGCCCAATGCTTCAATCACTTCGCCCAGCTTCATGCGCCTCTCCTCAGTAAATCCCCGCCTCTCCCGCCGGCCGCGTCTTCCATCTCCGGTGTATCCACAGCCACTGGTCAGGATAGCGCCTAATCCAGCTCTCGAGGACGCTGGTGCACAACTGCGTGGCGGCCACGATGTCGGCCTCTTCGTCGGCGCTCCGCTCGAAAACCATCTGCGGGCCGAAGTGCAGCACGTATCGCCGCTCCTTTTTCTCCCACACCATGAACCCCGGCAGCACCGCCGCGCCGGTCTTCAGCGCCACGCGCGCAACCCCCGATGCCGTGCAGGCCTGTCTCCCGAAGAAATTCACGAAGACCCCCTGCGGCGGGGTCATATTCGTGTCCATCAATATTCCCACCGTCTCGCCCTTGCGCATGGCCGTCAGCAGGCCGCGCGCAAAATCGTCCTTGGGCAGCACGCGGTTCCCGTGCAGGCAGCGGATGCCGTTCACAAACGCATCCAGCCGCCGGTTATCGAGCGGCCGCGCGACCATGCTCATCGGATAGCCCATCAGCGAGTGATAAAAACTCGACAGCTCCCATGCGCCCATGTGCCCGGTGACGATCAGCACGCCCTTGCCGCGCGACTTCGCGGCCAGGTAGTAGTCCAGCCCTTCGGTGCGTATCCAGTTGCGCGTATTTTCCGGTGTGTAGCGCGTCATGCGGCAAAACTCAACCAGTTGCCGCCCCAGGGAGCGGAATGCGCCGCGCAGAATGGCCTTGCGCTCCTCAGCGGAGAGTTCCGGGAAAGCTAGCTCCAGGTTGCGCTGGCCCACGCGCCGTAGTCGGCCGTGCAATACATACACGCTCCACGCCAGCATTCCGGCAAGGAAACGCGCCAGCCCACGCGGCAACCATCCCAGGGGATTCGTTACCGCCAAAACCAGCCAGAACTCCAGCTTCTCTCGCATCAAGGTAAAGTTTAGCCCTTTGGCTCGGATTCCTCCGTTCAAAAAGAAGGGGCAGCCCGTTGCCGGACTGCCCACTCCTGTTCACCGTATTGCCGTTAATCGTGTTCTCTCGATTCTCTAAAATAATGCGCCACGGTCCTGACAAACGCCTCCGCGCCCGCGGGAACCCCGACGTTGCCCTTGAGCACGTACTCGAATCTGTGCGGCTTGCCGTAGTAGATTTCGGTGTCCTCGCGATTCTGGCTCACACTCGTGCCGTCCAGGTCGATGCCCGCAAAGATCCCCTTGTTGCGCGAGTAGCTGAGTAGTTCCGCTCCCATCTTCCAATCCGTGGAGGCCTGTCCGGCGCGTCCCACCGGGCCGGCCGCGGCCGAGGCGTCTCCACCAATCTTGAACTTGCTCTTCAGCAGGTCCTGCATGCCGCGATCATTGACCGCCACCAGCACGAGGTCCGTGGACTGGCCTCCGATTTGCAAGCCCCACGAGCCGCCCGCCATGCGAATAAACACCGGCGCGCTCCAGCCGTGCCCGGTGCGGCAGGTCACCACACCCTGGCCATACTGACCGCCGAAGACAAAGGCCCCCTTGATCATTCCCGGCACCACGGCAACGCAGGTGGCATGACGAAGGACATCCAATGGAATGCTCCTGTCCTGGGCCCTCATGATCTCGTCCACAACCGCCTTGGCCGCGTCGAGGCGATCCTGCAAGCTCTCCCGCGAAGCTGCAAATGCTGCCGTTGTAAGCATCAAACTGAGACAGATCAACGCAAGTGTCTTTTTCATATCCTCTTCCTTTTCACTCCGCGGCTTTTCGTGTCGCGGGTTGTCAAGACTTCCATTGGACGCCGTGACGCGCGCTCTGTGCGTCTCGGCTCTCCAGCCTGCCAATCCCGGAATATCCCGGCACATGCCGTCCGTACCCGCCAGGGTATCCACTGTCAGCCTACAACATGCCAGCCGGAACGCGCATCCTCTATCCCATGAAAGCCATCCCTCCGCCACGCCGCGTACATACCCCTGCGCAAAAGAATCAAGGCCGGAGTGCCGGCCTTGATTCTTTGTGCAGGGATGGAAAAGGGGAAGCGGGGAAGGGCTGAACCCGTAAAACACTGAACTGGAGACGGGCAGAAATGCCACTTAAAAAAAAGGAGTTCCCAGAATCCATGGAAAACATACACCCTGGGAACTCCTATTCCCCAGATCTGCGTTGTTTCTGTTAATTAGTCTGTGGAAAACTATATTTTACGTATGGTCAATATTGCTCGAAATTGAAAATATTCTTTATCCCTCTATATTTCAATAAGATAGGGGAATAACCATCGTATTTCCACCTTGTTATTTCTCTGCAAAATAGCCGGCCATGCAGTTATTTTATTGAATATGAATGGCTTACACGCCGATTCATGGGCCGCGGGACGCCAGATTTCGCTCTGCTGCTCTCCATCAATCGACACGGATGCAAGCTGGACAGCGCCACTTTCTCGGTTTTCACAGGAAATAATGTAGGAAGGGGGAGGGGGGGGAAGCCGCAGCCACTGAACTTGACCTGCAACAAACCTGAAAAAAGAGGAGTTCCCAAACAACATGGAAAACATGCTATCTGGGAACTCCTTTCCCCAGATCTGCGTTGTTTCTGTGAATAAGTCTGTGCAAAACTGCTCTACAATGCATGGTCAATAATGCTCAGCCTATTGATTACGAAATAATTATAGAGAAAAGTAACCTGCACTGTTTACTGATGAATAAAGATCGAAATAGTTAACTTGAGTAAAAGTTCATATTCATGGATTCATGGCCCGATTCTGCGCTGGATCGAGGTTGTTGCATGACGGAGCATCTATGCCGCTCTACGACGCAATGAACGGCCGATGGAAGGGGTGGTGGAGGGGAAGAGGAAGTGGGGAAGCCGCCACAAATGAACTTGACTTATAAAATCCAGAAAAAAGAGGAGTTCCCAGGCTTCATGGTTTACATGCTGTCGGGGAACTCCTTTCCCCAGATCTTCGTTGTTTCTGTAAATAAGTCTGTGAAAAAATCCATGCGCTGTATGGTCAAAATCGCTCGAAAACTAACATTTATATTATCCCTCTATATTTCAATAAGATAGGGGGGGGGGGACATCGTATTTCCACCCTGTGATTTCTCTGCAAAATAGCCGGCCATGCAGTTATTTTATTTGGCTTACGCGCCGATTCATGGGCCGCGGGACGCCAGATCTCGCTCGGCTGCTCGCCACCAATCGACACGGATGCACACTGGATAGCGCCACTCTTCTCGGTCTTCACAGAAATGGATGATGGAAGGGGTGGCGGAGGGGAAGAGGAAGTGGGGAAGCCGCCACAAACGAACTTGACTTATAAAATCCAGAAAAAAGAGGAGTTCCCAGGCTTCATGGTTTACATGCTGTCTGGGAACTCCTTTCCCCAGATCTGCGTTGTTTCTGATTAAGTTTGTGGAAAACGGCTAGTCAATGCATGGTCAATAACGCTCACTTCACAGATTACGAAACGAGTGTAGAGAAAAGTAACCTGCACTGTTTACTGATGAGTAATGGGAGGCGGGGTGAATCCCAGCCCATTGCGGCGGTCGCTCCGGCGGCGATCTCCCTGTCGGCGTTCCCGGATGCCGGCAGCCTCCAGCAGCGCGGGATCCGACCCGTGCATCAGCAGATCAATCCGGTTATCCGCGCCTGTCTTGCGCAGCAAACGCCCCACATGCGCCTGAACGGTGCACTCTTCAATGCCCAGTTCCTGAGCAATCTCGCGATTGGAGCGGGCCGTGAGAATCAGGTCGAGTACCTGCCGCTCCCGGTCGGTCAAGTGAGGAGGGGCGCTGGTGAGGCTGGCATTGGAGGCCGCAAGCAGGTGGTCAATCAGTTGCGAAAGTAGCCGCCGCGGTGCCCAGATGGCGCCGTTGATGACCTCTTCAATGGCCTTGCGCACCATATGCAGGTTGGCGCTCTGGTCCAGGTAAGCTCGAGCCCCGGCCAGGATCAAATCCATGATCTGGTGATCGTCTCCCTCCGGGCCGATGACGACCAGCCGCATTTCGGGACGCCGGCGGCGTATCGTCTCCGTGGTTTCTATTCCATTAGTGTAAGCATGCAGGTCCACGATCAGGTACAACAGCGTGGGGTCGGATAGCAATTCCTCGAATCCCCCAAAAACCGGGACCAGCAGCGCGTAGTCCTCGCCCGACTTCTCTTCAAAGACGCCGGCCAGGCCCTCCATGCGTAGTGGCTCAGGGGTGAGTACGCCCACACGAATCGGCTCATCGTTATGGATTGAAGACACTTCGCCTCCTATTGATTCAACGCAGGAGGATCTGTGGAAAACGAGGTGCGGAGAAAACTCTCCGCTCCGCGACGTGGTACAGTTTGCACCTCAGAACCAGCTCAACTGGTTTTCTTCCCTCGGGCGGCTAAACCCTTGGTATCACTATTCCCTGTTGTTCCCAATACTCGACCTTGCAGTCGGCATAGCTGATCTGGTGCTCTTTCACTTTCTGCTATTCGTTGAAGGGCTCGATCATCCGGTTCTTCAGTGCCAGGTCCCGGACAAAGCGGTCAATTTGAATCGGCACACCCATTCTGTCCCAGGGCCTGATCCGCTTACTTTTTTCCTTAACTGAACCTGAAGGGGGATCCAAATTTATCCTATGGAAACTTTCTGTAACTTTCAACGAAAAAATTGCGATCCGGACCTCGACACGATAAAAAGGCTGCCGGATGCCCTTGAACGGCGATTTTCAATAAAAAATGTATCGAAAATGGCAAATTACCTTCCCGGGTATTCCATAATCGTTCTAAATCCTGTAGCATCAATCCCGTGGGTCGTAGTACAGTCTATTCAGTTGCGCCAGTGAGGTACCCCTTTGATTAAGCAGGACATCGTCCATCATGTGATTGAGCGTACAGGCCTGCCCCGCACCAAGGCGGAGGCTGCCGTGGATACGGTATTCGAGGGCCTCAAGCAGGCTTTAACCGCCGGCGAGCGCATTGAACTGCGCGGCTTTGGCGTCTTCAGCGTCCGCGCCCGCAAAACCGGCATAGGCCGCAATCCCCGCACCGGCACCGAGGTCAGCATCACTCCCGGCAAAGCGGTCCGCTTCAAGCCCGGCAAGGAGCTGCACGCGCTGCAAACCGGCACAGCCGCCAAGTAAAGCCGCAACCGGCGAGACGGTCAACCCTCCCGGCAAGTCTCTTGTTGAGCGGGGAAGTATCTAAAGGAGGGGGACAATTTGTCCCTCCCCTGTCGCTTTCCTTTGATAGCGGCAGGTTGACCGCACACTGATCCAGCCATCCATCTGTCCTTCCCCCGTGGATCAGACTGAAACAATTCCATAGCCCGCTGTGTATGATTTTTAAGAAGCAAAATGCCATCATGGAGGTGCCGGTTGAGATGAGCGATTTGAATTTATGTGAAGAGAAGCAGTGCTTTCGCTGGGGCGGGATTGCAGCGATACTTTTGGCGATTGGCTACGTGGCGACTATTCCGATCTTCGCATGGGCGGGCGCGCCTCCGGCGACCGGCGAGGCCTGGTTCCGCTACCTGCCCGGCAAAACGACGGTTTGGTGGGCAATTCTTTGGCTTATGGTAGTCACCGATCTGCTTTATCTACCGGTTGCCTGGGCGCTGTGGGTCGCCTTGCGCAAGGCGGGAACAAAACTGATGCTGGCGGCAATAGTCTGCATGCATCTGTTTGTAGTTCTCGATCTGGCAGTGACCTGGACGCATCACGCTTCTCTGCTGGCGCTCTTCCAAAACTACTCCAGCGCCGCTGACGAGGCTCATCGGGCCGCCTACCTGGCTGCTGCTGAATATGCCGCCTCGATATATACGCCGCTGCTGACCTTTTACATCATCGTGATTCCATCGGTGGGCGTGCTGCTGGCGAGCATCACGATGTTAAAGGCAAGATTCGGGAAGGCGAGCGCCTGGACCGGTGTGGTCACGGGGGTCTTCGGGTTACTGTCGTTGACGGGCTTCTTTCCGCTGATAATGGCGAATGCGTTGGGCGCGACGCTCTGGTTCTTCCTAGTTGGCGCGCGGTTACTGCGGCTTGGCAAAGCTTGCGCCGAAGGGTAAGAATAGTTGGCGCGATTGCGATAATGCCGTTCGTTCACCGCGCCGCAGGCAATTGGCCCCACCGCAAGTGCATAGAGGGTGGGAGACCAGAATCTTATGGCGCGTAAGCGCCGTCTGCCTGGACGGCCAGTCCTACATCAGCCGCAGCGCATCCACGTCCACAATCAAATTCCTGCGCGGAATCTGCACGGAGTCGGCGTGCGCCAGCATCCCGCGCAGCGCCGCGTTCAGCGCCTTGCGCGAGGCGGCCTTCAGAATCAGGTGAAAGCGGTACACATTTTTGATGCGCGCGATGGGCGCGGTGCAGGGGCCCAGCACGCGCACCCCCTCCGGCGCAGCCTTCTCAAACCATTTGCCCAGCACCGCCGACCACCCCGCCGCTTCTTCCAGCTTGGGCGACTGCACCAGCACATTCGCCAGCACGCCAAACGGCGGATAGTGCATCCAGCGCCGGTATTTCAGCTCACGCTCCACGAAAGCCGCGTAATCGTGCTTGCTTGCCGCCAGAATCGCGTAGTGCTCCGGGTAGTAGGTCTGCACAACCACGCGCCCCGGCAGCTCGCCGCGCCCGGCCCGCCCCGAGACCTGCGTCATCAACTGAAAAACCCGCTCGGCGGCGCGAAAATCCGGCATCGACAGCGAGTGGTCGCAGCCCACCACCCCCACCAGCGTCACTCCGTGCACGTCGTGCCCTTTGGCAATCATCTGCGTGCCCACCAACAGGTTGATCTCGCCCGAGTGCAGCCGCGCCAGCAGCCGTTCCAGATCGCTCCGCCCGCGCACCGTGTCGCGGTCCATGCGCCCGATCCGCGCCGTCGGAAAAATCTCCCCCAGCCGCTCCTCGCCCTGCTGCGAGCCCGCGCCCAGGTAGTAGAGGTGCTCGCTGTCGCACTTGGGGCAGCGCGACGGCACCGTCCGCCGGAATCCGCAGTAGTGGCATTCCAACCGCTGTCCTTCCCGTGCCAATCCCTCGTCTTCTTCAATCTGCGCCTTGTGGTGGGTCAGCGAGATGGCGCAGTTCTGGCACTCCAGCTTTTCTCCGCATGCCCGGCAGATCACCACAAACGAATAGCCCCGCCGGTTCAGCAGAATCAGCGCCTGCTCTCCTCTGTCCAGCGCCGCCTGCGTCTCGGCCACCAGCGCACGCGAGAATAGCTGCTCCTGCCCCGTCTCCTGAAACTCCCGCCGCATGTCGATCACTTCCACCGCGGGCAGCGGACGGTTCATCACCCGGTCGTTCAATTCGATGCGTTGATACTTGCCCGCAACCGAGTTCTGCCAACTCTCCAGCGACGGCGTCGCCGACCCCATCACCACCACCGCCCCCTCAATCTTGGCCCTCATCACCGCCACGTCGCGGGCGTTGTAGCGCGGCGTCTCCTCCTGCTTGTAACTCTGGTCGTGTTCCTCGTCCACCAGAATCAGCCCCAGCTTCGGCGCGGGCGCAAAGATTGCCGAGCGCGTGCCCACCACAATCGGCGCCTCGCCTCGCCGGATGCGCCGCCACTGCTCGCTGCGCTCCTCGGGCGTCAAGGCCGAGTGCAGCAGCGCCACCTTCTGCCCGAAGGCCTCATCCAACAGGCACACCATCTGCGGCGTCAGCCCAATCTCCGGAACCAGCAGAATCGACGCCAGCCCCCGGTCCAGCGCATGCTGCATCGCCGCCAGGTACACCGCCGTCTTCCCCGATCCCGTCACTCCATGCAGCAAAAACGGCTGGAAGCCCCCCAGAGCCGCCGCCACGCTGGCCAGCGCCTCCATCTGCGGCTCGTTGAGCCGTTGCGGCCCCGGCTGGCTCTGCACTCCGCCCAGGTGAAAGACCGCCGGCCGCTCTTCGATCCGCACCAGACCCCGCCGCACCAGTGTTTGCAGCGTCGACGAGGGCAATTCCTTCCGCCGCAGCTCGGCCAGCGGCATCTCCCCGTCGCAGGCCGCCAGCTCCGCCAGAATCGCCTGCTGCTTGGCCGTCAGCGCCGGCAGCCGCGCCTCCGGAATCAGCACCGCAAATCGCTCCATCCTCCGCGCATCGCGCTCCGCAGCCGCCGTCTCGCGCGCAATCCACTTCTTGCGCGTCAGCCCGGCCAGCACCGGCAGCGTCGCCGCCGTAGCCGTGCGCAAGGTCGATACTTTCACCGGCTCGCCCCCGGCCAGCCGCTCCAGCACCCGCCGCTCCAGATTCTGCTCCTCGGCCGACAGCTTTCCCTTGCGTTTAGATCTGCCTATGCTTCCGAAACCAAGCTCGGGTGCCCCAGGTCCGGGGTCCCCACGGACAGGTCCTCGTCCGTGGGGTGGAGGACTCGATTTTGAGATTTGGGAGTCTGCATGTTTACTCGCTTCCGTGAAGGGTACGGGCTTCAGCCCGTACGTAAAATCCGCCAAATGACCTTGGGCTTTAGCCCCTGAGGCATGACCTTCATGAAATCGATCCTCCCCCTCCACGCTCTTCGCCAGCACATCCCGCCCCAAATCCGTAATCCGGTAATAAACCGTCCGCCGCACCTCGGCCATCAGCGGCAACATCCCCCGCAGCACCTCACCTAGCGGAGCCAGGTAGTACTGCGCCATCCACGTCGCCAGCTCCAGCAGGCTCTCGCTCAGCAGCGGCTCCTCGTCCAGCACAGTCTCGATGAACCGCATCTCGAACTCAGTTGGAGCCGTCACATCCAGCCCGGTCACCACCCCGATCAGCTTTTCCTTGCGAAAGGGAACGATCACCCGCGCTCCCCTCTGCGGCCGTTGCCCCTCGCGCACCGCGTAGGTAAACAGGCGGTCCAGCGGCACAGGCAGCGCGACTTCGCAGTAAGCGGGCATGGCATCAGTTTAGGGGTTGCGGCCGCGCCTCACCGCCCGCCTGTGAATTTCTCGTTACTCGGCATTTGCATTTCCGCCCGCAAGCCGTACAATTCCTGCAAATGACTACCGCAGCCTCCATTCCCGCCGCTCCGCCCGCCGCTCCCACTCCAGCCGCCGTTCCGCCTCCCGCTGCTGCCACCGCCACCACCCCCCTGGTATCGCCCAACCCCACCCATCCCGTCACGCTGTCCATCGACATGGGCGGCTCCGGCCTCAAGGCCATGCTCCTCGACGCCGAAGGCAAATCCGTCAGCAAGCGCCTGCGCATCCTCACCCCCTCCGTGCCCACCCCGCCGGCCGTGCTCTCCGTCCTCGATGAATTCCGCGCGCCCTTTCCAGACTTCGACCGCGTCTCCGTCGGCTTTCCCGGCGTCGTCAAGCGCGGCGTCACCATCCTCGCCGTCAATCTCCATCCCGACTGGTGCAACTTCCCCCTCCAGAACAAGCTCGCCGAGCGCTGGGGCAAGCCTGTCCGCGTGGGCAACGACGCCGACATCGCTGGCTACGGAGCCATCCAGGGCCAAGGACTCGAGCTGGTGCTCACCCTGGGCACCGGCCTGGGCAGCGCCCTCTTCACCGATGGTCATCTCGTCCCCGGTCTCGAGCTGGCCCACCACCCCTGGCGCAAGAAGGGTATGACCTACGAGGACCACCTCGGCCGCCGCGGCCTCGACAAATACGGCAAGGCCCGCTGGAACGACTTCCTCGAAGCCGCCATCAAGCAGACCGAGCAGCTCTTCAACTGGGACCACCTCTATCTCGGCGGCGGCAACACCAAAAAGATCACCTTCAAACTCCCCAAAAACATCACCATCGTCTCCAACGAAACCGGCCTCCTCGGCGGCGTCTACCTGTGGAAGGATCAGGGGTGAAGCAAGGGTTTAAGATTCAATGAGTCTGAATAATCAAGATTCTGGTATGGTCGGGAATCATGTCTTATAGCTTGGACGTTTGAGGTAAGATTAAATGCGAGTTAAGGGATCAGAACAATTCAGATTGACCTTCAATGAACAACAATACACAGTTACAACTGTGAATGGTGAATTGTGATTGTCCAGAGATGCGACCTCTAAGCTACCCAAGCTGTATATAGCCAGTTCTAATGGGAAACCTTTTTATGTTGGTGTAACGACTCAATCTATCCGCAATCGGCTACATGGTGGGTGGACTGCAAACAGGAAAACTGGCTACTACGGGTATGCATAGCGACGCGAACTTACTCAAGCCGATCTGCATAGTTGGTATCACGAGAATCCGCCTGAAAACAATTCGATACTTGATTTCGAAACGATAGAGGCGGACGTTGTATATCTTATTAGGTGTTCTGGAGATTGGCCGAAATATCAGACAGAAATTCACTTCCATCAGTCTTCGGAAGAACACAGAAGGATTGCGAATTCAATTATTGAACATTATCAGGGATTATCTAAATGTTGTTGATTGGTGGTAGTAGTTTTATTCCCCATTCCGCGCTATAATCCCCCTATGAACCGCTCCGCCGCTGAAGTTCTAGAAGATGCCCGTCGTCTCCCTCCAAGCGACATCGATTGGCTTATCGGGGAACTGCTCCAGTCTGGAGATGGCTCCAGCGATGTGGAGATTGACGCATCCTGGAAGGCGGAGGCCGAGCGGCGTGTTGCTGAGGCCGAGGCAGGAACCGCTGTGACCTATTCCTGGGAAGAAGTGGAAGCTCCCCTGCGCGCACGGTTGGCCAAATGAAGCGGAAACGCATCCGTGTTCATTCGCAAGCTCAGCTGGAGATCAACGAGGCCTTCGACTGGTATATCAAACGAAGTCCTGATGCAGCCGAAGCGTTTCTCACGGAAATCGGGAAATCTTTAGCGCAGATTGCTTCTCAGCCGCAACTCTATCCTTTCTATACAAAAAACACGCGCAGACTCGTACTGGCGAAGTTTCCCTATTCCGTGATCTTTCAGGAGAAAGATGACGTCATTCTCGTCGTCGCCGTAGCCCACGCAAAGCGCCGCCCCCGATACTGGCGCGAACGACTCTGAATCATCGATACACTTCGCGCTGGTTTCCCACGCGCATCACCAAAACAATCAGCTTTCCATCCTGAATATTCGCGAGTTTGGGTACCAGGTCCCGATCTTGGGTAAATGGATGGCGAAACATCGCGAATTTCATGGCGCGTAAGCGCCGTCTGCCTGGACGGCCAGTCCTTTCGGGTGACCGGGTACCGGCTTTGGGTGAATGGATGGCGAAACATCGCGAATTTCATGGCGCGTAAGCGCCGTCTGCCGCACCGCAGATAGTTTGCAGATAATTACGTTCCGTTGGCGCACAATCCCAAATAGAGCACGTTTAGGCAAATATCGGGGTCCACGGCGAGTGATTTTTACTCGCTGGGGTGATAAACCGCCTGCCGGATTGGAGTTCCATGAAAAACATCACGGTTACCGTTCACGACGAGGTCTACCTGCTAGCGCGGGTGTATGCTGCCAGGCAGTCTACCTCCGTCTCCGCCCTCGTCCGGCGTTTCCTCGAATCCCTGGACGAGCACTCGTTCTCGTGCTCCTACATCCCAGACGAGGATCTGGACGCTACGGAAGGTACCCCCACCCCCCTATTTCCTGTGGAACTGTGAAACTGTGGAGCGAAAGGCATACCCCTCCCCCCCCTATTTCCTGTGTAACTGTGAAACTGTGGGACTTTGAATTTGTGGAACTGTGGTGGATTTAGGCGCTTCTCAGCCCTTTTCCGGTAACTTCAAGCCAAGCTCTTTCATCGCAATCTGCAAATCGGCCCAGGCTTCCTTCTTCTGGCGCGGATCGCGCAGTAAATACGCCGGATGGTAGGTGACAATGAGTTTGGTCCCGCGCAACGCATGAACCCGTCCGCGCAGCCCGGCCAGCGGCTGCCGCGTTCCTAAGAGCCACGTAGCCGCGGTCGCGCCCAGCGCCACCAGCACCTCCGGGCGGACGACGTCGATCTGGCGAAAGAGAAACGGCGAGCAGGTCGCGCCCTCTTCCGGCTCCGGCACGCGATTGTTCGGCGGACGGCACTTGACCACGTTGGCGATGTACACCTCTTCGCGCTTCAATCCCATTGCGGTAATCATGTTGTTTAGTAGCTGCCCCGCCTTACCCACAAACGGCAAACCCTGCGCGTCCTCGTCGGCGCCCGGCCCTTCGCCTACAAACATCAGTCGCGCCATTGGCGAGCCGTCGCCGAAGACCAGCTTGTTGCGGCCTGTATGCAGCGCGCAGCGGGTACACTCGCCAAGTTCTTCGCGTATCAGTTGCATCGCGGCGGCGCGCTCCGCCGCCGGAACGGCTTCAGCGACTGCAGGGGCATTTGGGAACGGCTTGCGAGGCGGAATGGTAGGCTCCTCTAACTGGAAGGTCTGCGGCGCGGACTCTGGTTGGGGCTCATCCTGTTCCGCGTTGAATTGGTTTAGCATTTCCGGGGTCCCCACAGACAGGTCTTCGTCTGTGGGGTGGAGTAATTCCGGGTCCACGGGACGCCGGTAGAACTCCGTGAGGCCAAGATCGCGATAGAAACGAACGCGGTCCAGCAAGGCCTGCCGGGTTGCGGGATCGAGCGATTGCGCCAACGTCGTTACTCCACAGTCATGCCGCGGTCAACCACCCGCTGCACTCCGCGCGAGCGATGGAAGAAGCGGAATAAGCTAGCCCGCCAGAATGGGAATGGCCGGACCATCAATCACCGGCTTGACCACCGGCACGTCGGCTTTGACGTAGGCGATCTTGCCCGCGTCGATCTCGTCCTGGGCAATGCGGCAGGGCTTGGTGGATTGGGTGGGGACCAATGCGCGGGAGCCGCTCTGTATCTGGCGGGCGCGGCGAGCTGCCACCATCACCTTGCGATAGTTCGAGTCGAATCCAGTTTCAATCGTCATCTGAGTCCTCTCCAAAGTTAAACTGCTGCTGATCCGCAGGCTTGCCGATCCCGAATGCCTCCAGCACGGGCTGAATGCGCTCCTGGGAGTTGACCTGCAGGCATCCTGCGGCCACCTCCAACACCCGGTGCGAACGGTAGGCAATCGGCTCGGCGTTGCGGTAGAAGCGTTCGGCCAGCACGATGGCTTCCAGTTGCGCCACTGCCCGGTCCAATATGTCATTGATCAGAATATAGCCGTATTCGCGATAATTCTCAATCTCCTTGCGCGCCTCGCCCAGCCGGCGGAAGACTTTCTCCTCGTCCACAATGCCCTCGGCGCGGCTGCGATTGCGCAGCCGGGTGCGCAGAACCTTGGGGTTGGGCGGCAATACAAATATGCTGACTGCCTCGGGCATGGCAGCGCGCACCTGCGCCGCGCCCTGCACGTCGATGTCCAGCATCAGGTCGTGGCCCTCGCGGCGGGCCTCTTCGAGCGTCTTGCGCGGCGTTCCGTAAAGATCCTTGCCGAAGACCTCGGCGTGCTCCAGAAACTGCCCGGCGGCCACCATCCGCTCAAACTCCTCGCGGCTGACAAAGTGGTATTCGCGCCCGTCCTGCTCGGAGCCGCGCGGCGGACGCGTCGTCCAGGAAACGGAAAACTCGATTCCCGTCAACTGTTTGCGCACCTCGTTCACCAGCGTGCTCTTGCCCGAGCCTGAAGGCGCCGAAATGATAAAGAGTATTCCTGCCACGTTGCGCGTGTCCTCGAGCGCTTGAGTTGAAGTGTACGCCTGCCGGTCTGTTTATTCCACGTTCTGAATCTGTTCGCGGGCCTTTTCGATCTCCGCCTTCATGGCCAGTCCCAATTCGGTGATGCGGGTTCCCTTCCCGCCCGCGCCCCCGGTCTTGGAGAGAATGGTGTTGGCCTCGCGGTTCATCTCTTGGAGGAGGAAGTCGAGCTTCTTGCCCACTTCGCCGCCGCCGGCCAGCAGCTCGCGGAAGTGGCCGATGTGCGTGGTCATGCGCTCCAACTCCTCGGCAATGTCGCTGCGCTCCACCAGCACGGCAACCTCCTCCAATAATCTCTGCCTATTAAACTCCGGGCCGGTGGCTGCAATCAGCCGCTCGGTGAGCCGGGCCTGGTAGCGCTCCTCGACCTCCGGCCGCAGCGCCGTCACGCCTGCGGTGGCCTCCGCCATCCGGTCCAGCGTGCCGTGCAGAATCGCCTCCAGACCCTCGCCCTCGCGCGCCCGCATCGTCTTCAACTGCTCCAGTAACGGCCCAATCTCGCGCTGCACGCTTTCTGTCAGCGCCAACTGTTCCTCATCGCCACTCGAGCGATTGTCGCCTTGCAAGGCTCCGGGCAATCGCAAAACGGCGTTCAGATCGGGTTGTTGGCCGGTAAGTCCATGTTCCTCGCGCGCCGCCGTAAAGGCGGCCAGGTAGCTGTTCACCAGTTCCCGGTTGTAGCCGGCCGTCTGCTCGCTGTTGCGATCGATGGTGAGCGACAGATCCACGTGGCCGCGAATCAGCGTATCCTTGATCGCCTTGCGCAGCTCCATCTCCAGCGCGTCCAACCCCTGAGGCAAGCGCAGCTGCACATCCAAAAATCTGTGATTCACGCTCTTGACCGCGAGCGTGTAGCTGAGCTGGCCCTCATTGGGCAGAGTCACGCGAACCTGAGCCCGCGCAAATCCGGTCATCGAATAAATCGCCATTTTTCTTCCTCGAACTACGGCCGTAACTTCTGGGTCCCTGCAGATTGAAGGGTACGGGCTTTAGCCCGTACATCAACAGCGCCAAAATCAGCGGGCTTTAGCCCCTGAGGGAATTCAATGCTCAACATCCCCATATATTCATAGAGAACAGCAGTTTCAACCAGTTTTGCCTCGACTGGATTCTGGCGTATGTACTCCAAATGTCTCTTCCAATCCTCTTCATCCCGGATGCGATGATCGGTAAATCCTGGTTGCCATATCTCTCCATTCCATTGCAATTCGCGCTTGGCTCGAAAAGAAAAGCCACCCTTGATGAGTTGAACAGATTTCTCAATCGACTCGAATGGAGTAATCAGCAAATGTAGATGGTCGGGCATGATGACATAGGCATGAAGCTTGTACCCGGTCCCGTCATAGTGGTTTAGTGTGGATAACATGAGCCTTGCCCAGCGATCAACGTGGAATAAAGACCGTCGGCCTGCTGTTTGTGTCGAGACAAAGTAGGCGAATTCATTGCTCCGAACCGTTTCTCGGCTGGGACGCATTCCATTCCCTCAGGGGCTAAAGCCCCGGCCAACTCCAGCATTTGATGTACGGGCTAAAGCCCGTACCCTTCACCTAAAGTCGTTCCCTGTTTCCCATTTCCATTACCTTCCGGCACGTCCATGAATTGCAGTTGATAAAGCCGCTGGTAAGTGCTGGATGAGTTCAGCAGCTCCTCGTGCGGCCCGATGGCGGTGATGCGCCCGTCTTCCAGTACCGCAATGCGGTTGGCGCGGCGAATGGTTCCCAGCCGGTGCGCGATCACCAGCACGGTGCGGTTCTGCATCAGGTTGGATAGCGCCGTCTGCACCAGCGATTCGCTCTCCGCGTCCAGCGACGAGGTGGCCTCGTCCAGAATCAGTACCGGCGCATTCTTTAGCAGCGCGCGGGCGATGGCCAGCCGTTGCCGCTCGCCGCCCGAGAGCCGGAAGCCCTTTTCGCCGATCACCGTTTCGTAGCCCTGCGGCATTTGCAAAATAAAGTCGTGGGCCAGGGCGTTGCGCGCCGCCTCTTCCACCAGCTTCATCGGCGCATCGGGCTGCCCGTAAGCGATGTTGTTGCGCACCGTGTCGTTGAAGAGAATCGTCTCTTGCGTGACCTGGGCGACTTGGCGGCGCAGCGAGGCCAGCGACAGGTCGCGCAGGTCGTGGCCGTCGATGAGTATCCGTCCGCTGGTTACGTCAAAGAAGCGCGGAATCAGGGTGGCCAGCGTGGATTTCCCTGCCCCGCTGGGGCCAACCAGCGCCAGCACCTCGCCCGCCTGCATCTCCAGATCCACGTTGTGCAGAATCTGGTGCTCGCCCTCCTCGGTGGAGTAGGAGAAGCCCACATTGTCGAACACGATGGTTTTTTGAAAGCTCTTCAATACAGCCGGATGCACACGCTCCTTCACGTCGTCCTTGGCGTCAAAGAAGCCGAAGATCGACATCGATGCGCCCATCGCTCCCTGGAAGCTGTTGTAGAAGTAGGCGAATTTGCGCACCGGGTCGTAGAGCTTGAAGAGGAGAAAGATAAACGCGCCAAACTGGCCTATGGTCATGCGCCCGTGCAGAATTTCATTGCGTCCAATCCACAGCATCATGGCAATGGCCACCGCGCCGATAGAATCCATCAAGGGCGAGCTGATGGATTGAATGCGCACGTTGCGCAGGTTGGCGCGGAAGAGGCGCCGGGCCGCATTCCTGAAGCGCAGAATCTCCCACACTTCGGTGTTGAAGGCCTTCACAATACGGTTTCCGGTCACCGTCTCGTGCAGTATGTTTTGAATCTCGGCCAGCTTGTCCTGCCCGGTGCGCGTGCGCGTGCGGACTTCGCTGCCAATCTTGCGCGAGGAGGTGACCACCACGGGAATAAACAGCAGGAGCGCCCAGCTGAGCCGTCCTCCGAGATTGATGATTAAGACCAGGACGACGACAAAGGTGAAAAACTGCTGCAGGAATTCGCTGATGACCGTGCTGACCGCCACCTGCACGCGGTCCACGTCGTTGATGAGCGTGGAGAGGATGGTGCCCGTGGCGTGCTTGTGAAAGAAGCTGGAGGAACGCCGCATCGTGGCTTCATAGAGTTGGTTACGCAGATCCATGATGGTGCCAAAGCCGGCGTAATTCACAAGGTAAGTGCCCGTGTAGTCGCACAGCCCTTTGACCAGCGTGGCAATGACCAGCGCGAAGGCCACCACCACCCAGGCATTATGCATGTGCAGAAAATGAGGAATCGCCATCCGCAGGTCGAGGTGCCATGGGCTCTTGGCGACGCCCAGCAGAATGGGGCCTTCGGGCGCGTGGGGGTCCAGAACCTGGTCGAAGATGGGCTGCAGGAGGAGGATGCGAAAGGCTTCCAGTGCGCCCACCATGGCCAGCAGCAGCACGCCGGCCATCATGTGCAGCCAGTAGGGAAGCCCATAGCGCAGCAGACGCAGATAGCTATTCATGCCGGTCGACCCGCCTGGCGAACGCAACAACCGGTCTCATAAATGCCAAGGAACTCAATCCGACGACTGTGAGACCCGCCAACAAACCGGGCCCCCAGTGAGCGATCTTTGCTCGCTGGGGTGGGGCAAGGCGGGGGCTCATGCACTCTGCGACTCGATGCAGATCGTTTATGAGACCGGTTAAAGTTCCCATCTTCGCATTATATCTGGAGCATGCGGCCGGCATTTGGGAGCCTTCAACTCCCGGAACATTTAGAATAGTTCTTGACGTATATTCATCGTCTTACGCCGGTTTGCCGGCGGGAAAGCGCGCTCTCATCCCTATGCATCGCTGGTCAAAACTTTTCATTCCCACGCTTCGCGAGGCCCCGGCAGATGCCGAAGTGGCCAGCCACCGCTTCCTCGTCCGCTCCGGATACATCCGCCAGCTCGGCGCGGGCATCTACAGCTACCTCTTCCTCGGCCAGCGCTCCATCAACAAAATCATCGCCATCGTGCGCGAGGAGATGGACCGCATCGGCCAGGAGTTTTTCCTGCCCGCCATTCATCCGCGCGAAGTGTGGGAGCAGAGCGGCCGCTGGACAACCATGGGCGACACCATGTTCCGCCTCAAGGATCGCAAGGGAGCGGAGCTCTGCCTGGGCATGACTCACGAGGAGATCATGACCTCCATCGCCCGCAGCGAGTTGCGCAGCTACAAGCAGTTGCCGCAGATCTGGTATCAGATTCAAACCAAGTTTCGTGATGAGCCGCGTCCCAAATCCGGCCTCCTGCGCGTCCGCCAGTTCATCATGAAGGACGCCTACTCCTTCGACATCGACAAAGCAGGCCTTGATCGCAGTTTCGACCTGCACGATGCCGTCTATCGCCGTATCTTCACCCGCTGCGGCCTGAACTTCGTCGCTGTCGAGGCGGATTCCGGCTCCATGGGCGGCTCGCAGTCGCAGGAATTCATGGTCTACACCGACGCCGGCGAGGACCTGATCGCCAGTTGCCCCGTCTGCCATTACGCTGCCAATCTGGAGAAAGCCACCTCGCTCCTGGAGCCGGTCGTCGAGATGCAGCCGACGGGCGACGGCAAGCCAGAGCCGGTCCTCACGCCGGGCTGCGGAGCCATCGCCGATGTCGCCGCGTTCTTCAAAATCTCTCCTGCCTCCGACATCAAATGCGTGGCCTACATGGCGCTGAAACACGGCGCTGCAGGTAAGCCCAGTACCTGGCACGGAGTCGCCGCTTTTCTGCGTGGCGACCATCAGGTCAACGAGACAAAACTCCTTGGAGCGTTAGCCGCCGCGGAGCTGCGCACCATGCAGGCCGAGGAGTTGGAGAAATACTTCAACGGCCCGGCTGGCTTCCTCGGCCCTGTTGGCCTCAAACCGGACGCTAAGCCGCTCGGCGATGGCCTCACGGTCATCGTGGACAAATCCCTCGAAGGCCGCAAAAACATGGTCTGCGGCGCGAATAAGCTCGACTACCACCTGCGCAACGTCACGCCGGGCCGCGATTTCTCCTGGACCCTCCTGGCCGACATTCGCAGCGTCAACGAAGGCGAAGCCTGCCCCAAGCCCGCCTGCAACGGCAAACTCGTGGTCGGCAAAGCCGTCGAGGTCGGCCACATCTTCAAGCTGGGCTACAAGTACTCCGAATCCATGGGCGCGCGCGTGCTCGACGAGAACGGCAAGGAAGTTACGCCCATCATGGGCAGCTACGGCATCGGCATCGAGCGCATCCTGACCGCGGCCGTCGAGCAATCCAACGATAAGAACGGCTTCTGGCTGCCCGCCTCGATTGCCCCCTTCACGGTGGTGGTCACGGTCACCAACATGACGGACACGCTGCTCCGTGAAACCGGCGAAAAGCTCGCCCGCGAGCTCGAAGCCGCCGGCCTCGACGTGCTTCTTGATGACAGAGACGAGCGCGCCGGCGTCAAATTTAAAGACGCTGACCTGGTCGGCATTCCCTACCGCATCAACGTGGGCAAGAAAGCCGCCGAAGGCAAAGTCGAGTTAGTCACGCGCGCCACTTCAACCAGCGTGGACGTCGCGCTGCCGGATGTGGTCGCGCTGGTCAAGCAGCGTGTCGAGGAAGATGCACTGTTGTTGACGGCAGATAGTGGCCAGTAGCCGGTCACTGACCACTGATCACTGTTTTTCAAGGAGCGGCAATGGCGTTGAGGATCAGGTTCCAAATGCCCACGGGCAAGCATCCCTGGCTAACCCTGCTGTTGCGGCTCGGGCTGGCGGTCTTTGCGGCCGGGGCGCTTGCGTTTTTTTCCGTCTTCGGCTATTTCTACATCGCCTATATGCACATTGTGGACGACCGCCTGAAGCAGCCGATCTTTGCCAATACCGCCAAAATCTATGCCGCGCCGCGCGAGGTGCGCCCGGGGCAAAAGTTCACCGTGCGGCTCATCGCCAACGAGCTGCGCGAGGCCGGCTATTCTCCCGAGGGCGCCTCGCTAATCTCCGCAATGGGAAGCTACAAGGAGGGCGTGAAAACCATCGCCGTGCATCCCGGCCCGCAATCCTACCACGAGCAGGATGGCGCTCTGATCCATATCAGCGATGGCGTCGTGGATTCGATCACCGACGATCACGGCCAGCCGCTTTCCAGTTACGAGCTGGAGCCGCTGCTCATCACCGGCCTCAGCGACGATCCCAACCGCACCAAGCGCCGCCTGCTCGCCTACAACGAGATTCCGCCCAGTCTGGTGCAGGCCGTTCTGGCCATCGAGGATCGCCGCTTCTTCGAGCACAGCGGCGTGGACTACATCCGCATCTTCGGAGCCATCCGCAACGATCTGACGCCGGGGCGACGCTATGTCGAGGGCGGCTCCACGCTGACCATGCAGTTGGCGCGCGGCTTGCTGCTCACGCCGGAAAAGCGCATCAAGCGCAAGATCATCGAGATCGTCATCACCTTTCAGCTCGAACACCGATTCACCAAGCAGCAGATCCTGGAGATGTACGCCAACCAGGTCCCCCTGGGCCAGCGCGGCAGCTTCTCCATCGACGGCTTCGGCGAGGCCTCGCAGGCCTTCTTCGGCAAGGAGGTAAACCAGCTCGATCTGGCCGAGTGCGCACTGCTGGCCGGCATCATCCAGAGTCCCAGCCGGCTGAATCCCTTTCGTCATGCCGAACGTGCCATCGAGCGCCGCAATCTCGTCCTCGATTCTATGGTGGAAACCGGCGCCATCACCAAGAGCGTGGCGGAGAAATCCAAGTCCGAGCCGCTGCGCCTGGTTCCCGGCAGCGTGGACGCCAGCGAGGCGCCCTATTTCGTTGATCTGGTGCACGATCAGCTGGTGCAGAGACTGGGCGATCGCGACTTCAATCGCGAAAGCCTCCGCATCTACACCTCGCTCGACCCTGACCTGCAGCGCGAAGCCACGGCTGCGGTCGAATCCACCATTCACATCGTTGACGAAAAAGTAGACAAGCTACACGCGCGCGAGAAGAAGCTGGGCCTGAGCTACATTTATCCGCAGGTGGCCCTGGTGGCGCTCAATCCGCACACCGGTCAGGTGCTGGCGCTGGTCGGCGGGCGCAGTTACGGCAGCTCGCAGCTGAATCATGCCGTGGCCAAGCGGCCTGTCGGCTCCATCTTCAAACCCTTCGTCTATGCTTCGGCCTTTGCCACCGCTGCCGAGGGCATTATCCTCCCCGGCCAAACCAAGCTCTTTTCGCCGCTCACCATTTTGAAGGATGAGCAAACTACCTACGGAGCGGGCACCGATTACGAGTACACCCCGAAGAACTTTGAAGACGAGTATTACGGCCCGGTGATAGCGCGCTTGGCTCTGATGCGCTCGCTCAACAACGCCACCATCAGCCTGGCCTCCATGGTGGGCTTTGACCGCGTGGCTCAGTTGGCCCGCGACGCCGGCATCAAAAGCGCGCGTGGAACTCCATCCATGGCCATCGGCTCCTATGATGCCACGCCGCTCGACATGGCCGGCGCTTACACCGTATTCGCCAACGGCGGCATGCGCCTCGAGCCCTGGATGCTGGCCAGCGTCCGCACCTCCACCGGCGACGTCATCACCGACTACTCGCCCGACTCAAAGCAGCTTCTTGACCCCCGCGTTGCCTATCTCACCGTCAGCATGATGGAGAACGTGCTCCATTCCGACGTGACCGGCACAGGAACCGGCGCCGAGGTGCGCAACATGGGATTTCTCGCTCCCGCCGCCGGCAAAACCGGCACCGACCACGACGCATGGTTTGCCGGCTTCACCTCCAACCTGCTGTGCATCGTTTGGGTGGGCAACGACGACTACACCGACATCAAGCTGCAGGGCGCGCAGGCTGCCGCGCCCATCTGGACCGAGTTCATGAAGAATGCCGTCCAGTTGCCGCAGTACTCTGACACCAATGAGTTCGTCCCGCCCGAGGGCATCGACATTGTGAGCATCGACAAGAACAGCCTCCTGCTCAGCGACGCCACCTGCCCGGTGAGCTTCAATTCCGCCTTCCTGGCCGGCACCGCGCCCACGGAAACCTGCGACCACCCCGCCGAACACCGCAACCTGCTGCAAAAACTCTTCGGCACCGGCAAAAACTGAGAGGCGCGGAACGCAATCCCAGTATTGATTCTGTCTTCCCTAGTCCCTAGTCCCTAGTCCCTACTTCCTATTCCCTAATCCCTATTTCTCCACTGCCTCACCAGATCCTCCGCCGCTTCCGCCCACTCCGGAAACTCAAACGTGAATCCTGCCTCCATAAGCCGCCCAGGAACGGCGCGGCAACTTTGCAGTACCAGCTCCGCCTCGGTGCGCAAAAAAATCGCGCCCAGCTTGATGGCCAACGCCGGCGCGGGCAATCCGTTGGGCGCATCCCATGCCCAGCGCAACGCCGCCATAAAATCCCGATTCCACAGCGGGTTGGGCGCGGCAATGTTGACCGGCCCTTCCACCTCCTCGTGTTCCACTAGAAACTCCGCCGCCCGCGCATAGTCGGCCTCGTGGATCCAGCAGACAAACTGGCGTCCGTTGCCCTGCGTGCCTCCCAAACCCATCCGGACGAGATTGGACAGCACGCCAAAGGCGCTCCCTGCCGTCGGACTCAGAACAACTGCGCTGCGCAGGGCCACTTTGCGCGTGCGCGGCGTCTCCGCGCTGAAAAACGCCGCCTCCCAGTCCCGGGTCACGCGAGCAGAAAAACCCTTGCGCTCCGCCCATCGTTCCGCTGACCCTTCCGCCCTTTTTGCCTCAGCCTGCAGCTCATCCCCGCCCAGCTCGCCCGCTTCATCCACCGGCAGATCGACTCCATCTTCATCCAGCGCGCGCCTGTAAATCGTTGCCGCCGAGGCGTTCATCCACACCCGCGGCGGTTGGCTCAATCCGGCCATCACCCTGCCCAGCAGCCGCGTGCTTCTTACTCGCGACTCATAAATCGCCTCACGGTTCGCCGCATCATAGCGGCAGTTCACGCTGTGCCCCGCCAGGTTGATGCAAACGTCGGCCCCTTCCAGGTATTCGGTCCATGGGCCAATCTCCTCCGCATCCCAGTGAACCGTCTGCCATTCCGCCATGTAAGGGCCGCGGGTCAGCACCGTCACCTGGTGGCCGCGCTCAGCAAAGTGTCGCGCCAGCGCCTGGCCCACCTGCCCGCTTCCGCCGGGCAGCACAATGCGCAGAGGATGCAATCTCGCGGCAGTAATCATATTCATAGGTTCAGCTTAAGGCCTTGGATGATCCAGGGCGTCCTATCCTCGCTGGATCGAGCGCCTCCGTCCAATCCGCCGGCGAATCCACGATCACATCCGGCGGATTTTTGGACAGGCTCTCCGGAGCAAGCCCGAAGGTGCAGCCGATGCACCACGCTCCGCCATTCCGCGCTGTCTCCACATCCACCTGGCTGTCGCCGATCACCACCGTCTCTTCCGGCTGCGCGCCCGCCTCGCTCATCAGCGTCCGCAACCCCTCCGGGTCCGGCTTCTTGGTCTGAAAGCTGTTGCCGCCGTAGATGTTTAGAAAATAGGGCGCCAAACCCAGCGCCGTGCAGATGTCGCGCGCCGGCCGAACCGGCTTGTTGGTCAGCACCGCCATCGCCCGCGCCGCACCGTCCGGCAGGTCGTGCAACTGTTTCAGCGCCTTGAGCGCCTCCAGAACCCCATCGTAGGCGTAGGTGTAGTCCAGCTTGTGCTCGCGATAGTAGTCCAAAAAATACCTGTGTGCCTGGGCCAGAAAATCCTCGTCCGTCACCTCGCCGTCCGCCGCCGCAAACGACCTCCGCACCAGCACCATCGCCCCGTTGCCGATAAAGCCCGCAATCTTCTCATCCGCCAGCGGCTCGCGCCCAAATCGGCGCAGGGTTGCATTCACGCTGTTGCACAGGTCCTGCGCGGAGTCGATCAGCGTGCCGTCCAGATCGAAGACCAGCAGTTTAAGCCCTGCCACCGGAATGGGGCGTAGTATACGAACCATTTTTCTAGTGTAAAGCTCCCGCTGAATCTGGTTACCGACCGCTGTTATCTGCCAATCGGCCATCGTCCGATTCTGCAAGTCCCTCGCCTGCTTCCCCCGTCTGATACGCCCGCTTCCTCATATCCACAACGATCGTCTCCGCGAGCCGGTCCTGAGCGCACATCCGGTTGCGGTCCCAGAAGTACTGCAAAAATCCTACGCCTAACTCAAGCACCGCGGCGCCATACCCTAGCGCCCGCTCGAAGGACTGCCATAACCCCATTCGCTCGCCTGTCAGCGAGACGATCTTTGTCCGCGCAATCCATTTGCCGGGAGTCCGGCCATCGCCAAAATAGGTGAACAGCCCCCAATAAAGGAGCATCACAATAATATTTCCCGGTTCGTGATAATCGAAGCTGGCGTTAATATTCTCTTGATGAAGCACAAAGCGCCGCCAAAGGAACTCCAGCGGCGCCCAAAGCACAATCACAAGGGCAAGGTCGATCCAATGTCCCAGCCACCTCTGCCAGAAATATGCCAGCGGCAGCCCATTCAGCGCTTCCATCCGCGCGCTTTCGTGAGCCTTAAACCTGCGCCTTTCCTCTTTCTGCTTCTCGCTCATGGCTCACATCATAATTGATCCCTGATCACTATCCATGGACACAAACCGGTTTTGACCCGAACCGTCGGCCCGCCGCCATCGCCCTTCTTTCCCCTTGGCTTCCGGTGCGATGATAAATACAAAGCCCGGCTCGGCAGGTGGCCTGTTCATCAACCCCGAAGAATCGACATGAGCCTTGAGAAGCTGTGCCCCGTTCATCGCGGCTATATCGCGATGAGCGGGTCGTATTGAGTCTACGCACGGCAATTGTGTACATCGAAAAGGAGCTTCCCCGTGAAAAAGCAGTCCTCAATTCTAGTAACAGTCCTTGTCATACTGCTTTCCCCTCTATCCATGGCCGCTCAACAGCCGGCGCAAAAGCCCGCCGCGCATTCTCCCAGCCGCGTCAGCGTCTACGCCCCCGCCGAGCGCATCACCAACTTCGACGCCCTCAAAATCCAGCTCAGGCAGTATCACGATTGTACCTGCGCCTGCGGCTGCTACTCGAAGGATCTGGACCATCAGGCGGATCGCGCCATCGCCATCCTGCGCCTCCGCGCCGCCCATCGCCGCCCCAATGAAAAACTCGCGCTGGTGCTGGACATCGACGAAACCTCGCTCTCCAACTATGACGAAATGGCCAAGGCCGGTTTCGCCTTTGACAGCGCCGTCTTCTACTCCTGGATCAAACTAGCCGAAGCTCCGGCCATTCCCGGCACGCTGCGCCTTTATCAGGAGGCGCAAAAGCTGGGCGTTACCGTCTTCTTCATCACCGGCCGTGCCGACTCCGAGCGCGAGGCCACCGAACGCAACCTCCGCGAACAGGGCTATCAGAACTGGCAGCAGTTGTTCATGCGTTCTCCTCAGCAATCCTCCGCCCCGGTGTATGTCTTCAAGTCCGGCGCGCGCGCCGCCATCGTCGCTGAGGGCTACCGCATTATGCTCAACGTCGGCGACCAGTGGAGCGATGACAAAGGAGACCCCCAGTCCGAGTTCTTCGTAAAATATCCCAACCCGTACTACATCATTCCGTAGTACTACAGTTGTTGTTTGAAGTTTATGGAGGTAGCAGACTCTTCAGCCCCTTGATAGAAGCCTATGCGAGCGAATAGCGAGCGACTGGCCGCACCGCAGGTGCTTTCAAGCCCGGGCCTTTGCCGAATATCTATAGCGTATTTCATATACAAAAATTCGGCGAGGCCTGATCGTAATGCGTTCAGGTCCTCGCCGGAGGAACAATCTTGTGTGCCGGGACCGCTGTCCCCGTCTCAATCAGCTGACAGCTGTAAGCTGTTCTCGTCAGTGTATCCGAATATCTCCCGATCCGGTTTCGATGCGCACCATGGGGCCGCCGCCATTCAGCTTGCCGGTCAGGTGATGTCTGCTCAACTCGCCCTGCGTCACCACCTCGTGGTCAGTATGAATTCCGCCCGAGCCTGACTCGGCATTCAGCGTGATTCCAATGTTGCTCGTCCATAGATCCACGTTGCCCGAGCCGGTCTCCAGCTTCCAGTCCGTAGTCGGCATTCCGCCCACGTTGATGTTTCCCGAGCCAGTCCCGGCCTTTAGTCCGCCGCGCAGGTTGCGCAGCTCAATGTTGCCCGAACCGGTCCCGGCCTTCACGTCGCCCTCGCCTGTCTCTTCGGCGTAGATGTCGCCCGAGCCGGTCTCAGCCGAGAAGCCGTCGTGCAGCCCGGTGGCGTGAATGTTGCCCGAGCCCGTGCTCAGCTTGGCTTTCTCGCCCACGCCCTCCACGGTGACGTTGCCCGAACCCGCCCCAGCCTCCAGCAGCGCATTCTCCGGCGCCTGAATCTCGTAGTCGATGCTGATGTTGCGCAGGTTCTCGTGATGCCCGCCGATGCGCACTATGTTGCCCGTTTGCTCAATCGGCGGGTTCGCCGCAATCTCCTTCGCCCGCTCCTCGCTCGCGCCCCAGTTGGTCTTCACCTTGCCGAAGATGTGCACCTGATTGTCCGCGCCGCGCGTCAGGTGAATGTTTCCCGAGCCGGTCTCAACCGATAGCTGCGCCTGCCCGCTCACCGTAACCGTGCGCTCAAAGGTATACTCCGATGCCAGCGCTGTGCTCGCCGCCAGCCCCAATGCCATTGCTGCCAAAAGTACTCTTTTCATCGTTTGCCTCGCCTTTCAGAAATGTGTGCCGAGAAATACAAATCGGAAACCGCGCAATGCAGCCCCACAAACTCAGACGGAGCCAGCCGGCCTTCGTCAACCACTCCGCCCCAGCCTGCCTGCGCCCCTCGCTCTTCCTTCCATACGTACGACACGGAAGCCTGGTTCCCGGTTGCAAAATGTGGCGTATGAGTTCCTGATCCTCAGTCCCTAATCCCTCAGTCCCTAGTCCCTCAGTCCCTAGTCCCTCAGTCCCTAGTCCCTGTTCCCTGTTCCCTGTCCACTGTTCACTGTTCACTGTCCACTGTTCACTGTTCAGTGTTATCCTCACATCAGAGATGCCCGGTCTCTCTCTGCTCCAATACGCCGCCGTCGGCCTGCTCGTTCTGGCCAATGCCTTCTTTGTGGCCGCCGAGTTCGCCCTGGTTTCCATCCGCGGCACCCGCATTGAGGAGATGCTCACCGACGCCGTTCCCGGCGCCCGCGCCGTCCGCCGCCTGCAGCGCGAGCTGGACGACTTTCTCGCCGCCATCCAGCTTGGCGTCACCCTCTGTTCCCTGGCCCTGGGCTGGATCGGCGAACCTCTGGCCGCCTCCACCCTCCTGGGTTGGATGAGCGCTCTGCCCATCGCCCCGGCTCACGCTCTAATTTATGCCCACGTAACCGCCATCACCGCCGTCGTCCTCGGCTTTGCCCTCATCACTTACTTCCATGTGGTGGTCGGCGAACTGGTGCCCAAGTCCCTCGCTCTGCGCCGCGCCGAGTCACTGGCCCTCGCTGTCGCCCGGCCCATGCTCCTCTTCATGGCCCTCACCCGCCCCGCCGTCCGCCTCCTCAAGAATTCCGCCTCCCTCATCCTCCGCGGTTTCGATATTCCCCTTACCGAGCGCGCCCAGGTCCACTCCCCCGACGAACTCAAGCTCATCGCTGCCGCCGCCCGCCGCCTCGGCGTTCTGCCCCCCTACCAGGAGTCCCTTATCCACCGCGCCCTCGAACTGGAGGAAGTGCCCATCCGCGAGATCATGACCCCGCGCCAGAAGATCTTTTCCCTTCCCTCCAATCTCGCCGTCGAACCGGCCACCGCGCAGATCATCGAGCACAAGCGCTCCCGCGTCCCCGTCTATGACGAATCGCGCGGACCCGACTCCATCATCGGCGCCGTCTACTCCAAAGACCTCGCCCGCCTCATGTTCTCCCGCTCCACCAAACCGGTAGACAACCTCACCCTCCGCGACGTCATGCGCGACATCCTGGTCTTCCCCGAAACCAAATCCGTCCTCGACCTCCTTCGCGACCTCCAGCAGCGCCGCCGCCCCATCGCCATCGTCGTCGACGAGTACGGCTCCACGGTCGGCCTGGTCACCATGGAGGACGCCATCGAGCAGCTTACCGGCGAACTTGAAGACGAGTTCGACGCCCCCGCCCTCCCCGTCCTTCCCACCGCCGACGGAGCCTTGCTCATGGACGGCGGCCTCAACCTCCGCGACCTCGAAACCCAGATGCAATGGGACCTGCCCCGCAAGGGCGGCATTGAAACCCTTGCCGGCTTTGTTCTCACGCGCCTCGGCCACATCCCCAAAGTCGGCGAATCCATCACCCACGAAGGCCGCCGCCTCACCGTCGTTGAGATGGACAACCGCCGCATCGCCAAAATCCGCGTCGAGCCGGTCGAGGAAGCGCCTCCGCCCGCGAACTGACTTGACGCCTGTTGTCAGATATGACTACAATACACAGTAGTACTGGTGAAGGATCGATGACCAGACAGGCGCGGCCGATCTCCTGGATTAAAGCCGCGCGCAAGAACTTCGAACGGTTTCCTCTTGAGGCGCAATCGGTCTGTCTGGCAGCTTTGACCATTGCGGCCGAGGGCGGTAAAGCGGATATTGCCAAGCCGCTAAAAGGTTTGGGGTCAGGTGTCCTCGAAATTGCATTGCCTTGGCGTGGAGATGCGTTTCGGGTTGTCTATGCAGTTCAGATCGGGGATGAAATCTGGGTTCTTCATGCTTTTCAGAAGAAATCGACCCAGGGAATCAAAACCCCGCAACACGAGATAGAACTGATCGAGAATCGGTTGAAGAGATTGAAGGAGTTTTTAGGATGAAGAGCGAGAAGATCGAAGTCGTCCGTGGCAGCGGCAATGTCTTCCGCGACCTGGGCCATGCAAGCCCCGATGTCGAACAACTGAAGGCCATCTTCGCCGCGGAGATTATCAAGATGCTGGACCGTCGTGGCCTCAGCGTCCGCGCAGCCCACGCTCAAACTGGAATCGCCGCCGCCGACTTCTCTCGCATCCGCAATGCCGACCTGGGCCGCTTCACACTCGACCGCTTGCTCTCCATCATCAACCGCCTCGGATCGCGCGTCGAGGTTCGCATCAAGCTCCGCGCCATTCTCCCCGCCGTGCAAGCCGCTGCCGGAGACTGAGTCCCGCATCGCCAAAATCCGCGTCGAGCCGGTCGAGGAAGCGCCGCCGCCCGCAGCTACTGATCCATCCCTCAGCGATCAATCGAAATAAACCTGTCATCCTGAGCGGGTGAAAATGATTCTGGAAAATACTGATTCAAATGAGCATAACCTCATAGATTATTGCTGTGTAGGAATTGTGCAGGGCAATTGTGCAAATTCTGTCAATTTGGCTGCTACAGGTCCCTTGGGCACGAGGAGCCGGGGTGCGTCGCCCCTTCTTCCGAAGGTGAATCTGGGCCAATACGAGATGTCGGTTCCTGCTGTTCATACTGCTAACAATAAATGATCGCAGCGATGGCCGCATCAACGCGGCGAACCCGTATCGACCTCGTCGATCATTGTTCACTTCAGCGGGAACATGCCTGGATGGCGTCACACGAGACCATGCAGTACACGATCTATGATCGGTAAAGGACAATCTATCGCCTTGCGGCGCAAAGTGGGTCGGAAGACGTAGTCGCGCCCCAGTGCGGTGCGGCTTGCGACTACGGGGGGTGCCGATGAGCATCGCTGGCCCCGACTTCCGCCGGTCTGGCGAAAAATTGTGCACGGTTTGCCTCACAGATGTAGTATAGGGAATAAAAGGCGAAGAGGCAGTCTCTTCCTGCGGATTTGGCCGATTTGATTCTGAAGGGCATTTGAGTTGCCGGAGACTACCGGATAAACCTGCTTCGGCAACCGGCCAATGATCTCGACTTTAAGCAATAATGGTCCTTGCGGCGGGGGGTGAAGCATGGCGATAAATGAGGATCGGGTTGTCACACTCAACGTCCAAGAGGACTTTGCGGAGAAACTGGCGACAGGCCGTCCCGTACAGGCGATCACAGAACTGGTCTGGAATGGCCTGGACGCAGAGGCGACAGCGATCAAGGTTACTGCCGAAGATGGCGAACTTGGGCTCCGGTCAATCACCGTGCAGGATAACGGGCATGGCATGTCGCGTGAGGAGGCGGTTGGCTATTTCGAGAACCTCGGCGGATCCTGGAAGAAGGTGACCAACCTCTCGAAAAACGGAAAGCGTCACTTGCACGGGAAAGAAGGTCGAGGACGCTTACGTGCTCTCGCACTCGGAAGAGTTGCCGAGTGGTTCGTGACGGGGAAGGATTTGGATGGAACCCTGATGACCTTCACTGTGACCATCGTCAGAGACGATGTCAGGAGCGCAAGAATCACCGGCGCAGTGAAAGCGAAGGCGGGATCTTCTCCGGGTACTCGCGTACGAATTAGTGAATTGGACAAAGACTGGAAGCTTGACACCGATGCAGTGGCACAAGAATTTGCCGAGTTCTTTGCGCTCTATATGACAGAATATCCCGGCATATCGATTTCGTTACTCGGAAAGACGATCGCGCCGGCCTCGGCAATTGCCTTTAAGCAGAGCTTTTCGCTTCCGCCCATTGAGCGAGACGGCGAATCGTTCTCAGCCTCAATGGATGTCATTGAGTGGAAGCTCCCGACGGAACGGATGCTCTACTTGTGCGATGAAGGCGGGCTTCCTCTTCACCGGGTGCCGCCTGGAATTCATGCACCCGGATTCGAGTTTTCTGCTTACCTGAAGAGTTCATACAATTCCCGGCTGAGTCAGCAAGGAACGTTGGATTTGGCAGAACTCGACGCGGGTTTGGAGAAAGCTATTGAGGACGGGAAGGAGCAGCTTCGTTCGCACTTCAAGGCACGTCTGGCTGAAGATACGAGGTCTAGGGTCGAACGTTGGAAAGCCGAATCGGTCTACCCCTACGAGAACGAGGCAGTTTCTCCGATTCAGAGGGCAGAACGTCAGGTGTTCGACATCGTTGCATTGAACGTCGCAACTGCGATGCCTGAGTTCGAGATGTTGGACCCGCGCAACAAACGGTTTCAGCTTCGGATGCTGAAGCAAGGCATCGAGAACAGTCCAGAGGAAATTCAGCTCATCATGACTGAGGTCCTCGGACTTCCAAAGCAAAAGCAGGAAGAGCTTGCGAAGCTGCTCCGTAAGACCACTCTTGCGGCAGTGATTAGCTCAGCCAAGATGGTCGCGGATAGGCTCGAATTCCTGACCGGTCTTGAAACAATGCTCTTCGATGCCGACTTGAAGAAGCACTTCAAAGAGCGGTCTCAACTTCACAAGATCGTAGCTGAAAATACCTGGCTGTTTGGCGAACAATTTGCGCTTACTGTGAGCGATCAGTCTTTGACCGAGGTTCTGAGAAAGCACTTGAAGGTAATGGGTTCCGATGCAATCGTCGATAAGCCAGTGAAGCGACTCGACGGTTCGACCGGGATTATTGATCTATTCATGACTCGGAAAGTACCGTCTGCGCGGCCTGACGAGCGAGACTATTTGGTAGTCGAGTTGAAAGCGCCTTCAGTAAAAATTGGCCAGAAGGAAACTGGGCAGGTTCGCTCCTATGCATTCGCTGTCCAGGACGATGAGCGGTTTCGGAATATCAAGGCGCGTTGGGAGTTCTGGGTCGTCTCGAACGATTTAACACCGTATGCAAAAGAGGAAGTGAGTAGTAGCGATCGTCCGTACGGGATGCTTCACCGAAAGGACGGTTCACAGATATGGGTGAGAACCTGGTCTGAGATTTTGAACGATTGCAGAACTCGGCTCCAGCTCTTTGAAAAGGAACTGAATTACAACGCAGATCGTGATGAGTCCTTGGAGTATCTGCAAAAGACATATGCCAGGATTCTGGCTGGTGTTTCGGATAATGAGTCTGAGCCTGAGTCATCCGAAAAGACAACAGATATTTCCATTGATTCGGCCATTCCCCTTCCCGTTGTGCAAGAGTAATCGGGAAAATCAGCGTGGTGCCGGACGTGGCAGGTCTTTCTTCGGACAGGGCGGCTACCCTCTAGGATGCTGTCGGCAAATGATGCGGTTTACAGACTCAGACCGAGGTCGGTGGTGGCAGCAGACAACGATTAGGGACTGTTCGCAGACGCTGGCGGGGTGCCGGGGGCGTAGCGGGCGGCCCGTCGCAACGCGGGATGTGTGCTTTCATCTCCCGCGCCCCATACTCTTTACTGCAACCCTTGGGGCACGGTCGCAGAATCTTCTTGCGTCCGGTGTTTTCCCAATGTCCAGACGAGAACATGGCACGGGCCACAATGGCCGCGTCGATGTGTTTCTGACAGTGGGGGCATGGTGGGCCTCGATGTGGGGAGTGAGGTGGGCGCAATCTCGCCGGAGATCTCGCCCGCGTGGGCCGTTTATACGGCCGGGGGCGTATCTACAAGTGCAATCATAAACAGCATCCCAGATGTAAGAAGCGCGACTTTCAAGGGAGTTCGCCCGTCGGGTGGGCAAAACCAAGTCTGGCGCGAAGCGGCAGCACATCAAAGGGCGGGAGGACGGGCGAAAAAGAACGGGGCCTGCGCTGGCAGACCCCGTATTAAAGGTTTGGAAGTTGAGGGTTACGCGGCTTTGGCCTTCTTGGCTGCTGTGGGCCGCGCTGCTGGTTTTAACTGGGCCTTCGCGGCCGTCTTCTTGGCCGCTTGCGCCTTTTCCTTCGCGGCATACTCCGCTTTGACCTTCTGCGCGATGGCGTCGGTGTCCACTTTGTAGTGCTGGGCAGCGTCTTTAAGCGCCTTGCCGGTCTCCGATTGCGTCCGGGCTGAGTGGAGAATGGCGATCTCGACAAGAAGCCTTCCGAGTTCACCTTCCTCGGCCTTGTGAATGTAGGCGCCCATCAGCTTTCCGATGCTGTCGGCGGCTTGCGCCTTCTTGATGCCGCGGCTGCGGGCGAGAACCTCGATCCGCCGCTCCTCCAACTGGGGAAGCAAACGCTCGACGATGAAAACGAGGTCGCGCTTGGTGAGGCGCACCGGCACTGCGGCAACGATGGCGGAAAGGGCGCGCAAGCCAACAGCGTTGGCAAGCGCCTCCTCGCGGCGCTGCTTCTCCTGCTCGGCCTTGATGCGCTCCTCTCCGGCTGGCCGCTGCTTTTTTGGGTGGTGGACGGGGCATTCGGCGTCGGCACAGATTTTGCGGATTTCGCCCTTCTCGGTGCCTTCGGTAACGATGGCCTCGGTCGTGGATTTGCAGGTCTGGTACTCCGGCCAATCCCTGTGCTTCTTCGCGTTGGGGTCTTGCGGCTTGATCTCGATGTACTTGTTACGGGGCAGGGCCGCGCTGCCTCCATCGGTGGCGGGTGTGGCCGGTCCAAAGGCCGATGAAATTTGTACCAGCTTTGGCTTGGCCGCGATAGTCTGCGTGACAAACCCGTCCAGCTTGGACTGGTAGCAAGCCGGGTCGGTACAAGCGTCCTCTGCGATGTCGGCGAAAAGCAGCGCGTTGCCGCCGGTGCGCTTGGGGCAATCGACACAGGCTCCGGCGGCGGGGTTGACGTTGGGGTCGGTCTTTGAAAACGGCGCGTCTTTCAGAATGAGCAAAATGTTCTGCTCAATCCACTGGTGGAGATGGCGAACGGGTAGCAGGATGCGCTTGGCCTTGCCCTGGCCGCCGTTCCAATCCTCGCGGAAGCAAGCGGAGAGGGCTTGCTCCTGCTCTGCTGGCTGTAGTTTTGCCAATAACAGGGCGTGGCCTACGCCGATTTCGTCTTTGGCGAACGCCTCGGTCACGGTGGCGGTGAGTTCGGTCAGCTTAACGCGCTGGGCGCAATAGGCCGGGGATTTGCCGGTCTTGGCGGCGATCTGCTCAATGGAGTATTTCGGTTCGTCAAGATTGAGCAGGGCGCGGAATCCCTGCGCTTCCTCCAGCGGGTGAACGTCGCGGCGCTGGAGGTTTTCGATCAGTTGCGCCTCCAACGCCTCGGCGTCGGTAAGGTTGACGATGCGAACGGGGACAGTCTCGGCTTCGACCATCTGCGCGGCGCGGTAGCGTCTGGCTCCGGCGACAATCTCGAAGTTGCGCTCGGTCAATGGCCGCACAAGTAGGGGCGAGAGAATGCCCTGGCTGCGGATGCTTGCGGCCAATTCTTTCAGGGCCGCATCCTCGAAGAAACGGCGCGGGTTGGTCTTGGACTCTATGAGGGTGGACAGTGGCAGGTCGCGGTATTCGGATTGCATTTGAACTGCGGTGGTCATAGTAGATTCTCCTTTGTGTTGTCCAGCGTGAATGCGTGGGCGGGCCGCAAGTGCCCGCCCAAAACGTTGCGGGTTACTGGTTGCGGCTGCGTTCAAAGGCTTCAACAAATCCCTGTGCGCGGATGTTCTTGTCCCATGTGCGGGCAAAGCTCTCATGCTGGTGCAAGAGGTCGCGGACAAAGACATAGTTCTCGCCTTCTCGGTTGCGGGAGTACTGCTCCACTCCCATGTAGTCGTTGCGAAAGTAGAACGGTGCAAGAATCCAACCCATGCCAAGCGGATTGGATAACTCGAAGCACATCTCCGGGTCGCGCATCAGGTCGCCGTTCTGTTCGCCGTAGTGCGCGACGGAGATCGCCGGAACTCCAAGCGGGCCAGGTTCCGGCGTGGCTTCGATCACGAGGGCCATATAGGGAGGGTTCTCGATGCGCAGATAAAGGTCGCTGCGATAGCCTCCCGCCCTTTCGAGGATTTGGAGAATGGTCCTCACTAGGCCACCTCCGCAAAGGGCTCTTGCTCTTCTATTGCGGGTTGAGGGGCTGCGTCTCCGGGCTGGCCGTGAGACTCTTCCGGGGAAGGCTCTTGCAAGACTTCAAGAATCACGGCAGATGTCTGCTGGATGACTTCAAGGCTTTCCGCCAGCAATGCGGCGTTGCCGTGGTAGAGCTGGATGTAATCGGCTGAGGCGCTGCCGCCTTCAATGCCGATGGCCTTTCCCACTACGAAGGCGATTGCCTCGGCTTCGGTCTCCCTGACTACTTTGGTTGTTGCCGTGCGCCGGTCGGCCTTGTGCAACATCTCGTGCGCCAGTTCGTGAATCAGCGTAGAGAACTCCTCGGCCTCCGATTGGCCGGGCAAGAGAACGATCTTGCCGCCGTAGCTGACGCCCATTGCCGGAGCGATGGACTCTTTGTATTCAAGAGCGATGTTTTGCGCGGCAAGAAAGGAAAGCAGCCGGTCGCGGTTGCCTCCCACGTCGCCTGTAACATTCTGCGAAAGCTCCGGCAGGTCCGCACCTTCGGTCTGCGAAACATCGAAGACGTAGACGGCGCGGAATCCAACCAAAACAGGGGCCTTCTTCTCGGCTCCGTCCTGCTCGGCTTCCTCCTGCTTGTTGCGGCGAACGCCGATCATAGGCGCGAGAATCTGGATGCCTTTCTCGCCCTTCTTCACGCGGCGTCCAAGCTGGTTCCATGTGTACATTCCGGCGACGTTCGTTGCGGTCGGCTTCTGCCGCGCAATGGCCAGAATGTTTCCGAAGCTGTAGT
>Ga0326727_10004191_pt1 | contig 44019 bp, 33 predicted proteins | sample MB2enrmetagenome_FD_207643 | JGI IMG/M metagenome (GOLD analysis project Ga0326727, IMG submission 207643) | Lab enriched peat soil microbial communities from McLean, Ithaca, NY, United States - MB29MY | ecosystem: Environmental > Terrestrial > Soil > Wetlands > Peat | place: USA: New York... | reverse complement strand
GTCAAGACCGCGGGCAGCGATTCCGTCAGCCTCGATACGACGACCGACAAGATCGGCGTGTACACGAGCTCGAACAACGTCTATCTCAAGATCCTCTATAAGTGGAACTACGACCTTAAGAAGTAAGGTTATGGGGCAGCTTCCGAAATGTCGCAATTTCGCGGGTTCTCGCGATCGAAAAAATAGCAGAGGCTTCGTGGTATGGACCCGCATGCGCGAATCGGCCACGAACAGATGCAAAGTTCAGCTCTTCTTCGGGCAGGACATAGCGCGCGCATCTCGCTGTGGAGATCAAGCTCATCGACGGGGTGATTGAGGAAGAAATGTCAGTAGCATCTTGTGCACTCCAGCCTAGGACCAGGTTGTTACGTTGTATCGGACTAGGTTGTGTTCCACTAATTCTTGTACTCTGTGTCCTTTCCTGTTCAACCGTACCTACGCCTCAGTCTTTTGGCTTCGACAAAGCCATTTTCGGTCCGTGTTTCGTCGCTGATCCCGGCACCCTCCTGGGAGCAATCTCCCGACCGATTGTGCCGTCAAGTAAAGATCGACTGCTCCTAACCAGGGCTTCGCCGTTGATTATCAGCTCTTGGATTAGGATGACTGTGCTTGACGCCGAAGGCTATGCGGCATGGCGATCTTCGCGCCTTGCTACTCTCAGCGATGTTCTGCCAGTGCATATCCTTTTTTCAGCGCGCCTACCTGGAGGCGGCCGCGAGGATCAGTCAGGTACGATCTTCGTCCCGGTTTTGCGCTCGGATCGAATACAAGAACTCACCTGGCTCATATTTGCGAAAGGGACTGAGCTGCGTAGCGATTTCACTCCTTCGCGGGGCAAAGGCGGGGAGCTGCCTATCATCACTATGGCCGCTTCCCTCGGCTATGCCGTGTGGGTTCCCGACTACTCGGGTATGGGCGACAGCCAAGGAATCCATGAATATTGTGTGGCAGAGTCACTCGCCGACTCGGCCTTGGACGGCTTGGCCGCCGCCAGGCATTGGCTGAGGACAGCAACGATCGCAGGTCACCAAGCCTTCAGCGAGAGCGGTCGGCTTGCCATTATAGGCTACTCCGAGGGAGGCCTGGCCGCGATGGGGACGTTCAAGGCTCTAGCCGAGGACCATATCAGCGTGCCCGGTCTGAAACTCGAAGCGGTCTATGCAATGGGGGCGCCGTTCAATCTTTCCACCGGCCTTTCGGCATTGTGGGATAAGGGTTGTGAGTTGAGTCATCCCGAATATCAGATACCCCTGGTGCTGGGATGGGCACGAGCATATCCGGAAGAGGTGGACTTCTCGACTATTTTCCTGCCTCGGACTATCGATCGCATCCTCCCACTGTTTGATGGGACCAGGAGCGACGTGGAACTGAACCGTCGGATACGAGCAATCGCAGGAAGGAAGGGAGGCGTAGTCACAGGTGCAGACATTTTTAGAAGCGATTATCTGGAGATCCTTCGACAAGATCCCGAGTCAATCCCCTACATTCGAGTTCAAGTTGAAGCTCGCCTTGACGCCTGGAGTCCGCCATCTGATGTGCCGCTCATCCTAGCGGCGACTCCGACCGATGATACCGTCCCTTTCGCTAATAGCCAGAACGAATACGACTGGGTCAAGCAGCACGCTCCGCTGGACAATATAACCCTGGTGCGATTGGCCAGCAAGAAACACATTGTCGCGGGAGCCGAGGCGTATCTCTACGCGATAGTCGATCTTGATAAGCGAGAGGCGAAACTGTGCGATTCCTCTGGTTTTCGCCGCTGTTCAGATCGCATCACTTATGGGCGTTTCTAAGGCAACTGCTCTAGTAAGCAACGCTGACATTGTGCAGACACCCCAGGCTTTATACGACGACATGTGGAAGAGGGAGTACGGTAATATCACCGCGGCGAGGGTCTATGTCCATAGACTGCGCAAAAAATTGAGGACGACCCCCGGCCAATCTGTTACCGACATCGGTACCACGGCTACGTAGCCATAACTATCCTCGGCGGCTATCTCGCCCTCAAGAAGGCCCCCGAACGAGGCAACGCCGCGGATGCTGACCTGGAAAAGGCGCGAGCCGATCTGGCCAGGAAGCGCGATGCTATAGTCTGTTGTTCAGGGGGGGCAAACGTCGGCCCGAGAATCACTTTGCTCTAGGAGCCGATGCTCAGAATCCCCTCTTCGTCCTCGCCTCCGTCTATCGCGACGCTCAGGGCCCCCGGGGCAAGTTCCTTGCAGGGAACAGAACCGCCGTTCCACGCGGCCTCGTAGGCGAAGCCGCTCGCCATCGTTGCGACGAGGTTGCGGACTCTCTTCGCGCCCGATAGCCGTATCTTCGCCTCTAGGCGCCTCGCGTCGGGCGAGAAACGGCAGCCCTCGACCCAGGCGTCGAGCCCTAGGGTAAGCCTGCCGGGGCTATAGTAGGCGGCAAACCATGAAAGTGCGGGACAGGAAAGACCTCCGAATTGATGCCAGCCCGCGCCTCGTCCAGAGTCGACCACGAAGTGCTCGACGCATCGATAGCTCTCGTCGGTCTCGCGCTTCCACGCGTCGAGGGCGGTCTTCGCGATCTTGAAGGCGAAGTCGCCTCGGCCTAGGTCGAGCATCGTCTTCCAGAAGAACCATTGATGGGCCATCCAGACAGCCCCGTTCCAATAGCCGTCGATGCGGTAGTAGGGCGCTCTCCGGTCGACCGTCGTGATGCCGACGGCCGTCCACATCCGGTCCGGAGAGGAAAGGCTCTCAACGAGGCGCTCCTCCTGCGCAGGCGTGCAGATGCCCGCGACGAGGGGATAGGCGCCGTCGAGGCCCATGTCGTAGTTCGCGCCCGACTCGTGTCGGAGGATACCGATGCCTCTGCCTTTCGCGTCGTGGAGCACGTAGCCGAAGTAGCCCGATCCCTCATCCCAGGCGCATCCTTGGATCGCTCGCGTTAGGCGCTCGATGTCGGCTTCGTACTCGGCCGCGTCGCTTTCGAGGCCGAGCGCCAGAGCTGCTATCCTCATTATTTTCGCGATGCGTATGCACTGGGCGCTCGTTATGACAGGCGCGACAGTCGCCTCCGCGCACCGGGCGTGGACCTCGAGCTGGGGAGGATAATCATCCCACCCGCCCGAATTGTAGAAGTAGTCCCAGGTCTTGAGCATTCCCGAGCCGAGGGACGCGGTCGTGGAGCCGCCTTCCTCGCCTGCGAAGAAGCGGTAGTAATGACGGAGCTTAGGATAGAAGCGTTTCAGGTACTCGGGCTTCTGTGTCCTGTTCCAAAGCTCGAGGAAGAGGTAGAACTGGACGGGCACGGGACTGCCGTGATGCATGAAGGCGGCTTGGCCGTCGTCGGGCTCCGTGAGGTAGGCGTCTAGGTTCTCGGCCGCCTGGAGCTCGTCGATCTCGAGCAGCCCGAGGCCCGTAAAGCCCGAGTCCCAGGTGTAGAGGCAGTCCCACCAGCGGCCGGGCGTCCTGTGCCGTATGAAGGAGCGCTTCGCATAAATCGGATAGACGACGTTAGTGAGCGCGATGACCGCAAGCATCTCCTGGCTGAATCGATAGGTCTCGCCCGCCCGTGATGCGTTGACCGCGAAGGCCTTGCTCCTCGATTCTTCCGATATCCTCTCGAGCCTAGGGCGATCGAGCTCCGTATCCGCGAGGAGGGAGCGCGCCTCGTAGAGCGAGGATGCCGAACAGATGGTTGCGTACAACGTGCGTACTGAGTCGGCGGGGATCTCGATGGGGCGCAGGACGAGGTCGGTGAAGTGGCCGAACCCCTCTCCTCGGAAGACCTTGTCGACATGATCGTGCACGTAGTGTCGCATGATCTCGTCGAGAGATGAGCAAAAGAACTGGCGTAAGTCGAAGTCCTCGAAGTGCCAGCCGAGGCCGTAGTAGGTCGGACAATCCCTGTACTTTAGTATGAGGCTCGTCTTGCGGGGCCCTGGAACTATAACCGGAACGGGATCCCAGGCTTGGGTTTCGAATTTGGCTGCAGCTAGGCTCTCGGCGCTTCCAAGGGCGAAGCCGTCGAGCTCGAGCGCGGCGCCGCCCTCGGATACGAACTCTATGAAGGCGTTTTTCGGAAAGGCGACAGGGAGCATGAGGCTGGCGATGTCGCCGGTTCCCGAGAGACGAAGCTCCTCTTCGATGCAGCCAGAAAGGCGCACTCCTAGACGGACATTGGTCGGCATCCGAAAGCGCAGGAGAATCGACGAGTCCGAACCGAGGCTGCCTGGCGGCAGTGCGTAGCGTACCCTGTCGCCTTCGTCCCTGCCGAAGCCCTGTCCGAGGAAGCTGCCGCCGACGAAGCCGTCTCCCCGCTCCTCTGCGCGTAGCTGTCCGTCTGGCTGAAGGCCGTCCGTGGGACGTGGCGCCGCGAAGGCCATCGACTCGTAGTCGAGGGCATCGATCCATACCGCGCCCTCGGGCAGGAACGCGCGACCTGGATGGAGTATTTCCTCCGAGTAGGTCCGTAGAGGAGGAAAGTTCATGAAGGCCGCGAAGTGGAGGGCGATGCTCTGCGCGTTCTCCCCATGGTTCACACAGTCGCAGCGGATGAGCCTGCGCCGCTCGTCGATGCGCGAGAAGGCTATATCGGTGTAGAGACGGTCCTTCCACTCGAGCTCGTGGCGATTCGAGAAGTACTCGAGGTCCGCGGATGCCGCCCAGGGATAATAGCCCGACTCCCAGGTTACGCGAGGCGGATCGACCCTCCCGCGATAAAATCCAGGGAAGACGCTGAGGTCGAAGCGCAGACCCGTCTCCTCGTCCGCGATGTGCGAAATACCGGCGTACTTCTTGCTGTAGGGGCCCCAGTCGGGGAGGCTTAAGTCGTGATCGCTGCGTTTGACGCCCATGAGGATGCTATTATACTTACAATTAGGGTACGAGCAATATCGGATCGCTAAGGACGCTTTCTCCTTCCGGTGTTAGCGCAGATACTGCAAATGTGTAAGTGTCTCCGATTGTGACATCACTGAGAACTTTAGTGGGTTTCGTAGTTTTATAGACCTTAAACTTGTGAGCAACTGTAGGGATTGTTCCGTCTTTCGTATCATAAAGTTTATATGAGGTCGCTCCGTTTACGGAGTTCCACTCGACATAAACCGTGTTGCCCTCGACTCTGGCTGTCAATCCTGTCGGTATGGCTGGAGCTTGATTATCATTCCCGTCATTCGGTTTATCTGGGGTACTATAGCCAATTTCAATACCCGTTTCAAACATAATATTACTTGAGCTGGTATAAGAATATGATGGTAGTTTCAAATAACTGGCTATATTATAATAATAGGAATCGGACAGTTTAGCGTTCAGCCCTATCCCGAATCTGAGGGGAATACGAATAAAGACATCCTTGCTAATGTAGTGGTTGAAATCAGCTCCTAAGGTTAGACAAATAGGGCTCATAACCTTTTTCCCATCCGAACTTAGGGCTTCATTATTTGTTTCGCCAGTAGAATAGCCAATAAAATCTATGCCTAAACTCGGAGCAACAGAATACGACTTGGAATAGTAAAGAGGGTATTTAAACTCACCACCCAAATCATATTGTGAGGTTGTATTGCTAAAATTTGCAGTTTGACCAGAGATGGATTGACTAAAAGATCCCAGTGAAAAACGGTACCCCAAATCAACTGTGAAGTATTGTGTTAGGTCAAAAAAGGCATTTACTCCAACAGATCTGCCGTTTAGCAGCATATCGTAATCAGTACCCGAACAAGTCAGGTCTTGATTCATTCCCCAAAATAGTATGGAAGATCCTCCTCCAATACTGAATCTTATTGGAACAGTCTGCGCATTGATAAAAAACAGTGGGAATGAAACAAGCACGACTGTCAAGAATAATTTGTTGGTGCTAAACATTGTGGCAGTAAACAATACCTTATACTATTTGTCAATTATGTGTAGCTACTATTATCAATAAATGATGATAATTTATTCAAAATATAGCAACGCCCGACAATTCTGCGGCTTTGTGCTTTAGTACAATTTATTGGCCAAGGGGCTAATCAGGCGGCGGGCGCTACGCCTCATAGGAAGCTTTCCGAGAATCTTCGTTCGGGCCCGGGCTCAATACTAACCCCGAGGCTGAGTTTGTGTCGACTCGCGATAGCGCTTAGGCGTCATCCCTACCGATTTCTTGAAGGCGCGGATGAAGCTCGAGCTGCCCGCGGAGGAGAAGCCAACCTTGTCGGCTATGCTCTCAACGCTTTCGTCGGTCTCGAGGAGAAGAGCCTTCGAGGCTTCGATCCTCAGCCGCTCGGCGTACTCCTTGAAATTTTCGCCCATGACGCGCTTGAAGCGGTAGCTGAAGGTCGAAGCCTTCATCCCGAAGTGCTCGGCCGCGGTTTTGAGGCAGAGATCCTTGCCGATGTCGGCCGACTCGATGTAAGCGGCGATTGTGTCCTTGCCTGGAGAATCGCCCCCGGTTCCCCGGTCCTCAGAGACTAGGGTACACAGACGCCGCGAACTCGCCCTTAAGATCTCACTCATCTCCTTGATCGCGTAGGTATCATAGAAGACCAGGCTTGCGAGACTCGCGAAGTCCTCTTCGTCGCCTCGGAAGCGGTACAGACCGTCGAGGACGACGGCGATGGCGTTGAGGTAGAGCCCTCGCGCGAGGTGGGGTTCTATGCCGTCGGCGCCGACAAGGGAGATGATCCGTTCCGTCATCTCCTCGATGAGACCGACGTCATCCTTGCGCAAGGCGAGCTCGAAGGCGCGGATCCATTCGTAGTAGCTATACAGGGAGAGTGAGCTCTCACTTTTCGCCTCACCGAATTCGACGACGGCCCCGCCCTTTTGGGCGGAGCGATCGGCGGCTTGGAGAGCCTGCGCGTAGCTTGCTTTGAGCTCTTTTGCGGACACGGATGACCGGCCGATGCCTACTGCCGTTACGGCCCCGGTGGGGAGCGCGGTCGGCAAGACTTCCTCTAGGAAATCTCGAAGATGCTTACCCTCGTCGTGGCTACAGATAAAAACCGACTCGAACCCGGCGCAGAGGAAGGCTCCGTCGAGGCCGGCAGGGAATCGCCCCTCCAAGGCCCTCAGGCCTTGGCCCGGCTCCTCGTCGCGGCCTCGACAGCGAAAGACGGCTATCGCGAGGAGAGGATGCGCGAGACGCATGCCGTATTCGACTAGGGCCGCATCGAGATCCTCGCGCGTGGCGTAGTTTCTATTAAGGATACCACGGGAGGCGGCGTCTCGCAGCTTGGGCAGGGCATCGCGTAGCTGCTCGTCCAGGGTGGACTTCTCCGAGGCGAGTCCGTTTAGCGCTTCGTTGATGACCGCTATCTCGTTCCTCCCTTTCGCGGGGCGTATCGAAACTGCGGTCGGCGCGGACCCGAGAGACGTAGCGAGCCGCTTCAGCGGGTAGAAATTCCTGCGGAGCGATATGCTGATAATAAGGGTCTCGACGAGGAGGATCGCGATGACGAGGAGGAGGGTCCGGACCTGCAGGGAGCGCAACTCGGCGAGACGGCCTGAAACCGGGAAGAGGCTTAAGTAGTTCCATCGCTCGATTTCGGACTGGGAGCGGGCGGCGATGTACTGCTTGCCTCCGATATCGAGGACGCAGCCCTCTCCGACCGGAACGCGCCTGACGATGGCCATCGGGTCGCCGAGGCGCGAAGAGCGGTCGAGCGAGGCGACGACGCGCCCCTCAGGATCAATGACGAAGAAATCGCCCCCGCGTTCCTTCGAGGCGGCTCGCATGACGCCCAGGAGCGCGTCCTCGCGCACGAGTATGAGGATGCTGGCGTAGTTGCCTTTCCAGGACTGGTTCAGCGGGCGGACAATGCCGATGACGCGGACGCGATTATTCGTGGGGGCTATTATCTCCTGTGCGCCCCGCACCAGGCTCCCTCGCTCGCCCGCGAGGTCGCGCTCGAGCTCTTCATGTTTCCAGCCGGGGAAATAGTAGCCGTCCCCCGGCCTGCCGAAATCGTCGAGCGAGTAGGCTACGCCGTTCTTGCTGAAGAGGAAACCGTCGCTCTTCAGGTAGAGGAACATGTCGAAGACGTAATCGTCCGCGGCTGAGTACTTGCGCATTTCGTTCGCGACTACGTAGCGCCGATAGCCAGGCTCCTCCGCGCCCGAGAATTGGATGCTCTGATTGCGCTCGACCGCGCCGGGCAGGGTGCGCGCGTAGCGAAGGAACGACTCCCACGAGAGGCGAAGTTGCTCGACCGCGCGTGCATTCCAGCTCGTCTCGCGCTCGATCACCGCGCGAGTCGTGCTCGGGTAGTAGAAGAAGACAAGGACGCAGAGCGGGAGCGCGAGCACCGCCATGTAGGAGACGACAAAGCTGCCAAAGAGGGAACCGCTCGGCTTCTTCATGGACTTTTTCGCCTCCTTGCCGACATCAGCGGAAGAGCTCCGTCCCCAGACCCGAGCCCCGACGCAGGAAGAGGGGCATCGCGTCGAGCGGCGCTTCGCAATCTACCAGGCGCCCGCCTTCTTCATCCTTGCCGCTACGGACCTCGACCCAGGTCGGGCCGGAGGGCAGGTAGACTTTCCGAGATCTCGCGCCCGTCTCGAGCACTGGCGCGACGAGGATGTCGCCCCCGAAGAGGTATTCGTCCTCGACCTCCCAGGCGCGCTCGTCCTTGGGGTAGTCGTAGAAGAGAGGCCGCATCGGCGGCGTTCCTTTCTCGTGGGCTTCTCGCATCAGCGAGGACACATAGGGTCGCATGCGCTCGCGCATTAGCATGTACTTTTTCATGATCGCGTAGGCTTCGTCGCCAAAGCGCCAGACTTCGTTGTCCGCGCCGCTGTGGAACTCGGAGCTGCCCGGCTTAAGGCGCGACTTCTCGGGAAGTCTGTCGCCGTGGAGGCGGAAGACCGGGCAGAACGCGCCGTACTGGAACCAGCGGACGAGGAGCTCCGTGAAGGCGGGCTCTCTAACGTCACCGCCGAAGAAGCCGCCGATATCGGTGGTCCACCAGGGTATGCCCGCGATTGCCATGTTGAGGCCGGCCTTGATCTGGTTCTTGAGCGCCATGAAGCTCGACTCGATGTCGCCCGACCAGACGAGGGCGCCGTAGCGCTGGCTCCCTGCCCACGCGCAGCGCACGAGGTTCATCGGGCTAGCCTCGCCGGCCTGCCTCATCCCGTCGTAGAATGCCTTCGCGTGCAGGGCGGGGTAGATGTTCCCGACTTGGAGGTCCGTGCCCAGGTAATAACGGTAGTTGTCGTAGTCGTAGACCGAGTATTCAGGCTCGGCTTCGTCGAGCCAGAAGAGGCGGACGCCCTTGTCGTAATAGCTTCCCTTCGCCGCGCGCCAGAGATAGTCGCGCGCCCCCGGGTTGGTCGCGTCGTAGAAGAGCGTGTCGCCGCAGAACTGCATACTCGTGCGCACGCCTCTGTCGACGCGCACGAGGTAGCCCTTGCGGAGCATTTCCTCGTAGTGGCTGCTACCCGCCTCGACGGTCGGCCAGATCGAGACCATGAGTTCGATGCCCATTTCCTTGAGCTCGCGGACCATCCCCTCGGGGTCGGGCCAGAAGGCGGGATCGAAGTCCCAGTCGCCCTGCTTCACCCAATGGAAGAAGTCGATGACGATGACATCGAGGGGCAGCCCCCGCCGTTTATACTCGCGCGCGGCCTCGAGAAGCTCCTCCTGGTTGCGGTAACGAAGCTTGCACTGCCAGAAGCCCATGCCGTAGTCGGGCATCATAGGCGCGGTGCCGGTTGCCTTCGCATAGGCCTCCTCGATCTCGGCTGGCGAATCTTCCGAGACGATCCAATAGTCCAAGGCCTTGGTCGAGCACGATTTCCACTCGGTTCGGTTCTTGCCGAAGACGACTTCCCCTATGGCGGGATTGTTCCAGAGTAGGCCGTAGCCGCGGTTCGAGAGCGCGAAGGGCACGCTGACCTGAGAGTTGCGGTGCGCGAGCTCTAGGGAGCAGCCTTTCATGTCCATGTCGGATTGCTGATATTGTCCCATGCCGAAGATCTTCTCGCCGGGATAGGATTCGAAGCGCGCCGTGAGCTTGTAGTCGCCGCCTGGGATCGGAGCGAACTCCCTCGGCATGACTCGTATGGCGCACGGAGAGCCTTCGCTGTCCCAATTGCGCGCGTACTCCTGCGCGAAGACCTTCCCCTTCGCGTTCAAGAAGCTTATCCGGCCTTTTGTGTCGACCCGCGCCTCGATCTTGCCGTTCCTGATTGAGGCCTGCTCGCCGTCGATCGAAACCGTGGCCTCCGTCGCCTTAGGCGCCAGGAGCGCCCAGTCGTCTCCCGGCATGACTGCCAAATGCGTCGCACGGACGCGGAGGGCGTTCTCGCCCCAGGCTTCGATCCAGAGGGTCTCCGAATCATAGAGGCGCACGAGCCTGCCGCCTTCATTCGTGAAGATGCTTTCCATTCTCGGACTTCCCCTAGTGGAATAAGATGATAGTACATTTTTAACGTTGTGTGGATGTACTAGCGTGCGGCATCCCATGGCCGCACGCGCGTTTAGCAAGGTCAGAGGGTCATTTGTAGTAGTTCTCGTAGGCTTTCTGGTAGAGCTTCTCCATGGTCGGCAGCCCCATTATCTTCAGCTGTTCGAGGTAGCCGGACCACTCCTGCTCGACGGTGCCCTTCAGTATCCACTCCGCGAACTTCTGGTCGACGTACTTGTAGATGTCGGTCTTGGCCAGGGCCATCTGGTCTATCTCCGTCGAGGAGAACTTGACGATCGGGTAGATGGACTTAGGATCGGGCTCGTACTTTTTGTAGACCGAGTCTTCCTTGAGTCTTCGGGTCACCGAGGGCGGCACGGTGGTCCTGGCCTCGAGGGCGGCGGAAGAGTAGAGGGGAGCGTTGTCGACGAGCGCGTTGGTCCACATTTGCCGGTCCTGGTTGCCGTCGGCCGCTGGAACGATCTCGTACTTCTTGCCGTTGTCTATCGATTTCACGAAGTCGGGAATCGAGCCGTAGTAGCCCTGGATCGAGTTCTCCTCGGAGTAGAACTGGTCGATCCACTTGATGGTCTCGATCGGGTGCTTGTTCGACTTGGTTATAGCAAAGACGTTGGTGCCCATCTTCACGCGGGCGACGTTGGTCGGCCAAAGGGGCTTTACATCGCTCTTTGCGGACATCGGCGCGAGGACCGCGTAGTCGTCGGCCCACTTGCCCATGCGATCGGTGGCGGTCCAACCGAAGGTTACGCCGACTGTCGGCACGTCCGGCTTCTGCGCCTTGGCCATCATCGAGGAGTAGTCCTGTGTGAAGACTTCCTGGTTGATGAGCCCTGCGGCCCAGCATTTGGAGAGAAACTTCACGAGCTCCTTATACTCGTTCTGGTCGAAGAGAAAGACGGCCTTGCCATCCTTGACCGTGACGAGGTCGCCGGAGAAGTCGTCCACGACGCCCCAAGCGCCCATGAGGCTGAGGACGCTGAACAGGCCTCGGCTACCGGACGTTCCTCCCGCGCCCGCCCACCAGTCCAGGGGGATCTCGTCGGCCTTGCCGTTGCCGTTGGGGTCCTTCGTCTTGAAGGCGACGAGGACATTGTACAGCTCGTCGAGGGTAGTCGGGGCCTTGAGCCCAAGTTTTTTGAGCCACTTTTGATTGATGAGCATCACATTATAGCTATCGGGCCTGAAGGGCCGTACCGCCGGCAGCGAGTAGAGCTTGCCGTCGGGGAAGACGCTGATGCGCTTGGTGTCCGGCATCTCCTTGAACATTTTTTTGATGTTAGGCGCGTATTTTTCGACGAGGGGCGCGAGGTCGACGAAGTTGTCCGCGTTGAGGATTATATCCTGGTCAGTAAGACCGGAAAGGAAAGCGTCGGGCAGATCTCCCGAGGCGAGGACTACGCTCTTCTTCTCGTCCCAGCCTGCGCGCACCTGCTCCCAGTCGATCTTGACGCCCGCGGTCTGGGCCGCGCGCTGCAAGTAGGGAATGTCGTTCAGGTCTTTCGTCCAGGCGTGCACGTTGGCGAGGACGCGGATGCTCGTCTGCGCGGCGAGGGCCGAGGGCACCAAGAGCGCGGCCGCTGTCAGCGCCGCGGCCGCCAGGACCGACAGCTTCGAACGTTTCATAGAACCTCCTCTAATATCTAGATACTCTGCTTCACCGAGCCCTAGCCCTTCACGGCGCCGATCATGATTCCCTTCTGGAAGTACTTCTGAAGGAAGGGGTACATGACCATGACCGGGAGGGTGGACACGATGATAATGCCGAATTTGATGAGGTCACCGAGGTTCGCGATGGTGCTTGCGCCGCTCGCGCCTTGGCCGTTCTTGAACATGTCGTTCTGCAGGAGAATATCGCGCAGGACGATTTGCAGGGGCATGAGGGTTTGGTCGCGCAGATAGATGAGCGCTGTAAAGTACTCGTTCCACTTCCAGACGACGTTGAAGAGGAAGATCACCGACACGATCGCTTGCGAGAGCGGCATGACGACACGGATGAAAAACCTCGTCGTGCCGCAGCCGTCGATCCTCGCCGCGTCGAGCAGCTCGCCCGGGACGTTGGCCTCGAAGAAAGTGCGCGCGATGATCATGTTGTAGGTGTTGAACCCCCAGAGGATGATCATGACCCAGGCCGTGTTTGTGATTCCGACTTTATTTACGACCATGTAGGTCGGGATGAGTCCTCCCGAGAAAAACATGGTGAAGACGAAGTAGAAGGTAAGCGGCCTGCGAAAGCGAAAGTCTTTGCGGCTCAAGGCGTAGGCCGTCGGCAGGGTGACAAGCATGCCGAAGAGCGAGCCCGCCACCGTGTAGACGATCGTGTTGGCATAGCCGCGCCAGATGCGCTCGTTCTCGAATATTTTCCGATAGCCCTCGAGCGTGACTCTTTTGGGGAGAAGCCAGACTTCGCCCGAGTTGACGGCCACAGGATCGCTGAAGCTGGCGATTACGATGAAGTAGAGCGGGTAGACGACCGCTACGACGGTAAAGGTGCATATGATGAAGATGACAGCGTTGAAGAGGATATCGGAGCCTTTGCTGCGAGTTGCCATATTTTGCCTCACCAGAGACTCTCGCCGCCGACCTTCTTCGCGAAGCCATTGACCGCAACGAGGAGGACAAAGCTGATGACGTTCGTGAAGAGTCCGATCGCCGCCGAGTAGCTGTATTGCAACGATTGCAGGCCGACCTTGTAGACGTAAGTCGCGATGACCTCCGAGCTGCTCAAGTTGAGGGCGTTCTGCATGAGGTAAGTCTTCTCGAAGCCGACGTTGATGATGGACCCCGTGTTCAGTATGAGGAGTACGACGATGGTCGGGGCTAGGGCGGGGAGCTCGATATTGAGCACCTGTCGCCAGGCCCCGGCCCCGTCGACTTTTGCGGCGTCGTAGAGCTCGGGGTCGATCGCCGAGAGCGCCGCGAAGTAGATTATGCTGTTCCATCCGGTATGCTGCCAGACGTCCGAGAGGACGTAGAGGGACTTGAACCAAGAAGGCTCGGCCATATAGTTGACCGTCTTTCCTCCGAATGCTTGGGCGATGAAATTGATGAGGCCGCTCGTCGGTGCGAGAAATATCGACATCATGCTCACGACCACGACGACCGAGATGAAGTGGGGCGCGTAGGAGATCGTCTGGATCGCCCCACGCAGGGCCTTGCTCCGGAGTCTATTGAAGGTGAGGGCGAGGATGATCGGCAGGGGGAAAGTACCGACTAGCAGATAGAGGCTCAGACCTAGGGTGTTCACGAAGAGCGCCGAGAATTGGTAGGAATGTATAAATCGATCGAAATATTTCAGTCCGACCCACGCGCTCTCTGCGATGCCCTTCGAGGGGACGAAATTTTCGAAGGCCATGAGCACGCCATACATGGGAACGTAATTAAATATGAGGAGAAGGACGAATGCCGGGAGGCAGAATAATAACAGGGGCAGGGTCGCCTCTTGCGCCCGTGACGCCCCGATCGAATGTGCGCGCGTGATAAAACTCCTCGCAGCCGGGGCCTTTGCCGCCGCTTCGGCTGGGAGGACTATAGGTGTCATATCCTGGATCCGTAAACGAACATTTCTTGAAGGTGTGCAAAACTCTGAATGGCGCCGTCCTTAGCCCGCCTCGCTCCTGCGCAGCTTGGCCGCGTCCTCTCGGGGGCTCTCGCCGAAGAAGCGCTTGAACTCCCGACTGAACTGCGAGGCGCTCGAGTATCCGACGCGCTCGGCCGCGCTTCCTGCGCCCAGGCCCTCCTGTGCCATGAGGGCTCGCGCCTTGTGGAGCCTGATAGTCTTGAGATACTGCAGGGGCGATGAAGACGTAACCGCCTTGAAACTGTGATGGAAGGCGGAGATGCTCATGTTCGCCTCTTTTGCGAGCAGTCTCATGTCGAGGTCGTCGGAGTAATCCTCGTGCATGCGCCGGAGGACCTTCGCGATCTGGGCGAAGCGCGAGTCGCGGTTGACGACCGCGCGCAGTCCTGCTCCTTGGGGGCCTTTGAGTACGTAGTACGTTATCTCTCTGACGATCTGCGGGCCGAGTATGCGGCTCTCCATCTCCGATCCCAGGCATTCGAGGAGTCTCTCGACCGCGCAGGAGAGGTCCTCGGTGAGACCCGTCGAGTAGATGCCCGTCACCTCGTCCGGAGCGCTGACGCCGTCGTCCATCTCGGAGAGGAGCTCGCTGATGACTCGGCTTTCCATGTCGATCGATACGGCGAGGAAGGGCCTGTCAGGCTCCGCGATGGTTTCGCACTCGAAGGGCAGGGGGACTGAGAGCACGAGGTAGTTGTTCTGGTCGTAGACGTAGACCTTCTCGCCTAAGTAGCCGATCTTCCTACCCTGTCCGACGATGACGATAGAGGGCTCGTAAACGCTCGGACCCCGGGGACATTTGTCGCTTACCCGGATGAAGCGCACTTGTTTCATCCGGGAGTTGCTCTGTCCCTCTTTCGTCGCGAGGCCGTCCAGGAGCTCGGCCCATCTTGTTCTGCTTTCGTTCTCCATAAGCCCTTCTTTCAGTCGGAGAAATGTATCATTATTTTGGATCTTATTGGGTCTATTTTGCTAGCAATTGCAGGATTAGGCAAATAACAAGCAAAAATGTGTATTGCGGGGGCATATGACTCTCATTAATACTAGTGCAATCTTCCTTATCGCTAAGGAGTTGGAAATGAGTGAATCGACCGTGCATTGGATAGATCTGCGCACGACTCCCCAAATGAACATTTTGAAGAAGCTGGATAAGCTCCTTCGCACGGCGGGCTTTACGTCGCTCGACCTCAAGGACAAATTCACGGCGCTTAAAATCCACGTCGGCGAGCCGGGGAACATGTCTTACGTCAGGCCTCCCTATGTCGCCGTCATCTCGAACCTCGTCTGCGAGCTCGGCGGGAAACCCTTCCTCACGGATTCGAATACCCTCTACTCGGGCAGGCGGCACAACGCCTATGACCACATCCGCGCCGCCTTCGAGAACGGCTTCTCGCGCGACGCGACCGGCTGCGACATCATCATAGCCGACGGCCTCAGGGGCGAGGACTTCGTCGAGATGCCGGTCTCGAACGGCACGCACTGTTCCTCCGCCCGCATCGGCTGCGCGATAGCAGAGGCCGACGCTGTCATATCGGTGAACCACTTCAAGGGGCATGAGCTCACTGGTTTCGGCGGGGCGCTTAAGAACCTCGGCATGGGCGCGGCGAGCCGCTCGGGGAAAAAATTCCTCCATGAGGTCTCGCACCCGGTCATTGACCTCGCGAAGTGCACGGGCTGCGGAAATTGCGTCAAGGCCTGCGCGTCCATGGCGATTGCGGTCGGACCTGAGCGCAAGGCGGTCATCGATCACGATAAGTGTGTCGGCTGCTGCCAGTGCGTCGCGGTCTGCCAGTTCGACGCGGCCAGGGCCTCGGAAGGCTCGGCCAGTAAGGTCTGCAGCGAGCGCATCGCCGAGTATACCCAGGCCATCCTCCACGGGAAGAGTTCCTTCCATATTAACTTCGTCATGAACGTGTCGCCCAACTGCGACTGCTGGGCCAACAACGACGCGCCTATCGTTGCGGACATCGGCATCTTCGCCTCCGCCGATCCCGTAGCCCTCGACCAGGCCTGCGTCGACGCGGTGAACACTGCGCCGGCGATAGGCGGCACCATCCTTACCGACAAGATGTATGGAGGCTCGGGAGAGAAGTTCGGGCACGTCCACCCGGACGCCGACTGGAGCGCCGGCCTCGACCATGGGGAGAGAATCGGCCTCGGGACGAGGAAGTACAGGCTCGTGAAAGTATAAGCCTGATTTCAGTCTCGCCGACGCGGCGCACCTAGAACTTCAGGAGGAGCGTGATCGCAACGGTGAGTAGTCCGGCGAGTCCGAGCGCTATGCCGCTCATCGCGCCTTCGATCTCGCCTATCATGATGGCCTTGGACGTGCCTACTGCATGGCTCGAGGTGCCTATGGCGACGCCCGCAGCGATCGGGTTCTTGACTCGGAATATCTTAATGAGCATGGGCGCGCAGACCGCGCCCAGGATCCCGGTGATGACCACCGCCGCCACGGAGACCGCAGGAATTCCGCCGATGTTCTTCGAGATGGCGAGTGCGAAGGGCGTGGAGACGGACTTAACCACCATGGACTTGGTCAATACGTCGCCCATGCCGAAGAGCTTACACAGGAAATAAGCCGAGCCCACTGAGGCGAGCGATCCGACCAAGGTCCCCGCGAGGATGGGGATGAAATACTTTTTAAGCCGTGAGAGCTGGTTGTAGATCGATATCGCTATGACCGCAGTGGCCGGGCCCAGGAAGATCGCTATCAGGTTCCCGCCCGCGTTGTAGCTCTCCAATGGTATATGGGCGAGCTCGATGACCGCTATGCATAAGACGATTGCGATGAGCAGGGGATTGGCTATAGCGAGCTTCGTTTTTCGGGAGACGAGCACGCCGATCTCGTAGGCGAGGATGCTCAGTGTAATGCCGAAGAACGGCGAAGCGAATACTTCATTCATGTTTTTTGTCCTTCCGTTTGATTTTCCCGGTGACGACGCGCTCTTGAACGGCTATCACCCCTTGAACGGTGAGCGCACTCGCGCCGAAGGTGATGAAGGTCGTCAAGACAACGACGGCCAGAAGCGGGAGTATGTAGTCCTTGATGGCCGGTAGATTGGCGAGGATGCCGACCCCGGCCGGTATGAAGAAGAAGGCCATGTTCTGCAGGAGAAAATCGGCCTTCTTGCGTATATGATCGACCTTGAGGACTTTGAAGAAGAGCAGCAGGAACAGCAGTACCATGCTGATCACGCTGCCAGGCACCGCTATCGGCAAGAATACCGAGATGGTCTGACCTATGAGGCAAATGCCGAATACGACTCCGATCTGGAGCATCATTTTCATGGAATTCAGGCCCCCTAGATGCGGGTTCAATCCGCTTCATGCCTTCCCGATCGATCCGAAGAGCCGCATCTTTTCCTCGACCGATGCCTTTACCGCCTCGACTTCGCAGGGGACTAGGTCGGTGAGCCCGAGCTTGCCATCCGACAGAGCTTTCTTGGCAGCCTCGGCCGCGGCATAGTTGATGTCGGTGAAGATGTTCACCTTGCTGATGCCCTTGGCTATCGCCGTTCGGAAGTCGTCGTCGGATAGTCCCGAACCGCCATGCAGGACGAGAGGCACGGAGAGCATCGAGGCGATCTTTTCTATCCGCGCGAAATCGAGCTTCGGCTTCCGCTTGTAGACGCCGTGGGCGGTGCCTACGGCAATGGCGAGCGCGTCGACCTTCGTACGCTCCGCGAAGTCCAGTGCCTGCTCGGGATCGGTGAAATACTTCGCGGGATTGTCGTCGCTTTCCGGCGAGCCTTCGGCCGCTCCTTCCGCGTTCCCCACGTGTCCGAGCTCGCCTTCGATCGTCGCGCCGAAGGTGTGGGCGATATAGGCCATATCCTTCACTTTTCCGACGTTTCCCTCGTAGTCGTCGGTCGAGCAGTCGTACATGACGGAGGAGAAGCCGAGCTTCAGCGCCTCGACGCAGCGCTCGGCCGTCAGGCCGTGATCGAAGTGGATGACTACGGGAACGCTCGCCTTCTTCGCCATAGGAACGAGGAGGCTGGAGAGCTCCTCCAAGGGACCGTAGGGAAGGAGGACTTCAGCGGTGCCCATTATGACAGGCGAGCGCGTCTTTTCCGCGGCTGCGATTATGCCTCGCGCCAATTCCATGTTGACCGCGTTGAAGAGCCCTACCGCGTAGGCTCCCTTCTTCGCGGGGAATAGTACATCGTTCATGTTCACGAGCATCTCTGTCTCCTTTTCCCATACAGTAAGGCGCACTATATGCTAGCCTTCGCCCTTTACTCCAGCGGCTTTGCCGCGAGGCCTAGGTCGACGTGGCAATAGCCGCCGGGCTTCTTCACGAGATAGTCCTGGTGGTACTCTTCGGCCGAGTAGAAGGGCATAGCCGCGACAAGCTCGGTCGCTATCGGGCGCGAGTATTTCCTGCTTTTCGTCATGCTCGCGATAAGCGATGCGGCCGCTTCCCTTTGCGCTTCGTCCTGGTAAAAGACGACCGAGCGATACTGCGTCCCGACATCATTGCCCTGTCTATTACGCTGTGTGGGATCGTGCATCCTGAAGAAATGCTTCAATAGGTCGCCATAGCTTATCTTGGATGGATCGAACTTGATTTGCAGCGACTCGGCGTGCCCGGTCCGGCCCGTGCAGACTTCCTCGTAGGTGGGGTTAGGCGTCGTGCCGCCCGAGTATCCGACCTCAGTCGAGAGTACGCCCGGCAAACGCCGGAAGTACTCCTCCGTCCCCCAGAAGCAGCCTGCTGCGAAAACGGCCGTCTCGGTTCGGGCTTCTGCTGAAACCTTCTCCTTAGCGGAGGCCGCGAAGGAGGGGAAAAGCCCTAGGTATGCTCCGTAGCCCTCCTTCTCCATGTCCGCTAGCGGAATGAACCTGAGCGCCGCGGAGTTGATGCAATATCGCTGTCCAGTGGGGGCGGGGCCGTCGTCGAAGAGGTGCCCGAGGTGCGAGGCCTCGGTCGCGCTCTTCACTTCGGTGCGGGACATCCCTAAGGAAGTGTCGCTTTTCTCGACCACTACTGCCGGATCTATCGGCTTCGTGAAGCTGGGCCAGCCAGAACCCGAGTCGAACTTGTCGCTCGAGCTGAAGAGAGCTTGGCCTGACACAATGTCGACATAAATCCCGGCCTCGTGATTGTCCCAGTAGGCATTATCGAAAGGAGGCTCGGTCCCGCACTGTTGGGTGACGCTATACTGCTCCTGTGTGAGTTTCGCGCGCAGATCATTCGCCCCTGCCTTCGAATTTACATCGCTCATGGCTTGTCTCCTTTCCTCTAGGCGCAGCTCGCACCATCTATCGCTTAGCCTCTATGTGCAAAACTATATAACGAATAGGCTCCGCTTGACCGTGAGGGACAAGGCTCAGTATTTTATTTTTGCCCACCCCTCCCGGGGTGGGCATATGGAGGAACTAGAGCATGGATCATTGCAGCAAGGCGAGCGCCGAAGCTTTGACTTTATTGAAGACGGCGCGTGGCCAGGTGGACGGCATTGTCAAGATGATCGAGGAAGATCGCTACTGCATCGATGTGTCGAAGCAAGTCCTCTCCGTCATTGCCCTGCTCAAGAAGGCGAACCTCGTCGTAATCCGGCAGCACCTGGATACTTGCGTTAAGGACGCTATCAATACGGGCAACGCCGACGAAAAGCTCGAGGAGATCGCCCTCATCATGGAGAAGTACTTAGGCAATCCGTGAAGGAGATGAACGATGGTTCAGGATATTCGGCTTACGATCGGCGGCATGAGCTGCGCTGCCTGCGCGGCGGCCGTCGAGCGCGCGGTGGGCAAGCTCCCTGGCGTCTCTTCGGCCTTGGTCAACTTCGCTACCGAGAAAGCCTCGGTGAAATACGATCCTTCGAAGGTCCGCATGTCCGAGATAAAGCAGGCCATAACGAAGGCGGGCTACTCGCCGCTTTCCCTCGATACGGCCGCCGCAGTCGACGAGCATAAGGACGCGAAGGAACGAGAGATCGGCCTCATGCGGACGAGACTCATCGTCGCGTCGGCCTTCGCGCTTTCCCTCCTCTACGTAGCGATGGGTGCCATGCTCGGCTGGCCCTTGCCCTCCGTCTTCCGTCCGATGGACTATCCCCTGCGCTACGCTATCCTCGAGATCGCCCTCGTGATTCCCATCGTCGCCGCGGGCAGGCGCTTTTATATTGTGGGATTTCGGGCTCTCTGGCATCGAGCGCCGAACATGGACAGTCTCATCGCGATGGGTAGCTCGGCCGCGATACTCTACAGCCTCTACTCGGTCTTCGAGATAGGCCGAGGCGACTTTAAAGCGGTGGACAATCTTTACTTCGAGACCGCGGGCCTTATCATCGCCCTCATTCTCCTCGGGAAGACCCTCGAGGCAGTGAGCAAGGGCAAGACCTCCGGCTCAATCAAGAAACTCATGGGGATTCGGCCCAAGACCGCGACGGTCGTCCGCGACGGCGCCGAGATCGAGCTACCCATTGAGGAGGTGGAGCTAGGCGATCTCGTCCTAGTCCGCCCGGGCGAGAGAATCCCGGTCGACGGCGAGGTAGTATCCGGCCGAAGCGCAGTCGACGAGTCCATGCTCACGGGCGAGAGCATCTCTATGGAGAAGGGACCGCTCGATAAAGTGGTCGGCGCGAGCGTCAACAAGAACGGCTCGCTTACTTTCCGCGCGACAGCAGTGGGCACGGACACGGCTCTCGCGAGAATCGTTAAGCTCGTCGAAGATGCGCAGCTCTCCAAGGCGCCCATAGCCGATCTCGCCGACGCCGTCTCAGGCTACTTTGTCCCCGTCGTCTTCGCGATAGCCCTTTTCTCGGCCGCACTGTGGCTTGCGCTCGGCCATGCCCCCGCCTTCGCGCTGAAGATCTTCGTCGCGGTGCTCACTATAGCCTGTCCCTGCGCCCTTGGTCTCGCTACTCCGACCGCGATCATGGTGGGAACGGGCAAGGGTGCCGAGCAGGGCGTCCTCATCAAGTCCGGCGCAGCCCTCGAGACTGCACACAAGATCGATACGGTCGTCTTCGACAAGACGGGCACCCTAACCAAGGGCTTCCCCGTGTTGACCGATATCATCGCGGCGAACGGATTTGCAAAGTCCGCCCAACAGGACGAGGCGAGTCTTCTCGCCTTCGCCGCCGCCGCCGAGAAGCTCTCCGAGCATCCTTTGGGCGAGGCTATCGTGCGCGCCGCCGAGGAGCGCGGCCTCTCCCTCGAGAGCGCCCAGGGCTTCGAGGCGGCTCCCGGTCGAGGCATCAGCGCGAGCGTAGGGGGACGCCTAGTCCTCCTCGGGAACGCTCGGCTTCTTGCCGAGCGCGGCGTCGATATCGGCGAGAGCGAGGTGGCGGTCGCAGACAGGCTTGCGGCCGAGGGCAAGACGGCTATGCTCGTCGCCGTGGACGGCCGTTACGCCGGCACCATCGCGGTCTCGGACGTCGTGAAGGACTCGAGCGCCCGCGCGGTTGCCTCCCTCCATGCCATGGGCATAGAGATGGTCATGATCACTGGCGACGCGCGGCTGACCGCCCTGGCCATAGCGCGCGAAGTCGGGATTGGCCGTGTCCTCGCCGAGACCCTGCCCCAGGACAAGGTCACCGAAGTGATGAAGCTCCAGGCCGATGGGCGCGTGGTCGCAATGGTCGGCGACGGCATAAACGACGCTCCGGCGCTCGCGCAGGCCGACATCGGCATCGCCATAGGCTCGGGAACCGACGTTGCCATGGAGAGTGCCGACATTGTTCTCATGCGCAGCGAGCCTGCGGATGTGGGTGCCGCGATCAAGCTTTCGAAGAGTGTTATGCGAAATATTAAGCAGAACCTCTTCTGGGCCTTCGGGTACAACGCGCTCGGCATCCCGATCGCCGCAGGATTGCTCTACGCCTTCGGGGGCCCTTTACTGAATCCGATCATCGCCGCCGCGGCCATGTCGCTGAGCTCTGTGTCAGTGCTCACGAACGCGCTCCGGCTACGACACTTCGTGTCGTAGCACCGTACCATAGTACTTAAAGGTGTAATTGATTTCTGAGAAGGGAGCATAGGTATGAAGAAGGTTTTGACCGTAGAGGGCATGTCCTGCCAGCATTGCGCGAAGCGCGTTAAAGAGGCGCTCGAAGCCGTGAGTGGTGTCGCGAAGGCGGAGGTGGATCTCGGGAAGAAACGCGCCGACGTCGAGGGGGAGGCTATTGTCGAGGCCGCGCTCAGGGCCGCGGTCGAGGACGTCGGTTACTCGGTTATGGCGATCTCCTGAGCGCGAGAGCGGGGGCTAGGGCCTTAGGCCTTCATGCGCTTCTTGAGGAGCTCGACGTACTCCTCGTTGACGACGCAGTTCTTGAAGGCGAAGGACGAGGCGAGTTCGTCGAGCCTAGTCTCCGACATGCCCTTGAAGAGCTTGGCGTAGCTCGGCTGCATGAGGCTGCCGACGTAGCCAGACAGGGTTGCCTGCTTGAGAAAGGCGTAGTCGGCGCTCTGATCGATTTCGTTATCGCCTATCGTCTCGCGGACGATGGCCTCGAGCTCACGCACTTTGGCCTTCGCCGGAGTGTCGGGGAGCCAGCCCATCCACTGGTCCGTGTCTAGGAGCCGCTTGGCCTCGAGGCTCTTTCCGACGAGCTGCATGTAATCGGACTTTGGGTCTAGCGTGACCCAGCCCATGACGCCCACATCCTTGTAGGTCCAGGTGGTCCAATGCGCTCCGCCCTCGTTGAGGACCTTGAGCTGGTCGTCCATGGCGCGCAGCCGATCCTTTTTCTCGCTCTCGGGTCCGTTGTATACCGAGCCGAACTCGCCCACCCAGAGCGGCGCATTGTGCTTTCGGGCGAAGCGTGTGCCCTCGTGATTCTCGAATACCTCTCGCTGCTTCTCGCTGTCCCACTTCGCGCCCTTGATGATCCCCGGATATGCCCCCGGGCCGAAGCCGGCTTCGGTGTAGTTGTGGCTGCTATAGGCGAGGTTTTCGGCGAAGGGAGGCTCGAAGCCTTCGAAGAAGGAGGCGAAATAGTCGCCCTCGAGGAAGATGATATGGTCGCGGTCTATCTTCCGGATCGATTCCACGACGCGGCGGAATAGGCCGTTGATCCTTTCCCAATTGCGCGTGTACTTGAAGGGGAAGCGGCCCGAGCTTGCGTTGCATAGTGGCTCATTCATGACGTCGTAGCCGGCAATGACGATCCTGCCCGCGTACCTGCGCGCGAACTCTTCCCAGAGCGCGATGTACCGATCTTGGAAATGGGAGTGCACCCATAGGAGCGCGTGCCGAGAGTCGTTGTCGCAGTGCCAATCGGAGTTTTGGCAGCCCTGAACCGAGTGCAGGTCGAGTATCGCATAGAGACCGTATCTCTCGCAGAGCCCAAGCATCGCGTCGAGGCGCTTGAAGCCCGATTCCTTGTAGGCGAAGGGCTTGGCGTCGTCCTCGAAGTGCCGATAATTCAGCGGCAGCCTGACCACGGTGGCGCCGCAGGCCTTCATGAAGCGGATGTCGTCCTCGCCGAGCGCGTAGTCGAGCATGCGATCCAGGAAGAACTCGGCTTTCGGGGCGCCTAAGGCTTCCGCGAGGACCGCGCGAAGAGTGCTCTCCGAGCCCGGATAGCCATTGATGAAGTTCTCCATGTTCATCCAGCCGCCTACGCAGCTGCCGCGGAGCATTAGGCCCTTCCCGCTCTGGCCCACTATCTTTCCGGACTTGATTTCAAGCCTTTCCATGATCAGTCTCCTTTCCTTGAGGCCTCAGCCCGAAGCGCTCGTCCTCAGTGTTGCCGGCCGGCTCGATGTGCACGATGACGTCGTAGACCTCCGGCAGGGCGCGGACGATAGCGTGCTCGACCTCATGAGCTATCTCGTGGGCCGCCTTTACGGTCATGTCGGGCTCGACTTCGATGTCGAGATCGACGATGAGGAAGGAGCCGAGCCTGCGTACCCGGGTGCGGTGAGGGTTGCCCGCCCCGGGAACAGAGGACACGGCTGCGAATATCTCGTTATAAGGGCCGGTGCCCTCGGTCCCTTCCATAAGCTCGGTGTTCACTTCCTTGAAGATGCCGGCAGCCACCTTGATGATCCACAACGATACGAGGAGGGCCGTGACGCGGTCGAGAATGGGCAACTTGAAGATGGAGGTGAAGACGAGGCCCACGAGGACCGAGGCCGAGATGACGACGTCGCTACGCATGTTCTTGCCGTTGGCGATGAGCATAGAGCTGCCAGCCTTCTTGCCAAAGTAAAACTGGCTCCACGAAAGAAGGAGTTTCCCGACTATGGACACGACGGTCACCGCGATCGCGATGATCGAGGGGATGACGGTCTCCTCGCCCGCGATCAGGGACGAGGCGCTGCGCACGAGGAGCTGGGAGCCCGCAAAAAACACCACGAAGGCGAGGACGGTCGTGGCGACCGTCTCTGCGCGGGAGTGGCCGTAGGGGTGCTCCTCGTCGCCGGGTTTGTCCACGATGCGCGCGGTGAAGATGGCCACGACGGCTATCACTACGTCGATCGAGGAGTCGATTCCGTCTCCAACTACTGCCATTGAGCCTGATATGAAGCCAACGATCAGCTTGGCGGCGGCAAGGAGGGCGTTCCCGACGAGGGCTATCACCGATGCCCGTTGAAGGAGCGCTGCGCGATTGTTCATACGATAAGGCTAGCATCAGGGGCGGACGCACTCAAGTACGGGCCGCCCGATAGTGAGGGGGAGCTAACATCCTTCGGATGTCGGCTGCTTGGGAGTGTATTGTAGGGACCTCCTTCGGCCAAGGGGAATATATCAAATTCTAACAGCGTTTCAAGCCCCGGTCCGCGATAGACGGAAAGTACGCAATGGCAAGCTTGCAAAGGATGCCCGCTTTTCTTATCATTCAGTCCCGATGTTAGTCACTCTTTACTCCGACGACGAGATCCTCGTCATCGACAAGCCCTCTGGTCTTCCTTCGCAGCCGGGGGAAGGCGTGCGTGTCTCCGTCGTCGAGGCGGTGGAGCGCGACTTCGGCTTCAGGCCCTTCCTTGTGCACAGGCTCGACAAGGAGACCGCAGGCTGCCTCGTCGTGGCGCGCGACGCGAAGGCGGCCGCCAAATGGACGCGTCTGGTAGAGTCGCGCGAGCTCAACAAGACCTACCGTGCCATAGTCGCGGGCGCTCCCGAGGGGAGCTCGGGACAATTCACGGACGCTGTGCTGACCCGGGGCGGCGAGAAGAGCGCCGAGACTTCCTGGCACCTCATCGGCTCCTTCGGTGTGACGCCCCGTTTTTCGTACCTCGAGCTCGAGCTCGGCACGGGGCGCATGCACCAGATCCGCCTCCACCTTGCCTCCCACGGTCTCCCAATATTAGGCGACGACAAGCATGGCGACTTTCGTCTCAATAAGGCTCTGCGTAAGGAGGCAGGCTTAAAACGTCTCTGCCTCGTCTCCTGGTCCCTTGAGCTTCCCGGCGGGGCGAAGGTCTTTGCCTCTTTACCCGAGCATTTCACCGACTTTTTCGCGCGCTTCCCCGACGCCACGCCTGAGTGGCTTGAACCGCGATGAGCGAAGCTCCCTATGCCCTCCGCCGCGGCGCGAGCTGGCTCACCATGGAGGGCGAGGTCATCCCCGTGCCGAGTTTCCACGATAAGTGGCTCGCCGACCACCCTGAAGAGACCCAAGGCGCGCACGATGTCGCCGAGCTCATCCAGAAGAGGCGTTGGATATCCGTGATCCTCTTCGATGAGGGCTATCTCGAGCTTCTCATCCCAGAGCGTGACGCACAGGATGTCAGGCGATCAATTTTCGAATTGCTGTCGCGCAATGCGCTCTCTTGGTCCAAGGCGACGGTCATGGCTATGGATGGCCTGGGCTATTCCCTCCTCAGCCCCTCCGACGCCGCTGACGAAGCATCTCTGGCGACCGCCTTGAGTCGTACTATTTAATAATCCTCTAACGCGATATTAATATGCCGCTGACCTCGCCTGGGTCATCCTGCGAGCGGAGAAAAAAGGTATGAAGACCATAGTTCTGGCCTCCTCCTTGGCTAATATTGAGAGGCTTTGCCCTTCGGAGCGGATCGTACCTGAGTCCCGCTACGTCGTGCTCGCGAGCATGCGACTCGGCGACGGCGGCTCCAAGGACGAGTTCGCACCCGTCAAGAAGATGATCCTCTCGATCCTGGGCGACTGGTACCTCCCTCGCGGCTATACCCTCGTCCTGAACGGCGACATCGAGGACATGCGCCGCTTTTGGCTCAAGGACATCTACGCCGCTTGGCCCGAACTGTACGCAGCCTTCGATGCTTTCGCCGAAGAAGGCCGACTGCGAAAGATAGTGGGCGAGAGAGACCTCGCCCTGTTGCGCCTCCTGTCCTACCCCTACGCCCTGTCTCACGGCCTCAAGATCGAGTCGAGCGGGTCCTCCATCATCGTGACGCACGGGCATCAGGCCTCTGCGCCCTTCTTCGGTAGGGACTACCTTTCGGATTATATGGTTCGCTGGCTCGGCTATCCCCGAAGGCCCAAGGTCGAGGAAGGGCGAGTGAAGGACGGTCGCAAGGCCGAGCGGAGACTCTACCAAGCCGCCTCGAGCCTTTCGTCCATCCTCATCGAAGGGCATACCCATAGGCCACTATTCGAGTCCATGTCGCGCCGGGAATTGACGCGGAGAGCGATAGGCGATGCGGCGGGCGAGGATTTCCCCGTCGTCGCTCCCTGCCTTTTCTGCACCGGCCACGCTCTCGGCGCTCGGGGCCTGCGCGCCATTGAGCTGGAGGGCTCGGCCATTCTGCAAACGCGTTGGGCGAAATTGGAACGGGGCGCCACTGGTGAGGAGGGGATGCGCTACGTGCGAACCGAGCTGAGGCGGAGCGCTTTGGCCGACGTCTTCGAGCGAATGGCCGTCGCGACGAAGGCGTTCGTCGACGAACCTTGAGGAGGAATGCATTGAGCTCAGCGGACTTCGCCTCATCGCTCTCCGAGCTCATCGCTTCCAGCCCATCGGCCAGCCTCGATGGTTCGGCGCGTTACGTATTCCTAAGCGATTTGCACATGGGAAACGGCGGCGGGCGCGACGACTTGGAGCCGAACAGAAGCCTTGCCCTTGCGGCCCTTTCGCGCTGGTACCTCGAGCGCGGCTACGTTCTCATCCTCGGCGGCGACATCGAGGATCTTCAGAAATTTTCCCTTTCCGCCATTCGCAGGGCCTGGGGCGAGCTCTACGAAATCTTCGACGCCTTCGCGGAGCGAGGGGCCCTGTGGAAGCTCGTCGGCAACCACGATCTCTCCCTCTTGCGCGAGAAAGACTATCCCTATCCCCTCTATCACGGGCTGGGTCTCGAGCGCGGAGGGCGCGCCCTCTTCTGCTTCCACGGTCACCAGGCCTCGAAGTTTTTCGCGAAGCACAACTATCTCTCCGGCTTCGTCGTCCGCTACCTCGCGAAGCCCCTCAAGGTGAAGAACTCGAACGTCTCGGGCGACTCGCGCAAGAAGTTCAAGGCCGAGCGGCGCATTTACCGTGCGTCCAAGACGCTTGGCATAGTCTCGATCTGCGGGCATACGCATAGGCCTCTCTTCGAGTCTCTCTCCAAGTACGATAGCCTCCGCTGGTCCATCGAGGAGCTCCTGCAGCGCTACATGACGAGCTCGGGCGAGGAGCGCTTAAAAATCGTCGAGCTCGTCGATCTCTACCGCCGTGAGTGCGAGCGGCTCGGGAAGGACGATCTGCGCTGGGACCTCTCGAAGGGGCTGTACGAGGAGAACTCCCTCCTCATCCCCTGCGTCTTCAACTCGGGCTGCGCGACGGGCAAGAACGGGATCACCGCCCTGGAGATCGAAGGCTCTGCGGTCGACGACTCCTCGCGCGGCAAGATAGGCCTCGTCCATTGGGCGAGGGGAGGCCGCTCGCGGCCCTACATCAGCCAGGAGGCCTTGCTTCGCGACAGGCTCGACGGTGTCGACGCGACGCGCTACCTGCTCAGGCAATCCGATCTCGATCAAGTCTTCGCCAGGATCGAGCTCCTGGCCCGGCCCTAAGCACCATCCGCTACTGTGGTCAGGTGGTGGTGAGGAAAAGGCTCTGGCCCTCCAAAGAAAGTCAGCCCAGGACCTTCCTCGCGCAGTCGCTCCAGGGCCACGGAAGCGCGTTAACTATCACCCAGTGTTGGAAGAGCAATTGGTCATCGTGGTGTTTGCGGTGAGGAATGTGATTATTATTTTGCTAAAGCGGGATCGGCCTAGACTCAGCTCTGACATGACCGGTGCCGTGAGCGAGCGGGTGTCGCATTAATCCGCGGACCACGCGATATAGGGGATTGCAGATAGCGGGGCCTGTGGATTAATGCGACAGGCCCTGCTCTCGACCGCTATTATAAGAGCTCTCCCTCGATTAATCGCGCTTCGCAGTATTTCTCATTTCTTCCTTATCGCCAGGAACGTCAGATCGTCCCACTGCGGATCCTCCTTCAGACCGTGATAGATCATGTAGCCCGGATTCTCGGAATCCTCGTTCGGCTTCTTGTCGGAGCAGTAGAGCCGGTATTGGTCGAAGTGCTTCTCGAGGAAGGCATCGACCTTCTGGTCGACGAGTATCGCGTCCTTCTCCGTTGTGGAAGAGTCACGGTAGAACCTGTAGACCTTCTCGATCGCGACCGGGGCGATGATTTTCTCTTCGAGGCTGCCATCGCAGGCCGAGAAGTCGAAACTCAAGACGAGGGACGCGGGGTCGTGCTGCCGCGTTAGTCGATACTTCCCGCGCGCGGCGAGGGCCTCGAGGATGGAGGTCAGGCGTTCGTAACCGAACTCCTCGTTGTCTTCGCCGCCCTTGTGGTTCTCGTGTGCCTGGTCCTTCTCCGCTTCCCGGCAGGGGACGATCTTGAAGTCCGCGTCGCGGAAGTAGCGCTTGGACTCCTCGATGCCATCCGTGTAGAGGAAGAGGATGTCGTTGGGCTCGAGCTTGCGCGTTATCTGGGAGAACGGCTGCTTCATCTGGATGAGGATGCTCGCGAGCGGGCCGGCCGCGGGGGAGTCGGGCAGCTCCTCCACGACGAGCTTCTTCCTGCGATCATCCCAGACGTGCATGATCTTGTCCCCCGCGTCGCAGAGGTAGGCGATGCCGGCGACCGAGTCCCAGACGCCGAGGGTGAAGGCGGCGAACTTGCCCAGGAACTGCCGCTCCTCGAGGAAGTCATTGATCTTGTAGGCAAGGTCCGTGAGGTCTATGGCCTTGGGCATGGCCTTCTTCCAGTCGTTGAAGTAATTGATGACCATCGTCGCGACCTGGACCATGATGAGGGCGGCCGGGACGCCGTGGCCCGAAACGTCGCACTTGATGAAGTAGTGATATCGGGAATTGATGGACCTGAAGTCCCAGTAATCGCCGGAGACCGCGTCCGCGCCCTCGTAGTAGCCAAAGACCTCGAAGTCCTTCTCGTCGTGGCTGCCGGTGCTGAGCTTCTTCTTGGTGCCCGAGGCGGGGTCGAGGGGGATGAACATCTTCTGGATGCCCTTGCCGATGATGAGCTCCTTCGATGCCTTCGCGGCGCTCACCAGGCCCTCGGTCATCTGGTTCACTGTCTCGGCGAGGGTGAAGAGCTCGTCGCGCGAGCTGACCACTATCTTAGAGCCTTCGAGGCTCTCCTTGTCCTCGGTGTCGCGGATGCGCTCGATTTGGGCGACGAGCGTGCGTATCGGCTTGACGATGGCCGCGGAGAGGATGAAGGCCCCGACGATGCCTAGGCCGAGGGCGAGCGCCGCGATGATGAGTGTTAGGCGAACGAGGTCGAGAGTCGCCTGGCGAACCTCCACGGAGATCTGGCGAGTGCTCACCTCGAGCCTGACCATGCCGCGGTAGATGAGGGAATCGCTCGGCCTGTACTCGAGGATCGGCTTGTAGTAGAGGTAGCTCGGTTTCATCGAGCCGAGCGCGGTGGGGTCGAACTTGGGCAGAGTGCCGACTTCGCCGTCCGAGAGGACGCGCAGCTTCTCTCGAATGCGCACGTCGGCCTGGTCGAGCTCGGCGTTGATCTCGCCCCTGCGCTGATTGCCCGCCGCCCCCGGTTTGAGGGACGCCTTTCCCTGGGCTAGCTTGACCTTGAGCTGGAGCTCGTCGGCTATCGCGGACGCCGCCTTGTCTCGCAGCTCGTTCGCCTTGGCCGCGACGAGCGGGGCGAGCGCATCCTTGTCGCCCTTCGCGTCGAAGACCGACTGGCCGAGGACGAGGCCGCTGCCCTGGCCGAGGCTCGAGGCTTCGACTTTCTCGGCGATCTTCTCGTCGTTCGTCGCGTAGACGATGTCTCCGGTCGCGACCTTGGGGTCGGAGCTCTCGCCCGATATGGTGATATAGGTCGCGCCCTCCATGGCCTTGGTTTGGGAGGGGAGGAAGGAGAGCTGCGTGATCGCGTCCTCCTTGCCCAGGAAGAAGCGGCCGCCCTGGGCAGCGCTCTCGAGGAGGACCCGCGACCTCTGGTCCAATCCTTTGGCCAAGTCCTCGCCCGTGCGCCTTATCATGTTGTAGCCCAAGCCCCCGGCGAGCAAGAGGACGACGAGTATGACGAGGAAGGCGATGGTGAGCGTGAACTTGGCCCGCAGGCCTGCGCCGCGCCGTTTAAGCTCGCGGGCAGCCTTTTGGGCCTGAATCTGTGGCATGGGACCTCCGGTGACGAGGGCGATGGCCTCGCGGCGAACGAGCTCGCCCTCGCGGACTACGGCGACTGCCTGCCTCGAGGCGAGGAAGAGGCCGAGGGCCGCGAACAGCAAGGACAAGAGAACGATGGCGTCGTATATCGTGAAGGAGGGGAGGGCGCCGGAGAAGAGAGCGAGGCGCGGCTTGTAGTCCGCGTTGACGCCGTACTTGATAGTGCCCGAGGAATCGATCGCTATGATGGGCGATGTCCAGTACCAGCCACGCGTCGAGTGGTAGAGGCCGATCCTGTACGAGCCCGCCTGCGCGTCTTCGATGGTGAGGCCTGAGAGCTCTCGGTCGGAGTCGATGCGGAAGTCGCCGGATGCGAGGCTCTTGTCGAAGTCGTAGGGCTCGCGGCCGTTCCGGGAGAGGACTACTCGCTCTATCCTGCCGTCAGCGAGGAAGCCCCGGCCATGTATGATCAAGACGGCTCGCCCGAGATCGTCGCGCGAACCCTCGGCGAGGGTCACGAAGGTGTAGGGCTTGAACTTGTCCGTCCGTAGGAGGACGGTCGCCGCTCCGCTGATGTTGCCTGTCGTGTCGATCGCCGAGACCGAGAAGAGGTAGTAGCCGTTGTCGACGTTGTCGACCGAGTAGGAGGTCGCCGTACCGCGGATGCTCGGGGGCGGAAGCTTGAGGCCCGTCGCACGCACGAGCTCGCTCTCATAGGCGGACAGACCAGGTAGACTCTCACCAGAGCTCGTTTTTCCTGCGCCTTCGAGGCCGCCCGCGTAGACGAGATCCCAGGTGTAGCCCGCGATGTCGTCCGCCTCGGGCGGGATCCAGCGGACGGTGAAACTATTCGAGGCGAGGAAGCCGCTGTCGTCTTGCTCGGGAGAGAGGACGATAGGCGCGGGAGGGGGGACGCGCTTGCGATAGAAGCCTAAGGATGCAGCGGGGGAGAGATTACCCGCGTTGTCCTCGACCGAAACCCAGAGGGTCCATTCGCCGTCTTGAGTAGCAGGCAGGCTCAAATCGAGTTGGCCCGAGTCCTTCTTCTGGCCGCTTTTCCAGAGCTCGGCCACCCCGGGCGCGGTATTCGAGACGGTCGTAGTATTGGACGTTTTTTTCCATATATAAGCGTAGTCTTTGATACCCGCGGGGTCCTGGGGTAGAACGACGCGGACCTGGGCCTCTTCCGCGCGCGATCTCTTGCCCTGGGTGAAGTTCTGCGGCGAGAGGCCGGGCGCCTGGGCGTTCGTAACGGGCGTCATGGCGAAGATGCGGCTCTTCTCTCCCGAATCGAGCTGCCAGGCGATGAAGGTCCTGCCTTTCAACTCCGTCGCGCGCGCGAAAGTCACGAGTCCCGAGCCCGAGGGGTCGCTGCGGTCCACGAGCTCCGTGTCCTCGCTCGACCATGTATCGGCTTTGAGGGCCGCACTGAGAACGCGGTTGGCCTTGAGCTTGTCCTCGCGCTCAAGAAGCTTGGGCACGCCGCCCGAGTCGTAGAGCTGCGAGAGCATGAAGGCTCCGGAGCTGCCCTGGGCGGAAGAGGCGCTCTTAGGATCGATGGCGCCCGAGTCGTCGATGCGGGCGGCCCAGACTTGAGTCTGTGTCGACTTTGCCTTGCGCCGCTCCCAGGCGATGTAGAGTCTGCTGCCCGACCGGGAGAGCTGGGCGCCTTGGTTGTCGTAGCTCTTTGCGTCTGCATCGAAGTCGCTTAAATCGCGGGCCTTGCTCCAGCTCGCTCCGCCGTCCGATGATGTCTTGGCCATGAGGGCATAGCGCGAGCTCTGGTCGCCCTCGCCGAGGATGAAGGTCTGGAAGACGACTATATCCTTCGAGCCGAGGGCGGCCGCGAAGGGCGCGAAGTTCATGGGCAGGCCCTCGCCCTCGGCGATAAGGCTCTGGAAGGCGCTCCACGATGAGCCGTCGGCGCTGCGCGCGACGTAGATGCTCACGCTGCTCGGCTGCGCGCTCTGCGCAGTCCCTGCGGTCGACCCATCGCCGGCGGCCGTCGAGGACTTGCCTTGGGTGGCGAAGAGTATCCAGCCGCCCGAGACGCTGGGGTAGATGCGCGGCGCGACCGAGGCGATCTCTGTCTCGAGCTTGCCGGCGAAGGAGAAGCTCGCGCCGTCGCGGCAGAGCCAGAGCTCGATGCGTGTGCTCGTCGCAGCGATGGCCACGGCGACCGTCCCATCCTTGGCCTGGGCGGCCGAGTAGAGGATGGGCGGTGCGCCCGTCGCAGTGTATGAGTAGGCAGAGTTCGAGATCGAGCCGCGCTTCCATTCGCCCGACGAAAAGACCGCAAAGCGCAGCACGGCGCTTCCTGTCTCCCCCGAGGACTGGGCCTCCTGCCAGATGAGGAGGGGGCCGGCCTTAGTCGTGAAGAGACTGGGAAAGCGGCCGTCCGAGGAGAGGGCTTCCGGCGCCTCCCAATACTCGGCCCACGCGGGTAGGCAGGCGAGGAGGAGGGCGAGGATCGTTGCGAGCTTCAGGACTCTGCTTCCCATCTTTCGGTGCATCGCCATTAGTACCCCAATGTCTTCAAGTCGTTGTCGAGCTTGAGGACGTCCCTCGTCCTCTTGCTCGGGTCCGCGAGGAGCTCGGCCAGATCGTCGCGGGCTTTGTTGTACGCGCGAGCGGCGAAATCGTTGGTCGCCTGGTCGAGGACGGCCTGGTCAGCGAGACCGAGCGTCGGGCCCGAGGTCTTGCCCTGCAGGGTCGTCAAGTCCCGGAGAAGGGCGAGTGCCCGCTTGTTGGTCGGGTCATAGCTCAATGCCCCATTCAGGTCGGATTCCGCTCTCGAGGCGTCGTCCTTGCGTCCGGACTTCAGGAGGTTCTCGGCCTGGGCAACGTAGGCTTGGGCGCTCGCGAGCTCTTCCTTGGTCGGCGGCGCGCGGCGTTTGCCGACCTTGATCTCCGCCTTCTCGAGCGCGGCCTTGAGGCCGGGATAGCTCGGCTCCATCTTATAAAGGTCGGCTATGCGCGAATAGCCCGAGCTCGCGTCGCTGTCTAGGAGGTCGACCGCTTCCTGAATCCGTCTAGGCAGGGACTTCCTGTATGCGTCGGCGTCCGTCGATTTGAGGATTTGCAGGGTGAGCAGGCCCGCCTCAGCATTGAGGGGGAAGGCTCGGGTGACGTAGCTCAGGTTCTGGCGGGCCGCGTCGAAGGCGGCGGCCGCCTCGGCTTTCTTGCCCGACTTCATGAAGGAGTCGCCCTTGAAGTAGAGCGAGCGTGCCTCGGAGAGGTAGCTGCCGATTTCGTAATACATGGCATCGCTCTGCTTGATCTCGCGCTTATTGTTCGTGTCGCTCGCCTGCTTGACCAGGTTCTGCCAGTACTTCACCTGCTCCTGATCCGAGTCGTTTTCCTCGCGCCAAAGATCCTGGGCCGCGGTGAGCGATTCGCCGGCGAGGTCAAAGAGCGCCTGGTCGTAGTAGGTCTGTCCCTCGCCGAGCAGCCTGAAGGTCTCGCTCACCGTATAGTCCTTCTTCGTCTGGGCGAGGTCGGCGGAGAGCGACGCATAGAGCTTCTGCGCCCTGTCCCAAGAGTCGTCGTCGAAGTCCTGGTTGGCCGAATCGAGCACGCCGGCGAGACCGCTCACGAGCTTCGCCTTCGAGTCCTCGAAGCCCTTCTTGATGGCCGCCGACTTGGTCCCCTTGTCCTTCGCTATGATGTCCTTCGTCGCGTCGAGCCTGGCCCCGGCGGCGGCGAAGTCCTCCCTAGCCTTGGCCAAGGAGGCCGCCGCCGACTTCTTCCTCTCGAGGGCAGTGGCGAGGGCCGCTGCTCGGCGGGACTCGAGCTCGGCGGTCTTGGTTCCGAGCTCGGCTATGGCCGTGCGGGCGGCGGCGAAGGCCTCGTTCGTGCGTAGGCCCTCGCTCTCTTTGTCCATTGAGGCGAGGTCCGAGCCCGTCCATGAAGCGAGGGAGGCGAGCTTGTCCGCCTCCGCCGCGAGCGCGATCGAGCCTTTTGAGGGCGAGGGATCCTTGTATCCAGCCTTGGCCCGGTCCGGCCGGGCGGAAAGCGAGCCCTCGATCAAGGCCTCGGCCTGTGCTACTTCCTCAGTACGCAGGGCGAGTTCGCGGCTGATGTAGTCGCTTTCGACCTTCCCGCGCAAGGCGGCTATCGAATACTCGTCGGCGAGGGCCGTCGCAGCCATCCGATCGAGCCTGCCCGAGTAGGCGGTGAAGGCCATTTGGGGTCTATCATCCCCGATAGCCGTGGTCGCGTCGGCGGCCGCAGCGGCGAGGCCGTCCTTCATCTTGGCCTCGTCCGCTATGGCGGACGAGGCCTTCGCTACGGTCTGTCGATAGCCGTCGAGGGTCGAACGCGCGTCTTTGAGCGGGACGGCGCCCGAGTCGAGTCCTGCTGCGTAGCGCGCGGCCTCCGACGCGACCGCGACGTAGCTTAAGGCGATGCGGGCTAGGCGCGAGCCCGCTTGGGCGTCGCTCCCCAGGGTGGCGAGCCTCTTTGCCGCCGCGGGCGCAAGGGCTATCTCGGCCTTGAGGGAAGCGAGCTCGGGCACGAAGTCGCTCTCGGCTATGCCACCCCAATTCTGGAGGACGCTAGTCGAGGGCGCGACAAGGGCCCAGGCGCGATCGAACTCGCCCTGAGCGGCAGCGAAGTCGCCTGAGTCGAAGTCTTTCTCCGCCGATGCGTAGGCCGAGTCGACAGCCTGCTCGGCCGCCTTCTGCAGTCGGCCGAGCAGGCTGTCGGTCTGGCTGAGGATGGCACCGCCCAGACCCTCGGGCAGGCCCTTCTCCGCGACCGGTTTTTTATCCTCGTCGAAGCTGTCGGGGCGCCCCCGTGTGAAGATGTCGAGGTAGGCGAGGTACTGGTACTCGATCGGCGACTTGCCCTCTTTCGGTATGGCTTCGTAGCTCCGGGCCATGTTCGCTCCGGTCGCGAACGCGGCTTTCCTGATGCTCCCCAGGTCGTCGAGGGCGGATTGGGCCGCCCCAAGGGGCGCCGCTATAGCCTCAGGCTTGCCTGAGAGAAAGGCCGTTTCAAGGCTGCCGATCGACTCGGTGAGCTTGGCTTGCATGGCCTCGTAGCTGTCCGGAAGCGCCTCGGCTTGCTTCACGAGGCTGGCGACCGCCTGTACGGTGAGCTCGTCGTAGCCCGCGTTCTCAAACTCGGGCTTAAAGAGTGGGAAGCCCTTGAGGTAGTCCCGCGTCGCCTTCACGTAGTCGCCCGAGTCTATGCTCTTGCGGCCCGAGCTCATGGCGAGCTTCATCGAGTCCTGGTTGACGAGTGCCAGGGACGTCTCCTTCAGGCTGATGATAGTCTTCTTGGAGTCGGGATTGTTGCGGTCGAGGCTATCGAGGTCCTCGAGCCTCTTCGTCACCTTCACGTTGTACTCGATGTCACCGCGGTTTTTCTCGTCGCGCATGTAGGCGAGCAGCTCTTTAGCCTGCTTGTTGTAGTCTTCGCGCACCTTGTTGATCTTGCGGATGCGGCTCTGTGCTTGGTCGGCACGCTCGGGGTTCTGCTCCCAGAACAGCCGGAGGGCGGCCAATGCCTCGTTGTAGCGCTGAGAAGCGATCTCTTCGTCGGCGAGGAGGAGCTGGGTCTTGGCTATCCTCTCCTTGATCGAATTGGTCTTCGAGGGGGCGGATACGAGGAGGCCGCGCAGCATGTCTAGGGCCTCCGAGTAATGCTTCTGCTCTATGAGCGCGTCCACCGGAATGAATATGTCCATCTTCTGCCCCATCGACCAAGCCGCCCCTCCCGAGGCGAGGAGGAGCGCGATTAGAAGCGCGAGGACCGAAGTCTTGCGGGGCATATAGATGGGCGCTACCCTTTCACTTTCGATACTATCGCCATTGCAGCGCCGCGACCGCGCGAGCTCTTCTAGGCGAGTCTGTATATTTTCGGCCTTGGTTGCCCTTAATTGAAGGAAGATCGCGTCGATATAGAAAACGTATGAGGATCATAGTATACTTTCGTTTAGCAATGAAGCGGCACGTCGTTCTCCTCGTTCTCGTCCTCATGTCGGGCCTTGTTGGGGCAGCGACTGCCGAAACCTTCTCAGATCTCTATCAGCTTATAGCGAGTCAACTTAACATAGATCAGAACGCCGGCCAAACGACCATGCGTTCCCTCCTCATCCCGATGGGAGGTCTCGACGAGGGCATGGGGACCGCCTATTCCGCGGTCGCCAAGGATGCCTCTTACTTCGAGGCGAACCCCGCCGCTTCGAGTCTCCTCGATTACACCGAACTTTCGGTATTCCACAACAACTGGATCGCCGATACCAAGATCGAGGGTGCGGTCTACACGATCCGATACCAGAACTTTGGCTTCGGCATAGGCGGGAAATGGCTCTACGTGCCCTTTACGGCCACCGACGATTACGGCGACCTCGTCGGCGCCGGTTACTACTCCGAGTCGATGGTCGGTCTAAACATGTCATACGACTTTTTCCCCGGCTTTTACTTCAGCGGGCTCTCCGTCGGCGCAACGGGCAAGGTGGTCTATCGCTCCATGCCTACGGTCGATAATGGCTCTACCTCGGTCACGGGCAATTCGGCCCTCGGCTTCATGGTTGATCTCGGGCTCTTGTCGCGCTTCAATTTCCTCAAGACCTACTCGTCCAGGACGAAGAACAGCTCCATCGCCCTCACGCTGAAGAACTTCGGCCCTCCCGTCTACGGCGATCCCCTGCCGACCCTCGTAGCCGTAGGCATCGCCTACTCGCCTATCAGGCCCGTGACTCTTTCTTTCGAGGCCACTCAGCCCATCGACCTCATCGATCTTTCGGCTTCCGAGGCCTTCTACGCCTCGGGCGGTGCTTTGGTGCAGCTCACTGATTTCTTCGCCATTCAGGGTGGGCTCCTCATCGAGAGCGGAAACCCGAGGATAACGATAGGCTCCTCCTTCGATCTCTTCGACCTGACTAAGGTTACGGTCAATTATACCCTCGACCTTACCACCCAGCTCACCCCTCTCAACAGGATTTCCATCCAGGCTTCATTTTCCCTAGGCGATCTCGGGCGGGCCGATATTGCGAAAAAAGTCGATACCCTATATCTTAACGGCTTGGACGCCTATTCTCGCGGCGAGGTGGACAGCGCTATCTCCCTCTGGGAGGAGGCGCTCAGGCTCGATCCCTCCTTCGATCCCGCGAGGGAGAGTCGCGATGCCGCGCTGGCGGCCAAGGCGCTGAAGCAGACGATGATCGAGCTTCAGAAAATCAAGCCCAACCAATAGCCTTAAGGGGGCCCTACGATGATCCTCTCCTCAATCGCGCGCATCCTCGCGGCGCTCGTCATAGTCTATGTGTTTCTCTGTTCCGCGCGGGTTCTCATGACCTGGATCCCCGGCCTCGATACGGGCAAGGCAGGAGAGCTCCTCGCAAGGGCGACCGACCCCTACTTGAGATGGTTCCGCCGCTTCAAGATCCTCCGCTCCGGGGCCTTCGACTTCAGCCCCATAGCCGCCCTCGCCGTACTTGCCGTGCTCAACGACCTACTCACGAACATAGTCTACTCGGGGACGATCACGGTTGGCCTCGTCCTAGCCCTCGTCTTAAGCGCGGCCTGGTCGGCCGTCGGATTCATCCTCTCCTTCTTCGCGGTCTGCGCGGCTGCCCGCATGATCGCCTACGTCATGCGCTGGAATTCCCTCCATCCCTTCTGGGTGGTCATCGACTCGATCATCAATCCCGTCCTCTTCAAGATCAACAGATTCATCTATCGCAGCAAGTTTGTAAATTACATTCAAGGCCTCATCACGGGCTTCGCGGTGCTTCTCGTCCTCAGACTAGGCGGAGGACTTCTCGTCAGCCTCGCCTCGCGCAGCCTCGAACGGCTGCCCTTCTAATGGGACATGCATATGCTCAGTTCCAAGGACCGTAGTCGTCTCGCCTCCATCGCGCAGACCAAGGACTGCCTCATTAGCCTCGGGCGCGGCGGCGCCAGCGAGGCCTTCGTGGGGCGGCTCTCAGCCCTCCTTTCCCAGCACGAGCTTGTGAAGCTCCGTTTCGGCGACTCCAAGGATAGCAAGGCCGAGATCGCCTCCGATCTTGCGGCGGCCACCGGCGGCGAAATCGTACGGACTATCGGCAACGTCGTCGTTTTCTGGAAGCGCAATCCCGACCCCGAGAAGCGCACGATCGATATTGATATCGAGTAAAGAGGACATCATGGACAGCGAATCATCCGCGAAGACGGCAGCAGCCGAGGCCTTCGGCAGGCTCTATGGGATAATCGCCAGGCTGCGCGCCCCAGACGGCTGCCCCTGGGATAAAGAGCAGACGCCCAAGAGCCTTCGCGGCAATATCGTCGAGGAAGCCTACGAGCTCGTCGAGGCGATCGACGAGGGCGACACTGCGCACGTCTGCGAAGAGGCGGGGGACCTCTACCTCCTCGCGACGATGATCCCCTATATCTACGAGGAGTCGCGCGATTTCTCAGTCGCCGATTCCCTGAACGGCCTGTGCGACAAGCTCATCCGCCGCCATCCGCACGTTTTCGGCGACGCCGAGGCTTCCACTTCCGAGGCGGTGTTGAAGCAGTGGAACGAGATCAAGGAGAAGGTCGAGGGTAGGCGCAAGAAGGACTCCCTCCTCGACGATGTCTCTCGCGCCATGCCTCCCCTCGAGCGCGCCTATAAGATCCAAAAGAAGGCGGCCAAGGCGGGCTTCGATTGGACGAGCTCAGTCGAGGTCTGGGCGAAGGCACGCGAGGAGCTCGCGGAATCGGAAAGGGCCTGCGAAGAAGCGGCCGCGAACGGGGACAGAACCGCGTTGGAGGAGGAGCTAGGTGATCTGCTCTACAGCACGGTCAACCTCGCGCGCTTTCTCAAAGTTGATCCCTCCCTCGCCCTCGCCGCCGCGAACGAGAAATTCTCGCGCCGCTTCAGGCACGTCGAGAAGCGCATGGCTGGGTCGGGCAAGGAGCTGTGTGCCGAGAACATGGCGCTGATGGACGCTTTCTGGGACGAGGCGAAGGTCGAAGAGAGAGCGAAAAAACCAATTTAGCATAGTCTAGCATGTCCCCTTATACTGATGCGGCGGGGATATACATGAAAGTGTCTACTTTTTCATGATAGCGATTATGGGGCCCGACCTATCCGTCGCAGCTCGGATCAGAACTCCAGCCTCGCCATAAAACCGGGCTTCTCCTCGCCGGGCCGCGCGGGACCGGTCGTGAGCCTTCCCCTGAGCTGGGCCGCCAACGTGCGCACGAGCGTGAAGCCCATGCTCGCCGCCTCTTCGGGATCTATGCCCTCGCAGAGACCCGTTCCATAGTCTTCCACCTCGAGGCGGCGCGGCCCGCCCTCGGGCGCGGCGTAGCGAACGAAGACGTCGCCGTCGACGCCCGAGGGATAGGCGTACTTGAGGGCATTGCTCACCAGCTCGTTGGCGATGAGACCGAAGGGCATGGCCTCGTCCAGGGTGAGGCTGCCGGCCTCGGACTCGGCCTCGACATGCACATGCGAGACCCCGTATCCGGCCGAGAGCTCGCCCACGAGGGTGCACAGGTATTCCGCTGGCTCGATGGAGCCAAAGTTCCCTGATCCGTAGAGGATCTCGTGGAGCTGGGCCATCGCTCGGATGCGCGACTGCGTGTCCTGGCCGAACCTGCGCTCTCCCTCGTCCGAGGCTGACGTTCCTTGGAGAGAGACGATGCTCGATATCACCTGCAGATTGTTTTTCACGCGATGATGGATCTCCCTGAGGAGGACCTCCTTCTCCGCGAGCGAGGCGCGGAGAAGATCCTCCCGCTGACGGACCTCGGTTATGTCTCTGACCATGAGGATGACCTTGGCCGCGTCGAGCGGAGCGAATCTTCCCTCGAATTTTTTCGGTCCGGCTTCAGCCATGCGGTCGTATTCGATCACCACGAGGCGGCGTTCGCTGAGCGCAGTGGTGACGCCGTCCAGCAGCCGCTGGGCCAATCCAGTATCGGGCAGAACCTCGGCGAAGGTCCGTCCAAGCAGCTCCTTCTTCGGCGCCGAGAGGAGCTCCTCTGACGAGGCCATGCATTCCAGATAGCGCCCGTCCCGGTCCATGATGAAGATGATATCGGGCAGGGCCGCGATGAAGGCACGATTTCTTGCCTGGCTCGCCTCGAGTTCGACGAGCCTGGATCGGAGCTCGGTCGTCGCCCGGGCCACCTGACGGCGCAGGAGGAGGGCGAAAAGGAGGAGGAGGAAGAAGAGCACGAGAATCGCGACCCCAACACCCTCGAGAACCCGCAGGTTGACGCCGATCGGAAGCGCGCTTCCCATCCATGCGTTGTCAATGCCCACGAGGGTCGAACGCGGTACCTTGGCGAAGCCCTCCACTACCTCTTTTAGGATGTTCTCGTTGCCCTTGAGCACAGCCCTGTGAAAATCTCCTCCGTGAATCGCCACGGAAGAGTGGAAACGGTCCGCTATGGAATACTTATAGAGGAAATACAGGGCCGGCGGCCGGTCGATGCAGAATATCCGCTCCTCGCCCGCCGCGGCGGCCCGGATGATGTCCTCGTAGCTGGGGTACTCAACCAGATCAGTTACTCCCGCCGCCTTGAACACATCGATGCAGGCGTCCCCCGACTTGACCGCAACTCGGAAACCCCGCAGGTCCTCGACCTTGGCCATGCCGCCGATCTCCCGCGGAAAGAAAACCGCCGAGTCGATCGACGCGTAGGGCGGGCCGAAACTGTAGAACTGTCGCCGTTCGGGCGTGTCGAATATCGTGTCGATTATGTCCGCCTCGCCGGCGAGCATTCGCTTCTGCGCCTCGCCCCAGGCCATCCCGACGAGATCCACTCTGCGACCGGTGGCCCGCTCCCAAGCCAACCATTGGTCTACGAGTATCCCCTCTAAATGACCGTCCGCCGACCGAAAGGAGTACGGAGGGTAAGAATCGTCAGTAAGCACGCGGAGCGGAGGCTGTTGTCCGGGAGAGGAAAGGGCTGCTCTGGGCGTTTCCTGGGCGGCCATGGGACCAACCGCGAGACCGGCCGCGAGACCGGCGCAGAACAGGGCGGTGCGGAGTGCTTCGCGCATACAGGAAGTCTAGGTTATGCCCTGCGCATTTTCTACATCCGGGCGCGCGTCCAATAGATCCTTCTCGAGAGTCAGGTTATTGGCGTTATCGTCGATTATCAGCGCTTCTTACGCGGCTCGAGCTCGGCTAGGAGGCTATGCAGGGCCGCGGCGTCCGCGGCGAGACTGTCCGAGCCGGCCTCGCCTTCGGCGCGCTGCGCACCCAGGAGAACGAACCTTCCGAGCCTCGTATCGGTCTCGGCGCTCTTGAACGAAGCTAAGCGAGACCTCCACGCCTCCAGGTCCGCGGCTATTGTCCGCGGCCTTCCGTCCCTGTCCGCCTGACGGGCGATGATGATCCCCGCTTCATTCTTCGCACGCTCGAGCGCGACGCTCGCCTCGGCCGAGCTCGCCTCGGGCAGGTCCTCCCAGGCGAGGCGGACGAAAGGATGCTTCGCTTCCGTGACGAGCGAGAGCGCGAAGCCGTAGTTCGAGAATCCCGTACCGCGTCCCATGGAAAGGCAGAGAGTAATGCCTTTTAGCGCAGCTCGATCGCCAAGGCGATCGAGCTGCGCTAAAAGGTCGCTCCTCCGCCTCCCATCGGCGCCGGAGTGACGCTCGCAGCCGGTGTAGACGCGCAGGATAGGCGCTTGGAGCACGGAGGCGACGGCGAGGAGGGCGTCGAAGCGCCGATATCCTTCGTCGGCCGCGCCGGCCCGATAGAGCGTCGAGTAGGATGCCGTCGTGAGGCCGGCAGTCAGCGTCGTTATCATGAGCTCTTCGGCGACGCCCAGATCGCCTGAGCCGATATGCACATCCTGAGCCCACTCGATCGCATCGAGTCCGGACGCCGCAGCGACGGCGATGATCTCTTTCGCATTTCGCGTGATGCAAGCGCTCGAACATAGGCCAACGCGGATCATGCAGGCTCCCAAGCGAATATTTAACTTTTATTTCATTGTAGCGAATAGAGGAGCGCGGCTCAAGAACTAGGGAGGGACTTCTGAGATTGATCTTTTGTTTCTCCAGTATCCGAGCATTTATTACCGTATAGAGAATAACCGGTTTAATTCGAATGGTTTAGGCGCTTGACAAACAGGAAAACCGGTTTAATAATTTGCCTTATCAGCCGGATGCACGAAGGTTAAATGAGTGTTCCGGTTCGGCTTGTCAATGGGAATAGGCAGGCTAGAGATTCACGAGGAGGCATTATGAATCGTTATCTCCGAAAGTTATTCTTTTTTTCGATCTTCTGTATCGTGTCGATCGGGCTGCTCGGGGCTCAGCAGCTCACCATGAGCATTTACAAACAGGAGATTACTCAAACCCTGCCGAAGCTGCTTGCCGCCTTCTCTGCGGCCAATCCTGGAATCACGATCACGATCGAGATTCACCCCGATGATGGCGGAGCCACGAACGCCGCCGCCGCCGCCGCCGGCAAGCTGCCCGACCTCGTTCAGGCGGCTTCCTACGCCCCGGTCAGGGAAAGCGCCAAGAATGGCTATTACCTCGATTTGACCAAGCAGCCGATCATGTCCAAGGTCATCGACGGCGCCAAGCCTGCGGTCACGTATAATGGCAAGCTCTACTCGGTCCCCATGGACTTCGCTGGTATCGGCATCATCTACAACAAGGACATCTTCGCGAAGTACGGGCTTAAGGCCCCCACGACCTACCTCGAGCTTCAGAAGGTCGCCGCCACTCTTAAGAAAAACGGCGTCACACCCTTCGCGGGCCTCCTTAAGGAGAACTGGTCCATCGGCCACTTCATGGAGATGCTCCACAGCTCCATGCTCGGCGCCAAGGTGGGCACCGCCGGTCTTATGAAGTTCGTCGATCAGATGAACGCGGGCGAGACCAGCTTCGACAAGGACGTCGACATGGCCAGCATCTTCAAGATCATGGATTGGTACAAGGCCAACATGGCCGACAACGCCACCGAGATGGACTGGAACGAGCAGCAGGCCGCCTACATCAAGGGCGACGCCGCCATGATGGTCCAGGGCCTGTGGGCTCTCCCCAACCCCAAGGACAACCCGAAGCTCAACTCCGGTTTCATCCCCTTCCCCTGGAGCAATAAACAGGCCGACAATCGCTTCTTCGCCGACGTAGACTCCACCATCGCCGTCAGCGCCCAGTCCTCCCCTGAAAAGCAGGCGGCCGCTCTCAAGTTCGTCAACTGGCTCTCCAGTCCCGAGGCGATCAAGATCTGGACGACCGACATCAATCTGACCTCCACCTTCAAGGGCGCCAGCGTCAGCACGATGGCCGTCCCCTTCCAGGAGCTCATGGCCAATGTCAACAAGAACGGGTCCTATCCCTGGGTCTTCAGCATGATGCCCTCCGCGACCTGGGAGCAGGCGATCAAGAACGGCGCCCTCAGCTACGTGCTCGGCAAGGAGCAGCCCGCCCAGATCGTCTCCGAGATCAACGATTCCTGGAAGACGAACTACAAGAAGTAATTCAGGCTTCGTTTTGGATTCTCGGGGACGCGGGGGGGGGTTTTGCGCCCCCCGCCCCCGATAAAACGTTTAGGAGGGGCGAGGAAGGGTTGTAAA
>Ga0326727_10004189_pt1 | contig 44023 bp, 41 predicted proteins | sample MB2enrmetagenome_FD_207643 | JGI IMG/M metagenome (GOLD analysis project Ga0326727, IMG submission 207643) | Lab enriched peat soil microbial communities from McLean, Ithaca, NY, United States - MB29MY | ecosystem: Environmental > Terrestrial > Soil > Wetlands > Peat | place: USA: New York... | reverse complement strand
CTCTCTTTTCGAAAGGGTTTTGAAGCGCGGAATGAACGACAGACAAGTAATAATAGAAGTGACAGCAAGCCGCAAAAGTCGCGCTTATTTTCAGCGCTCCGTGGTCTAAAGGATGGGGTCCACCTGTGCTGTCCAAGACGCGATCGCCGCCAGAAGCACCCGAAAACTAGCATTATAGAGGGGATTCGGTGCTTGGCCATACGAAGCAACCCCTTTTCTGCTGTCCAAAACTCCGGATTCAAAACCTCGTTTTGGACACTAATGCGCAACATCCGCTACATCGTTGATGGACAAGCACTTAAAGTACAACATTTGGCTCAACAAACCTGCAACAGACCTGCAACATTTGGCCAGCGAGGCCGGCCGGTGCCAAGTTAAAGTCCAAAGCATCAAGGATGCTGCTGGGTGGGAACTGGATGAGGTTACACCATGTAACGGTGGAGCGGTTTGGCGTGACCGCAAACAGGAACGCTTCACGGTGTGTCTGGCGTGTTCACAGGGGCGTTATTTGAAAGTGGGGCAGGGGGGGGCGGTATCTGGATAGGCGCCCGGCCATTCCTGAGAGGTTTTAGCGGCCCGCGTTGCAACGTCGCGCTCCCCGGTGTGGATTCTCCAACCAACCCTTACCACACCGGGGTTTTTGGTCGTGTACGGTCAGATTGCATCTGGCGGTTGGCTCCGGCGACTTGTATCATTCCAGCCTTCGCCGTCGCACTTCTGACATTGTGAACTCCCAGCTTGGCCCGTGCCGCGACACCAGAAACACTCTCGATCAATCCGCACAATCTTCCAAGTCTCGCCAAAAGGTGCAAGATGATAACGTGTGCGAATATCGGCAGTCTTGAAATGCAGGCGTATAATGGCGGTCGCCGAGTCAGCGGTCTGCTTCACGTCCTCAACCACTGCTTCATTCTTATGGCCCAACAAGAAATCCCGAGAACGTTGAGACAATGGCTCGCCAAAATACTTTGCGTAAACTGGTGCCAGATGCACATTCGCTTGGGCATAGACCGAAGCCTTCTCCTGTAAGAAGGACTCTAGGAATTGTTTTGGCGTGGCCATGATTCCTGACGATCAATATACACCCGCCGGTTCGCTTTTGAAACACAAAAACAGCCCTCAAGCACAGCGGGGCTCTTTGTTACACGGTGTAACATTCTTGCGCCGATTCTTCAGCAACACAAACAAACAGAACCAACCCTTACAGCTGGGCGAGGGGTGGCGTCAAAAAAGCCATCGAGGCAAAGGGGCAACTGACTGGTTTTCGGTGTGAAATTGAGCGTGGCGTGGAGCGCGAAGCGGCGCAATATGCGCACAACACGGAAATTCACAGTTCTGCAACGTGCATGTAACTGAGATGTATCAGAGCATATGCGCACAATGTTTGTATCGGAAAATTACTTCCGACAAAAGTTGACTATGGCGTTGGCGATTGAACCAATTGCAGTCAACGATGCGCAAAAGAGCATGATATTCTCCTTGGTCAGACGCGAGGCCTTTGGAGTTAATGTGATCTGGTTTGCGGGAAAAAGGCGTCCTGCCTGGAATGCGGTAAAACAGCGGTTTAGGAGGCCGCAAGTAATTAGCGTTAGGATAGTTAGTACTACTTGCCGCTGATATATTGCATAAACAGCCGCCGAGATAAAGATGCCTTGCAGGACTCCGAGCACTCTGGCGATTTGACTGCGCGTTCGTCCATACCACGGTTGCTTGCTTTGAAGAAACTGATTGATCTGTTGGATCTTCCCGTTGAACCAAACTTCATCGGAGGAATGAATTTGATATTGACCGTAAGTACGTCGGAGTTCCAAGCTGATGCCCCGGTCGATTGAAGCCGTGGTTGTCCAGCCCCGAATGATAAACTCGAGGCCATCCACCACATCGGGTAGATTGTGTGCAAAGAGGTCGATAATAGACGTTGCTTGAAATTGGGCGTCTCCAGCAAAAAGCGAGAAGTTAAAGGGCGCTACCTTTGGCGGCGGAGGCAAGTTTTGCGTAAGGATTTGCTCTAGATCTTCAAGATCTTTCTTGGTGAGAATTACTGGCGGCGTTTTGATGATCTTCCGGAACTCTTGCATAATTTATTTAAACATTGGTCGTCCCGTATCTACAGTGATAAAAGTGCGGAAGTCAAGGGGTTTGTTTTGCTAGAAAACGAGGGGTTCTGGGTAATGCCTTTATTCGCACAATGTTTGTTATATTCAGTTCGCATCCGGGCATCAAACACCCTTCCCGCATCTTCCGCTCCCACTAATGATTCAAAGCCAGACTCACCCATCGGAGACTTCTTGATCTTCCAGAAGTCCGGGCTGATGATGGGGGCTGGCCGGGACGCCTGTCCGACGGGTTCGCCCGGCTGATTTTATGTCCTATCAAATCCTGAGTCTCGAGGCGGTGGCGGAGTATTTGCATTTGACTCCGGCCGACGTCGAGCAGCGCGTCAAATCCAAGGAGATTCCCTTCGAGAAGCGCGGGCACAGAATTGTATTCCCCAAGGACGAAATTGACCTTTGGGCTTCCCAGTATCTGCTGCGCATGCCCGGGCCGCGGCTGACCGAGTATCACCAAAAATCCACGCGGGGCACGCGGCAAATCCTGCCGCGCCAAACCCTCCTGCCGGAGATGATCCAACCCGGTTTCATCGCGCCGGCCCTGACGGCCAAAACCAAGTCTTCCGTTTTGCATGGATTGGTGAAGCTGGCCGAAACAACGGGGCGCTTGATTAATCCCCGGGATTTGCTGGCCAGTCTGGAGGCCCGCGAAGCGCTTTGTTCCACCGGCATGCCGGGAGGGTTTGCCCTGCTCCACCCCCGCGTGCCCGACCCTTATTTGTTTGAAAGTTCGTTTATCGTCCTGGGCCGCACCCTTCAGGAAATCCATTTCGGCGCCCCAGATGGCCGGCCGACGACCCTGTTCTTCCTGGTTTGCTGCCAGGACGACCGGTTGCATTTGCACACGCTGGCCAGAATCTGTTTGCTGGCGAAGAAAACCGATGTCCTTGACCAGCTCCGCCAAGCCCCGGATGCTCCCTCCATGCACACCGCCCTGCTGGCTGCGGAGGAGCTGGCGCTGGCGGATACAAAAACCTGACCCAACTTCAGACCCAGACAAACGAGGGGAATTTCTGTTGGAGCGCGTTCTTGAGCCTGGGATAGGTGTTGGCCTTGAAGGCGGGCCAGTTGAACGTCGGTTCAATTCTTTTGCCGTCGGGTGTGCAAAGCCACATCTTCACTGGCAATCGTCCTTCGCAAATGTGCGGGTGGTCGTTGAGGGCGAAGCATTCGTGGAGTTTGACTTGCAGTTCCGGGGAATTCGGATGGCCCTCTTTATCGCGCGGCGCGTCGGGATAAAGGAGTTTGAGCTTCCGGCCATCGGGCCAGGCGACCGACGGCGGCGCCAGTTCGTTGATCCATTCCAACCGGTCGGCGCCGACGTGTTCCATGAACAGATGGCGCAACGGCGTGGCTTGCGCTTCTTTGACCAGGGTCATTCCGGCGAAGGCGCGCGCCAGGAAAGCCAGCACGAAAGCGGTGTCGGCGGGGGGCAATTCCAGTTCGGGCATGGCCGCGCACACGGCATTGATCCGCGCGATCAGTTGCTTGATCTCATGGTTGAAAAGGGGCAGCTCAAAATATTGGCGGCCATAAGCGTCGGCCAGGCAGCGCCCGGCGGCGGCGGCATCCACCTCGCGTTGATGCTCGGAATGGATAACCAAATCGTGGAATCGAAGCAGTTTCACCGCGCTGACTCTTTTGTGCGTGAGATCGAACACGTGCTCCACGCGGCGGCTGACCTGGGCCGGAAACATCTCCTCGATCCATTCCCGCTTGACCGCGGTCGCCAGGCTGAGCAAGGTCAGGCTGCCCGCCCGACCGGGGACTTCGCGGATGGCGGCTGCGACAAAGAGCGGGGCATTTTGAACGACGCTCTCGCGCGCCAGAGTGCCCGAGCGGCCTTCCGTCAAGTCACATTCCAGGGTGCCTTGGTCCCGTCGTTTGCAAAGCTGGTCGATGAATCCCGCCGCGATGCAGCGCAGCAGGGGGTCTTCCCCTTGCAGGGCGGCTTCACCGGTGATTTCCTCCGGCGCCCCGCCGGCCTCGCCGCCCCCTCCCCTGCCCGCCTGCAGGATTTGTTCATGGACCTGCTGGACCCGGCGCGCAATTTGCGCATGGACGCCGTGGCGACGGCAGCGGTCCACGCTGAAATTGTTGTTCCGGGCAAACTGATACGCCCGCATCAGCGTGTAAAAATCCGAATCGGCGCTGGTTTCGAACAGTTCGCGCGCTTCGGCGATATGTTTGTCGTCCCGGCCCAGCCGCATGAGCAAGTCCCGTCCGCTGACCAGCGCGGCGCACAAAGCGGCGGCGGGGACGCAGCCGTATTTAGCCGCCTCCACCAGCATCCGCGAATAACGGGGATGCATCGGCAGCCGCAACATCTGCCAGCCGATGGGCGTCATGTCCGGGCCGTCGTCCGGCGCGCCGGTCCCCTGCCCTGCCCGAAGCGCGCCCAGGATGCGCAACAGTGTTTCGGCCCGATCCACCGCCTGCGGATCAGGCCGGTCCAGCCAATCGAACCGCGCGGCGTCCTTGATGCCCAGCGAATGCAGCAGCAGGACCACTTCCGCCAGGTCGCTTCTTTGGATTTCCGGCGTGTTGCGCTCCGGCCTGTTGAGGTGGGCGCTCTCGGACCAAAGCCGGTGGCAGACGCCCGGCGCGGTGCGCCCCGCCCTGCCCGCCCGTTGCTCGGCGGAAGCGCGGCTGATCGGCTCGATAAACAACGTGTTGATGCCGCGCTCCGCCTCATAACGCGCCACGCGGGCCAGACCGCTGTCAATCACATGAACAACGCCGTCAATGGTCACGGAAGTTTCCGCGACATTGGTGGCCACCACCACCTTGCGCAGAGGATTCGGCGCAAAGGCGGCGTCCTGCTCGTCCGGCGGCAATTCCCCGTGCAGAGGGATGAGAGCGAGGCGTTCGCCTGTGCCGGCGTCGCGGCAGGCCCCGATGGTCGCATTGATCTCGCCCATTCCGGGCATGAAGATGAGGATGTCGCCCCGGTCGCCGGATTGGGTGATTTGCGCGACCACATCGGCGGCCTGCTCGGAAACGGGGCGTTCGTCGTGCAAGGCGGCATGGCGAATCTCCACGGGAAAGGCAATTCCTTCGGAAACCAGCACGGGGCAACCGCCCAGGTATTTGGCGACCGGCTCCGCCTCCAGCGTGGCGGACATGACGACGATTTTCAGATCGGGCCGCCGCGATTCCTGGAGGCGCCTGGCCAGGGCCAGGGCCACGTCGCTCAACAAATTGCGCTCATGGAATTCGTCGAAGAGGATGACGCTGATGTCGCGCAAGTCGGGATCATCCTGAAGCCAGCGCAACAGGATCCCCTCGGTCACAAAGCAAATGCGCGTGCCCAGGCTGGTGCGATCTTCAAAACGAATCTGGTATCCGACTTCCGCGCCGAGTTTGCAGCCGCGTTCCCAAGCGACGCGGGCGGCCACGGTGCGGGCGGCCACGCGGCGCGGCTGCAAGACAATGATGCGGCCGGGACACTCGCCGCCGTCCAAAAGCATTTGCGGCACCTGGGTCGTTTTCCCGGAACCGGTGGGGGCAATCAGCACCAGGCGACGGTGAGCTTGGAGAGCGTCAAGAATAGCAGCATGAACCTGCCAGATGGGAAGGGACTTTTGCACGGGACGAAGGGAACACGCCGGCTTAGCGCAGCAGCAGCAGCAGCGCCAACACCAGCACGGAGAGCGAGAGCATCAGGCCGGAGGGCATGAACTTTCTCCCCTTGGCGAACCGCGCGCCAAAGACCAGGGCCAGCAGCGCCAGCAGGACAGGCGCGACTGGATACAACGGGATCACGCGCAACGCGCACAAAATCAGCGGCAGCGCGAAGGCGGCCGAGGTGATTAGCGAGATTTTGCTTCCGGCTTTGAGAAAGCCCATCAAGCCTCCTGCCAGGAGCAGAACGATATAAACCCACAACACGATCACAGGCGACATACTGAGGCAGTTTCCTTCAACCCGGCTTCACATCCAAGCTCAGAATTTCGCCCGGTTCGCATTGGACGGTCACTTCCATGGGGCGGCAGCAGATTTCGCAATCGGTGGTGAAGCGCTGCGAGGGCTGGGTGATGTCAATGAGGATTTCGAAGGTCTGCCCGCAAAATGGGCATTGAATTGATTGGGATTCCCGCATAATATTGTCGGCGCACCCGGCGCAAATGCGCAGACGACAGGCACGTCGTTTATACGGTCGCGCGGTGGTGTGCAACTGTCAAGCGGATGGCTTGAGGGATGTTGAGAAAATGAGCAGGCGGTGTGGATGAAATCTGCGATCGGAAAAACGCGGGAAGGCGGCGGGACCTTGCGCAAGGCGCCAGGCCGGGCTGAACGCGCGGCGGACCTGGAGAAACTGGTCTATCTGGCCGCCATCGTCGATTCGACGGGCGAGGCCATCTTCAGCCAAAACCTAGAGGGCATCATCACGACCTGGAACGCCGGGGCGCGGCAGCTTTTCGGATACTCGGAGGCGGAAGCGGTGGGACAATCGGTGCTCTTCATGGTGCCGGAATCGCTGCGAACGGCGACGTTGGAGATTTTTGAGAAACTGCGCGCGGGACAGGCGATCGAGGCCATCGAGACCGCGCGCCTGCGCAAGGACGGCGCGCAGATCGAGGTGCATCTGGCCATGTCGCCGATTAAAGGTCCGGACGGCCAATTGATGGGCGCGTCGTCCATCGCCTACGACATTACCGAACGCAAGAAGATCGAGGCGGAGCGAAACAAGATGATCGAGCAACTCAACGAAACGCTGTCGAAAGTCAAGACGCTGAGCGGGCTGCTGCCGATCTGCTCCTCCTGCAAAAAGATCCGGGACGACAAGGGCTACTGGCAGAAGCTGGAGACCTTCGTGCATGAACATTCCAACGCCGAGTTCTCCCATTCCATCTGCCCCGACTGTATGGAGAAGCTCTATCCGGACTTTAGCAAGAGCGCATAAGAGTCGGACCGATCTGACAAGTCGGACTGATCGGACGGCGTAGCGTTCAGTAGCGGTAGTGGTCTGGCTTGTAGGGGCCGTCGATGGGGACGCCGAGGTAGTCGGCCTGCTTTTTGGTGAGGCGGGTCAGTTTCACGCCGATTTTGTCGAGGTGCAAGCGGGCGACCTCCTCATCCAGCTTTTTGGGCAGGCGATAGACGTCGCGGCGGTAAATGTCCTTGTTCTTCCACAGATCAAGCTGGGCCAGGACCTGGTTGGAGAAAGAGTTGGACATGACAAAGCTGGGGTGGCCGGTGGCGCAGCCGAGGTTGACCAGGCGGCCCTCCGCCAGGAGATAGAGGCTGTTGCCGCCGGGAAAAGTGTACTTGTCAACTTGCGGCTTGATGTTCAGCTTCTTGACGCCGGGGGCGCTGTTGAGGCGGCTGACCTGGATTTCGTTGTCGAAATGGCCGATGTTGCAGACGATGGCCTGGTCCTTCATCTTTTGCATGTGCTCCAGGGTGATGACGTCGCAGTTGCCCGTGCAGGTGACGTAGATGTCCCCCTGCCCCAGCGTGTCTTCGATGGTCGTGACCTGGAAACCCTCCATGGCCGCCTGCAGGGCGTTGATGGGATCAACCTCCGTGACAATGACGCGCGCGCCGAAACCGCGCAGGGAATGGGACGAGCCTTTGCCCACGTCGCCGTAGCCGCAGACCACGGCCACCTTGCCGGCCACCATGACGTCGGTGGCGCGTTTGATGCCGTCGGCCAGCGACTCGCGGCAGCCGTAGAGATTGTCAAACTTGGATTTGGTGACGGAATCGTTGACGTTGATGGCGGGGACGAGGAGCTTTTTGGCCTGCCTCATCTGGTAGAGGCGGTGGACGCCGGTGGTGGTTTCCTCGCTGACGCCTCTCCAATCCTTGACCACGGTATGCCAGAAAGAGGGGCGCTCGCGGGCCACGCGTTTGAGGAGGCGCTTGATCACGTCCTCTTCCTTGGAGGCGCTTGGGGTGTTGACCCAGCCGTCGCCATTCTCCAGTTCGTAGCCTTTGTGGATGAGCAGCGTGGCGTCTCCGCCGTCATCCACCACCAATTGCGGCCCCAGGCCGTTGGGATGGGCAATGGCGGCGAAGGTGCAGTCCCAGTATTCCTCCAGCGACTCGCCTTTCCAGGCAAAGACGGGGATGCCGGCCTTGGCCATGGCGGCGGCGGCGTGGTCCTGGGTGGAGAAAATATTGCAACTGGCCCAGCGCACCGAGGCGCCCAAGGCGGCCAGGCTCTCGATGAGCACGGCCGTTTCCACCGTCATGTGGAGCGAACCGGTGATGCGGACGCCGTGCAGCGGTTTGGAGGGGGCGTATTTGCGGCGGAGGGCCATGAGACCGGGCATTTCGCGCTCGGCAATCTCAATGGCTTTGCGGCCATATTCGGCCAGGGCGACGTCGCGCACCTTGTAATCGCGGGCCGGGCCGCCGTTTTTGGAGTGGGTGGTCCTGGCCGGTTTGCTTCTTCGGGAGGGGGAGAGTTTGATGCGCATAAAATAGATATTCTGTTCAAGTTGCTGTTACGGATTTGCTTTTATACGAACCCCTCTCCCTGCCCTCTCCCCGCTTTGCGGGGAGAGGGTGGTCCCGAAAACTTTCTGGAGATCAGGGTTCGTGAAAGGATTTCATTGAAACGCCACATTCGTATTGTCCTACCGCGCCGCCTTGCGCAGCGCCGCGGCCTTGTCCGTTCTTTCCCAGGTGATGCTGTTGAGGTCGTCGATCTTGCCAAAATGGCCGTAGTTGGTGGTCTTGGAATAAATGGGCCGGAGCAGGTTGAGTTGTTTGATAATGGCGGCTGGCTTGAAACTGAACACTTCGCGCACGGCCCGCTCGATCTTTTCGTCGCTCACCCGGCCCGTGCCGAAGGTATCGACACAGACGGATACCGGGTCGGGCCAACCAATGGCGTAGGCAAATTGAATTTCCGCCCGCGTGGCCAGTCCGGCCGCAACGATGTTTTTGGCCACGTAACGGCCCATGTAAGCCGCGCTGCGGTCCACCTTGGAAGGGTCCTTGCCGCTGAAGGCGCCGCCGCCGTGGCGCCCCATGCCGCCGTAGGTATCGACGATGATCTTCCGCCCTGTCAACCCCGTGTCCCCCTCCGGGCCGCCCACCACGAAGCGGCCCGTCGGGTTGATGAGGAACTGCGTCCGCTTGTCCAGCATCGAGGCCGGGATCGCTTTGCGGACGACTTCCTTGACGATGAAATCCTTGATCTCCTTGTGCTTGACATCCGGGGTGTGCTGGGTGGAGACGACGACGCTGACAATGCGCACCGGCCTGCCGTTTTCATACTGGACGGAGACCTGGGTCTTGGAATCGGGGCGAAGCCAGGCGACCTTGCCGCCCTTGCGGACGCGGGTCAACTCGCGCCCCAGCCGGTGGGCGAACATGATGGGGGCCGGCATCAATTCCGGTGTTTCATCGCAGGCGAACCCGAACATCAGCCCCTGGTCCCCCGCCCCCTGCTCCGCCGTGTCCTTGCCTTCCGCCGAGCGGGCATCGACGCCCTGCGCGATGTCGGGGCTTTGCCGGGTCACCAGGTTGGTGATGAACACTTTCTCGGCATGAAAGAGGTCGTCGTCATGGACGTAGCCGATGTCGGCGATGGTTTTGCGCACGATGTCGTTGATGTTGACCCGGGCGCGACTGGTGATTTCGCCGCCCACCACGACCATGTTGCTTTTGGCATAGGTTTCGCAAGCCACCCGGCTGCGCGGGTCCTGGGCCAGGTGCGCGTCCAGGACCGCGTCGGAAATGGTGTCGCAAACCTTGTCGGGATGGCCTTCGCCGACGGACTCGGACGAGAAAATAAAATTCCTGTTCATGATTTAGTTGCAGAATACATATTGACGTATCTTGATAGGAAGATATATTGCTGTGGAACATGCGTCAACCTTTATTTGCATGGCGGCGGTTTTAAAGATATTGCGGGCGCTATCCGATCCGACGCGGCTGCGCATCGTGGCTCTGCTGGAGAAGAACGAGCTGTCGGTGCATGAGCTGCAGGAGATCACGCGGATGGGGCAGTCGCGCATTTCGACGCATCTGGGGCTGTTGCAGGAAGCGGGGCTGCTGGAGTCGCGGCGGGAGGGCAAGCGGACCTTTTACAAGATTGCGGCTGGCGGCGACGCGGCGGCAGCGGAGATTATCCAACTGGCGGTGTGCGGGGCCAGGCAACTGCCGGAGAACGCGCCCGACCAGCTCAACCTGAGACGCATCCTGATGCGGCGGGCGCAGGAGGCCCAGCTCTACTTCAACCAAGTGGCGGGCCGTTTTGACCGCAGTTACGGGCCGGGCCGTTCCTGGCAGGCCTTCGGGCAACTGCTGCTGCGGATTTTGCCTCCCCTGGTGGTCGCCGACCTGGGTTCGGGTGAAGGATTGCTGAGCGAATTGCTGGCGCGCCGCGCCAAAAAAGTCATCGCCGTGGACAATTCGGAAAAGATGGTGGCCTTCGGCGCGAACAAGGCGCGCAGGAACAAGATCAAGAACCTGGAATTTCGGCTGGGCGACCTAGACGCGCCGCCCATTGATCCGGCCAGCGTGGAGGTGGTGATCCTGAGCCAGGCCCTGCACCATGCGGCCGACCCGCCGCATTGCATTGGCAGCGCCCACAAAATCCTGCGGACGGGCGGGCAGATTCTGATTTTGGATTTGTTGCGGCATAATTTTGAACAGGCGCACGAACTGTATGGGGACCGGTGGCTGGGGTTTGCGGAAGGCGAATTGCAGAGCTGGCTGGAAACGGCCGGCTTCAAGAAGATCGAAATCAGCGTTGTGGCCCGTGAGGAGCAGCCGCCGCACTTTCAGACCATTCTGGCGGCTGGCGAGAAGTGACCTGATTGTTCCTGATTTTTCTTGGTTTGACGGGGCAGGAACGGCAATCTGCGCGCTCGTGAAGACGACCGAGCCTGTTGCCACACCCCCCACCGCCCCGGCGCAGGGCACCCCCTCCAGGCCGGCAGGCGATCTGCTCTGGTTTGCGCTTCTGGCTGGGGTGTTGATGGTGCTTCTGCACGAGTCGTTGTTTCTGGGCAAGGGACTGGTGCCGGCGGACGCGATATTGAGGACGCTGCCGTGGCATCGAGACATTTACGCGGCCAACTATATGCTGGGCGATCAGTATTTGACCTTCCTGCCGACCCAAGAGTTTGTTTACCAGCAAAAGAGCCTGCCGTTTTGGAATCCATACATCTGCTGCGGCACGCCCAACCTGGGGGCCATCGAAGTAGGGCTGTTCTTTCCGATTCGGCTGTTATTGGCGCCGCTGGGACCCTTTTGGGGAAGCGGGCCGGCGGCTTTTATCAAGCTATGCCTGGCGGGTTGGTTCACCATGCTTTACGTCCGGCTGTTGGGGGTATCAGGCCCGGCCAGCCTTTTGGCGGGATTGGTGTTTAGTTTGTCGGGATTCATGATTGTGTGGCTGGGACATCCGCATGTGAACTGCGCAATGTGGCTGCCGTTACTGCTGTATTTCATGGAGAAAGCGTTTCGAGATGGGGGAGACAAGGCGGCGGCGCTACGGGCCTGGGCTGGGTTTGCGGTGGCGTATGCGTGCATGATCCTGGGAGGGCATCCGCCCACGTTCATCCAAATCACGATATTGCTGGGGATTTACTTCCTGGTTCGAGTGGTTGGGGAAAAGGATGGATTGCGACAAGCGGGTTTGCTGATTGGGGCGGTGGCGGTAGGGTTGCTTCTGGCGGCGCCACAGCTACTTCCCTTTCAGGAATATTACCGCCGATGCGCTTTTGCCCTGACCTTGCAGCGATGGTCCGACCAGCTCAGCTTTTATTCGCTTATCCATTTCTTTCTACCCAACGCGCTGGGCAATCCAGCCCGCGGGTTCGAGGACATGCCGAATTTGTTAGGATGGAACGACCCGGACAATTTTAACGAGCGAACAGGGTACGTGGGCATCTTCCCATTGTTCGCCGCAGCTTGTGGGATCGCGCTCCGGCCCTGCAGAACGACCAAGATCTTTCTGCTACTCGGTGTGGGAACAGTGCCTTTGGTGTTCGGCATTCCTCCCCTGCCCTCCTTGATGCGGGTACTGCCCATTCTGCACGACGTGGATGAGAGACGGCTCCTGTTATTCGTGGCTCTGAGCGTGGCGGTGCTGGCGGCGTTTGGCTGGGATGAGATTTTCAGCCGGAGGAGGAACCAGCGGCGGATGGCGGTTGTGGCGACAGGTTTCCTGGTGCTGGCGGGCGCAGCGATGCTCTATTTTTGGCACGTCATCGGGGCGAAAATCCACACGTTGGACGGGGCTCATCTGGCGTTTTTCAGACGGGAGTGCCTGATTCTGGGCATTGGAGTGGGCACGGTGCTTGTGGCGGTATTGTGGCCGGCGAATTGGAAGGGCTGGATCTTGATGGGGCTTTGCCTGGGGTGGACCACGGTTGACTTGCTGCATTTCGGGATGGGCTACAACCCATCGATCCCACGCGATCTTTACTATCCGCCGGCGCCGGCCATCACGTGGCTGCAAAGGGATCATTCGTTGTACAGAGTCTTCGGCGGGGGGCTGGATTTCCCGCCGAATTCCCCGGAAGTTTATGGGGTGAGTGATTCGCGGGGCTGCGATTCGCTGGGCGTGCGGCGGTACCAGGAGTTGGTGGGGGTGGACACGAACGATTTGTTTTTTTACCGGGAACCCAAGACTTTTGCGAAGAATCTGCGCCTGCTGAACGTGAAGTACCTGATGTTCACTAAACCGATGGCGTTGAACCCGCGGTTTGCGGAGCCAGTCTATACAAATGTGATGTTAATTTACCGGTTTAAGCCGTGTTTGGACCGCGCTTTTTTGGTGTTCGATTATCAAGTGGCAACGAACCAGGCGGCCGCCTTGGCGCAGATATCCGCTACGGAATTCGATGCGCGGCGGGTTGTGCTTCTGGAAGAAGAACCGCCTCCGGCGAAAAGGAGCGGTGAAGGTGGAGCAACCGGGACCGCTACGAACGAGTCTGTGCGGGTGGTGTCCCATGAGCCGGACGATGTCACGATTGAGGCGTCCACTCCGCGGCCGGCATATTTAGTGTTGTTGGACACTTACTTCCCTGGGTGGACGGCGACCGTCAACGGCGAACCGACGAGGATTGTGCGAGCGGACTACAATTTCCGGGCGGTTTCGCTTCCCGCGGGAAAGGCCACTGTGCATTTTGCCTATCGACCGATGAGTTTCCGGATCGGGTTGTATCTGTGCGGGGCGGGGTTGCTGGCGCTTGGGGCTGCTTGGTGGTTTGGAGGATTAGGACGGAAAATCTCCTTGGTTTGACGGAGGGAAGGAGGCATTCTGCGCATCCGTGAAGACGCCCGAGCCCGAGCCTGACGGCATTCCACAACCACCCCCGGTAGCTCAATCACGCGGCACTATTCTGAGGCGGGCTGGTGATCTGGTCTGGTTTGCGCTTTTGGCGGGGGTGTTGCTGCTGCTTCTGCACGAGTCGTTGTTGCTGGGGAAGGGATTGGTCCCAGTGGATGCGATCCTGGAACTGCCGCCATGGAAACAAACCCTCTGGCCGGGAAACCACTTGCTGGCCGATCAGTATTGGACCTTCCTTCCGACGCAAGAGTTCGTCCACCAGCAAAAGAGCCTGCCGCTGTGGAATCCATACATTTGCTGCGGCGCGCCGAACCTGGGGGCCATCCAGGGAGCGCTGCTTTTTCCAATTCGGCTGTTGTTGTCAGCGCTGGATCCCTTTTGGGCGAGCGGCCCGGCGGCCTTCATCAAGCTGTGCCTGGCGGGGTGGTTCACCATGCTTTACGTGCGGCTGATGGGGGTGTCAGGGGCGGCCAGCTTTTTGGCGGGATTGGTGTTCAGTTTGTCGGGGTTCATGATCGTCTGGCTGGGACATCCGCATGTGAACTGCGCGATGTGGCTGCCGCTGTTGCTGTATTTGATGGAGAAAGCATTTGGGGACGGAGGAGGCAAGGCGGCGGCGGGGCCGGCGCTTCGCGCCTGGGCCGGATTTGCGGCGGCGTATGCCTGCATGATCCTGGGAGGCCATCCGCCCACAGAGATCCAAATCACGATGGTGCTGGTGATTTATTTTCTGGTCCGCCTGGCGTGGCAACGGGATGGGCAAGGGTTGCGGCGCGCAGGTTTGCTGATTGGGGCGGTGGCGGCGGGGTTGCTTTTGGCTGCGCCGCAGATACTGCCCTTTGTGGAATACTACCGGCAAAGTTCCAGCGCCCTTCCCTCGGGGCGATGGTCCTCGCACCTCAGTTCTTACTCGCTGATCCATTTTCTTTTGCCCAATGCCTTGGGCAGTCCGGCGCGCGGTTTTGAAGATCTGCCGCGCCTGTTGGGATGGAAGGAACCGGACAATTTTAGCGAGCGCATGGATTACGTGGGGATTTTTCCTTTGTTCGCCGCGGCTTGTGGGATTGCGCTCCGGCCTTGCAAATTGACGAAGTTTTATTCCTTCCTCGCGCTGGGATCGATGCTTCTCGTATTCGGCATCCCTCCCCTGCCCTCGCTGCTGCGGGCGCTGCCCATTGTGCGCGACGTGAACGAGGAGCGGCTGCTGTTATTCGTGGCGTTGAGCGTAGCGGTGTTGGCGGCGTTTGGCTGGGACGAAATATTCAACCTGACGAGGAACCGGCGCCGGACGCTGATTGTGACGCTGGGTTTTTGGGCGTTGGCGGGCGCGGCGATGCTATGTTTTTGGAGCGTCATAGGCCCGAAAATCCACACGTTGGACGCGCCTCACCTGGCCTTTTTCAGACGGGAATGTCTGATTCTGGCCGTTGGAATGGGCGCTGTTCTCCTGGCGGCAATATGGCCGGCGCGTTGGAACGGCTGGGTGGCAATGGCGCTTTGCCTGGGCTGGACCACGGCCGACCTGCTGCTTTTCGGCAGTGGTTATAACCCGTCGATCCCGCGCGACCTCTACTATCCGCAGACCCCGGCCATAGAGTGGCTGCAAAGCGATCATTCGTTGTACAGAATTTTCGGCGAGGGGCCGGACTTTACCGCGAATACCCCGGAAGTCTATGGTGTGAGCGACGCGCGGGGCTGCGATTTCATGATGGTGCGGCGTTACCAGGAATTAGTGGGCGGAGACGCGAGCGACTTGTTTTTCTACCGGGACCCCAAGAAGTTTCCGAAAAACCTGCCGCTCCTGAACGTGAAATACGTGCTTTCGTCGAAACCGATGCGGCTTAGCCCGCTGTTGGCGGACCTGACCTACGCGAAGGAGATGCTGATTTACCGCTTCAAACCATGTTTGGACCGCGCCTTTCTGGTGTTCAATTATCAGGTGGAAACGAACCAGGCGGCCGCCCTGGCGCGAGTCTCGTCGCCGGAATTTGACGCGCGGGAGGTGGTGCTGCTGGAGGAACAGCCGCCTCCGATGAAAATGGCCGCGGAGGGCGGGGCGGCCGGGACCGCTACGAACGGGTCTGTGCGGGTCGTTTCTTATGAACCGGATGACATCACGATTGAGGCGTCGGCTCCCCGGCCGGCGTATCTGGTGTTGCTGGACACCTACTTCCCCGGCTGGTCGGCGACCGTCAACGGCGAACCGGCCCCGATATTGCGGGCGGACTATAATTTCCGGGCGGTTCCCCTGCCGGCGGGAAGGGCCGCGGTGCATTTCTCCTATCGACCGTTGAGTTTTCGGATCGGGTTGTATTTATGCGGGGTGGGACTGCTGGGGCTGGGCGCGGCCTGCTTCACGCCGTGGAGATGGAAGTCCGGCCGGGCCGTTCCCGATGCTTCCTGACGGCGGTTGTCCCTTGGGTCTGGAAAATCCGCGTCCTCATTTCGGCAGGTAAACGGAAACCCCGCTGCCCCAGTTGACGTTTCTGAATGCCGCATGCACATAGTCGAGGATGGCCGGCGCATAGCGGTTCATGTCCGCCTCTCCAACGATCAGCACGACTGCTGGCGGATCACGCCGGGCCTCCCGGATCAGCGTCTCGTAGTCTTGAGCCGTCTGGTCGCCCGGCCAAATATAGTCCCAGCGGGTGGGGTTCCTCCGCTCGCTTAGAAAATAGACCATGGGCTGGTAAGGCAGACAGAGGATGGACCGGCCCGCGGGCGCGGAGGCCTGCACCTTCCGGATAAAATCCGCGACCGCCGCGCCTCGATAGGCGCGCACCCCGGCCCGCGGCAACGGCATTTCTTCGAGCAGCCCCTCATCCCTCAAGAATAACGGCTTGGTTGACAAAAGAAACCCGGCCACCGCACAGGCGCCAACAGCCAGGAGCACCCTGCCTGCAACTGTGGACACGGACAGCCCTGGTCCAGCGTTGCCCGCGGCCTTCTCCAAGCTTTCCAAAACCGCGCGGCACCCGCAGGCGCACAAAATGAAAAAGGGCGCCAACGTTATCAAAAGATGGTAGGCATCCGACCGCGTCAGCGCCTGACAATAATAAAGCGCCGACCAGAGCAGCACGAACGCGAGGTTGGCTTCCCTCCATTGACAGTTCCCGCGCCGGCTTTGCCTCCACAGCCAGAAGGAGAGCAGGATGACAACCACGGGCGGAAGATAAAAGAGGCCCACACAGGCATTTTGAGTCAGCGGCAATTGAGAGTTGAACACCGGAAACGGCAGCCGGCTGGTTTTGGCGTACGTTGTGATGGGAAACACGATCAGTTGTTGGAACATCCCGGGCCCCGCTCCTTGCGCGAACCAGTAAATCCCCCAGGGCAAAAGGCCCGCGGCCACTCCGGCGGACCACCAGCCAAAGGCCCGCCCCAACGCCTCCTTGGACACAAGTTTCCGCCCGCTGTGCTTCAAAAGCAAAGTATAAGCCACCATGGAGACGGCCGCATACAAACCCTGGTCTTGCTTTGACAAAAGGGACGCAGCCATCATCACCCCTGCCGGCAACCCCAGCCAGGACCAAGAGGCGTAGCGCACGGCCCACAAGTAAAGAAGCACCGCCGTCGCCGTCGCAGTGATGCCTTGCCAGACCGGGAAAGGGACGAAATGGGAGTAGGGGATACCCAGGAGCGTTGCCGGGATGGCTGCCGCAAAGGAGAACAGCGAGCCAGCCATGTTCCGCGCAATCCCGTAAGTGAGCAGAGGAATCAGCACATAAATTCCCAGTCCCAATATCCGCAGTGATGCCAGCGAGGTTCCAAACAGTCTAAACATGGTTGCCGCGGTGTAAAAAGACAAAGGCGGTTGCAGACTTGCGAAATCGCGATGGGGCACTTGTCCCTCCATCACCCGCACCGCGCCGCAAGCCAGGAAACCCTCGTCCCCAAAATTAATGCCTGAACGGAAGCGAGGCCACCCGGCGAAAAGACAGAGGGAGATCAAGACGCCAATGCAAAGCAAATCAACCGCAATTTGGCATCTGGTGCCTGTCTGCGCGGGGAACTGCATTCGCCCTCGCCAGGGGATCAGGGTGCTTCCTCTTCGGCGATGTTCCGAATCCAGATATTGCGGAAGCGCACGGGATTGCCGTGGTCTTGCAAGGCAATAGGGCCGCGGGCGGGCGTCTGCTTATTGTAATTGGCCAAAATCCTCCAGCCCGTCGGACCAAGAAGCGCCTGCTTGTGATGCAGCAGAACGCCGTTCTGGAAGACGGTGACACTGGCGGGCCGGATCAGTTTATGGTCCTCTCCGAAGCGGGCGGTTTGGAAAACGATGTCGTAGCTTTGCCATTCGCCGGGTTTCTTGCAGGCATTGGCCAAGGGAGGCGACTGGCCGTAAAGCCCGCCGCAGAGGCCGTCGGCGTAGGTGGGATTGTCGTAATTGTCCAGGATCTGCACTTCGTAAATGCCTTGGAGGAAGACGCCGCTGTTGCCGCGATCCTGGCTGTCGCCGGCCGCGACCGCCGGTTCAGCCCATTCCAAGTGCAGTTGGCAATCGCCGAACTGTTCCCTGGTGTGAATATAGCCGGAGTGCGGCACGATTTCCATGTAGCCGTCCTGGACCCTCCATTGCGGTTTGCCCTTGTCGCCGAGCCAGTGGGAGAGGTCCTGGCCATCGAACAACACGATGGCATCCGAGGGAGGCGGGGCGGCGTCGCTGAAGGTGGCGCCGGGCGTGACGACGGGCGGGATGGGCCGGGCGGGATCGTGGACGTGCCATTTGCCCGAAGGCAGCATGGGCGTGTCTGTATAGCCCAGGCCGGTATGTTGAGGAGCAGGCGGGGCCTTGGGTTGGGGGGCGGGCGTGGGCTTGGACATGCAGCCGGCAAGAACCGCGACTGCCAAAACGATTGAATTAAACAGGTGCTTCTTCATGGCTGCATTGTTCCGTCGATACGGGAAAATGCAACCCTGGAATGGTTCAACGCGGCGCGGGCCGGGCCGGGGCGCTGTGCAGGAAGTCGTCGTAAGCGTGGCGAATGCCCGTTTCGAGGTTGATCTGCGGCCTCCAGCCGAGCGCGAATATGCGGGAGCTGTCCATGAGCTTGCGCGGGGTGCCGTCGGGTTTGCCGGTGTCCCAGATAATCTGCCCGGCAAAGCCCACGATGCGGCGCACCTGTTCGGCCAGGGCCTTGATGGAGAGGTCGGAGCCGGAGCCGACATTGATGATTTGTTCGTCGCTGTAATGGCGCATGAGGAAGACACAGGCGGCGGCCAAATCATCGGCGTGGAGGAATTCGCGCAAGGGGGCGCCGCTGCCCCAGCAAGTGACGCTCCTGGCGCCGGCAATTTTGCCTTCGTGGAATTTGCGGATGAGGGCGGGCAGAACATGGGAGTTTTGGAGATCGTAGTGGTCATTGGGGCCGTAGAGATTGGCCGGCATGGCGCAGATGAAATCGCAGCCGTGCTGGCGGCGGCAGGCCTGGCAGAATTTGAGGCCGGCGATTTTGGCCACGGCATACCACTGGTTGGTCGGTTCCAGCGGCCCGCTGAGCAAGGACTGTTCCTTGATCGGCTGCGGGGCCAGCCTCGGATAAACGGCGGCGCTGCCCAGGAACAACAATTTCCTCACCCCCGCCAGGCGGGCGTGGTGGATGAGATTGTTCTGGATTTGGAGGTTCTCGAACAGGAAAGTGGCGGGATGAGTGTCGTTGGCCAGGATGCCGCCGACGCGGGCGGCGGCCACGAAGACATAATCGGGGCGGTCGGCGGCGAAGAATTTCGCCACGGCGGCCGCGTCCAACAAATCCAATTCGGCGCGGGTTTTGCCAATGAGGTTGGCGAAACCCTGGCGGCAGAGTTCGCGCCAAATGGCGCTGCCGACCATGCCGCGATGGCCGGCAACATAAATGCGGGCGTCGGATTTCATGGCCGGACAGGGTGAAATGAGGCTTGTAAAAAGCCTAGCTAAAAAACGGCGGCTGTTTATATGCTGGGGGCGGCATGAGTCATGTGGTGGAGATCAATGATTTGCGGGTGGAGTTCCCCGGGCGCGAATGGCGGGAGCGGCCGAAGGTGGCGGTGGAAGGGTTGACGCTGCAAGTGCGCTCCGGGGAAGTGTTCGGTTTTCTGGGACCCAACGGCGCGGGCAAGACCACGACGATGAACGTGCTGCTGGGATTCGTCATGGCCACCAGCGGGTCGGCGTCCATATTCGGTGTGGACGTGCGGCAGCCCATCGCCCGGCAACGCATCGGCTACCTGCCGGAGATGACCTACTATTACAAGTTCCTGAGCACGGAGGAACTGCTGCGATTTTACGCGCGCATCTTCCGCATCCCGAGCCGGGACCGGGAACGGCGCATCGACGGGGTCCTGAAACTGGTCGATCTGGAAGCGGCCCGGCGGCGTTTGATCAAGACCTATTCCAAAGGGATGCAACAGCGCGTCGGCCTGGCCCAGGCGCTGATCAACGACCCGGACCTGCTCATTCTGGACGAGCCCACCAGCGGCTTGGATCCGTTGGGGCGGATGAAAGTGCGCGAAATCATCGAGCGCCTCAAAGAACAGGGCAAAACCGTTTTCTTCTCCTCCCACGAATTGGGCGAGGTCGAAACAGTCTGTGACCGCGTGGCCATTCTGCATGAAGGCAGGTTGCGGGTGGAGGGGCGGGTGGACGAATTGGTGAAGCAATATCAATGCGACCTGGAACATGTTTTCCTGAGAGTCGTCGGCTATCAACCCCGGAGCTGATATGAACAACGCATTGGCCCTGGCGGGCGTGGTCATCATGGAACTCTACCGGCGCAAGGATTTTTACGTCCTGTTCATCATGACGGCGCTGATGACGATGGTGCTCGGCTCGGTGAAATTTTTCCACGACGACCGCATCGTGCGCTATCTCAAGGACGCGTGCCTGCTGCTCATCTGGGTTTCGTCGCTGGTCATCGCCGTGACCACCGCAGCGCGGCAGATACCGGCCGAGCGGGAAAGCCGCACCATCTTCCCGCTGCTGGCCAAGCCGGTCAGCCGGGCGGAATTGATCGCGGGCAAATTTCTGGGCTGCTGGCTGGCCTGCGGCCTGGCGTTGCTGGTGTTTTACTTGTTTTTTGGCGTCATCACGGCCTCGAGGGAACACGTCTGGCCGCTGGGGGCCTATTTGGAAGCGATGTGGCTGCATTGGATTTGCCTGGGGATCGTGACCGCCCTGGTGCTGTTCGGGTCGGTGGTCTTCACCGCGCCCTCTTCCAACTCAACCATCTCTTTTATCATTGTGGGAGGCATCATGTTTTGCGGGGGGCACCTCAACGGTGTCGCGCTCCACTTGCGCGGCGTCAGCGGAACCATTCTCCATGTCATATATTACTGCATTCCCCATTTGGAGTGGTATGACGTGCGCGACCTGGTGATTCACGACTGGGGACGCATTCCCTGGCTGGCCGTCGCCGGAGCGACCCTTTATGGCCTGCTTTACTCGGCGTTCCTGCTGGGGGCGACGTGGCTGGTCTTCCGTCGGAAGACGCTGACGGTATGATCCGGCTGGCGATGTTACTGGCTTTTGTGTGCTGCTTTACGCTGGCGGAGAAATTGGCGCCGGTGTTTGATTCGTTGCGCGCCCGGGGCGACCGCTCCGGCAGCCCCTTGCTGATGCTGGTGGGTGACAGCCGCCGCTTGTTTGCCAACCAGTTTTTCGTCATGGCCGATGTTTACTTCCACAGCGGTTATTACCCGACCATTTTCGACGCGCGCAAGAAGGAGGGGCCGCTGCATCTGGACGTGGCCTCGCACGAAGAAGCCGGCGCCGCTGAGGAACCGGATGAAGACGATCAGTTCCTGGGCAAGCCGCGGGACTGGATCGAGCGGTTTGGCCGGAACTTCTTCCCCACCGTCCATACGCACCTGAAAGGCGCCGATACAGGGGAGATCCTGCCGTGGTTGAGGCTTTCGGCGGACGTGGACCCGACCCGGGTCGATACCTATGTGACCGGTTCCTATTGGCTGCGCACGAGTTTGAACAAGCCCGACGAGGCGGAGGCATTCCTGCGCGAGGGGCTCCGCGCCAGCCCGGACAGTTATGAGATATTGTTGGAGCTGGGGCGGGTCTGTTTCTACAACAAGCACAATTCGCGGGTGGCGCGGAACCTTTGGGAACAGGCCCTGGAGAAATGGCGGCGGCAGGAAGCGGCTGGGGAAAATCCGGACACGCACGCCCGGGAAGAAATCCTGGGCGAATTGGTGCGGGAGGACCAACAATCCGGGAACCTGCGTCAATTGCTGGCGGATTTGGAATCGTTGAGCAAAGCCACGACGAGAAACGCCGCCATTGAAAAGCAAATCGAGGAGGTCAAGGCTAAACTGGCGCGGTGACCTCCGGGTGGCGTGGCGTGGTCCTGGCCGCCTTGGGCAGGCGGCCAGCCTTTGCGCCGGGGAAGGGTTCTGGTAATGTGTAGGGCGAGAATGAGTGCGACGGCGCCAATTGAGATCCGCGACGCGATCAATGCCCGCATCCTGGCCGTTTCCGAGGACAAGCTGCAGGGCTTTCAGCGCGATCCTTGGGGGGAAATCGCCCGGCAAACCGGCGTCGATGCCGACAGGGTCATCGAACGGGTCCGGGCCATGCTGGAAGCCGGCACGATCCGGCGGGTGCGACAAACCTTGCTGGCGACCAACCTGGCCCAAGGCGCATTGGTGGCCTGGCAGGTGCCGGAGGAGAAACTCGACGCGGCCTTCGATTACATGTTCCAGCAGGACCCGTTCTCCGGGCACGTCGTGCTGCGCTCGACGGACACGGCCACGGCAGGTTCCAAATACAAACTGTGGACCACGCTGAAGGTGCCGCAGGGATTTTCCCTGGAAAGACACTGCGGGTTTTTGGCCGGCAAAACCGGCGCGGAACATTTTCGATTGATGCCCGCCAAACGGCTGTTCGCGCTGGGCGTCGGCCATCTTCGCCGGCGGCGCCTGGCCCCGGGCGCCAAAGCCGGGGCGCCGGCCGAGGCGACCGAAGTGGCCATCGCGCAATTGAACGATTTGGAATGGCGGATTTTGACGGCGCTCAAGCAGGAATTCGCCCCGGAAGAATTGCAGCGCGAGCTGTGGCGGGGGCGGGCGGAGCAGGCGGCTGTTCCCCTGGAAACTTTTTACAAGGTGGCGGAAGAGTTGAACCGGCGGAAGGTCATCGGGCGTTTTTCGACATTTTTGGAGCATGTCAAACCGCTCAAGGACGGCGAGAGGGTGACGCGGTTCAACGCCCTGTTCCATTGGGCGGTGCCGGCGGGGCGGGAGATCGAGGCGGGTCGGGAAGTGGGCCGGCATTACATTATGACGCACGCCTACTGGCGCGAAGGCGGGCCGGAGTTTCATAACGTCAACATCATGGGCGTGGCGCATGGGATGCAGAAAGCGGTCCTGCTGGCGCACAAGGCGGCCATTGATGAGCATCTGGCCCGATGCAGCCTACCGGTCAGTTACACCAACGTGTTTTGGGGCGGCCGCAGCGAGATCAAGCCGTCGGAAATCGCCCCCGCCGCCTACCGCCAGTGGTGCGCCCGGGCGGGGCTGGAGCTGGAGGGCCACCCTTAGCCGGAACGATCAGGGTGAAGCGACGGTGTAGAAACTCCCGGGCGAATTGCTCGCCGAGCCATCGGTGAATTGGAACTGGCCGGGGGAAACTTCCGACGTCTCGCCCAGCCATAACCAGTTGGTCAATGCCTCAGTCAAATTGGTCGTGGCAAACACGTTGAACAGCGCCCCCGGCACGTTGGTGAAGGAGAATTGAAACGCGCCGTCCGGCAAAATGGTGGAATTGCTCAGGATGATCGAAGTCACCGCCTGCCCGGGCGCATTGAAGGCGTAAATCCGGTTGTCGGCCCCGACGTAGATGCGCCCGCGGGCCACGATCGCCGTGCTGAATCGGTGCGTGCCGGCCATCAATTCGTTGGCGCCGCCTCCGGTGTAAATGCTGGCGCCCGTATCCGCGTTAAAGCCATAGAGGCGTTGCGTGCCTTCAGCGCCGTAGCCCCAGACAATGATGTTGTTGGTGCCGTCCGTCGAAGTGACGAACGGCGAGGCGGCACCGCCTTCGGATACCGTCCAGACCGGTGTGATGGTCGGGGGATTGGCGGCCCCGATACGGAGGGCGTGCAGATCGCCGCCATTGGCAAAAACCACGTAGGTGCCCAGGGAGGTGCGGTAAGTGGCTGCCGCCTGGATGATGGCGCTGGTGCCAACGATCCTTTGCGCCAGGGGCGCGGTGATTCCACCCAGGTTGGTGCGGTTCAGCAGATAGACGTTCATGTCCTTGCCCAACGCCACCACCAAATTCGAAGGCGTGGCGCCGGGGACGTCCACCAACAATGGCCCTGAACCGCCGAGGTCGAGGTCGTGGTTATCGAGGTAGAGCCAGTCGGTCGGGGCCCAATAATCGTTGGTCCCGTTGGCCAGCACCAAGTCGGGTTGAAGATGAATGATGGCATCGCCGCCGCCCCAGGTGCTCGGGCTGTCGGTGTTGCCCGTGGCCACGAACGGATCCGTGCCGTCGCTGGCCACCCCGCCCACCGCCCAGATGCCGCCTTGTTTCGCCGTGGTCGCCCAGGCCATGACGGTGGCGGGATTGGTGAGAGGGATGCCCACCACCCACCCATAGTAAGTGCCGCAATCGCCCGCCAGCCCGCCGAACGGCACGTAGAGGTTGGTCCCGATCACCGCCAGGGCGCCCCGCTCGCCTTGCGCCAGCGAAGTGAATTGAACAGTGCCGAACGAAGCCGTGTTATTCACATTGACGGGCCAGCCGGGGTTCAGCGCACCCGTATCCACGTTCAGGGAGAAAATGAGATGTTCCACCGTCCGGCTGACGTTGGTGGTCACCGCGTCAAAGAACAGCGAGCGCGAGGGCAAATCGACGACTGGCGTACCCGTGATGCCATAGGGGGAAATGTCGCCGCACGGCAGCACGCCGGACGGGATCGAGGGCCCCACGTTGGTGCTCCACACGATCTGGCCGCTGACGGCGTCCAGCGAATAAACGTTGTTCTGCTCACTCACCGCGATGATCACGGCCCGGCCCCTCGGGCCGCCTTCGATGTAAAGCGGCTGGGCATAAACCTGGCCGGCCACGATGCCGCTAAAAGCCAGGTCGCGCGTCAGACCGGCGGCATTGGTGGGGGTAAACGCTGGATCGATAAAGAAACCGTCCCGAGACAGATGATTGTGGAATTGGGTGACATTGACCTGCGCGCAGGCCGGATGGCCGGCGGCCAGAGTGAGCATCACCGCTGTGGCTGACACGGCCCGTTGCAACAATTTCATAATTCCTCCGATTCGTTGAATACGCCCGACTCATTGTAACAGTAGCACAACTTCTGGATGAGCAAATGGAAATAATCTGAGAGCTGTTCACGCGAACCTGAGCGCGAGAGGTTGATGCTGCCGTGTCGTGGGGAGATCCCGGCCGCAGGGGGAGCCTTCCACCTGTGCGATCTTTGCGTCGTTGCGACATCACCTTGATTTTCACCAGAGGGGGGTGACGATGCACCCAGCCCCTCCCAGCGCCGGCGCGGTCTTGCTTGCCTTGCGGGGCGGGATTATTCATCCTCACCGCCGCTATGAACGAGACTTTTCGCTCTGAATCCGACTCCATGGGCGCCATGCAGGTGCCTGCCTCGGCGTATTACGGCGCGCAGACGGCGCGGGCCATCGAGAACTTTCCCATCAGCGATCTGCGCTTCCCGCGCTCCTTCATCCGCGCGCTGGGCTTGATCAAGAAACACGCCGCCCTGACCAACCAGGAGCTGGGCGGCCTCAAGCCGGAAATCGCCGCCGCCATTGAGAAGGCGGCGCAGGAGGTGGCGGACGGCAAATGGGACGGGGAATTTGTCCTGGATATTTTTCAAACCGGCTCCGGCACCTCGACGAACATGAACGCCAACGAGGTCATTGCCAATCGGGCCATGGAATTGCTCGGCGCCCGGCGCGGCGACAAGCTGGTCCATCCCAATGACCACGTCAACCGCGGGCAATCCAGCAACGACGTCATCCCCACCGCCATGCACGTGGCGGCGCTGGATGGCATCGAACATGCCCTGATTCCGGCCTTGGAGGAGTTGCAAAAGGCGCTGGCCGCCAAGGCGAAGGAATTTCACGACGTGCTCAAAATTGGCCGGACCCATTTGCAGGACGCCACGCCCATCCGGCTCGGCCAGGAATTCGGCGGCTACGCCAGTCAGGTGCAACACGGCATCGAGCGGCTGCGCGCCGCCGAGAAGCACCTGGGCGAACTGGCCCTGGGCGGCACCGCCGTCGGCACCGGCATCAATACCCATCCGGCGTTTGCCCGCCGCACCATCTCGCGCCTGGCGGCCGAAACCGGGCTTGCTCTGTGCGAGGCGCCCAACCATTTCGAAGCGCAGAGCGGCAAAGACGCCGTGGTGGAAACATCCGGCGCGCTCAAGACCCTTGCCGTAAGCCTCATCAAGATCGCCAACGACCTCCGCTGGCTGGGTTCAGGCCCGCGCCTGGGATTGGGCGAGCTGCGGCTGCCCGCCACGCAGCCCGGCTCCTCCATCATGCCCGGCAAGGTCAATCCGGTGATGTGCGAGATGCTGCTGCAGGTCTGCGCCCAGGTGCTGGGCAACGACACCGCCATCACGTTCGGCGGCAGCCTCGGCAATTTCGAACTGAACGTCATGATGCCCGTCATGACCCACAACCTGCTCCAAGCCATCGCGCTGCTGGCCAAAGGCAGCGAGGTGTTTGCGCGGCGTTGCGTGGCGGGGCTGGAAGCCGACCGGGCCAAATGCCAGGGGAACCTGGAGCTGAGCCTCTCCAACTGCACGATCCTGGCGCCGGTCATCGGCTACGACAAGGCGGCCAAAATCGCCAAGACGGCCTACGAAACCAACCGCACCATCCGGCAGGTGGCGGCGGAGATCTCCGGGCTGGAGGCGGCCAGGCTGGAGGAATTGCTGGACCCGGGCCGGCAGGCGTGACAAAGGAATCTAATAGTTAAAATTAACTGGCCGTAATTCTTGAAAATCCTTGCAAAGCCGCTTGCCAGACCGGTGGAAAATCCGTACATACGTCGGGTGACGAAAAGGAGGTCGTGCCCTTTTCGGCCCGTGTTTGTTCCGCCCCGTCCCTGGTTGCGGGGGCGCGGGAAGCAGGCTCACAGAAAATGCCGCGGCGGGGGAACCGCCGGCGCTTTGTTGTTGTCTTGATGCAGAGAAAAAAACGCGCAGATGTCTGATCTTTTTCCAAAGTGGACGAATAATCTCCCGCGCAACCTCCTCATTGGCGCACTCCTGACCGGCACGGCCGTGACTGCCGGCGTGACGTATTATTTCACGCCCAAGTACACGCGGGTCGGCTACGAGCCGATCCAGCCGGTGGCTTTTCCCCACAGCGTCCATGTCGCGCAATTGGGGATGGATTGCCGCTATTGCCACAACGGGGTCGAGAAATCGTGGTACTCCAACATCCCCGCCACGTCCGTCTGCATGAATTGCCACAACCAGGTGCTAAAGGACGACGACCGGCTGGCCCTGGTGCGCGAGAGCGCGGCGACGGGCGATCCGATTCCGTGGGTGCAGATTCACAAGCTGCCCGATTACGTCTATTTCAACCACTCCGTCCACGTCAACCGCGGGGTGAGTTGCGTGGAATGCCACGGGCCAATCAACCACATGGACGAGGTGTACCACGCCAAGCCGTTGAGCATGTCGTTTTGCCTGGATTGCCACCGCGACCCGGCCCGGCACTTGAGGCCGCTGGACAAGATCACGGATCTGGACTGGCAGGCGCCGGATGCGGACACGCAACTGGCGCAGGGGCGCAAATTCGCGCATGATTGGAAGGTTCAGTCGCTGCAAAACTGTTCGAGCTGCCACCGATGAAGACGATTCCCCCACCCTGCCCCGAGCCGGAGATCGGGCCGAAGTACTGGCGCAGCCTGGAGCAACTGGCCGGCACGCCGGAATTTCGCCGGTGGGCGGAGCGGGAATTTCCCGCCGGGGCCGGGGAATGGAACGACCCGGTGTCGCGCCGCCACTTTGTCAAGATCATGTCGGCCTCGTTTCTTTTGGCGGGGCTGGGAGCGACCGGGTGCCGGCGTCCTGTCGAGAAGATTTATCCCTTTGCCAGGATGCCGCAGGATTACGCGCATGGGGTGGCGCAATATTTCGCCACCGCCCTGCCCACGCGCCGCGCGGCCATTCCGCTGGTGGTCAAGTCCAACGAAGGACGGCCCACCAAGATCGAGGGCAACCCGGATCATCCGGACAGCAACGGCGGCACCGACCATCTGGCCCAGGCGTCGATCCTGAGTCTTTACGATCCGGACCGCGCCATGCGGTGCGCCCGCAACGGCTCGGAGGAGAGCCGCCTGGCGGCGTTGGACCATTTGACGGCGCTTTCCAAGAGCCTGGGCGACGGCAGCGGGCTGGCCTTTTTGCTGGAGCAAAGCAGTTCGCCCTCGCGCGCCCGCCTGCAGCAGGCCATTGCGGAAAAATTCCCCAAGGCGCGCTGGCATGTTTATGAGGCGGTGGACCTGGACCTGCCGCGCCAGGCCGCCTCCCTGGCCTACGGCGCCGCCGTGGCGCCATTCTTCAAGCTGGACGAGGCGGACGTTATTTTGTCGGTGGATTGCGACTTCATCGGCAGCGAAGAAGACGCGCCGAACCATATTCGCCGCTTTGCCAAAGGGCGCCATTTGTCCGGTCCCAGCGACACGATGAGCCGGCTCTACACGGTGGAGAGCCTGTTCACGCTGACCGGCGCGAATTCCGATCATCGTTTGCGGGTGGCGCCCAGCCGGGTCGTTCCGGTGCTGGCCCGGCTGGCCACAAATATTCTGGCCCCATCCGTCCTCGACGAAGCGTTGCGGGAATTGGCCGCGCCGGCGCAGGCCCAGGACGCGTGGATCATCCCGTGCGCCAACGATCTCAAAGCCCATCCCGGCAAGAGCCTGGTCATGGCCGGCTACCGGCTGCCGCCGGCCGCCCACCTGCTGGTCATGGCGATAAACGAAGCGCTGGGCGCTGTCAATCATACCGTTGAATTTCGCCAGGCGGAAGTCCCTGCCTGCGGGACGATTGCCGGGCTGGCCGGCGCCCTTTTTGCCGGCCGGGTGCAGACGCTGGTCATTCTGGGCGGCAACCCGGCCTACAACGCGCCCATCGATCTGAATTGGCCCAAGGCGCAGGCCAGGGCCAAAACCGTGGTGCGCCTCGGTTATTACGAAGACGAGACATCCTGGGAGCCCAGGCGGCACGCCGCCGTCCAATGGGATTTGCCGGCCGCTCATTTTCTGGAATCCTGGGGCGACGCCCGCACGGCCGACGGCACGATCGTTCCGATCCAGCCGCTGATCGAGCCGTTGTTCGGCGGGCTGACGGAGTTGGAAGTGCTGGCCCTGATTGGCGGGCTTAGCCCAACGAACCCCTGCGAAATTGTGCGTCAAACCTACCGGGAGCTGGCCGGAAACGACGAAAATGATTGGCGGAAATTTCTGCACGACGGGTTCCTGGCGGGCAGCGCCTCGCCGGTCGTGGCGGTGCGATACGATGCGGCCGCCCTGGCCAAAGCCCTGGCGGAACTCAAGCCCGCCGGCCCGGAGCCGACCCCGCACAAGCTGGACGTGGTCTTTTATCGCGACGCGAAGATGGATGACGGGCGCCACAACAACAACGGCTGGTTGCAGGAACTGCCCGATCCGGTCACCAAGCTGACTTGGGACAACGCCGTGTTGCTCAGCCCGAAGACCGCCAAGGAACTGGGCCTCATCACCAAGCGCATCGCCCAGAACCAGAAGTTCTTCAATTACATCGTGGAAGTCAGCATCGGCCCCGCCTTCGGCGTGCGCGGGCCGGTGTGGATCCAGCCCGGCATGGCGGACAACACCATCGGGCTGGCCCTCGGCTATGGACGGGACAAGACGGGGCGTGTCGGCCAGGGCGCCGGCTTCAACGCCTACCCGCTCCGCACCAGCCAGAATCCCTATTACGCCTCGGGCGCGAGATTGAGGAAGACAGAAGACTTAAGCTATGAGCTGGCCAATGCCCAAAGCCATTGGCACATGGAAGGCCGCCCTGTGGTGCGGGAAGCCAACCTCGACCAGTTCCGGCAGCACCCTGACTTTGCCAAAGGCATGAGGACGGAGCCGCCCCCGGTCATTGCGCCGCTTTACCCGAACCCGCTGGATGAGCTCAAAAAGAACGCCCTGCATCAATGGGGCATCTCCATCGATTTGAACCGTTGTGTCGGCTGCTCCGCCTGCATGATCGCCTGTCAAAGCGAAAACAACGTGCCCATTGTCGGCAAGGAAATGGTGGGCAAAAGCCGTGAAATGCATTGGATCCGAATCGACCGCTACTACGCCGGGCCGGAGGAGGAGCCGCAGGCGGTGACCCAGCCCATGCTCTGCCAGCATTGCGAAGCGGCGCCCTGCGAAAGCGTCTGCCCGGTCAACGCCACCTCGCACGACGACGAAGGGCTGAACCTCATGACCTACAACCGTTGCGTGGGCACGCGCTATTGCTCCAACAACTGTCCTTACAAGGTCCGGCGTTTTAACTTTTTCGATTACAACCGCCGCCCGCTGAACCACCTTTACAAAAGCCCGCTGGTCATGGCCACGGATGGCGAATGGGAATTCATGCGCTGGCTCAAGAACCCGGACAAGGGCAACCTGCCTGAAGACGAATGGCAACTGGCGCGGCTGGTGAAGAATCCCGATGTCTCGGTGCGCATGAGGGGTGTCATGGAAAAATGCACCCTCTGCCTGCAACGCATCGAGCAGGCCAAGATTGCGGCCAAGGTCAAAACGCGCGACAGCGACCACGTCCGGCTCTCGGAGAAGGAAGGGACCGTGCCGAAGACGGCCTGCCAGCAGGCCTGCCCGGCCGAGGCGATTGTCTTTGGCGACATTTCCGACCCGGAGAGCAGCGTCAGCAAGGCCAAGGCCCAGGAACGCACGTATGCCGTGCTGGAATTCCTGCTGACCAAGCCGCGCTGCACTTATCTGGCGCGGGTGCGCAATCCCAACCGGGAGATGCCGGATTTCAAGGAGCATCCGCAGCCCTTTACCACTGAAGAATATCTGAGGGCTGAAGACGCCCCCATTATTGAGGACAAAGGAGGCCCCCTCTGATGGCCCCATCACCCAAAAGCATCCTGGCTGAGGAACAGCCGACCTTGCGCGTCCAAGGCCCGCCGCCGGAACTGGAGCGGGTCCCGCTGGTGGCCAATCGCCGCAACATCGGCTGGATCTCCGACCGGATAGCGGGGGTGGTGGAGGGCAAGGCGCCTGGCTGGTGGAAGATCTGTTTCGGCCTGAGCTTGACTTTCATGATCGTTTGCTTCGCCATGATTCTCTACCTCATGTCCACGGGCGTGGGCGTGTGGGGCTTGGCGCATCCGGTGATGTGGGGATGGGCCATTGTCAATTTTGTGTGGTGGATCGGCATCGGCCATGCCGGAACCTTGATCTCGGCCATCTTGTTCCTGCTCCGCCAGCGCTGGCGCACCTCCATCAACCGCGCCGCCGAGGCCATGACCATTTTCGCCGTGATGTGCGCGGGCGTTTTCCCGCTCATTCACATTGGCCGCATCTGGTTTGGCTGGTGGCTCTTTCCCATCCCCAATTCCAACGGCATCTGGCCCCAGTTCCGCTCGCCCCTGATGTGGGACGTTTTCGCCGTCTCGACTTACTTCACAGTGTCGGTGCTGTTCTGGTACATGGGCCTGATTCCCGACCTGGCGGTGATGCGGGACCGCGCCACCACCAAAATCCGCAAGTTCGGCTACGGCCTCTTTGCGCTGGGCTGGACCGGGTCCAGCCGGCATTGGAGCAATTACGAGAAGGCTTATTTGATCCTGGCCGGTCTCTCCACGCCCCTGGTGTTGTCGGTGCATTCCATCGTGTCCCTGGACTTCTCAGTCTCGCAGCTTCCCGGCTGGCACACTACCATCTTCCCTCCTTACTTCGTCGCAGGCGCCGTGTATTCGGGCTTTGGCATGGTGCTGACGCTGCTGGTGCCGTTGCGGCGGTTGCTCAAGCTGGAGGAGATCATCACCGTGCGGCACGTGGAGTTGATGTGCAAGGTGACGTTGGCGACAGGGTCGATCGTGGGCTATGCCTACGCCATGGAGTTTTTCATCGCCTGGTATAGCGGCAACCCTTATGAGCGGTTCCTGTTTTTCCACAACCGCGCGGCGGACCCGTTCATCTTCGGCCCGCTCATGCACACGCAGCCGGCGGCCTATTGGTGGGCCTTCTGGACCATGGTCACGTGCAACGTCCTCGTGCCGCAGTTCTTCTGGTTCAAGAAAATCCGCACCAGCATGTTGACCGTTTTCGTCCTGTCCATCCTGGTCAACATCGGCATGTGGTTTGAACGGTTCGTCATCGTCGTCTCTTCCCTGCAACGCGAGTTCCTGCCGTCCAACTGGGGTTATTACGGGCCGACGTGGGTCGATATTCTTCAGTATCTGGGAACGTTTGGGTTGTTTTTCACCTTCTTCCTTTTGTTCGTGCGCTATGTGCCGTTGATCGCCATTGCCGAAGTCAAAGGGGTGACGCCGCAGGCGGACCCGCACCATCCGCTGGGCGGCGCCAAACCGGGAGGGAAACACTGATGCCGGCCCAACCTTACGCCATCATGGCTGAATTTGAGACGCCGGCGGCGGTCCTGCACGCGGCGCAAAAGGTGCATGACGCCGGCTACCGCAATTGGGACGTCTTCACCCCCTTCGCCGTTCACGGCATGGATCGCGCCATGGGCATCAGCAACTCGAAGGTGGGCTGGTTTTCCTTTATTGGAGGATGCACCGGCTACCTGACGGGGATGCTGATGATTTGGTTCATGAACGCCGTGGATTACCGGATTGAGATCGGCGGCAAACCGATGTTCAGCCCGTTCTACTCCTTTCCGCCCTCCTACGAGTTGACCATTTTGTTTGGTTCCTTCGGGGCGTTGCTCGGCATGCTTTTCCTGAACCGCCTGCCGCGGCTGCATCATCCGCTGCTCAAGAACCGCCGCTTTGCCCTGGCCAGCCACGACCGCTTTTTCGTGGTGATTGAAACCAGCGACACCAGGTTTTCGAACGAAGAGACCCGCCGGCTGCTCGAATCGCTGGGCAGCAAGCACATCGAATGGGTGGAGGAATAATGCGGTATTTCCTGCTATTATTCTTCTTGACGTGCCTGGCCGTGGTGGGCCTCTGCGGGTTGCAGGGAAGCCATTCCCGCCGTCCGCCCATTGAGTTGTTTCCCGACATGGTCCGCCAGAACAAGGTGCGCCCGCAGACGCCCAGCGATTTCTTTGCCGACCAGATGTCCTCCCGCCCGATCCCAGCTCACACGGTGGCGCACACGCCTCCATACGTCATCAACGGCCGGTTGCTGCTGATCGATGGCAAGCCGGTTTATGCCTACGAAGATGTGCCGTTCAACACGGGGCAAATCCCCGGCACCACCAATTTCATTCCCAACAATCCCCTGCCCTTGACGCGGCAGGTGCTGGACCGGGGGGAACAGCGCTACCAGATCAATTGCATGCCCTGCCACGGACCGGCGGGCGACGGCAAGGGAATCACCAGCAAATACAACATGTTCTCCATGGCCAATTTCCACGACCAGCGCCTGGTCAACATGCCGGACGGGGAAATTTTCAACACCATCACCTACGGGAAGAACCTGATGGGCGCCTACGGTCCCAACGTGACGGTGGCGGATCGCTGGGCCATTATTTATTACGTGCGGGCGCTGCAAAGAAGCCAGTTGGCCACGGTCCAGGACGTGCCCGAGCCGGAGCGCGCCCAATTCCAAAAATGATGTTATGAGTTCGGACAATCACAGGCCACATTTCGCGCCGTTGGATTTGGCGAGGTGGCGCAACCTGCCTTGGTGGCTGATTGCGGCCGGGGCGGTGGGGGCGCTGGGCGGAACGGCCCTGAGCGGGAACGCGGTCAAACAATTCGCGTTTTCCTGGCTGCTGGCGCTCATGTTCTATTTGAGCCTGGCCCTGGGCGCCTGGTTCCTGGTGATGATGCACCACTTGTTTGACGCCAGTTGGACGGTGCCCATCCGGCGCGTGCTGGAGGCCATGGCCTGCCTGCTCTGTCCCAGCTTGTTGATTCTGTTCCTGCCCGTGGCGTTCCTCGCGCCGCGGATTTATCCGTGGCTGGAATCCGCGGAGCAACTGCACCCGGATCACGCCCTCAGCGCCAAGTACCCCCTCTACACCGCGCCGGGCTACTACATCGCGGCGGCGGCGCTTTTTGCGGTCTGGTGGCTCTTTACCAACCGCCTGCGTTATTGGTCCGTGCAACAGGACCAAACGGGGTCGGCCCACTGCACCCGCCGGATGCGGTTTTATTCGAGCTTGGGCATCGTTTGCTTTGCCCTTTCCGCGACGCTGGCGGCCATTATGTGGATGAAGGGTTTGACCGACGAATGGTACTCCACCATGTACGGTGTCTGTTACTTCGCCGCCTCAGTCTGGGTCACTCTGCCGACGGTGTATGTCATCACCCTGCTCCTGCAACGCGCCAGGATTTTGGAAGGGATTGTCTCGGAGAACACTTACTACATGATCGGCTCGCTCTTCCTGGCCTTCACCGTCTTCTGGGGCTACGTCAATTTCTCGCAATACTTCATCGTGTGGAACGCGAATATGCCGGAGGAAACTTTCTGGTACGTGCTGCGCGAAAAAGGCACGTGGGATTACGTGGGCAAGTACGTGATTATCTTCGGACATTTCTTTGTGCCGTTTTTGATGCTGCTCCGCATTGATTGGAAGCTGAAACTGGCCGCCATGCTGCCCCTCGCCGCCTGGGCCTGGCTGATGCATTTCGTCGATATCGAGTTTCAGATCATGCCGGCCCTGCACACGGACAGCATTCTGACTCCGGGGCTGTTGTCCGATCTGGGCTGTATTTTGCTCTTCGGCGGGATTCTGGGCAAGATGTTCATCCTCTCCTTTAATCGGTATCCGCCGTATCCGCAAAAGGACCCGCGCCTGGCGGAGGCCCTGGACATTTACTTTCCGTCCTCCGCCGACAATCCACCGGCCTCGGAGCGCGCCAAATGAACCCGGAAGCCCGCAGCCAAAAGACCCAAACCGCCGCCAATGTGGCGGCGATCCTGGGGACTTTCCTCGTCATGGCGTTTCTCGTCAGCTTGATGCGGCATTATACGACACCGCCTTCCATCTCGGCGGAACGCGCGGCCGAACGCATGAAAATCCTGGCCGACTTCAACGCCGTCAACCTGCCTCTCGTGGAGAAATATGATTGGCAGGACAAGGACAAGGGGATCGTGCGGGTGCCAGTGGCGCGCGCCAAGGAGCTGGTATTGGAGGAGTGGCGGAATCCCGCCGCGGCCCATTCCCATCTGATGGAACGGGCGGCCAAGGCCTTTGCCCTGCCTCCCAAACCGCCCCCTGTCAAGAATGAATATGAATAGGGGGTTTCGGCCATGAGCGTGACTGCTTCTCCAGCGCACACAGCCTCCCCTTCGCCGCCCCTGTCCGCGGCGGCCGGCATTGAGGCTTCATGCCGCCTGCCGCTTCTCAGCCTTTTTGGCGGCGGCGTTCTTTGGCTGCTCGCCGGCCTGTTGCTGGCGTTGATCGCGTCGCTCAAATTTCACGATCCCCATTTTTTGGCCAATGAAGCGTATTGGACCTATGGCCGGGTTCAGGCGGCGCATCGGACCGCCCTGCTCTACGGTTTCGGCGTCCCGGCGGCCTTGGGGACGGGACTGTGGCTTTTGTGCCGTCTCGGTCGATCGCCGCTGGCGGGGCCGTGGGTTGTGGTGATCGGAGCCGTGTTCTGGAACATGGCCGTCGTCATCGGCTTGGGCGCGATTCTCTGCGGCGACAGCACCGGCTTCGAGTCCTTCGCTATGCCTGGCTACGTAACATTGATTTTGTTCGTTTCGTATTTGTTGATCGCCCTGTGCGGCGTCCTCAGCTTCCACCGGCGCGCGACAGGACCGCTTTATCCATCGCAATGGTTTGTGCTGGGGTCGCTGTTTTGGTTCCCTTGGATATTCTCGACGGCCTCGATGTTGCTGCTTTGGGCGCCCGTGCGCGGAGTCATGCAGGCGTCCATTGCCTGGTGGTATGCGCACAATTTGAGCTCCGTGTTTCTCGGTTTTGCCGGGTTGGCCTCGATTTTTTACTTCATTCCAAAACTTCTGGGCCGCCCGCTCTACAGCCATTATCTGGCGGCGCTGGCGTTCTGGACCCTGGCCCTGTTTGGGAGTTGGGGCGGCATGCCCGCCGGCGCGCCCTTGCCGGCCTGGATCATCAGCATGGGGGTGGTCGGCACGGTGCTGACGACGGTGCCGGTGCTGGCGGTGGCGGTGAACTTTTATCAAACAGTCCGTCACGATTTGCAGGCCCTGGACGTTCATCTGACTCTTCGCTTCAGCTATGTGGCTTTGGTTTTCTGGCTGATCGCCGCAGCACACCAGATCGTGGGGGCGCTTCCCCACGTGAGCGAGCTGACCGATTACACGTGGTTTCCGGTGGCGCATTGGGAACTTTTTCATTACGGGTTCTTCGCGCTCGCCATGTTTGGCGCGCTCTATTACATCGTGCCGCGACTTCTTGACCCGCTTGATCCACCTGCTTGGTCGCCCGGTTTGGCCAAATGTCATTTCTGGTTTACTTCTGTCGGTATCCTTATCTCGTATATCGTCCTGCTCGTCGTCGGCGTGGGTCAGGGCTTCCTGCTTAATGACCCATACTTTACCTTCGCTATAATCATGGAGGGCACTACAAAACAGTTACGCCATAGCACACTGGGCTACTTGTGCATCCTCGTCGGCACGCTCTTTTTCCTGCTGAACTTTGCCCTGCTTCTCTTGCGCTTTGGTCGCCGTTGCTGGGCTGAGTTGGGAAAGGAGGTCGCTTGAACAGCGGTCCCCTGCTCTTTCTGGGTTTGTTTGCCGCCATGGCCTGCTCCTGGCTGAGCTTTGTCCTTGGCCCGCAATTGCAAATCGGCGACATGCGCCCCACCACCAATATCGTGGTGGGAGCCAGCGGGCAGATTTATCCCAATGCCGAGCCCGGCGCGGCCCATCAGGGAGCGGAGATTTACCGCGCCAACGGCTGCGCTTGCTGCCACACCGAGCAGGTCCGGCCCCGCGCCCTCGGCTCGGACATCAACCGCGGCTGGGGAATCCGCCGCAGCACCGGCTACGATTATCTCTTCGAGCAGCCGGTTTTGCTTGGTTCGCTGCGGGTCGGTCCCGATCTGGCCAACGCGGGCCGGCGCATGGACGCCGCCGCCGTGCTGTTGCGGCTGTATGAGCCGCGCGCGCTGACTCCCGGCTCAATCATGCCGCCGTATCCATTTCTATTTGACAAACGCAGAATCCAAGGCGTCTTGTCGCCGGACGCCTTGCGGCTGCCGGCCGCTTTCGCGCCGCCGCCCGGCTATGAGATCGTGCCCCGCCCGGCGGCGCGCGCCCTGGCGGCGTATGTGACGAGCCTGCGCCAGGAGGGCTATTTGTTTGAAGCCCCGCCGCCGCCGCAACCCGCCGCCAAGACCAACGCCCCCGCGAAACCCATGACCAATTCGCCAGCGAAATGAGCCAGGACGACCCCAAAAACCCCGCCAACCGGGACAATGCCGAGCCGAGCGAAGGATTTGCCACGGTCCCGATCTGGCTGATCATGGTGTTTGGCGGCTTGTTTTATTGGAGCCAGCTTTACCTGAGCAATCACGCGGGCGGGTTTGACAAGCAAGTCTATGCCCCTTTCGATTCGCTGGAGGAGGTGGCGGCCATGAATCCCAAGAGCGCGGGCGAAGAATTTCGCTTGATGGGGCAGGACGTCTTCAATAAGACCTGCTCGGCCTGCCATCAGCCGTCGGGTTTGGGCAAGGAAGGCACGGCGCCGCCGCTGGTCGGCTCGGATTGGGTGCTGGCGCCCGGCCCGAACCGGATCGCCCACATTGCGTTGAACGGCTTGACCGGGCCTATCACCGTCAAGGGCAAGGAATGGAACCTGACCATGGTGCCGTGGAAAGACACCTACGACGACAAGCATATTGCCGCGGTCCTGACCTTCATCCGAAGCTCTTGGGGCAACAATGCCCCGGCGGTGACACCAGAGCAAGTGACGGCCGCCCGCAAAGACATCCATCCCGGCCCGGAAACATCCCCCGAACTGCTGCAGATTCCCATTCAGTGACGGCAAGCAAACGTGTCGCAGTTCATTTCAGAAAATCATCCAACGCATTTTCGAGTTCTTGCAGTGTTTCTTCCAAGCGCAGCACCAGCGGGGACATTTTCTGCCAATCCAAGTCAAAGGAATAAGCATTGCGGAACACATGGCGGAAACGCAGGTACTCATTCAACGTGTCGTGAAGTTCTTCAGACAGCAACGCCGGTCGGCGTGCCGTTGGTATTTTCATCCGCAGCAGAAGTTCCCGATGCCAGGCGTCGCCGCGCACCGGCTCGCCATCCAGTTCCACTGACACGCGCTTGAAAATGTTTTCCGCGCCCGTGTAGAAGCAATGGAGTGTGGCCGCCAGCGCGGACAGTTCAATTTCAGTTGGAGCCGTGTCGCGGCATTTGGTAAGAAGCCGGCGGATTCCAGACAACAAACGCCGCAATTGTTCGCGTTCCGTGGCCTGTTGTTTGCGAAATTTATCCCACTCGGACGAGTTCATTCTCCGTGCGGAGGTGGCGGGTGAACGGCGTGTTGATGTCCAGATCAATCAAATCCACTGAATGACCTATCAAATCACTGACGCGCGCGCCCATGCGATAGAAAATTGACGGGGGCAGACCGGAAACCGCGATGTCGAGATCGGAAGCGGCATCAGCCGTCCCTTTGGCAGCGGAGCCAAAGACGTAAATTTCCCGTGCGCCGGCAGACTTGAGTTCGGCAGCGGCGCGCTTGATTAAAATGTTTGTCTCGGCGCTCACGGTCACAATTGATTGTACGTCTATTGGGTCTGAAAGTCAAATTTAGGCATCGGCAATTTCATCTCTCAAATGTCTCAACGCTTCGAGCATGATTTTGTGTTCCTTGTCAACTATCTGCATATTCGGAGATCCTTCTGTCGGGGGCAAAGAATAGCTTATGTCAAGCGCAAGATAATCATTCAGTGCTTTCTCTAGTCTCAATCGTTTGCGCTCACTCAACTGGCTGGACAACCTGAATACAACATCGCTCAAAAGATCTCGTGTGCTCACACGCAGCATGAACAACTCAAGTGACTGTGGAATTTCATGCAGAATCTTATCTGCATTTGCGAGCGCATCATTTCTAGCCTTGAGCTTTTCGGATTCTTTTTGCGAGCGGAGTCCCAACCAATAACCACACGATCCAGATATAAGGATGCCCAAAACAAATTCAGCAAGGCTCCATATAGCGTACGGCGGAATGTCATCATTCCCAGATAGTATCTTCGTCATCATCACAGTTGCACATAGGGTGATTGCGTTGGCATTAATTGGAATGAAAAGTTCATTCAATGCGAGCGGATTTTGCGCGGTTGCAGATTTCGCAGAGCAATTCAATGTTCCGTGCCGAACTGCTGCCACCTTTGGCGACTGGAATTATGTGGTCGAATTCCAGTCTCTCCCGCCTTCCACACCGTACACACTTCCCGCCATCTCTGCGCCAGACTTCTCTGCGGACTTCAGAGGGAATCGCGTCGCGGTTTTCGCTGTCGACTTGCTTTTCATCGTGTGAAGCCAGCATCTTCAAAGCCGCCTCCGCAACCTCCAATGTGATTATTCCTTCGCCTTTCACATGGGCGAAATCTCGGACGTGCTGCAAACGATTTAAGACATCTATCGGCGTACCGTCCGACGAACGAGCGATACGCGAAGCCGTAGCTTGATCAACGGCAAGTTTCAGCGCGTTGGCAAACCGGCGTGCGATGGAGGCAAGGTCGTCATTGGTGTACGCGTCCATGCTTTCGACAATTGGGAAAAGCGATAGCAAATTGCGCGAAACACGGTCTGGTCGTGGGGTTGTTCCGATGAAAGTGAAACGGGGGAGATTTAGGCGAACGCTGCGGGCGTTCGGGCCTTGGTCAATGATAAGGTTAACTATGAAACTTTGTGCCGAGGGTGGCAGATATTCCTCGAAGGTTTTTTGCAGAAGATGAATGTCATCGATGAAAAGCACGTCGCCCTCTTCAAGATTTGTGAGCAATCCGGGAAGGTCGCCTCCTTTTCTAATCAAGCTGCCACAGGTGCTTTTGATCCCCGCACCCATCGCCTTTGCGATGATGCTGGCAAGTGTGGCTTTGCCTAGCCCCGGCGGGCCAACAAGAAGAACATGGGGGAGTGCTTCCCCCCTTGATTTGGCCGCTGCGATTGCTAATTCCAGTCGTGCCTTAACCCTGTTTTGCCCGATAAAATCGGAGAATTGTTTTGGTGTCAGGCCCTCAGGCTCCGAGAGCGTTTGTTCGGCAGATTTTACTGCTCCGATTTGTTCTGCGTTCCTTTTGCGAAGAAGCTCCTCACCTTCAACATCGCTGATTTGACGCAAATGAAAGCCTTCATCCGAAATGACCGGCGGGACCCTTTGCTCCGGCGCAGCCCCCTCCGCTGAAACACGGGATTGTTGCTGGGGTGCTGGAACGACCAATGAAGCCCCACATTCGGGACAGTCAACGGCAAGTCCAGCGCCTGCGGCCTCTACTATGAGAGCTTGATCGCAGTGGCTACAGTTGAAGTGTATGTCCTGCATTTGACGGCTTATCCCGGCTGCCGACGACTTCATACTTTCAGCTTCGTCCAGTTCCCGCTTGTTAAGGCGTTCAGGCATGGAACAAATCTTGCCCCAGAATCGTTTCGGAGTCAGCTTTTTTTATGCTGCAAAATGGGAAAAGGCAGCACAGGGGATAAATTCTCAAAGGGGCCGATCAGTTTCAGCACACGCTCAAACCAACATTTTTCCGCGCCGGCTGGCGGCAGGTGGTTTTCGCCGGTCACGACTTTTTTGCCGGTCTACAAATGGGTCATAAAGTGAAATAGTTGTGATAACGGTCTATACCTATTACTTTTAGGGCATGAAGATCAGCTATGACGCCGAAGTGGATGCGTTGAGCATCACGTTCCGCAAAACCACGGTCACGACCAAACATCTGGCCGAGGGCATCGCCGCGGACTATGACAGCGAAGGCCGTCTGGCCGGGTTGGAAATTCTCGATGCTCAAAAGCGTTTCGGCGGGGAAGAAACCATGCGGCGGGTGGAGTTGGAAGGGCTTGAATCCTCCATCGCCCCGATAGCGCTTCGAGAATCTCCCCCCAAGGAATACGGCGCGTAAGCGCCTGGCGCGTTTGGCAATCTTGGTTGAGGACATTTTTGCCGCAAAGGAACGCAAAAACCACATAGACAAGAACTTATAACGAGGCTTGACACGTCATCCGGCTGGCAGTCGAGCAATTCAATGGACTGTCAAAATCCTTCTCGCAAAACCGGGGCGGTTCTGGTACGCTTATCCTCATGAACAGTGTTTTGGAAATTGAGATGGCGCTGCGGCAGTTGCCTCCGCAAGAACGGTGGGAAATCGCCCGTTGGTTGCTGGAAGACTTGCAGGAAAGCAATCTCAGCCACGCCGAAGGAAAAGGCTCCGACGACAATGGCGGACGGACCCCGCCGCTGCCGGATTATGCCGCCCGCCGCCGCCGAATTTTCGGAGACAAAGTTCTGCCGAACATGGTTCTGGTTGCTCGCGCGGAAGAACCCTGGTGAAAACCTACGCGGATACCAGCTTCCTGTTTTCGCTTTATGCAGCTGACTCAAATTCCAGCAAGGCCGATGCGTGGCGTCAGGCCAACCCCGCGCCCCTGCCATTCACCGCTTTCCACCGTCTCGAATTGCGCAATGCTCTGAGTCTGGCCTTGTTTCAGCAGCGGCTTGCTCCCCAGGAGGTTCAAGCTGCGTGGCAGGAAGTGGAAAACGATTGTGCTGCCGGATTGCTGGTGGCACGAGGCGGTCTGTGGCATCGTGTGGTGGCAGAGGCTGAGGCATCCGCCCTCAACGACACCCCGATTGTTGGTTGCCGCACACTGGACGTTCTGCACGTCGCCGCCGCCAGGCTGATGGGTGTGGCAGAGTTTTGCACCTTTGACGCGCGCCAATCCAGTTTGGCCAGTCGAGTTGGACTGGTCGCCGTTTCTCCATAACTTGCGGTTGGTTTGTGGTCACGGCCTGCCTGACCGACAAACCGAAAGCCGGAGAAGATGATGGCGGCGGCGGGCCCGGCTATCTGGGGGGTGGAAACGAAGTCAAATCAAATTGGGACGATGCTTTTATAGACGACAGAATGCAGACTTCCCAAACACAGCCATTTTGTTTAGATTACGTTCCGTGAGCCTGGCTGAAATCAGAGATCAAATTGCAGGGTTAACGGTGGAAGAACGCCTTGACCTGGCGGCGCTGATCGCCCACCTCAACCGCGTTGATGACCCGGAATACCGATCTGAGTTGGATCAGCGCGCGGCAGACATGGACGCCGGAAAGAAATCAACTCTGGACGAGTTGGAGCGCCGGCATCAGCGGCTGGCCGCCGATGGCCAATGATTTCGCATTATGTTTTCGCGGCGGACGACTCGGTGTTCGAATTTTTCTCCTGATGCAGCAAACGAGAACGGGAGGACCTTCTTCGCCTGTTTCGGTCTTTGGCCGATTCGCCGCACCAACGGGGCGAGTGGATTCAAAAGGGACGCTCAGGCCGTGAGTTCCAAGTAAAAAGGTTTGGGCGATGGCTGGTCACCTTTTGGCCAGACGACCCGGCATTGGAAATTCGCGTGGTGGACATCAAACGAGTTATCCCATAAACGGGTCGCCCCTCGGACTTTTTTGGCGCTGCGCTGGCGATCCACGAAGAATCCAAGCCGTTGGAGAGCTATGACCGCCTCCGCGCCGGACACGATGGGCAGTTTAGCCATGAGCTAATTCAAACGTGCGGATCGCGGCTGGTTTCTTGAGTGTTTGCGGAAACGATTCGAGGTAAAGGTCGGTGGCCTCTTGCAAATTCGCAAGGGCCTCTTCCTCGGTGTGACCTTGGCTGGCCGTCCCGATTTCGGGACACTCGGCCACAAGCCAGTCGGTCTCTGAATCAGGATAGATGATGGCCGTCAACTTCATGCAAACACTCTACCCGTTTTCGCGGCAAAAGGCAATCCCGCACATATGCTCAGATTTCCAGAAAAGCGGCTGCATGTTGCCGGTCTGTTTTTCCAGCCCCCCGCGACGCGCTTCCACGTCCAGCGGTGAAAAATCTCACAACTCATTGCCGCGCAAAAGCTTACAGGCCATTCGCTTCAAAACTCATATCTTTTTCAAAAATCTTTAAGAAATCTGTTGACGCAATTATCTCTAAACTATAATATTGGTGTAGTGAATGTATGAATATGGATGTTGGCAAATGAAAAAGCGGGAATCTGCTACGGCGCCTGAAACAGTACATTGCCACGAAGCCTCGCGGAAAGCCGCCATCTGGAGCTCCGCCTCTTGTGCTGCAATGCGTCAGAATCACGCATTTTCGGGAAGATTTGGGCAAGGAGGCTGCAAATGGAAGTATTCCCCCAACCCTGAATTGTGGGCTGATTTCAAAGTGATTCAGGCCGTTTCAAAGCGATTCAGGCCAAAAAAAAGAAAAAATTACCCCAAACCCGCGCAAATATGCATATCAACAAATCCGCGCCAGTTCCGGCCAAAGCAACGCCCCCATCCGCATCCCTTTCTCATAGCAATCGAGGCTGAATTTTTCGTTGGGCGAATGCGCGTTGTCGTCGGGCAGGGCCAGGCCGAGGAGGAGGGAATCGGCGTGGAGGATTTTTTTGAATTGCGTGACAATCGGGATGGAGCCGCCTTCGCGGATCAGGATTGGTTCATGCCCGAAAGCTCTCTTGAGGGCGCGCAACCCGGCACGGGCCAGGGGGCTGGTGGGCGAGACCAGGTAAGGCTCGCCGCCGTGCCCGGCCTTGATCTCCATTTTCACGGTCGGCGGGCAAAGATCGCGGAGGCGTTGCAAGATGACTTTGCGGACATGGGACGGGTCCTGGTTTGGCACGAGCCGGAAGGTCAGCTTGGCGCTGGCTTGGGCGGGGATAATCGTTTTGCTTCCTTCGCCCTGGTAGCCGCTGGTCAAGCCGTTGATCTCAATGGTGGGGCGCGCGGCGCGCTGCTCGATGAAGGTGTAACCGCGCTCGCCGAACAGTTGCGGCACGCCGAGGAATTTCCGGTAGTCCGCCGCGCTCCAGGGAAGCCGCGCCATTTCCTTCCTTTCGCGGGCCGTCAGCTTTGCCACACCGTCATAAAAACCGGGGATGTTGACCCGGCCCCGAGAATCGCGCAATTGCGCCAGGATTTGGCACAGCGCCAGGGCCGGGTTATCGACCGTGCCGCCGTAAATGCCCGAATGCAAATCACGCGACGGCCCATGCACCGTCACTTCAAAGGCGACCACGCCGCGCAAGGCATAGGTCAGCGCCGGGAGATTGAGGCTGGGCATGCCGGTGTCGGAAATGACCACCGCCTGGCAGGCCAATTCCTTGCGGTGCGCCTTCAGGAACCCTTCCAGGCTCGTGCTGCCCACTTCCTCTTCGCCTTCGATGACAAAGGTCAGATCGCAAGGCAGATTCGTCCTCGTTTTCAGGTAGGCTTCGACGGCGTTGAGGTGGGCCAGGTTCTGGCCTTTGTTGTCACTGGCCCCGCGGCCG
>Ga0326727_10004188_pt1 | contig 44036 bp, 35 predicted proteins | sample MB2enrmetagenome_FD_207643 | JGI IMG/M metagenome (GOLD analysis project Ga0326727, IMG submission 207643) | Lab enriched peat soil microbial communities from McLean, Ithaca, NY, United States - MB29MY | ecosystem: Environmental > Terrestrial > Soil > Wetlands > Peat | place: USA: New York... | reverse complement strand
GACACTGACACGGTCCATTCATTTGTTGGCATTTTGCACTCATGGCCCCTTTTACCAACTCCCCCCGCCAATTACCCGCTCAAAAACTGAGATGCGCACTTTTCGGATGAACCCGGTCATTTTCCATTTACAGACCGGCTTGGAAACGCTAATTTAGAAGGCCACTGTCCGATGGTGTAACGGTAGCACAAGGCCCTTTGGAGGCCTTTGTCATGGTTCGAATCCATGTCGGACAGCCATTTTTCTTGGAGTTCCAATCGAGTTGTCAAACATCGCTTTGGTCATAATTCCGACATCCGCCTGATCCAAAACTCCGGGCGTTGGTGGGCATGGGCAATCGCGACAACCCAGAGGTGTCTCCACGAATCACATAGGCGACGTAATGAGAAAAAACACGAAGGTTTACGCGACGGTAACCGCGACGCCTCAACCGGGGAATTTCGGGATGCTCCAGAATCCAATCCACGACGGCGGCAACCTCGTTTCGAAATCGGATTCCCAGTCCAGGTTCCTTGGATTCATAATAGGCGGCCGACTGGCTGAACTCCTGCTCCGCCTGTTCAAGAATGATCTGTATCATCTCCGCAACTGATCGTCGATGTCCTGTAAAACCTCGGCAAACGGGCGTCCTTTTGCCAGTCCGGAATCCAGCAACTTGATCCGGCTTTCAATTTCCTCCTCCCATGCCGCATCGACATCCAAATCCCCAACGGCTTCAGATCGTTCCAAGAGCGTGCGAGCCAATCGCAATTGCTCATGCTGAGGCAGACGCAAAGCTTTATCCGTAATCTCTGAAAGATTTCGACTCATATTGGAACTTTACCAGAATACGACAATTTGTCGAGGTTCAGAGCGATGGATTTAACAGGCTTCAAGCCGACTTGTTCCGATGCTCCGTCCGGTCTCAAGGCCCCGAAATGTCGGAAAAGCTGCCGGCGCCAGTGGTGATGCCTCCGTGAAGCGGTCCGCCAATATAGGCGGGAAGATTCGTCCCGGTGTTGAAGATGTTGCTCATCGTGTTGAGATAAAATGCCCCGGCCATGCCGATTGATTCTGAATAGATCAAGCGTTCGTAAAGGTTGCCGTCGATTTGCCCGCGGACATTCGCGATGACGCCCGAGCCGACTCCAAAGGTGTTGAATTGAACATTGGAGGTGAAGAACGACAACGTGTAAAGGCCCGCCGAAGAGTTGTAATTGGTTGTGGTGCCAGTGGGATCAATATAGACCTTTCCGCCAATGATCGCCGCCTGCGGGGGAAAGCAATTCGTGAAGTTGGTGGTGGAGTTGTTCGTGAAACTGTTCGTAAAGCCATTTGTGACCAGCCCCAGATAGTTGCTCAGATAACCTGTGAAATTATTGGTGAAACTGGCGCCAAAAAAACGGGATACGTTGATTTGAGTGGTTCCTTTGCGAAGAAATATCCCTTCCGCTCCGTTGGTCAAATTGACTTCACGAACCAATCTTGCCCCGTCCCAGTTTGTCGAGTCTGTTCCATCCACATCCCAGTTTGTTCCCTCCAAATCCACCGCGATCGCCTTGACCACGTTGGCGGTGGAGAACAGGATGGGGTGAACGACCAGGACTTCGTTGGTCGAAACGGGCGTTCCACCCGAAGTGTTGGTGGTGAAGGTGTTTGTTTGGAATTCTCCGATCAGGGAAAAAGTAAGATATTGGATGGACGTTTGGGCGTGGAGGCCGCCGGCCGCCAGGGCCAAAGCCACTCCTGCCGCAAAAACACTGAATCGAATTTTGTTCATAGATGCCTTAACCGGCGGGCAAAACCGCCGCCGCACTCCAATCTCTCAGGTTTTTGCCCATCCGGTCAAGCCAACCTTTTGATCTTTCAACGGCACGGGGACGGGGCGCAAATCCGGCGAAAGCGAATGGAGAATCATCAGCCGGGGCCGGGGTTCCCGGCCTTTTTGCCGTTCCTGGCGATTTTGTCAACCAAAGCCTTGTCTTTTTGCGGGGAAACAGGAAGAATCACACCCGCCGGCATGAAAAAGATTTTGGTCATTGATAACGATCACGTTTTTCGCAGCCAATTGGCGCCGTGGCTGGAGGAGCGCGGCTGGTCTCTTCTGGACGCCCAAGACGCCCAGCGCGGGGTGGAACTGGCCCTGCAACTCAAGCCCGAAATCGTCCTGTGCGACCTGCTGGCCCCGCGTTGCAACGGTTTCCAATTTTGCCGCGATCTCCGCAGCCACAAAGACACCCAGTCCGGCTCGCCGTTGATTATTGCCACTGGCAGCGGACACGCCACCGACAAGATTAATGCTTTGGAAGCGGGTGCCGATGAATACTTGGTGAAGCCGGTTTCTCTCCATGCCCTTGAAAAGTATCTGGCGCGCTTTGGCACTCCTCCACGCCGGAGCCAAGCGGACATTGCCGCCGACAAGGGCGGCCAGAGCGGCGGGGGCGTCCGGCTTAAATTCTGGGGGGTGCGCGGGTCCATTCCCAGTCCCGGCCCCGAAACCGTCTTCTACGGCGGCAACACATCCTGTGTCGAAGTGCGCGTCGGCCCGGACATTATTATTTTGGACGCCGGCTCGGGGCTGCGCCGGCTGGGTCTGGCCTTGGTCGAGGAATTCAAGGAACAGCCCATGGAGTTGAATCTGCTCATCACCCATACTCACTGGGACCACATCCAGGGCTTTCCTTTCTTTCTTCCGGCCTACAATCCAAAAAACCATCTCACCATTTACGGCTTTGAAGGCGCCAGCCAGGGCCTGAAAAGCACCCTTTCCGATCAAATGGAAAGCCCCTATTTCCCCATCAGCATGCAACAAATGCCGGGCCATATTGCCATCCGGGAACTCCACGAGTTGAACTTCAACGTCAACCAGGTGCCCGTCCGCGCCCACTTCCTGAATCATCCCGGCAGTTGCACCGGATACCGCCTCCTGACCCCCGGCGGCTCGATTTCTTACTTGCCGGATATTGAGTTATACCAACGGCTGCGCGACCGCTGGATCACCGAGACGATTCTCGTCCCGCAAAAAGAAAGAGAAACCACGCCGCCGGAAGACCGCGCCCTGATTGAATTCATCCGGGATTCCGACGTGTTGATCATGGATTCGCAGTATGACGCCGTCGAATACCAAAAGCACGTCGGCTGGGGGCATAGTTGTGTGGAGGATTGCGTCGCCTTTGCTTTGCACGCCAACGTCAAGCGCCTTTTCCTCTTTCACCATGACCCGGACCACACGGACGAACAAATTTCCCGCATGGTGGCGCGGGCGCGCCAAATGGCGGCGCGCCGCCGTTCCAGTCTGGTGGTCGAAGCCGCCCGGGAAGGCTGCGAACTGATCCTCGCTCCCAAAGGGAAAGCCGAAGCTGGCTAAATTACCGCGAACACTTTTTCCAGAAACAGCCGGTTGGCCCGCGCGCCGTCCGTCACTTCGGCGAAGGTTTGCCCTCCGGCGCACTCCACATAGGTCGGGCCGTTGAATCCCGCCTTTTTCAATTCCCTGAACACCGCGATAAAATCCACCCTGCCCGCGCCGAATTGTATCATCACGTCGCCCTTTTCGCCGGTGCAATCCTTGGCGCAAAAACCGGTGACGTATTGGACGATGGGCTTGAGTTCCTCCACCGGGTCTTTGCCGGTGTAATGGAGGATGTTGCCCGCGTCGTACCATACTTTGAAATTGGGACGATTGACCCGCCCCAGGCAGCGCCGGATTTCCTCCGAGGCCCCGCTGCCGCCGCCGTGCGGTTTTATGACCAGTTTCACTTTCGCCTCCTCCGCGTAATCCGCCGCGTCGGCCATCATCCTGTAATACTTTTCGTAGTGCTCCCTTTGATCGACGCCAAAAGTCAGCAGCCATTCCAGGTTGAGAAATTGCGCATGATCGACTTGCCGGCGGATATCCCGGATCGCCTCCTCCAGCGGCAATTCCGGCTTGACGTGCAATGCCCCCATGTTGACGAGTAGGCCGGCATCGGCGATTCTCCTCTTCAAACTTGTCAAGTATTCGCCCCTTGCCTGCGGGCCGATGAACGGCTCGTCCGGCATGGGAGTGAGCAGGCCCGCCATTTTATAACCCGCCTGCTTGATCCCTTTGAGCGCGACATCGAAACCCCAGTTCGCCGGCTGTGGCGTGTCCGGCGGCTGCACTTTTGAGCCGAACTTTTGCATCCAGGGCCGGTTGAAACAGCCGATGGGCCGGGACGAACCTTCGGCAAACGTTTGACAGGCGCCGGCCGCCAGAGCGGTCGCGGCCAGGGCGGCGGTTTGGAGAAAAGCGCGGCGCGGCATGGCGGGAGTTCTCATGCCGCCCCCTTGCCGGCGCGTCCGGCTGTCTTCCGGCTGGTCTGGAATATTTTTCCCGATGCCCGGCGGATTCAAGCGCGGATAACCGGCAAATCTTTGTGACGACTTTTTGCTCATGCGCGGAATCGTTGCCCGGAATGGCCAATGAGTAAATCCAAATGCCCCGCCCTGCAAATGGCTTTGGCCGGGTTTGACTTTGCCTTGGGATCAATGTTCCCTGCTTGCCAAAACCCGGCGCCGGGGTATGCTTTTTGCATAAAAGACACAATCCGCCTTTTTTGATTATGAAAAGCAAAATCGCCTCCATGGGTGTTTGGATGTTCGCCGCCAGCGTCGTTTGGGCCGCCGATGCGGCGCCCACCAACCAGGTCTCCGATGCCATCGCAAAGCTGAAAGCCGCCGCGAATTACAGTTGGACGGCCACGATAGCGACGCCCCCGGATGCGCCATTCACACCCCCGCCCATCCAAGGCCGGAAAGACAGTGCCGGGTTTGCCAAATTCAGCACGCAATTTGGCGACAACACGGCCGAGGTGTTTTTGAAGGGCGACAAGGTGGTGTTCAGAGGGGATGAAGGCTGGCAGTTGGCCGTCGCAGGCGGCGGTTTCAGCCCGGACACGTTTGCGCTGAATTTGGCGCGCAACGGCGCGCCCGGCGACGAGGCGGCAATCATTCTCAAGGGCCTGATGCAGTTGAAGGCGCTCGACGGGGGCGCGCTGGGCGGTGATCTGAGCGCGGAGGCTGCGACGGATCTGCTTACTTTCGGCCCGCACCGCTCCGGCGCAAAGGCCAATCCTGACATGCCCGGCCCGAAGGGTGCCAGGGGTTCGGCCAAGTTTTGGATCAAGGACGGCGCGCTGGTCAAATATCAAACGCATCTGACGGGAACGGTCACCTTCGACGGTAACGATACCGTGTTGGATTTCACGCGAACCACGGAGATTCACGACGTCGGCACGACGAAAATGGACATCCCTGACGAGGCGAAGAAGAAATTGGAAGCGCCGCCGATGGCGAAATAGCGACGGACCGTTTCGGATTCGGAACAAAGTCCGCGAAAGGGTCGCCGGAATTTGGTATTCCCGCATTTTTTGCCAATTTCCCGGGATTGACCTTTTCAAGATTCACAATGATTTTGCCAGCGGCAGGAGGTCGTTGAAGTGTTTGTCGCAATGTTCCAATTCCAGCCCGTGAGTTACAGCGCACGCCGCAGTAATAATGTCGCTAATGGGAACGTTCATTCCTTTTTCCCGGCAGCGAAGCGCCAGCTTGGAAGCCAGTTTCCAGACCGCCGCGTCCACCAGGATGCGCTCGATTTCGTTTTCCATTTCGGCCAGATCCCGCTTTTCTTTCGCGCCGCGCACCCCGTGCCACAACTCCACCAAAGTGATGTCGCACCAGGCCGCCTCCCCGCTCAAGACAAGCGCCTCAACGCTGTCGCCCGTTGCGGACTCGCGTTCGCGGAGGTACTCCACCCAACTGGATGTGTCAACCAGCTTCATCTGGCTTTTGGCATGTCGGCCGCCCGCATCGCCTTCAGGTCGGCCTGTGTCATGAAGTCACGGAACCGTCCGCGCACGCGGGCATTCAACCTTTCCAGGCGTTTGAGACGGTTGAACCGTTCCACGGCGGTCACCACTGCGTCGCGTTTGGTTTTCGCGCCGGTGAATTTCAGGGCCTCCTCCAGGGTTCCGTCAGGAATATCAATTGTCGTTTTCATGCTTCTAAAATACTTCAATTTGTAATCCTGTCAATTGCCATTCGGAATCCTGGAATTGCCAGCCTTTGAGCCTTCATCCGGGCGTTATTTCGTCACTCGTGCTTTCTCATTGGATTTTTCCCTCTGAACAGCGTCCAGATTGTCGCGGGCGCGGGCCAGGCTGGGATCCTCCCGCAGGCAGGCGCGAAATTGCGCCTCCGCTTCCGCCCATTGTTTATGCGCCCGGAAAATCAGCCCCAGATTGTAATGCGCCTGCGTTTGCGAATTGTAATGCGCCTCCACCCGGTTGGGTTCAATGGCCAGCGCCCTTTGATAATGAACGACGGCCAGCGCCTCATCGCCCTGCCGCGCCAGCGCTTCAGCCAGATTGTACTCGGCCAGAATATTGTTGCGCGTCACAGCCACGGTATGGCTGAAGAGCGCCACGCTGTTGCGCCAGTACTGCAATTGCGTCTCCGCGCCCGCCAGCAAAAACCCCAGCACGCCCGCCACCACCGCGCCGAAGACCAGTCCCGGCCGCGGCCAGCGCGTCCAGGCGCCGGGAATGGCCCAAACCGCCATGATAAAAATCCCGATCAACGGCGCGTAGGTGTAACGGTCCGCCATGGGTTGAATGCCGGTCTGCGCCAGGCCGATCACTGGCGTCAACGTTCCCAAAAACCAAAGCCACCCGACAATGAGATACGGCTCCCGGCGCGCCCGCAAAATTGCGCCCGCGGAAATGAGCAGCAACAAGCAGCCCGCGCCGGCCGCCGGCCAGAACGTCCAAATGTGGGAATATGGATACGGCAGCGCAAGGTCCACGGGCCAGAGCATCTTCCAGAGATATAGGACGCAACTGACCAGCGCGTTGGCGACGCGCGCGGAAAAAGGGAGAATGCCAAAATTGACCACCGAATTGGCTCCGCTTTGCGCCCACAGAGTTGCGACGCACTCCAGCGCCGCCAGGGCGAAAAATGGAATTTTCTCCACAAACAATCCCGGCGCCGCCGTTCGCTTGAGCGGCCAGAAATCCAACAACAGCAGCACGAAGGGAAGCGTCACGACCATCGGTTTGGACAACAGCGCCAAAGCAAAGAAGAACAGCGCCAGGCAATAAAAGACCTTGCGCCCCTTCGCGTAGCGCCCATAAGCCGCCAGGGTCAGCAGCCAGAAAAAGGCGCTCAGGACATCCTTGCGTTCCGACACCCAGGCGACGGATTCGACGTGCAGCGGATGCCATGCAAAGAGGGCGGCCACGAGCGCGCTGCGCCATGGGGCGCCGGTCCATTGGCACAAGACCAAAAAGAGCAGCACGACGTTGGCGGCGTGGAACAGGAGATTGGTCAGGTGATGGCCGCCCGGGTTGAGGCCGTAGAGGGCGCAATCCGCCATGTGCGAAGCCCAGGTCAAAGGATGCCAATTGCTGGCGTGTCTGGTCTTGAAGGCCCAGACCAATCCAGCCCCGGTGATGCCGTGCTGGATGGGGGGATTATAAATGACATAATCCGGGTCATCGTAATTAATGAAATCGAAATGGGTCGCCGGCCAATACAGCGCCAGAGTGATCAGGGCTAGCAGCAGGCAGATCAACATGGCGCGTTGTTTTTCCGGCACGAGGGAATCCTAAAGGGGAAATGCTGAAGGCTAAAGGCTAAATGCTGAAGGCCAAAAAATAGAGTCCGGTCGTTGAGCTCGACCGGACCCGTTCCAAACCGCACAAGCGGCCTGGTGAGACACGCATTTGCCAGAGATGCAAGAAGTATGCCGGAATCAGAATTGCGAACGGATTTTTCGCGGCGGCGGGTCTCAGATGCGCCCCGGGATGCCGCCGCACAAGCTTTGCGCTTGCGGGGACACTTTTAGAGTGGTTCTTTCGGGACGTGGGCATAATCACCGCAAAACAATTGCGCCAGGAAACCGGGGCGCTCTTTCGCTGAAACATGGCAATCCCCAAAATCAAAGGTCTCAGGTGGTGGATGATCGGGCTGCTGATGCTCGGGTCGGTCATCAATTATCTGACGCGCAGCACGCTCGCCGTTGCCGCCCCCACCTTGCTCAAGGACCTGCATATATCCGAGCAGCAGTATGCGTCGATCCTCAACGCCTTCCAAGGCGCGATCATGTTGCAACCCTGCTGCGGCTATGTGCTGGACGTGCTGGGGCTTAAACTGGGTTTCGCCATCTTCGCCATTTCCTGGTCTTTGATCACCATGGCGCATGGCTTGGCGCACAACTGGCAGGCCTTCGCGTGGCTGCGCGGTTTGCTGGGACTGGCCGAGGGTTCGGCCAATCCCGCGGGAATGAAGGCGACGGCGGAGTGGTTTCCCGCCAGGGAGCGGGGGCTTGCCGGCGGCGTGTTCAACATCGGCGCTTCTGTTGGCTCGATGCTCGCTCCGCCTCTGGTGGCGTGGGCCATACTCGTGTACAATTGGCAGACGGCTTTTGTCATTACCGGCGGGATTGGCCTGGTTTGGGCCGCGCTCTGGTTAGGGTTCTACCAGTCACCCGGCAAACATCCGGCGCTCTCGGACCGGGAGCGCGACCACATCACCTCGGGGCAGGAAAAACATCTGCAAAGCGCCGGCGCCCGCCCATCGGTCCTGAAGATCATCTCCCAGCGCAATTTTTGGGGCATCGCCCTTCCCCGGTTTCTGGCCGACCCAACGTGGGGCACGCTGACATTCTGGGTGCCGCTCTACCTGAGCAAAGTCCGGCTCTTCAACCTCAAGGAGATTGCGCTGACGGCCTGGCTGCCGTTTCTCGCCGCCGATTTGGGTTGCCTGTTCGGGGGTGTGGTCGTTCTGGCCCTTCAGAAGCGCGGCGTCAGCCTGATCAACGCCCGCCGCGGCGCCTTCACCGTGGGCGCCTGCCTGATGACGGGCATGGCGTTTGTCGGGTTCGTCAACAGCCCTTATGCAGCCGTCGCCCTCCTGTGCTTGGGCGGCTTTGCCCACCAGACGCTCTCCGTCACGGTGATTACCATGTCGTCCGATCTGTTCAAAAGGAACGAGGTTGCGACTGTGGCCGGGTTGGCCGGCACTTGTGGCAATGGCGGGATACTCGTTTTCAATCTCCTGATTGGCGGCCTGATCAAAACGCTCGGCTACACGCCGTTCTTCATTTGTCTGGGCGGGCTGGATCTTGTCGGCGCAACGCTCCTCTGGCTCCTCGTTCGCGAATCCAAAGCCAGCGGAGGAGGCATAAACTCATAATCTTAATCCTAATCTTAATCTTAATCTCTCACGAAGAAGATTATGATTAAGATTAAGATTAGGATTAGGAAACAAAACCCTTTGCGCTTGCGGTTTGGATTCAAACCCGGGAAAGCTTTAACCATGTCAGGCCAAACTGCCGCCATCAGCAATCCGATCCTCCCGGGATTCAATCCCGATCCGTCCATTGTGCGCGTGGGCGACGATTACTACATTGCCACTTCGACCTTCGAATGGTTTCCGGGCGTGCAAATTCATCATTCGAGGGATTTGGTCCATTGGCGCCTGTTGACGCGCCCGCTCCGGCGCGTCAGCCAGTTGAATATGCTGGGCGATCCGGATTCGTGCGGCATCTGGGCGCCATGTTTGAGTCACGCCGGCGGGCTGTTTTATCTGATCTACACCGATGTGAAGCGCTACGGCCGCTCGACGCAGAGCGCAGCTTCCGGCGCCGCCTGGCGGGACTTCCATAATTACCTGGCGACCAGCCCCGCCATTGACGGCGAATGGTCGGACCCGGTTTATCTCAACAGCAGCGGGTTCGATCCGTCCCTGTTTCATGATGACGATGGCCGCAAATATCTGGTCAACCAATTGTGGGACCACCGCCCGGGCCGCAATCGCTTCGCCGGCATCGTGCTGCAGGAATACTCCCCGGCCCAACGCAAACTGATTGGCGAGCGCCAATTGATCTTCAAAGGCACGCCGCTGGGCCTCACCGAAGGCCCGCATCTTTATAAGCGACAGGGCTGGTATTATTTGCTCACCGCGGAGGGGGGCACGGGTTGGAACCACGCCGTCACAATGGCCCGGTCGCGCGCCCTCGCCGGCCCTTACGAACTCCACCCGGAGGTCCACATTCTAAGCTCCCGCAATCGTCCCGACGCGGCGTTGCAAAAAACCGGGCACGCCAGTTTGGTCGAAACTCAAAACGGCGAAACTTACATGGTGTATCTCTGCGGACGGCCGTTGCGCAACCGCGGCCGTTGCACCCTCGGCCGTGAAACCGCCATCCAGCCGATGACCTGGTCGGCCGACGGCTGGCTGCGAACGACCGATGGACAGGGCATCGCCCAGCCGGAGGCCGCGGCGCCCAATTTGCCGCGGCATGTTTTCCCGCCCGCGCCCGTCCGCCATGAATTTGACAGCCCCCAACTGCCGCTGGAGTTTCAGTGGCTGCGCTCGCCCTGGCCGGAGGAACTTTTCAGCCTGACCGCCCGCCCCGGGCATTTGCGGCTTTACGGACGCGAAACGGTGGGCAGCCTGTTTCGCCAGGCGCTGGTCGCCCGGCGGCAGCAATCGCACTGCTTCAGTGCCGCCACCATCGTTGATTTCGAGCCGCAGCACTTCCAACAAATGGCGGGTTTGATTTGCTACTATGGCGGCTCGAAATTCCATTATCTCCACCTCTCCCATGAGGAATCATTGGGCAAACATCTGTGCGTGATGTCGGGTCTGCCCGACCAGGTGCAGGCGGACGCGTTGACGCCGCCCATTCCCGTTCCGGGCGGCCAGCCCGTGCAGATGAGAGTGGAGGTTGATTTCGAACGGCTCTATTTCGCATATCGAATGGGCAATGGGGACTGGAACTGGTTGCCTCAACAATTCGATGCCAGCATCCTCTCCGACGACGCGACGGCGCCGGGGGCGCCCAACTTCACCGGCGCATTCGTCGGGATGGCGTGTCACGATGTCGCGGGCACGGCGCGGCCGGCTGATTTCGATTATTTTGAATACCAGGAGCGAAGCTACCTGAAGGAAATTAAGAAGTAGGAATTAAGAAATATGGCCCCCCCTTGCGCGGCATAGCCCTCCGGGACTTCTTAATTCCTTGTCCGCCATAGCCGCTGCGGCGACAGCGGATGCCTTGTTAATTCTTCCTTTCTTGGTAGCTTGTTCCGGTGAATTTCATTCCACCGGAACTGGAAAACATCCTCCTGCAGACCGCGGAATTGAGCCGCGCCTATCTGGTGGGCGGCGCGGTGCGCGATGCCCTGCTGGGCCTGCCCCCCGGACGGGATTTTGACATTGAGGTCTTTGGCGTCAATTACGAACAACTGGCCCAGGCATTGTCGCGCTGGGGCCGGACGGATTTTGTCGGGCGCTCCTTCGGCGTCGTGAAACTGAACACGGGCAGCGATTGCCATTATGACTTCACCGTGCCGCGCCAGGATTCCAAGGTCGCGTCCGGGCACAAGGGATTCGAAGTGGCGTTTGATCCGGCCATCACGCCAAAGGCGGCCGCGGCCCGCCGCGATTTCACCATCAACTCCATCATGTACAATCCGCGCGCGCGGCGGATGCTGGATTTTTTCGGCGGCGCGGCGGATTTGCGGAACCGTGTCTTGCGGCACACCAGCGCCGCGTTCGCCGAGGACCCGTTGCGCGTCTTGCGCGGCATGCAATTTGCCGGACGATTCGATCTCACCGCCGCCCCGGAAACGATTGAGATTTCCCGGCGGATGAAGAGCGCCTGCTCCGAACTGGCCGTTGAACGCGTGCGCGACGAGTGGTTCAAGTGGGCGCAATCGAGCAAGAGGCCATCCGCCGGCCTGCGTTTTCTCGCCGAGACCGAATGGATCGATCATTTCCCTGAAATCAAGTCCATGATGGGCGTCCCGCAGGAACCGGACTGGCATCCCGAAGGGGATGTTTTCATTCACACGTGCCACTGCTGCGACGCGCTGGCGCGCCTGGCGCAATGGCAGGCCGAAGACCCCCAATCCCGCATCGTCCACATGCTGGCCGTGCTGGCCCACGATTTCGGCAAACCCGCCACCACGCAGCACGCCATGAAAGACGGCGTCATGCGCATCATGTCCCCCGGCCACGAAGAAGCGGGCGCGGCCCTGGCGGCAAATTTTCTGGAGCGGATGCGCGCGCCGCAGGCTGTCCAGGCGCGGGTGCTTCCCTTGGTGCGCCATCATTTGTTTCATTTTCAAGGCATGACTGACCGGGCCGTGCGCCGTCTGGCCCGGCGCCTGGAACCGGAGAACATCCAGGGCCTGTGCCTGGTCATGACCGCCGACAGCATGGGCCGTCCGCCGCGACCGGCGGTCGAGCCGGAATTTGTGCGGCGCCTGCTGGCGCGGGCGCACGAGTTGCAAGTCCGCCAAAAACCGCCGGAACCGATCTTGATGGGCCGGCACTTGATCGAGCTTGGCCTGGAACCGGGAAAAATGTTCGGGACGATATTGCACAAAGCCTACGAAGCGCAATTGGAGGGGGCTTTCGGTGACTTGCCGCAAGCCTGGCAATGGCTGGCCGGGGAGCACGGTATTGAACTGCCCGCCGGAGCGCGGCGGAGATTGGAAGGGAGAATAAGAAATGACTGACACTTCCATTTACGCCCGCCTGCACCGCGAATGGATTGGCAAACATTGACATGGCTTGCCAATGTGCTATCCTCTCCTTATACAAGTGTCATACAAGTGTCAGTTCTCACTACAAGTGTTAGTTCTCACTACAAGTACAAGATACAAGTCATACAAGTGTCAGTTCTCACTTTTTAAACTCTCGTGTCTTTTGTTGGTGCCGCGCAGGTTTGAAACGTGGGGCCAGGTTCAAGCGCGTTCACCCGTCTTCTTGCCGACGCGGTTAGCACGCTGAAAACACATGCCGCCTCAGCCGCATACCGGGTTTTAAACGTCCAGATTTTCCTTGCAAAATAGAAATTGATTTCTATTTTGCATGAATGATTGAACGTGCCGTGTCCAAGTTGGTGCTCGCCCGGCTGGAACAGTTTCCAGCGGTGGGCTTGCTCGGTCCCCGCCAATGCGGCAAAACCACGCTGGCAAAAGGTTTGTCCAGGCATTACTTCGACCTCGAACAGCCTTCAGACCGGCTGCGCCTGGATTTGTCGTGGAATGACATCATCGAACGCAATGATCTTGTCCTGCTGGACGAGGCGCAGTCGTGGCCCGAAGTGTTTCCACGGCTGCGCGCCGCGATTGACGCCCGCCGCAAATGCAATGGACGTTTCTTGCTCCTTGGCTCGGTGTCTCCGGTTTTGATGCGGCCGGCAGGCGAATCACTGGCCGGGCGCATGGCGCTGCTGGAATTGACGCCATTTTTTCTCGCGGAATTGCCTGGAAGCAATTTTGATTTGTTATGGCGTTGCGGCGGTTACCCTGATGGCGGCGTTTTGGGCGGCGCAACATTCCCGCACTGGCAGGCCAATTATTTGTCGCTTATGGCCCAACGGGACCTTCCGGCGTGGGGTCTTCCAGCCAAGCCCGCTGTCACGGACCGGCTCTGCCGCATGGTGGCGGGCCAACAAGGCGGCATCCTCAATGCCTCGCAACTCGGCCGGAGCATCGGCATCACATATCACACTGTGCAATCTTACCTCGATCATTTGGAGGCGGCTTTTTTGATTCGCCGGCTGCCTCCGTTTTACGCCAATATTCAAAAGCGGCTGGTGAAAGCTCCCAAGATTTACTGGCGCGACTCGGGCTTGTTGCACGCGCTGCTCGGCCTTGCGCCGGAAGCGGATTTGTGGGCGCAGCCCTGGGTGGGGGCGAGTTGGGAAGGCTGGGTGATCGAGCAAATCCTTGCGGCGCGGCGGGCGCGCGGCGAAAACTTTCAGGCTTGGTATTTCCGCACGCAAGACGGCTTGGAGGCTGATCTGTTGCTGGAATCGGGCAAACAGCGTGAAATCATGGAGATCAAACTGACCACCTCGCCCTCTCAGGAGGATTTCATACGGCTGGAGAAAGTCGCCGCGCTTTCCAAGGCGACACGGCAAGTGCTCATCAGCCGTGTAAAAAGAGCCGTTGTCACCAAAGACAAATGGTCGGTGGATTTGGCAACCTATCTGCGGGAATCAGGGGCCGCATAATGCTCCGACACCGTTGGACGGACCCGTAATCGCATTCCAGACCTGGCCGGCAAGCTCCAACCGCGGAGTTGACATTTGTGCGCGGGGTGAGTTTTCTGATGGCGCACATAGACAGAGGTGCGGCCGGAAAATGAATCAAAAGAAATACTATGCTCCCCCTGTGGAGAAGACTTATGCCCTCGGGGAGGTTGCGGAAACGGCGCCGCGCAAAAAAATCCTGGTTCTGGATGATGATGCCACCTTGGTGGACTTCACCCGCATGATCCTGGAGAAGAATGGGTACGAGGTGGACACCGCCTCTGATGGCGTTCAGGGCATCAAAAAAATCCTGGCCGGCGATTATTCGGTCATTGTGTGCGACATGGTGATGCCGAATCTGGCCGGGGACATGTTTTACCTGGCTGTCGAACGCGTAAAGCCCCACCTGTGCAAGCGATTTCTGTTCATGACCGGCCATCGCGGTGATCGCAAAATCGATGAATTCATTCGCAAAGTCCGCGGGCTGATTTTGTGGAAGCCGTTTCAGTCTCATATATTGATGGAGTCCATTCAGGCCGTTGAAGAGAAATGCGGCCAGGGTTGATCACTCCTCCCCAAGGGGTCACTTAATGGTAATAAGATGTGGCCCATGCGAGTCCGGGCCACCAAAAGATGAGCGTCAGTCCAGGAGCCAATTTCGTTTCCCGCCCTTGCGCCGTCGCGTCTTCGCATCTTCGCGTTAAAACCTTGCTAAATGCCTTGTTGACAACGTGTTATGATTATTCAACGGATAAAAAGCGGGAAAATTTCACGGTTTTTTTCAGGGCGGATTTTCTTGAGAAAATCAAAATCGAAAGCTTTCGGGGTTCGGGGTTGCGGTTTGAAAGCTTTTCTTGAGAAAATAAAAGGTGGTTGAGAAATGACTGACACTTCGATCAACGCGGCGGGGCGCGATTACCCGGCGGGCGAGCTGGTCAGGCGCCTGCTGGGCGTGGCGTGGCATTATCGGGCGGATTTCCTGCTGTCCCTCGGCCTGAGCTTGATGCTGCTTCTGCTGGGCCTGCTGGGCTTGCAGTTGTTGGGGGTGGTGATCGATGTGATTCGTCATGCCCTGGATGCCTCCCAACAGGCGCCCGTTTATCCGTTCGGCTGGATGCCGCCCGCCGGATGGCCGGCGTTGCGGGTCGTTACGGTGTTGTCGCTGGCCATCATCGCGCAAGCGCTGCTCCGGGCAGTGCTGACATACGCCTACAATTTGACCACGGCGCGCCTGACGCAGGGGGAGATCGTGCCGGACTTGCGCGACCAGCTTTACGCGCGGTTGCAGCGGTTGAGCTTCCCGTTTTTCGACTTGCACGGTTCCAGTTCGATCTTCAACCGGGTGACAGGCGACGTGCAAAACACGCGTCTGTTTGTCGATGGCGTGCTCTTGCAGGGGATCAACATGTTGTTGACGCTGGCGGCTTACGGGGTATTCATGTGGCGCATTCATCCTTCCTTGACGGTGGCGTGTCTCGGGGTGGCGCTTCCTCTCTGGGGGGTGACGCATTATTACTCGGGCCGCCTGCGCCCGGCCTACCTGCGCAACCGGGAGATCAGCGACCATTTGGTGCAGCTTTTTTCCGAGAGTATCCGCGGGATGCAAACCATCAAGGGCTTCGCGGCGGAGTCTCATCAAACGGCCCGCTTCGAGGAAGCCAACTCGCTGGTCTCAACCCAGCAACGCCGCATTTTTCTTGACTTGTCCGTCTTCACGCCGGTGACGCAATTGTTGTCCCAGCTCAGCCTGGTGATTCTGTTCAGTTACGGCGGGTGGCTTTACGCCCGGGGACAAATTCCATTGGGCGGCGGGTTGGTTGTCTTCGCCGGATTGCTCCAACAATTCAACGGCCAAGTCGCCAACATTTCCACCATCGCCAACTCTGTCCAACAGAGCCTCGCCGCCGCCCGCCGTGTGTTCGAGGTCCTGGACACGCCCTTGGGCGTGGAAAGCAAACCCGGCGCCGCCGCCCCGCCGCGCCTGACCGGCCGGGTGGTGTTTGAGAACGTGACCTTCGGCTACGACGCTGAAAACCCCGTGTTGCGCCAGATTTCGTTCGAGGCCAAACCGGGCCAGGTCATCGGCATTTTTGGCATGACCGGCGCGGGCAAGAGCACTTTGTTGAGCTTGGTACCCAGATTCTACGATCCGCAACAGGGACGAATTCTAATGGACGGACATGACTTGCGGGAATTGGATCTGGACGCCTGCCGGCGGCAGATTGGCCTGGTTTACCAGGAAAGTTTTCTCTTTTCCAACACCGTCAGCGCCAACATTGCCTTCGGCAATCCTCACGCGACGCCGCGGCAAATCGAGCAGGCGGCCCGCATGGCCTGCGCGCATGAGTTTATCACGGCGTTGCCGCGCGGCTACGCGACCGTCCTGGGGGAATCCGGCGTGGACCTCTCGGGCGGCCAGCGGCAGCGTCTGGCTTTGGCCCGGGCCTTGTTGCTTCAGCCGCCCATCTTGATTCTGGACGACCCGACCGCGTCGGTGGATCCCCGGACGGAGCATGAAATCGCCTCGGCCTTGCGCGTGGCCATGTCCGAACGCACCGCCTTCGTCGTCTCCAGCCGCCTGAGTTTGCTGCGCCGGGCGGACTTGATTCTGGTGCTCGAAGACGGACGCCTCACCCAAACGGGGCGGCACGATGAATTGGTCCATCGGCCCGGCCCTTACCACGAGACGGCGCTGCTGCAACTGATGGACTTGGGCCAGCCGGAGGGACGGGCCGCGTGAGCAACCCCGAGGCCATCACCTCAGACCGCGAGGCCATCACCTATTACGATCCGGCCGAGCACCGCGAAGCCGATCAGGTTCCGTTGCGTCTGGACCTGATCCGCCGCGTTTTTTCCTACACACGGCCTTACGCGGCGCGGCGAAACTGGCTTTTCGTATTGACGTTTGCCAGGGGTTTGCAGTTGCCCGCGCTGGCCTGGATGATCGGCCGCACCATTAACGGCCCCATCGCCGGAAAAGACATCACGGGAATTTGGCTCCATGCCGCCGGCTATCTGGGATTGACGCTGTTCATGGTGGGGACCCTGTATTTTCGGCAGCGCTTCGCCCTGGAACTGGGCGAGGCCGTGGCGCATGACATGCGCTCGGCCCTCTTCCGCAAACTGACCACCCTGCCGATGTCCTTTTTCAACCGCACCAAGTTCGGACGCATCATCAGCCGGTTGACGTCGGACATCGACAGCGTGCGGGTGGGCATCCAGGATGTGGCGTTCATCGTGACGGTGCAGGCCCTGCAAATGGCCGGTTCGGCGCTGCTCATGGCCTGGTATGATTGGAAATTATTCTCCCTGATGCTGCTGCTCGTGCCGATGATCTGGCTGGTTAACGCGCGCTATCGCCGTGAAATGAGCGGGCGCTTGCGCAAAGTGCAGCAGTCCTGGAGCCATCTCAGTTCCACCCTGGCCGAATCGGTCGGGGGCATTCGCGTCACCCAGGCCTTTGTGCGCCAGGAAATCAACTCCGGTTTCTTTCGCAAACTCGTCGCCGTCCATGGCGGCAACAACGTCGGCGTGGCCCGCGCTTCAGCCGTCTTCGTGCCGTTGCTGCAACTCAAGAGCCAGCTTTTCCTGGGGGCCGCGGCCTTGCTGGCCGGTTACGGCGCCTTGCAACCGCACCATTGGCTGCACATCGAAGTCGGCGACCTGGTCATCTTCTTTTTTCTGGCCAATTTGTTTTTTGAGCCGGTGCAGGTCATCGGCAACCAGTACAACCAGGCCCTGACCGCCATGGCCGGCGCCGAACGCCTCTTTCGCCTGCTCGACCAGGAACCGGACTGGCGCGACGCCCCGGACGCAAAGCCTTTGCCCGTTCTGCGCGGCCGCGTCGAATTTCAGTCCGTTTATTTCGAGTACCAACCCAACCGGCCCGTTCTGGCCGACATTTCCTTCGTGGCCGAACCGGGGCAAACCGTGGCGTTGGTTGGCCCCACCGGCAGTGGAAAGACGACCATCGCGGCCCTGCTGCAAAAGTTCTATCTGCCAACACGCGGCGCGGTGCTGATCGATGGCCACAACCTGCTCGATGTCACCAGTGACTCGCTCCTCAGGCAAATGGGCAACGTCCAGCAGAACAATTTCCTCTTTTCCGGCTCGATTATTGACAACATCCGCTTCGCCCGCCCCGGCGCCACTGAAGCCGACGTGCGCGCCACCCTTGCCGCCCTCGACTGTCTGGACATGATCGAGAGCCTGCCCGGCGGCCTGCAACATCAGGTCGGCGAAAAAAGCGCGGCGCTTTCCCTCGGCCAGCGTCAATTGGTTTGTTTTGCCCGCGCCCTGCTCGCCCAGCCTCGCATTGTTGTCCTGGACGAGGCGACCAGCGCGATCGACACGGTGACGGAGACCCGATTGCAACGCGCGCTGGAAGTTCTTCTGCGAGGGCGCACGGCTTTTGTCGTGGCCCACCGCCTCAGCACCATCCGCAAGGCGGACTTGGTGCTGGTCCTCGACCAGGGCCGCATCGTGGAGCGGGGCACGCATCAGACGCTGTTAAGCGCGGGCGGCATATACGCCCGCCTGCACCGGGAATTCATCGGGGATCACGCCATCCCCTCCTAATCTTAATCATAATCTTAATCCCAGTTTCTAAAGATTAAGATTAAGATTAAGATCAGGAGTTGGATTAGGAGCAAGCAGCAATGCGGCAATCGTCTCTGGAAAATGCTGACTGACTCTCGTGTGCGGTGTGTTTTCCCAACATGAGCAGAGCGGAAATCATCTCTGAAATACCGAAGCTGTCGCACGAAGCACGATGGCTTCTTTTCAACAGTTGCCCTGCCGCCGGTAAGTTGGCAGACTGGGCCTCTGCATGCGTGAGACAATTCGAGCCTGGATCGAAGGCCTGGAGGCCCCGTTCCTGGAGACCATCTTTGAAAAGCGCCGCGGCCTGCGCGCCGACCTGGCCCGCTCCGCTTTGTTCGGCCTTTCCAAATTGTATCAGCTCTACCTCGCCATTCACCGCTTTGCCATCCGCTCCCGCTTGATCCGCGATGCCACTCTGGGCATCCAGGTCATCGCCATCGGCAACCTCACCCTCGGCGGCACCGGCAAAACTCCCGTCGTGGAAAAATTTGCCCGCGAATTGCAAAAGCAGGGCCGCACCGTCGCCATTCTCTCCCGCGGCTGGCGTTCCAAACCCCAGCCCATCGGCCAGATGCTTCTGAACAAACTGTTCCTGCGCGAGGACAGCACTCCGCCCCGCCTGGTCTCGGACGGGAAATCCCTCCTGCTGGATTCAGAGACGGCCGGGGACGAACCCTACATGCTGGCTTCCAATCTCAAGGACGTCGTGGTGCTGGTGGATAAAAACCGCGTCAAGAGCGGCCGTTACGCCATCGAGAATTTCGGCTGCGACACCCTTCTGCTCGACGACGGCTTCCAGTACTGGAAACTGGCCGGACGCCGGCAGGACGTCGTTTTGGTGGATTGCCAGCAACCGTTTGGCAACGAGCATTTGTTCCCGCGCGGCACCCTGCGAGAGCCTCCGTCCCATCTGGCGCGGGCCAGCGTCATTTTCATCACCAAAAGCGACGGCCAGACCGCGGAACTGCGCCAGCGCATCACCCGTTACAGCCCGGGCACCGGCATCATCGAGTGCATCCATGCGCCGCTTTACTTCGAGGACGTCTTCACCGGCGAACGCAAGGGATTGGACTTTCTGCAGGGCAAACGCGCGGCGGCCCTCAGCGCCATCGCCCAGCCGGAAAGTTTCGAACAAAGCCTGGTCAAATTGTGCCGCGAACTGGTTTATTCAAAACGCTTCGCCGATCACCACCGCTTCACCCAGCAGGAAATCCTCAACGCGATCAACCGCAGCATAAAACGCCAGGCCCATGTCATCGTCACCACCCAAAAAGACGCCGTCCGCTTCCCCAAATTGGACCGCCGCGATCTGCCCATTTATTTCATGCGCGTGGAAATTAAAATCCTGAGCGGCGCCGGGGACTTTGATGATTGTGTGCGCAAGATTTGTCTTCGCTGAACATGCCAAACCCGACCGAAAAAATCCTGTTGCGCGGCCTCAACTGGCTGGGCGACGCCGTCATGAGCACCCCCGCCTTGCTGCGCCTGCGCCAAGCCAGGCCCTCCGCCCATATCACCCTGCTCTCGCCGGAAAAGCTCGCCGGACTGTGGCGGGACCAGCCGTTTCTCGACGAGGTGCTCGCCTTTTCCGCCCCGGAGAATATCTGGCAGGTCAGCCGGCGGCTCCGCCGGGAGAATTTTTCGGAGTCCCTCGCCCTGCCAAATTCCATCCGATCCGCCCTGGAACTGTGGCTGGCCGGGATTCCGCGGCGCGTCGGTTTGGCCCGGCCGGGGCGCGGCTTTTTCCTGACGCGGGCGCTTCCTCCGCGCCGGGACGCCGCGCCCATGCGCAGGCGGTCCGCCCGCGAGATCCGCCGCCTGATTGCGCGCGGCGCGCCGGCGGCGGCCCTTCCGCCCGCGGCCCATCATATTCATGATTATTTATATCTGACAGCCGAATTGGGCGCGTCGCCTGAACCCCTGCCGCCGCGCATCTTTGTCAGCGACGAACAGGCCGCCCAAGTCTGTCAACAATTGCGACTGGAAAACGCGCCGGCGGGGCGCCCCTGGTTTGGGCTCAGTCCGGGAGCGGAGTATGGCCCGGCCAAACGCTGGCCGGCGAGGCGGTTCGCCGCCGCCGCCGTGCTCCTGCAAAAGCTGACCCGCTGCCGCTGGCTGATTTTTGGCGGGGCGGCGGACCTGGACTTGGCGGAGAAGGTCACGACCGAAATCCGCTACGCGGGGCGCGAGGCGGACGGAGTCATCAATCTGGCCGGCAAGACCAGTTTGAGGGAACTGGCCGCCGCGCTGAAACTCTGCCGTCTGCTGCTGACCAATGACACGGGCCCGATGCATCTGGCCGCCGCCGTGGGCACGCCTCTGATCGTTCCCTTCGGCAGCACCTGCCCCGAATTGACAGGTCCCTACTGTTCTCCGTCCGCCCAAATCGTGCGGACGCCCGTGCCCTGCGCCCCGTGTTTTCGCCGCGAATGTCCGATTGACTTGCGCTGTCTCAACGGCATCCAGACCGCGCAAGTGGTCGAGGCCGCGCGCCGCATTCTTGATGCTTGACCGAAAACATTTCCGTGCATCCTGCCGGGCAATATGATATGCTGGCCGGGTGGAAAAGGCAGCCCGCATATTTCACTCCTTTGCCGAAGCCGACAAGGCGGATGACAAATACTACCGTTCGCTCACGCCGGAACAGCGGCTGGAAATCCTTTTCGATCTGGTCCAATCCCAACAACCTGATGAACCTGAGCAAAGACTTGAGAGAGTTTGTCGAATTATTAAACTCCAGGAAGATTAAATACGTGCTGGTCGGCGGCCACGCCGTCGCCTATCACGGCTTTCCGCGCTTCACCGGGGATGTGGATTTCTTTATTGACGCATCGCCCGAAAATGCCGCGCTGGTGGCGGCGGCGGTGGGCGATTTTGGCTTTGCCGATCTTGGGCTTAAAGAGGCCGACTTTCGCGGGCCTGAAACCATTGTCCAACTGGGACGCGCCCCCCATAGAATTGACATCCTGACTTCGCTCACGGCGGTTTCTTTTGCGGAGGCATGGGAAACCCGTGTTGAAACCACCCTCGACGGCCTGCCGGTTTGGGTGATCAGCAAAGACCTGCTGGTGCGCAACAAGCTGGCCACTGGACGCCCGCAAGACCTGGCCGACGCCAAAAAAATCGGTTAAATTTCACCGTGCGCGTCCGGCTCGCGCTTGCCTTTCCACCCGGTGTGCGGGATACTGGGGCCGTGGATCACACGGTTACCGAATTAACCGATCAGCTCATTGCCTCCTACGCCCGCGTAGGCGGCATTAACCACCTCGACGGCAAAAACCTGCCTTCGAAAAGCGCCATTGCGTCCATCACCCTCGATTTGCTCCGTCTCCTGTTCCCCGGCTTTTTCGACGAGAAATCCATTCATTCCTCGCAGTTGAAAATGGAAATCGCCACCCTGATCGATTCGGTGTTGCAACGGTTGGAGGAGGAAATCTACAAAAGCCTCGATTACGCCCGCGAAACCGACCGGAAAAACTTGAGCCGCCTGTCCCGTTCCCTGACCCTTGATTTTTTGAGCAACCTGCCGCGCATCCGGGATTTGCTGGCGACGGACACCGAGGCCGCTTTTCAAGGCGACCCGGCCGCCCTGAGCACGGAGGAAGTCATCGTGGCCTATCCTTTCATCGAAGCCATCGCCGTGCAACGGCTGGCCCACGAACTGTATCTGCAAAAAATACCGCTCATCCCCCGCATCATGACCGAATGGGCTCACAGCCGCACGGGCATCGATCTGCATCCCGGGGCGCGGATCGGCTCCCACTTTTTCATCGATCACGGCACGGGCACGGTCGTTGGTGAAACCGCGGTCATCGGCGAACACGTCAAAATGTACCAGGGTGTCGGCCTGGTGGCCCGTTCCCTCGCCGGCGGCCAACTGCTCCGGGGCCAGAAACGCCACCCCACCGTCCAGGATCACGTCACCATTTACGCCAATGCCACCATCGTCGGCGGCGAGACCGTCGTTGGCGCCGGCAGCACCATTGGCGCCAGCGTTTTTCTGACCCAAAGCGTCCCGCCCAATTCCCTGGTCACCTACGAAAAAATTGACGTCAAAGTCACGAGTAAGAAAGACAAGCACGCAATCGACTTCCAAATTTAGAAAATCCCAATCTCCATCTTGCTCTTAATGTTAGCGGGCACCATCCAAAATATAGGCGAAACAGGCGCTTGACATGGCATAACGGCACGCGTTATAGCATTGAGGATCATGAAAACGAACAAGCTGGCCCCGATTCATCCGGGTGAAATTCTCCGCGAGGAGTTTATGAAGCCGCATGGCTTGTCACAGAATGCGCTCGCCCGCGCTTTGAACGTGCCGCCGCGCCGCATCAACGAAATTGTTCTGGAAAAGCGCGGCATTACGGCGGACACGGCCTTGCGGCTGGCTCGCTGCTTCGGCACCACAGCGGAACTGTGGACGGGATTGCAGGCGGATTATGATTTGCGCGTGGCTCGCTATGAACGCGAGGGGAAAATTGAACGTGACGTTCACCCTCTCGCCGCGTTGCAAGCGGCCTGAACTTACTGCGCCGTTCGCGTTTACACTGACCAATGCGGCAGGCTGTTCGCAGGAGTATTTTCGGGCGGTGTTCCGAGCCTGCCAACATTTTGTTGAGAAGGCAGCCGATCCAACCAATCCAGGATTGGAATTATGATCAGGATGGTTGGGATTAAGAGCAGGACAACGTTCGGGAGTGATGTTGCCTTTCGCTGCAAGCGTCATTATCGTGCCTTCTTTTATGGCTCACATCCAGCCATTTGCCGCTCTGCGTCCGCGCCCGGATTTGGCGGCGCGCATTTGCGAATTGCCTTACGACGTCATGTCGTCAACGGAAGCCCGCGACGCGGCCGGGGACAATCCGCTTAGTTTTCTGCATGTCAGCAAGCCCGAGATTGATTTGCCGGCGACGGTGGATGTCTGCGATCCGCGGGTTTATGCCAAAGGCCGCGAGAACTTCAATCGTTTGCTGGCCGGGGGCGCGCTCCGCCAGGACCCCCAGCCGTATTTTTATCTCTACCGCCTGAGGATGGGCCTGCATTCCCAGACGGGGCTGGTCGCGGTGGCCAGTTGCCAGGATTACCGCAACGGCATCATTAAAAAGCACGAGTTGACACGGGCCGATAAAGAGGACGATCGCGCGCGCCACATCGAGGCTTTGAATTCCCAAACCGGCCCGGTCCTGCTCTTTTATCGCGCCGCGAAGGAACTGGACGAATTCACGGCCCGCCTCGCCGCCGAAAGGCCGGACACCGACTTCACCGCCAAAGACGGCATTGGCCATTGTTCCTGGACCTTGCGCGACCCGGCGGCCATCCAGTTCGTCAAAGACGCTTTCGAGAGAATACCCTGTCTCTACATCGCCGATGGACACCATCGGAGCGCGGCGGCGGCCCGCGTGGATCAGGCGCGGGGCGGTTCGGGCGAAAGCGCCTTCTTTTTGAGCGTCATCTTCCCGCACGATCAAATGCAGATTCTGCCCTACCATCGTGTCTTGAAAGATTTGAACGGGCTGACGCCCGCCCGATTGCTCAAGCAACTGGAGGCCGTTTTCGTCCTGACTCCGGGCGGCCCGCCCCTGCCGGCGGCCCCGCACGAATTGGGGTTTTACCTCGGCGGCGCATGGCGGAGGCTGCGCTTTCGGCCCGAGATCTGCGGGGCGGGGGAGCTGGTCGAACGCCTCGATGTTTCGCTGCTGCAAGAGCGCGTCCTGGCCCCGATTTTTGGCATTGACGATCCGCGCACGAGCCGGCGCCTCCATTTCGTCGGCGGCATCCGGGGGCCGGCGGCACTGGAAAAAATGGTCGATACCAACGAATACGCGTGCGCCTTCGCCCTCTTCCCGGCCCGCGTTGAGGACCTCATGGCCGTCGCCGACGCCGGCGGCGTCATGCCTCCGAAAAGCACGTGGTTCGAGCCCAAACTGCGCGACGCCATGTTTTGCCACATGCTTTAGTTGACAAAATCCCGGAAATGCCGGAGTTCTTTCCGGCAGCCACTTTATACAAAATGGCCGCCAATGGTGTCCATCCGGTGGAAGCACGAATAAAATGCGCGTAAACAATGAGTTCTAAACCGAAACCGGCCCCGGCCCCCGCCGCCAAAACGGCCGCGCCCACGCCCGCCCAAGCGCCAACCCCGCCCCTCTTTCGGCCCATCGACTGGTGGACGCTGGCCATTGCCTTGGCCGTTGTTTGGGCGGTTTATTTCATCACCCTCGCGCCCGAGGTGACGCTGGAGGATTCCGGCGAACTGGTGACGGGATCCTATTGGGCCGGCATTCCTCATCCGCCAGGCTACCCGTTCTGGACCATTTACACCTGGCTGTGGACGGTGCTGGTCCCGTTCGGCAATGTCGCCTGGCGGGTCCAGTTGGCTGAAGCCTCCACCGCCGCCATGGCGTGCGGGGTTCTCGCCCTCATGGTGTCGCGGGGCGGCAGCATGCTCATGGAGGGCATCGAGGAACTTAAAGGCATGACCGGCAAATGGGAGGGGGCCATTTGCATGGTGTCCGGGGTTACCGCCGGCCTGTTGATGGGATTCGGCAGTTCCATGTGGTTTGAATCGGTGGCGATTAACCGCATCTCGCCCTTCGGCGTGCCTTGCTCGATGGTGGTGCTGGTCTTTTTGTTGCGCTGGATTTACGCCCCGCATCAACGGCGTTACCTCTATGCCGCCATGTTCTTCTTTGGAGTTTGCGCGACCATTCACCAGACCCTGATTCTTGCGGCCTTGGGGATTGAGATTGGCATTGCCGTCTGCCAGGTTCGTTTGGGGCGCGATCTTTTCCTGGTCAACAGCCTCGTTTGGATTGGCGGCCTTATGGCCAAGAGCGCGCATCTTTTGCCTAGCCTTGAGGCGGCGAATCCGATGATTTTAACCATCTTCAATACCGTTGGCATTGCCTCCGTCATCGCCTGTGGCTGGCTGAGCATTAAGACCGCCAGACTCGGCACGGAATGGAAGGCGGTCCTCCTCATGGGGCTGTTGTGGGTGGCCGGGGCTTCGTTCTATTTTTATGAACCTTTGGCCGGCATGACCAATCCGCCCATGGAATGGGGCTACCCCCGCACGGTCGCGGGCTTCTTTGAAGCATTGAGCCGCGGGCAATATAACAAAGTCGAACCAACGGATGTTTTCCACGATTTCCATCATTTTCGCATTGAGTTGGGCATGCTCGTCGGGGGTGTGGCTGACGCCTTTAGCTGGGTCTATATGTTTTTCGCGCTGTTGCCGCTGTTGTTTTTCTTCAAAATGCAGAAACGCGAGCGCGCCTGGATTGTGCTGGTGGCCGGCCTGTATCCTTTCCTTGGCGTCCTCTTGAGCATCTGCCTCAACCCCTCGCCCGACCGCCAATCCGCCGATTTGGTGAAGACCTTCTTCCTGCCTTCACATACGGTGGTGGCCATTATGATCGGGTATGGGCTGGCCTTGACCGCCGCGTACATGGCCACGCATTACCAGAAGTTCCGGCGCTGGGGACTCTTGGGCGCTGTCGCGGTGGCGCTGCCGCTGGCGTTGTACAACCTCAAGGATGCCACCGGAAAACATTTCCTGGGCCTGGACGGGGACATCGGCTGGGGCGATTTGCCGCACTGGATCGGCCAGGCCTTTGTCAAGGATCAATACGGCCTGCCCATCTTTGCCAATTTGATTTTGGTGGCGGGGGCCCTTGTTTTCATCGTGGCGCTGGCCGTCTATCGGCAGCGGGCGCCCTTGCTCATCACGCTGGCGTTGTTTGCCTCCATGCCGCTCTATTCGGGCCTTTCCCATTGGTTCCACAGCGAACAGCACAACCACTGGTTCGGCTATTGGTTTGGGCACGATATGTTCACGCCTCCATTTGTCGGGGCCGATGGCCGGCTGACGTATGACGCCAAAGAACGGGGCCAGGCGGCCAGGGGGACCAACGGCCTGATGGTCTATCCGGAGATGGCGCGCGACGCCGTTCTGTTTGGCGGCACGGATCCGGGCCGTTTTTGCCCCACTTACATGATTTTTTGCGAGAGTTTTATTCCGCACAGTTGCCAGCCGGTCCAGGACCAAAACTTTGACCGCCGCGACGTTTATATCATCACCCAAAACGCCCTGGCCGATAATGTGTATTTGGATTACATCCGCGCACAGTTCAATCGCAGCGCGCAAATTGATCCGCCCTTTTTCCAAAATCTCCTCCCTGGCGCGCTGCCCGGCATTTTCCACGGACCGACGCGCTCACTAGCCTGGCTGGACAAGATATTTGAATCGATCGGGGCCGACATTGAATTTCGCCGCCGCACCGGCACTTCGTGGTTCAAGCCGGACCAAATCAGCAACGCGCAGGACTTGGCGGCCAGATTGCGCCAAGGCGGTCATCAGGACAGTTTGTCCAAATATCTTTACGGAAAACTGAGCAGGGAAACGCAGGCCCTGGTGGACGGCCAGGGGGACCAGAGGGCGTTGCGCCGCGCCCTGGCGGAGGATTTCAACGTCATCCTGAAGGAGGGGACCCTTTATGATGAGGAGCGGTTCAAAGGGATTGAGTTGCCGCCGTTGATCGCGGAGGCGATGAAGCAGGAGAATATTCCGGCGACGATGATACGCCTGAATCGCCGGATGCTCGAGGAAGCGTATCCCGGCGACGTTGCCAGGAGTTTGGGCGGCGTTTATCCGGACACCGAAATCGCCACGCCAGGCCCGGAAGATGCGCAATTGTGCATCAATGATTATTATCAGGATGTCGCAAGAAGGCTGCAGCACGACACCCAATTTCCCAATGAACCCCGCCAGATCAAGCCCGGTGAAGACGCGCATGTTGTCAACGGCCGCCTCCAGATTGGAGGAGGGCAGTTCACGGTCATGAACATCAACGGTTTGCTGACAAAACTGATATTTGACAAGAATCCGGGCCATGAATTCTACGTGGAGGAAAGCTTCCCGCTGGACTGGATGTATCCCCATTTGACGCCGTTCAGCGTGATCATGAAGATCAACCGCCAGCCGCTGCCGGAGATCACGCAGGATATTATTGACAAAGACCACGCCTTTTGGAGCCGGTTCTCGCAGCGCACCATCGGCAACTGGATTACCTACGACACCAGCATCAAGGACATCTGCGCCTGGGCGGACGACGTGTATCTGCGCCACTATTTCGGCGGTTTCACCGGCGACCGGAGGTTTGTGCGCGATGACGACGCGCAGAAGGCCTTTTCCAAATTGCGCGGCTCGATTGGCGCCAGCATTTATCAGTGGCGCGCCCGCAACTCCCATGGTCCCGCCGAGAGGGAGCGCGTGACCCGGGAGGCCGAATTCGCCTTGAAACAAGCTTTTGCCTATTGTCCCTACAGTCCGGAGGCGGTTTTTCATCTCATGAACCAGCTCCTCAGCGCCGGCCGCATCGATGATGGCCTGCTTGTTCTCAAGACCTGCCACAAGCTGGATCCCTACAATGGCCAGATCAGTGACTGGATCAACCAATTGGAACGCAGCAAAGCCTCAGCCGGAGCGGACCAGATCAGACAATACTTCGCCCAGATACAAAGCGCCATCGAGGCCAAACAAACCGATGTTGCCAGGCAAATGTTGGATCAATTGCTGCATTATCCGGCGGCCGATGCGAACATCATGGCAGGCGTGGCCGTCACGTATTTGCGCATCGGCGATCTGGCCAAAAGCGAGGAAGCATTCCAAAGGCTGGCCCAAATGGTTCCCGGCTCGTCCGAGCCTTGGTACAACCTTGCCCTCGTGCAAGCCAATCGGGGCGAAACAGCCCAAGCGGTGGTTTCGCTCAAAAAGGCCCTTGATTTGAACTCCGGGGAGATCAAGCAAAATCCAAAATCGATGAATCTCCGCGAACATCTCTACCAGAACCCGGCTTTTGGAAGGTTGCGGCAGACGCCGGAATTCAAGGCCGCATTTCCCGCCAAACCGTAAGGAATGCCGGCCGATGCCTCCGCACCATTTCATGTTCCGCCCGGTTTTGCCGGGAGTTCATGGTTGAAATTTCCCCGCCCGCTGCTCTAATTCGGTGTGCCGACGAACCGATTGGAGCGCAGTCTCAAGGCCACCTTCCTGGGCATGGCCGTGAACGCCGCCCTGACTGCGTCAAAATTCGCCGCCGGCATCCTCGGCCATTCCCACGCCCTGACCGCCGACGCGGTGGAATCGACGGCGGATATTTTCAGCTCCGTCATTGTGTGGCGCGGAGTCATCGTGGCGGCGGAGCCGGCCGATCCCGACCATCCCTACGGGCACGGCAAGGCGGAGCCTCTGGCGGCTGCTTCTGTGGCGATCATGCTGCTGCTGGCTGCTGTCGGCATCATGGCCAGGTCGGCCCAGGGACTTTTTGAACCCCGGGAAAGGCCGCGGGCCTTCACTCTTTGCGTTTTGATTGCCGTCATCGCGGTCAAGGAATTGCTCTTTCGTTTCGTCTCCCGCGAAGCCGGTTCGTTGCAAAGCATCGCGCTCCGTTCCGACGCCTGGCATCACCGCAGCGACGCCCTCACCTCGCTGGCCGCAGGCCTGGGCATCAGCCTGGCCTTGTTCGGCGGCCCCCGCCTGGCCTTTGCCGACGACGCGGCGGCCATTGTCGCCGGGGCCATCATCGCCTGGAGCGGATGGCGGTTGCTGCGGCCGGCGTTGAATGAGTTGATGGATGCCGCGCCCGGCAGCGCCCTGATTTCGGACATTCGCGCCGCCGCCGGCGCCGTTCCGGGCGTCAACGCCGTGGAGAAGTGCATCGTGCGCAAGATGGGTTTCCAGTATTTTGTCGATATGCATGTGGAAGTCGATCCCCGCATCACCGTGCAGGAAGGCCACCACATCGCCCATAGTGTCAAGAATAAAGTCCGCGGCGCCGTCCCGTCCGTGTGCGACGTGCTCGTGCATGTGGAGCCAAGTCAGAATCAAGAAGCAGGAATCAAGAAGTGAGGAATGGTCATGGAGGGAACTGCAGAATCGCGGCAATCACCCGCGCCTGTGTGGCTTCATCCAGCGTGTTGTAGAAAGGCAGGCGCAGCAGCCGCTCACTCACATCTTCCGTAACCGGACAGTCGCCAGTCTTCCCTCCCCAGCGGCGGCCGTATTCGGAAAGGTGCAAAGGCAGATAATGAAACACGGCGAGAATCCCGCGCGCCTTCAAATGGGCGATGAGTTTCCGCCGCACATCGAGTGACGGCAGCAAAAGGTAATACATGTGCCATGCCTGTTCGCAGTGTTCCGGGACGAACGGCTGCCGCACTCCTTTCGCCGAACACCAGTCGGCGAGCGCCGCATGGTAGCGTTGCCAGATGCCGCGGCGCCGGGCCTGAATGCTCTCCCAGACCTCGAGCTGCGCATAGAGAAAAGCGGCCAGAATGTCGCTCATGACATAACTCGAGCCAACATCCACCCAGGAATACTTGTCCACCTGGCCGCGGAAAAACCGGGAACGGTTGGTGCCCTTCTCACGGATGATCTCGGCGCGCTCGACGAACTTTTCATCGTTGATGAGCAACGCCCCGCCCTCGCCGCAGGTGATGTTCTTGGTCTCATGAAAACTTTGGGTCGCCATCCCGCCAAAAGTCCCCAGCCAACGGCCCTTGTATTTTCCAAACAGGCCATGTGCGTTATCCTCCACCACGGCAATCCCGTGGCGCCGGGCGATGGCCAGAATGGCATCCATCTCGCAACCCACCCCGGCATAATGCACCGGCACGATGGCCTTGGTGCGTAGGGTAATGAGCGATTCAAGCTGCCGCTCGTCCAAGTTTAGCGTATCTGGCCGGACATCGGCGAATAAAATGCGCGCCCCGCGCAACGCAAAGGCGTTTGCGGTGGAAACGAAGGTGAAAGACGGCACGATAACTTCGTCCCCCGGTTGCAAATCAAGAAGCAACGCCGTTGTCTCCAGCGCGTGCGTGCAGGAAGTGCTGACCAATGCGCGCTTGACGCCGAGCGTCTGCTCCAGCATCGCCTGGCACTTTTTGGAGAAAGCCTGATCGCCTGCGATCTGGCCAATAGTAATGGTCTGGAGAATGTATTCCAGTTCCCGGCCTTGAAGGGAGGAGCGGTTGAAGGGAATGCGGATGTCTGCGGGTTGGCTCATGTCATTGAAGTGGAGAAGAGCACGATTGGTGATGAGGAGCGTCTTGTTTTCACCCGTGCTCAAGCTCAGGAAGGTTAAAGTAACAGTGGAAGGTCACCACCGGATTGCGCAGCGAGAACCCAAGGCGCATGAACAAGTTGGTCACGTCACCGTTCGCGACGGAAACGCGGCTCTCGGCGAATTCAAACCCCCTGGCACCGCATTCCAGGAGCACCATCTGATACAGAAGCACTCCCAGCCCCGTCTTCTGGCAGCTTGGATCGAGCGCGGCCAGGCTGAGATCGACCGTCTTTGGAGCGCCGGTCGTTGCGCGAACATGGAAAAACCCCAGCGTTCCCGAGCTGCCCCGCTCTTGCACGATGAAGACCGGTTCCTGTGCCTGCATCCCCCGTCGAACCCAGTCCTCGAAGCGCTGGTCCGCCCTGGCTTGGGACAAGTTCGGATCCGCATGAAAGCGATCTTTCTGGAAGGCGTGTTGAGCCATCCGCACCAGCGCAGGCAGATCTTCGGGGCGGGCGGACCGCAACTCCAGAGCCTGCGCTAGGCGCGGCGCGAAAAGCTTTACTCTGGCCAGCGCCGTATGCACCTCAATCAGTGTCTCGACCACATAGAACCCATGCCGCGACAAAGCCTTCCCCGGCCGTGCCACCGACGCAAGCGGAACCTTGCACACGAGCAGGGCGGGGCGGCTTCGCGACAGACGATCACAAAGTTGAGGAAGGTGTTGTTCCAAGGCCTCCGGCGCGTCGTCTGGAATTTGGATTTCGTGGACGGGAAACCCGAATGTTTCGGTGTCCCAAGGCACCAAGCCGTGTCGCAGCGGCCCGTCCGGAGATGGGAAGTTCTCGAATTTTATTTGGAACTGCATGTGTCGTCCAAGTGGCGAAGAATCTCCGGCACGGAAGTCAGCCGTTGAATCTCCTTGACGGTTAGCCTCAGGTTGAACGCATCCTCCAAGGCTAACATGAGGTTGAGGTGCGCAATGGAGTCCCACTCCGGCACCTGGTTTTGTGTGGTATTGGCGTTTATGCGGCCGGCTTCGATGCCGAATGTCACAGCCATTGTTTCCCGCAAAGTTTCGAAGCGATTCAAGTTCATGGCATTGAAGTGAACACGGAACCCGGTTCGGCCGGCGACCCGGGCGCTGGCGGTCGTGATGCCGCGCCGGGTGGCCGCTCCCGGCTGGGTGAGCCGGCAATTTCGACCTGTATGTGGCAATGAGATGACGCCACCGGGTTGGATAAATCCAGCTCGTAGTGCGTGCCATCCAGCGCCTGAAAGCCGTGGTCGGGCCAGAAATTCTGCACCAACACGTTCTTGGAAGTAGCCAGGTATTCCGCCCGCACGCGGTGCGCGCCCCGCCGCGCCAACTCGTCCAAGACCGCCTTCAGGAAGGCCGATTCAGCCTCCCGTCCGATCACACGGCAAGACATCAGGAAAGTGTCAATCTCAGAAAGTGAGGAATGTAATCCCTTAACCAAGGCCACCCCCACAATGCCGCTTTCGCCGAAAACGTCCTTGAGCGCAAAGTCGGCAACCAACCAATCTGCGTCACCCATCATAAGCTGGATTTCAGCATCGCTGTACCTCCGGGTCGTCAGGTTGAACTGGTTGGTTTTCTGGGTGAGTTGCGCGATCCGTCCCATGTGGCTTGGCTCATCCCAGCAGACGGTCATCACCATCTGTAGCGATTGGAGATACTGCCCGAGGTCGCCAGACCGGCCCCCCGACTCCTGCCGCTGGCGATTCTGGACGTACATGGCTGTGCGCTCCAGGTCTTCCCGAGTGAGGCTGATGACTTCCAAAGCAGGTATGCGCTCCAGGCAGGCGGGGATTTCTTCCGGCGCCGCCGGCGTCTGCTGCACTCGCACCTCTGGAAGCTGCTGCTTCACCAGAGCGCATTCGTGCGGGCTGTCATCAACAAAAAGGAAGGCATCCAGGCCCAGGTTCAACTCAGCCGCCAAGGCCTTCAGATTCTCTATTTTGGAGGCCCAGTTCATCCGCAAGCCGGCGAAGTGCTGTTCGCGCAGTTGCTGATGAGGATGCTTCCGCAACACCTCCAGCACGTCAGCAGGATTGTTTTTGGTGCAAAGCGCCAGCAGGACACCGCGGGCTTGATAATCCAGCAATCGCTTCTGAAAAGCAACGAAGGCCGATCCCGGGAAATCCGGCCCCAGGGCGATTCCCGTGAGTCCCTCTTCCCCAACCACTCCGCCCCAGAGCGTATTGTCGGCATCCAGCGCGATGACCTTCACGCGCGGGGTCTTGAGCAGCACGGGATAAGTGATCAGCCTGCGCGCGAGCGCCTGCGCCCCTGCGACCGAGAAGGGGGAACGGCTGGAATACCAGAGGCGCCGGTCGAACATGGCGTTGCGGCCAACCTCAGCCACCAACTCGTCCAAGTCGTCGAAAAGAACTGAGGGAAGGTTCTCTCGCAGTCGAGCTGCCAGCGCCCGCTTGATCCCGGCCCGCAGGCTGCCTTCCGACCCCGGCGACATGGCATCGTGCTGGCCCAATCCGGGCTGCATCAGCGGCGGCAGAAGGGTAAGCACAATAAGGCCCTTTACCGAGCGCCGAAGGCCGATGGCGATGGCTTCCAGTTTTGTGACTGCCGCCGCCTTCAGCCCGTCAAAGTCAGGTTCTGGTGTTCGGGTCGGAGCCAGACCCAATCGTGGATCCAAATCTTCCCACCGCAGGAACAGGAGCACTACGTCGGGTCGAAACTGCTCCAATCCTGCGCCTTGCTCCTCGTAGAGCACTCCAAAGGGAGCCAGGTGGAGTTCCATGTCCAATCCTGCGAGAAGCGAATGGAATTCGAAATGCGGAGCGAGCAATTCGCAGGAATAGGTCCGGAGGATCGCCAGGCGGAGCGGCTTTCCCTCTCCGCCCAGACCTCGCAGGTGGCGCGTCAGCTTCAGCACGTCCGTCAGGGACAGTGTGAGGTTGTCGCATAGCAACTCCTTCACCGCCGTGCGGGACGAGGCACGGAGCGCTGCGCTCACTGTTTCAGCGGAGGACTTCATCGCTGATCAATTCGATAAGTTCGCGGTTCTGCCCATACACAAAACGCACCGGTCGGCCGCCAAAGAGCACCGCAGGCTTCCACTCCGTAACTCCCAGCATTCGGCCCTGTTCCGCGAAAAGATCGGCCTCCCCGCGGTTGCGGAAGGTGAAACAGACATGGTGCCACAAGGGATCCTGCGACTGCGCGCGGTAGCACGGCCCATCGGGGCCAAGCGGTTCGATCAGTTCCACCAAGGGCGCGTGAGCATCTCCCGGCAAGCCCACCATGCAAAGCTTGGCTGACTGAAGCGGATCGGTCACGATTTGGCCGCGAAGTTCCCACACCGACCGCGGCAGGTAAGCCTGAATACTCCGAACCACCAGCCCAAAATGATGAATAGTCATGGGGTGCCAGATGGGCCGTTGCCGGCGGTTTCACCAACCCCATGGGTTGGCCGGTTCATCATGCAATAATGTATTCGCGCCACGCGCCCGCAGCGGCTTGCAGCAGTGAAAAAAAATGCAACGGAAAAACTCATCCCAAAACCTTTGGGTCGGCGCGCTCCGCTTTAGTGCTGGTCATTATGGCGTAGGGCGGTTTGTCCATCATGCGGAAATGCATTCGCGCCAGGTATTCACCGATGATGCCCAGCGCAAACAGTTGCGCGCCGGAGAAGATGGCGATGATCGAGGCCAGGAACGGAAAGCCTGCGACGCTCGTGCCGGAGACGAAATATCTTCCCAGAACGTACAGCAAAACGCCGATGCCAAACAGGGTGAAGCCAAAGCCGATGACGCTCGCCAGTTGCAGCGGCAACACGGAAAACCCGGTCATCATGTTCAGGGCGTGGCGCACGAGTTTGCCGAAGGTGTAGTTGGACTTCCCGATGGTGCGCGGATCGTGCCGCACGCGCACGGAGCCGAACTTCGTGGTGCCCCACGTCAGCAGCACGTCAATGCTCACGAACGGGCTGTGATAGCTGGCAAACGCATCGCGCAAATGAGTGCGGAACGCGCGCCACGCGTTCACCACGCGCGCCGTCTCCGCGCCCATCGCGCTCTGCAAGGCCAGCTTCGTGATCACCGAGGCGAGGTCGCGCAGCAGCCCGTGTTGCTCCTGCTCCGGAACGGCATAAACGACATCGAAGCCCTCCGCCATCCTGGCCAGGAGTTTCGGCAGTTCCTCCGGCGGGTGCTGTAGATCATCGTCCATCGTCACAATGGTGTCGAAGCGCGCTTCGCGGATGCCGGCCAGCAGCGCGTTGTGCTGGCCGTAATTGCGCATCAGGCGTGTGCCGCGCACCCGGCCATTATTGGCCGTCAATTGTCCGATGATCTCCCAACTCCGGTCCGGGCTTCCGTCGTCCACGAAAATGACTTCGTATTCGCTCGCCAGCGCGGCCAATACCGGCTGGAGACGGTCCACCAGCGCCGGTAGCGTGCCTTCGCTGCGATAGACCGGCACCACCACCGAGATGGAGGGCAGCGCAGTTGATCCGGGTTTCATCAATGATTGGAGCCTGGCATTTTCCACACGCAGCCGCGCTTATTCTCTCATGCCGGCGGTCCATTCTTCCAGCGCAGTGGAGCCGCATGGTTGTCAGTATTCAGCTTGTCAAGCACAGTTTTTCCAACTCCCGAAGTTTAACCTGCCGGAGGGGGAAGTCAAACGAAAATTCACCTCTCCTTCGCCGCCGGCGGGGGTGTCATGGCATAGAGGACCACATGCGGCGCAACGAACAAGAGGGAGAAATTTTGGTCGCAATAGCGGCGGAAGGGGCTGGCAGGACCGGCATAGCCCGCCAGGTTTGCTCCGCTTGCGGGAGGGGTCTGGCGCAACGCCCGAAAAAGTCTGCCCGCCAATGCCAGCGGCCCCTCCGCGCTCCTGGGATCGTGCCAACTATCAATATCCAACAGGAGCACATGGGTGAACCCGAACCCGCGCAAGGCGGTGAATCGTTCGGCCATTCCCGTTGACCCCATGACTCCCACGACATTGCGGTTGAGCCACACGGCGGGAGAACAGCCAAATGAACGGGACGCTACCACAACCCGGGCCTCCGGCGGGAGAAGTTGGGCGGCGCGCTCAATGTCAGGAAAATTGGGAACGCGCGAAGCTTTCAAATCAATGGTCAAAGCCAGTGCCATCAGAACGTGCATTGTCAGCACTGTGCCCAAGGCGGTCCGCCACGCCGCGCCAGCGCGCAGTTTATCCATCAGCCGATTAAAGCCAAAAGAGGCGGGTATCACGCACCAGGCCAGCATCGGCAGCAAGTATTGCGGTTCGGGCACCTTGCGAACCACCGCCACAAGATAAAACAGGTTCGAACCAATGATGGCCCATTTGATCCGCCGATCCATTTTGGCCGGCTGCGCCCACAGGGCAAAGACCACTCCCACAAAACCCAGCACTCCCAGCCCAAACGGAAACAGACAGCCAAGCACGAATTTGTAGAATGAAAGATCGACCATTTCGATCCATTCACCCCGGCCCATGATGTCGTTTGAAATGGTCCTGGGATTGGGAGGCGCAAACCAGTAAAGCAAACCCATCCATAGCAGCAGGCCCAGCAAGGGCAGCCATCCCCAAGCCAGGGAAAGTTGCAGGAAATTACGCCTGGACCGGCAGTTCCGCGCCACCAGCAGCGCCGCCAGAATTGGCAACCCAAAGGGAAGCACACTTTGCTTGGCCAGAATCGCAAACAGAAAACAACCGCTTGAAGCCGGCAATTTGCCCCGCAGCGCAAACCAGAAGGCCGCCAGCATCCCGGCGGTGCAGAGGATGTCCGGCATGGGCACCTGGCCGAAATGAAGCGTCAGCGGCGCCGTGGCCCAGAGGGCGGTGCCAGCCGCTGACGGCGCCGGCGGCAGCCAAAAACGAAGAATCCAATACATGAATTGGATGGAGATCAATGCGAAGGCCGTGGAAACAAGGCGCACCACCGCGCGTTCGTGGCTGGTCAACAGCGTCAGCGGCCATCCGATCACGCCGAGAAATGGCACTTCCCCCAGCAAGGCTGTAAAACGTTGTGTTTCAAAACCCGGTCTGCTGAAGGATACTTTTGGCGTCACGATGGAGCGCCAGCCATCATGGAAAACGTGCCGCGCCATGTCGAAGGTGTGGTTCTGCCGCTCGTTGTGCGCGGAAAGAAAAGGGGCGTCCAACTGCAAAAGCATGACCACCAGAAATAGAAGTTGAACAATATGCACCGACCAGTTTGCCGGTTTTTCCCAGCGACAACACTCCCTCTGTGAACCTTGGGGTATCGCTCCATCCTGCATTTTGAAATCCTGTTTCCTAAATCCGGCGTGAACAGCGCCGGTGTTTGTTGAACATGTCCAATAACGCCGTCTTTGTCAAACAATGCGGGCGCTGACAGTCGCTTTTTTTAACTCGATACCCGGCCGATATGCGCTGACACTTGGCCGGTGAGGACCGACGCCTGCGATGACACCGGCAAAAGCTTCCATCCCGCTTTGTGGCTGGGTGTTCTCGGCCTCGCATTCCTGTTCGTCCTGCTGCGATGGAACAACTTCGACGCCCCCCTCATCCGCGACGAAGGCGAATACGCCTACGCCGCCCAACTCCTGCTCAGCGGCAGCACGCCTTACGAGCATTGCTTCCTGCAAAAACCCCCGATGGTCGCCTACACCTACGCGCTGGCCGGCCTCCTGGCTCCGGACCTCTTCTGGTCTCCGCGCATTCTGGCGGGCGTGTTTGCGGCGCTGGCCACCGTCCTGCTCGGATACATCGCCCGCCGCGAATTCGGCCCCGGCGCGGCCCTGCCGGCCATGTGGTTGATGACGCCCATGATCCTCCTGCCCGAACTGGACCAATTCATCGCCAGCACCGAGATGTTCATGCTCCTGCCGTTGATGGCCACGGCCGCTGTTTACGTTCACAGCCGGCATTGCAATGGCGGCGCGGCGCATTGGCTGGCGGCGGGCGTCCTGGCCGCGCTCACGGTATGCTGCAAATACACCGCCTTTCCGCTGCTGGCGTTGGTCTTTGCCGCATGGTCCTTTGAAGAGTGGCGCGGCGGCAAGAGTCCGCGCGCGATGGCCGGGCACTGGCTGGCGGCATTGCTGGGGGGGACCGTCGCCGCCGCCGGTGCGCTTGCGCCATTTTTGCTGCGCGACGGCGGCAAACGGCTTTGGGAATGCACCGTTGCTTTCAACCGCTTCTATGCCGCTTCGCCCTTCTTCAGAACGGCCAATTTGTGGCGGAAGCTGGGTGAATTTTGGCGCTTTTGGTGGATTCCCTTTCTGGCGCCGTGCCTTCTGGTCTTCAAACTGGAGAAGCGGGTGTGGTTTTGGGCCATGCTTTTCGTCGGCGCATGGCTGGTCACCGCCGGCAGCTATTACGGGCACTATTACATTGCCATCATGCCGTTCTGGGCGCTGCTGGTTGCCGTGGCGCTCCGCGGTTTTGCCGGCTGGGTTGCCATCAAAACTTCACAACCCCTGAATTGGCTGCGACCCGTGCTCACGGGCATCGTCGTGCTGGCCGTGTGCGCGCCGGACGCCGCCTGGTTGATCCGCACCCCGGAACAATTCGCGGTGGACAGATTGGGCCCGTGGAAGACGTTTCTTATATCGCCATTGGTTGCGGCGCGACTGGCGCAACACACCGCCGCCGGGGACCTCGTTTACGTGGCGGGTTCCGAGCCGCAGATTCTGTGCTACGCGCACCGGTTCAGTTCCACGCGCTTCGACATCGCCTATCCATTCACAATCCCCACCCCGCTGGCCAAGGCCTACCAGGCCGAAGTGATTCACGATCTCCAGCAGCGCCCCCCTGCGGCCATCGTGCTCGTGCGGTCCCGCTCAACCTGGATGATGCAGCCCGGCAGCCCGCCCGATTATGGTGATTTCCTCAGAAAACTGCTGGCCGGCAATTACGAAATCGTTGGCGGCTGCCCCTTCGACGACGAACAAGGCCGATGGCAGGAACCGCTGGGCAAGGAAGAGGCTGTCCGCTGCACCATGACTCTCTACAAACGCAAAGCGCCGTAACAGCAAGGATTACGGTTAACGCCGCGGCGTTTCACGGAACGGCGTCCCGGCTTTGTAGAGCGCGTTTTGCCTTTCGAGCGCGCGGGTCAGGGCGGCGTCGTTTGCCGCCAGGGGCAAGGCCCGTTCAATCGTCTTGACTGCTGTGCCGAATTGCCCCGCTTCCGCATAGGCCGCCGCCAATGTCCCCAGGAACACCGGGTTCGTTCCCCGGGCAAGTTGATCGGCCCGTTGCGCCAGCTCGACGGCCCTGGGTCCGTTGCGGAGGGAGGGGTCGGGGCTGGCCGCCAGCAACCAGGCCAGATTGTTGCAGGCCGGCGCGTTGTCCGGCCGGGTTTTCAACGCGCTTTCGTAATGAGCGGCCGCCTCGGCTTCGCGGCCTTGTTGGGCGAAAATATTGCCGAGCCTGTAGTCAGCCGCGGCCAGATCGGGGCGGATTTCCAGCGCCTTTTTGTATTGACTGATCGCGTCGTCCAGGCGGCCCCGGGCCAGGAACACTTCCGCCATGTTGAAGCGGGCCTCGGCAAAATCGGGCAGGATTTCCGCCGCCTGCCGGAAATGGCCCATGGCCTGGTCCGTCCGGCCCAATTGCAGAAGAATGTTTCCCAGGTCATTATGGGCCAGCGCGTAACGCGGGTCCAACTCCAGCGCCTTGTTATAAGCGGCCATGGCCTCCGTCCGGCGCCCTTCTTGAAGCAGGGCATAGCCCAGGTTGCAGAAAGCCGCGGGATAATCCGGTTGCAGTTGAGCGGCCCTTTGAAAGCAACGGGCGGCGGCATCCCATTGGCCCTTTTTCAAATACGCCTCGCCGATGTGGTAAGCAATGCCCGGCATGGCCGGTTGCAGATCCAGCGCCTTTTGAAATTGGGCAATGGCTTCATCCAGCCGCCCCTTTTCCAGCAAACCATCGCCCAGATTGAATTGGGCCGTCACATCATCCGGGTGGGTGGCCAGCACCGATTGGCAAAGCTGCATGGCTTCGTCCACCCGGCCTTTTTCCAGAAGCGCCCGGCTCAAATTGTTTCGCGCAATGGTGCTGCCGGGGTTGCGGGCCATCGTCGTCCGCCAGAGCGTTTCATTGTCCACGCAGGTCCTGCATTGACGCCAGGTCAGCGTGGCCAGCGTCAGCAGGAGCGCCACGGCCACAACGGGTTTCCTGACGAAGCCCGCCGCCAGCACGATCGGGCCGATGATGGCAAAATACTGCCAGTGATCGGCCACCAACGAGTAGCGCATGAAATAGATGTTTAGAAATCCCAGGATCGGCAGGAGCATCACCACAAAATAGGCCAAGCCAAAAAACAACGCCTTTCCCCAACCCCGCCCACAGCGCCAGCACAAGACAAACACCGCCGCCAACATGACCAGCGGGATGTAACTCAACACATTCCGGGCGTCGATCTGCCAGCGCGGATAGACAAAAGCCAGGTTCAGCGGCAGCACCGCTTTGTAAAGATAAAACCAAACCGCCCAGCCCGCTCCCGCCAAACGCGACCAGAAATTATCCGTCCGGACAACCTCGTTGCCCATCGCCCGATGAAAATGGAACCACACCGTCACGCAACACACAGCCGCCGCCATCACAAAAAAAGGAACAACCTGCCGGACATCCTTCCATCCCACCCGCCCGCGCCGCCACCAGGCGAGGCCCAGCAAAACAAGCGGCAACGGCGCCACCGCCGTTTTGCTGAACAGCGCCAGCGCAAAACCGGCCAACGCCAGCCCATACCATCGCCGCCTGCCGCTGTCCTCGAATTTCAGCCAGCACAAAAGCGTGCCGGCATAAAAAAACATGCACAACGCATTTTTGCCCTCCGAGATCCAAGCCACCGATTCAACATTGACCGGATGCAAAGCGAAGAGGGCGGCAGCCAGCAGCGCTCCGGGAATTTTCAGGCGCAGGAGCACGCGCCAGAGCAGCACTGCGCTGAGGGTGTGCAGGAGGACATTGACCAGATGATAGCCCAGCGGGTTGTTCGCCCAGAGCCGCCATTCCAACCACCACAGGCTGAATGTCATCGGGTAGTAATCCAGCGTGGAAGCCGTGAACCACGGACGGTAGAAGCCAGCCGCGCTTTTGACGACGGGATTGTTGGTTAGCAGTTCATCGTCGTCCCAGATGAAACCGGCGTGCCAGACCGGCTGGTAAGCCAGAAAAGTCGCCACAACCAAAAGCAGGCAAATAAGCCAGGTTTGCCGATGGCCATGCGCCTGATTCATGGAAAAGGAAAAGCGGTCAAACCATGGTTTTGGGCATTTCTGTTCATGTTCCTTTCTCCATGGACTGGATTTTCCTCCAAGTCCTTCTTCACGACAAGACCAAAACGGACAAAACTATGGCTGACCCCTTTGACTTGTGTTTGTAAGAACGGCCTCGTTTCCGGTGATTTATTTGCATACGATGTCCGCATGAGCAGCCAGGCTTCATCCAGCGACGCGCCGCGCGTCTTCCCCAACACACGCTGGTCGGTGGTGTTGGCGGCGACAAAACGGCCTTCGCCCGAATCGGCGGCGGCCTTGGAAGCCATCTGCCGCGCATACTGGTATCCGCTTTACGCCTACGTCCGGCGTTGCGGCCAATCGCCGCACGACGCGCAGGATCTCACGCAGGAATTTTTCCGCCGCCTGCTCGAAAAACACTGGCTGGATTCCGCCGACCGCGAAAGAGGCAAGTTGCGGATGTTCCTTATTGGCGCGCTCAAACATTTCATGAGTAATGAATGGCGACGGGCATCCACCCAACGCCGCGGTGGCGGGCTGGCGCACGTGCAGTTCGACACTTCAATGGCTGAAAGCCGCTATGCCGCTGACAAATCGGCCGCGCTTGCCGCGGACGAAACATTCGACCGGCAGTGGGCCTTGACGCTGCTGGATTTGACGTTAAACCGGTTGCAGGCGGAATTCATGGCGGCGGGAAAACCAGGTGCTTTTGAAGTTCTTAAAGGCTGTCTCATGGCCGGGCGCGGGGCGATTGATTACGAGACGGTGGCAAGCCGGCTGGGCGTGAACGAAGGCGCGGCGCGGGTGGCGGTGCATCGGTTGCGGAAGCGTTTTCGCGAAATCTACCGGGAGGAAATTTCTCAGACACTGGCCGACGGCGTTGATCTGGACGGTGAATTGCGCCAACTGGCTGCCGCCCTCGCGCGCAAATAAGATGAGGCCGCCTTGTAACAATGCTCCGAAAACCGTTCAGTCTGGGGTATGAGCAACGAATCATCGCCAAAATGTCCGCAGTGCGGAACGCCGTTGCGGGAGGATGCCCCCAAGGGGCTTTGCCCGAACTGTCTCATGGCCCTGAACCTGAAAACGGAAACCCTTTTCACCGGCGACACCCTCGCTGCGCAGCCGCCCTTGCCGCCCGAACAGATTGCCCCGCATTTTCCGCAGCTTGAAATTCTCGAATGTCTCGGACGCGGCGGCATGGGCGTGGTCTATAAAGCGCGGCAGAAAACCTTGAACCGTCTTGTCGCATTGAAACTGCTCGCGCCCGAACGCGTGCGCGATGCGAAATTCGCCGAACGCTTCACACGCGAGGCGCAGGCGCTTGCGGCGTTGAACCATCCGAATATCGTCACCATTCACGATTTCGGACAGGCCGGTGGATTTTATTTTCTGCTGATGGAATTCGTGGACGGCCTGAACCTGCGCCAGCTTCTGCGCGCGCGAAAGTTCACGCCGGAGGAGGCGCTGGCCATTGTGCCGCCATTATGTGACGCGCTGCAATTTGCCCATGACCGGGGTATTGTCCACCGCGACATCAAGCCGGAGAACCTGCTTTTGGACAAAACCGGCCGGATCAAGGTCGCCGACTTTGGAATCGCCAGGATGCTGGCCACGGTGAATGGCAGCGGCGATGCCGGCGGATCCACTGCGCCGGAGAACGCCACTCACACCGCAGCCGGCACACCCGGCTACAGCGCGCCGGAACAGCAGACCGATCCGCAACATGTGGACAGCCGGGCTGACATTTATTCGCTTGGCGTGGTGTTCTACGAATTGCTCACCGGTGAACTGCCCGGCAAACGCATCGAACCGCCCTCCAGGAAAGTGCAGATCGACGTGCGGCTGGATGAAGTGGTGCTGCGCGCGTTGGAAAAGAGCCCCGAACTCCGCTACCAGCAAGTCAGCGAAGTGAAGACAATGGTGGAAACAATTGCGGCGACGCCGCGCGCTTCCGGCGAATCCGCGCCGGCGTCGGACAGCCCGCCGAAGGTTTCCTTGTGCTACGTCAGCACGCCCGAACACCTGCGCACCCTCCCGGGCCGCCTCTTTTACCACTTCCAAGCCAAGGGCGACTTGCGTCTGGACAAAGAAACCCTCACCTTCGACAGTGGTTGGTCGGCGGTGAAGATTCCCCTGTCGTCCATTGGCGCATTGGCTCTTGGAGGTTATCCCGCATCTTTCTTCACGTTCATCAAGTTGCTGATGATGCCGGGCAATTACCTGGCCGTGACGTTCACCGGGCACGGGGTCTCGCGCACGCTGTTGTTCACTCTCGCGCCGCCGCTCAATACGGTCTGGACCAGGGTGAAATACCATTTGACCGATCCAAACAAGAAAGTCCGGGAACACATGCTGGTCTTGGGGGAATGGGCTTCGGCGCTGCAGGAGGCCGTTCAAGCCCGCACCGGAAGAAGGCTTCTATTGGGGCATCACGACCTGGCAAAGACTCCACCCAGGTGGACCCAGGCGATCGGGTTCTTCCTCTGCGTGGCATTTATCGCCATGCTCGGCAAGCGGCCGCTGCTGGAGGTGTTGAACGGACTGTTGCCCGGCCCCGTCACCACGGCGCTTGCCTTTGTCAACTCGCTCCCCGGTGCCGCCCGCGTTGTGGTGGGGAGTGCCATATCCCTCATTGATGCTGGTTTATGTTTGTTCCTCATCACTTTGCTCGTCCAACTCCTCATCAAAATGTCTGTGGCCGTGGGACCCCTGTCCCGCAGAATATCGGTCCAATTTGCAAACTCATTCCCTCCCCAGCGATTCGATGAAAATTCCTGGCTGGCAATGGTGGACGGCGGCAAATACGCGGAAAGCTGGGAGCGGGCGGCGCATTCTTTTCAGCGCGCCATCAGCCGGGAGGAATGGGTGGCCCGATTGGAAAAAGTCCGGCGGCCGCTGGGCAAAGTCATTTCCCGCAAGTTGCGTTCCCTGAAGATTCCGCGTTCCCTGAAGGATGCCGCCGTCGGGACGCGCCTGGAACAGAGATTTAACACGTCGTTCGACGGTCTGCCCGCGGCGGTGGAAACCGTGACATGCTCCAGGCAGCCGGATGGCAGTTGGCGAACCGCCGGCTATCACAT